>Ga0335075_10009228_pt1 | contig 15062 bp, 12 predicted proteins | sample Lox_Sample_24_FD_206723 | JGI IMG/M metagenome (GOLD analysis project Ga0335075, IMG submission 206723) | Soil microbial communities from Loxahatchee National Wildlife Refuge, Florida, United States - Lox_Sample_2.4 | ecosystem: Environmental > Terrestrial > Soil > Wetlands | place: USA...
CTTCCATGCAAAAGGGACGGTGACGGCAGGGAACTCGTCGCAGACCTCAGACGGCGCGGCGGCCTGCGTGCTGATGGAGGCGGGACGTGCCAAAGAGCTGGGCGTGCAGCCGCTGGCACGGCTTGTAGCTTACGCGGTGACCGGATGCCTGCCGGAAGAGATGGGCATCGGGCCGGTGACGGCGATTCCCAAGGCTCTCAAGCTGGCCGGGCTTACGCTCGACGACATCGGCCTGATCGAGCTGAACGAGGCGTTTGCGGCCCAGTCGCTGGCGGTCATCCGCACGCTGGGGCTCGACCCCGAAAAAGTGAATGTGAACGGCGGGGCCATTGCGCTGGGGCATCCGCTGGGCTGCACGGGGGCGAAGTTAGCCGCTACTCTGCTCCAAGAGATGAAAGGCCGGAAGGCCCGGTACGGGATGGTGACGATGTGCGTCGGCGGCGGGATGGGCGCGGCGGGAATTTTCGAGCGGCTGAGTTGATTGGGGCTGCGCTACGCAACCACAGGTCTTTCGACTTCGCCGACCAGGGACGGGCTTCGCTCAAGAGGACAAGGCTCTAAGCTCTTGCATCGCAAAGGCCGTCGAGATAAACAGAAACAGCCGGGATCGCTCCCGGCTGTTTGCGTCAAAAAACCGAATCCGCTGGCGGTTACGCCTTGGCGGTCGCCAGAGTCTTCAGGCGCGCGTTCAGGCGGCTCTTGTAGCGGGAGGCGGTGTTGTCGTGGAGGATGCCCTTCTGCACGCTCTTGTCGAGCACCGAGACCGTCTCGCGAAACTGGGTCTGGGCGGCCTTGATGTCGCCCTTGACCAGGGCCTCGCGCAGGGCGCGCAGGCTGGTGCGCACGCGGCTGCGGTTGGCGCGGTTAACGGCTGTGCGGGTTTCGGCCTGGCGGGCGCGCTTCAGTGACGATACGTGGTTTGCCATGGTTCTTCCTTAATCTTTTGAGCTTAATCTCTTGGGAATGATGCGGTTAAGAATGCAACTCGAGCCGCACCCCTCGCAATTTCTTAGTTTACGGGAATCCGGGCGCTGGGTCAAACCCAAAAGCGCCTGGAACCGGCTGGTTCCGACCTTTTTCGGCACAGGACTGCAAGAGTTTGGGCAGCCGGCATTCCTGATTGCAGCCGGCATTCCTGCTGATCGATGGCACGTGCTTCCGGCTCACCTCTGCGTATTGCCTTCAATGAACGCCTTGCGCCCTGCGCCCTGGCCGATAAAACCGCCCCCGCGAAGTTCAGTTGTGCTATAGTCCGGCTGAATCCATCCCGGAAAACGAGCACGGAGTGCAAGGTCCATGGCAACAGAGAAGGAGTCCAGTGCCGGCAAGGTCGGCGCGTGGCTGGCAGGAGTGGCCGCAACCATTTTTTCAGGCTGGGCAATCTGGTACTTAACTCAGCCGAAACCGGCGCCGCCTCCTCCGCCGCAGCCCGTGGTAACGAAGTTCGAGGGCATGGTCTACTCCGGCAGCGCGCCGGTGCCCAAGGCCATGGTTGTGCTGAACCTGACCGGCGCCGCCTCGACCACGAGCGATTATCACGACGTGACCGACGAGAACGGCTCGTACAGCATCGAACTCACCGGCCTGCCCCAGGGAGTGGGCGCTGCGGTGACTGCGAGCGCGCAAGGATTCGCGAACGCCCAGCCGCAATCGATTCCAGCCCCGCTTCAGACCGACGTCCGCACCGACATTGCCCTGGATCCGGTGGCAGCGGCGGCTCCGGCTGCTCCTCATCTGCATGGCTTGCAGCACCCGCCCGCAGAGGCTCCGCACCGCCCGGTATACCGGCCCAAGCAAGTGACCAATGCACAGTTCAGAGTGGTGCAGAAACAGTAATGGACACGCGCGCCGCCGCGCCCGAGATGTGGCTACAGCAGCACCAGCTCCCGATTGCGCAGCGTTTCGCGGATTGCGTCGAGCCCAGCTTCCACACTCGCCAGGCTTTTCAAAATCGCCGGCGCGCTCTGTGCGCTGACGGCGCGTCGCAGCAGCTCGCACTGGCCGACCAGCCGCTCATCGTGCTCCATGAGCTTTTGGAGCGTTGGGGCCTCGTGGCGGTAGCGCTGCGTCATGCGATCGTTTTCCGGCACGGGCTGATGCTGCAGCATGGCTTCGACCGCCGCAATCTCTTTACCCAGCCGCTCCAGCTTCTGCGCCGAGGCCACCGCCTCCGCATCGGGAAACGGCTTGGCGCGCGTGGGCGGCGGCAGGTACTCGCGGCGATGCTCGCTCTCGGCCGCCGACACGCTGGCCGCGGCTTCGCCCAGCAATGAAGCGCCTTTGCTGCGGATCGTCTGATCGTCGGCGCGAAGCTGATTCTCCTGGCGATAGAAGTTATAGCCCCAGCCATAGAACAGGTTGGTGGCAATCTGCCGCAGTACTCCGGCGTCGTAAAAACTGTCTTTCAGCCCGTCGTCCGGCACTATTTGCCTCCGGTCATTCCGGTTTCAGGGCCCACGGGATAGAAGCCCGTGGCCGGTCCGCCGATGCTGAAGGGAACGCCGGCTGCCGCGTTGGGCGCCGAGACCAGGCCTTTTTCAGCCATCTTGAGCGCGAGGTAGTAGCGCACCGCCTCAATGGGCGTAAGGCCAATGGCCTGCAGCGAGATGAGCTCGCGCATGCGCTCGTCCTTGGGCATGATCAGCACCTTCAGGTCGTTCAGCGTAATGCCGTAGGTCTTCAGAAACTCGGAAAGATGGTTCTTCACCAGCTCGCGCACCTCGTGGATGTGCTCGTTGATGTCCTCCATCTTGGTCACCTGCACAATCTGGTTGATCGACTGCTCGATGGCCGGTCCGGCATAATCGGCCACTTCCTTGGTGTCGATCAGGTGGCCGTTGAAGGGCAGGTGGGTGATGAGGTCGAGGGCGGCTTCCTTCGTGTCCACGTGGATGTAGTAGTCCACCTGGTAGGCCATCTCGGCCATCTCTTCGCTGGTGGCCACGCCTTCGCTGCGGATGAGCAGCTTGGAACGGTTGATGTAGATCACCTCGTACACCCAGGGCGAGTTGCCGCCGAAAAACCCCGAAGCGATGGAGCCGAGGATCGGCTTGTCGGGGGTTGAGAGCGCGTACTGGCCGGTCTCGTAGACGTTCAAAACCGCGCCGCGCGACTTGAGCACGCAAAAGTGATTGCTCTCAACGGTAAGCAGCGAGCCGGAAACGATGCTCTCATCGGCGATCTTGACGGCCAGCACCTTGGTTCCAAGGATGTCTGTGCCGTCGCCCTGCAGCGATGTAATGACCTGACGCGCAATTGCCACGTTGAATTCCCCTTTCAGATCGATTCGTTCTTGTTGCTTGGTTCTCGTCGATCAGGATAGCGCAGGAGGGGTGGGTGCCAATGAGCGGCGGTGGAATTCACCGATTACTTTGGGGATTGAGTTGCGGAGATTGTTTCAGGGCACGGATCAAGCCGTGCCCCCTCAAAACACTACCGGGCCGTTTGTCAGACCGCGTAGGCTTCTTCTTCCACCTTTACCTGTTCGAGCATCTTGGCCGGGTAATAAGCGTTGCGGTTGTACTGCTTCACCATGCGGTTAGTGTTGAAGTAGGAGCCGTTGAAGGCCAGCGTGGTGCGCATCAGGCGCGCCCACTTTTCCGGGGCTTCGCGGTAGAGCGGCACCACGGCCGATGCCAGCTTGCGATAGAAGGACTGCGCTTCTTCTTCGTCGCTGGCTCCGTCTTCAATGGCCCAGCCGGTGATGCCCTCGATGCAGCCTTCGATCCACCAGCCATCGAGGATCGACAGGCTGGGAACGCCGTTCATGGCGGCCTTCATGCCGCTGGTGCCCGAGGCTTCATAAGGACGGCGCGGCGTATTGATCCACACATCCACGCCCGCGGTGAGCTTTGCACCCAGCTCCCAGGCGTAGTTTTCAAGATAGATGACGCGCAGCAGAGTGTTGGACGAGCGGGCAGCCTCTTCAACGACGCGGTGGATGAGCGCCTTGCCGGGCTCGTCCTGCGGATGAGCCTTGCCGGCGTAGAGAATCTGCAGGCCACCGGCTGCTTCGGCAATTTCGAGCAGGCGTGCAGGATCGGTGAACATGAGGGCCGCGCGCTTGTAAGTGGCCACGCGCCGGGCGAAGCCGAGCGTGAGCACCTCGGGGCTGAGCACCTGTCCGGTGCGCGAGCCTACTTCGGCCAGCAGCTCTTCCTTGGCCCGCGCGTGAGCGGCAAGGATCTTCGCTTCCGGCAGATCGATAACATTGCGCAGGTAGAGATTGTCGCGGCGCCATGCCGGAACATGCTCGTCGAGCAACTGCTGAAACGGCTCCGACATCCAGGTGGGCGCATGTACGCCGTTGGTGATGGTGTCGATGGCGAACTCGGGAAACATCTGGCGGGAAACTTTGCCGTGCTGCATGGCTACGCCATTGGCGTAGCGGCTGAAGCGCAGGGCAAGCAGAGTCATATTCAGGAAGCCGTCATGAAAACATCCCTGCTGCTGCAGGCGCGCCGTGCGGTCGCCGCCCAGAATACGAACGGCCTGCTCGGTCGAGAAGCGGTCGTGGCCCGCAGGGACGGGAGTATGCGTGGTGAAGACGCACTTGCGGCGTATCTGCTCGATGTCTGCCTCAGTGGCTGCGCCGAGCGGGCCGCCGCCCAGCTGGCTTTCAAGCAGCGCCAGCGTGAGCAGCGCGGCGTGGCCCTCATTCATGTGGTAGACGTTTACCTTGAGCCCCAGTGCATTGGCCATGCGCGCGCCGCCCATGCCGAGCACAATCTCCTGCTGCAGCCGGTAGTTGGTGTCGCCGCCATAGAGGTGATCGGTCAGGCCGCGGTCCCATCCGGAGTTGCCGTCGAGATCGGTGTCGAGCAGGTAGATGGGCACCACGTGGCCAAAGCGGCCTTCGAGGTCATAGCGCCACGCGCGCACGGTCACCACGCGGTCTTCCACCAGCACGGTAACGCGCGCAGCTTCCTCGGTGCAGTACTCGGAAGGATCCCAGGTCTGAATCTCTTCGGTCTGCGTGCCGGCGGAATCCAAGTGCTGCCGGAAGTAGCCCTTGCGATGCAGCAGCGTAAACGCAGCCAGGGGCACGCCTACATCGGCTGCCGAGCGCAGCGTGTCTCCGGCCAGAACGCCCAGGCCGCCCGAATACGTGGGCATGCCTGGATGAATGGCGATCTCCATGGAGAAGTAAGCGACGTGACCCGATGTGGGGAAAGCTTCATAGGAATAAGGCTTGGACGATGTCGATTGCATGCTTCGAATTCTCCGTTGCGCTTCCGGTCCGGCGGGCATGCTGATGGCCGCGTCACGGGCCCAAGTGAACGGTTCCTTCGCGCCGTGTTGCGCGGAAGAAACATCTGTCAAGTTTAACAAGGAACTACGCCGGTGAAACGTTACCCGAGTAGCACAGCCGTGTTACCTTTCGCGATACGGAATGCGTAGTTCTACGCGCCTGAGTGGGAATTTTTCTCCTGTCGTTTTTAGATGCGCCTATTCGATTCTGTGTGCGCCGCCCGAGGCGTGGCAGATATGGATTTCTGGGGCGATGCCCATCTTTGCAGCATAACGGCCGCCAAGCGCGTGCGAGAATTCCGCAGCCTGGCTCTGCTCTACAAGATTGATGGTGCAGCCGCCGAAGCCGCCGCCGGTGAGCCGTGCGCCGATCAGGCCGGGCAGATCCTGGGCCAGCTCGACCATGGTGTCGGCCTCAATGCAACTGGCTTCGAAGTCGCGGCTGTAGCTCCAGTGGGCCTCGGCCATCAGGCGCCCCAGTTCGGCCAGATCGCCGCGCAGCAGGGCGTCGGCCGCGGCCACGGTGCGCAGGTTCTCGCTGATCACGTGGCGGGCACGCATGAGGGATTTCGGCGTCATCTCGTGGCCCCATTGGGCGAGATCGTCCAGGGTCGCATCGCGCAGGAACCTTACCCCCGGGCGATGGCTGGCGATGACCGCGCAGGCTGCCTCTGACTCGGCCCGGCGGGTGGTGTAGTCTCCGCCGGCCACTGAGTGCTTGACCATGGTGTTGGCGATAACCAGCGCAACATGATCTGGGATCGGCGCCATGCGAAAGCTAAGGTCGCGGCAGTCGAGCAGCAGGGCGTGATTCTTCTCCCCGTTTGCGGAAATGAACTGGTCCATAATGCCGCAGCTCGCTCCAACATACTCATTTTCAGCACGTTGGCAGAGCCGCGCCACCACGGGGCCGGGGTAGCTCACGCCAATAAGTGACTCGACGGCCAGCGCCGTGGCTACTTCGAGAGCGGCGGAGCTCGATAGTCCCGAGCCCACCGGGACATCGCCCCACAGGCTCAGGCTGAAGCCGGGAATCGTGTGGCCCTGACCGGCCAGGATCTGCATCACGCCGAGCGGGTAGTCGGTCCAGTGACGTCTGCGCGTGGGCGGCAGGCCAGCGGCGTCAAAGATCTTCTCTTCGTCATAATCCTTGGAATAAAGGACAACTTTGCCGTCTGTGCGCGGCGAGATGCCGGCGAGCATGGCAAAGTCAATGGCGGCGGGCATTACGAAGCCCTCGGCGTAGTCGGTATGTTCGCCGATCAGGTTGACGCGACCGGGGGCTGCGAACACGGCCGGTTCAGCGTGGAAGCGCTCGGCGTGGAGCGAACGAAAAACGGCTGGATCATGCATGGTGGTTCAAAGCCTCTATCTACGCCCAATCCGGGAAAACTGACGGATTGCAATCGATTTACGGGGGTCGAGCAGTACCGAACCATCCCGAAGCTGTGGTTTTTCAGTCTTCTGCCGAATGAGAACGTTTTCTGCGCGGGTTGCTTGCGTGGACTCTCGACCTCTCCGGGTCCGGGTTATCCCGCAGCAGCGCTGAGCCGTTCCCAGATACGATCGAGCCAGGCTTCGTGCTCGGGTTTCATCAGCACCGAGCGCAGGCAGTTGACCGATCCGGATTTCGCGCTGTGCGACTTCCCAAACCAGGATTGCGGCAATTGTACAAGAGCCAGGTGCAGGTCGCGCTCGGCCGAGCGGTCGAAAATCTTCTGGGCACGCGCGGACGCGTCTTCCGCGGTTCCGGCAGCCACCTTCCAGACGACGATGTCCAGCTCCGGCGGCCCGGCAAAAGGGGTCTCGAAGCGGTTGTCAGCGCACAGCCGCCGATGAAGTTCCACTGCGGCACGCCGGCCCGCGGCCAGGCCGCGGGCGAACTCGCCGCCCGGCGTGAGCGGCAGAAGCTGCTGCGTGGCCCATAACGCTACGGCCGCAGCGCCGGCTCGGGAGCACTCCAGGCTGATTTCACCCAGGTGCAGCTCGGCTGACGTGAAGTAAGTATATGGAGAATCATGCTTGTAGAAGCGGCCCACGGAGGGATCCCTGAACAGCACGCAGCCGCAGCCGTAGGGCTGCAGTCCATGCTTGTGCGGGTCGATGACGATGGAATCGGCCTGGGAGATGGCGGCGTAGGCACGCCGGGCTGGCTCCTCCAGCTCGCCGGGAATCAGGCCGAAGTAGCCGCCGTAGGCCCCATCCACGTGAACGCGGAATCCGTATCGCTCGCGCAGGGCGAGGACCTGGTCGAGCGGATCCACGGCGCCCATGGCGGTGGTGCCGAGGGTCACCACGACCATGCCCACATCTCCTTTGCGGAGTTCGGATTCCAGGGCTTTCAGGTCCATGCGCCCGCGGCCGTCGCAGGCGATGCTCGCATAATCGAGGCGCAACACGCTGGAGATACGGCGGTGGGTGTAGTGAGCCTGCTCGGAGCTGAGAATACGGCGGCCGGGAGCGAGCTGGCCGGCGATCCAGAGCGCTTCGAGGTTGGCCAGGGTTCCGCTCGAAGTGAGATGGCCCAGGTATTCCGTCCAACCGAACATGGCGGCGATCTCTGCCACGGCCTCCACTTCCATAGAGGAGCTGGCTCGGCCGCCGTCGCGGGCATGGTTGTTGGGGTTGATCTTCATGGCCAGCGCATAAGCGGCGCGGGCTACCGGATGCGGCGGCTTGAGCATCTGACCTGCGTAAAGGGGATGGAAGTAGGGATAGTTGTCCCCCATGCGATGCGCGACTGTTTCCAGAATCTGCTCGATCGGCGATTCCCGATCAGCCGCGCCGGAGTCCTGGATGGCAGGTTCGTAACGAGGTAAATGCTTGAATTCGGCCTCCAGTAACTGGATGGCGCGGGCGAGCAAGCCGGGCACGGGATCGTGTGTCATGCGACTCCCCACAGTATCACAGTCCGCTCAATCGGTTTATCATCTTTAATGTCAACGGGATAAAGGCAATATCCTGGGCAGGTAAGACCAGCCGGAAATAATTAGTGCCGGTTTTTTGACAGGGATGATACACTATGGCCAGCGTTAGAACCGAACCGGGCGTGAGCAGTACTCGCCCAACCAAGCAAGATTCTGCCAGTGGTCGCTCCGATTCCTCCAGCGCAATTCAAACCAGGAAATACGATCAAAATGGAACAAGGTACCGTGAAGTGGTTCAATGATGCGAAGGGCTTCGGCTTTATCTCGCGTCAGAACGGCGAAGATGTCTTCGTGCATTACTCTGCAATCAACTCGAGTGGTTTCAAGAGCCTGCAAGAGGGTCAAGCCGTGCAGTTCAACGTTGTCAAGGGTCCCAAGGGATGGCAGGCTGCCGACGTGCAGCCGCTCTAAACCGCGGACCTGATTCCGGCAGAATCTGGCACATAACAAGACAAAGGGCTGGGGATTGTTCCCGGCCTTTTGTGTCTAGGTTATTTTCCAGGGATGTGACCAGAGCCGGCGGCCATTCTTCTAACCAACGGGCATCCCCAGAGTTTCTTTGCGCCCGACTGCTGTCATGCAGGCGTTTCTATGGCTGCGGATTCGCGTAGACACGGCCGAGTTGCCGCCTGCAAAAAGAATCTCCCGCTGCCCTCGGCCGCCGAGGCAACGGGAGATTTTTTGTCTATTCAATATAATGCGGCCGTACTATAGCGCCCCCCGAGGCGCATCCCCTGCTTTAACTTCTCCGAACCACGGCTGGCTATATTTAGCTTGCGGTGTGGTTTCCGCGATCCGGCTACCTGTGACATTAACGGAGCAGCGCCCAAGGCGGTATTCCCAGGAATGGGAGTTGGGGCGGTCGTAGGATGTAGATGGACATTCCACACTGGAGTAAACCCGAGGTTACTGTGCAAGGGTGAAGTAATGTTTTGGCGGTCTGGCTGAGCGCGGAATTGGAGCCCGGCAAGCAGCCCGCACAAAAGTCAATGCCGGCAGCGATGACCTCAAGGGCGGAGTCGCTAACCGGCATCGCAAGTCTTTACTTCCATTCAAGGCCCGCTGTCGCGCGGTCAGGCTGCGAGGCGAACTCCAGAAAAAACACCCCTTCTTGCTTTAACCTTCCACGGTACGGCTTCCACCACCTGAACCCGAGACCGCTTCGATCTATATAACCGTCTGTCTAATTTAGTCGTTCCCGGCCTTGCTTTAGTTGTCTGTATGTTTCCTGTATCGGCTTGGCGTGCATGCCGTGCAGTCGACCCGCCTAGCCCAGGTCCAGAATTTCGATCCTTAAGTAATTTGCAACCCCGGCTGTTTTGCCGCTTGGCTGCCCATCCGCCTGGTTGTTTAGAGATCCCACGCGGGCACCCCGCCCGCAACGCCCGTTCCGGCCATCTCCAGCGAACTACCCATCTGCGGCGCCAGAAAACCATCCTGTGGATGCGCTTCCCGTCCTGATGCTGCGCGATGCTGGCGGCGCATCGTCTCCTGAATCTCGCCCATGATGCTGATGCGCTCCGAGTGCGACTGGCGCTCCCAGAACATCACAAAGCCTTGACCACAGACGCAGCAATGAAACTCTGCGTGTCCATTCGTCCTTCTACACAACACCTGCATAACTTCCTCTTGCCGGCTGGTGGTTTTCCCAGCCATGCATGCCACAATAGCCAGTTCACGATGCTGCTGGCTATTCCACGTCACGGCAACCTGCGCGGTCTTTGGTGCAAGCGGTCTATCACCGCTTCGAGTGAGCCCTCCTGTTACTATCGGGACCTCTCCCGAACCGCACTTCAGCCGAGCCGCCTGTCACTCCTACGGCTGCGTATCCGTCTCTTCGCGCCGGTATATCCTAAAGTGTTGCTTGAGACGAGCACGTTTCATCGGACACGCTTCGATCGAGCGCGCTTCACAGACAGGGAACAACGAATCCACATGAGCAAGTCCACGATTGCCATTCATCTGCCGGACGGGTCTGTGCGCGAGGTGCCTGCGGGCACAACGCCGCTGGAAATTGCCAACTCTATCTCGCCGCGGCTGGCGGCGGCCAGCGTGGTGGCGCGCCTGGCGCCGCTCGACTCCACCGAGCACAAGACGGGGGGCGGCGAGGAGCCGACCGAAGCCTCAATGTATGCGGCGCACGATGCGGCTGCCCCGCGCCTGGTTGACCTGTCGACTCCGCTCACCGAGGATGCGCGGCTGCAACTGATCACCGAGAAAGACGCTGAAGCGCTAAAGGTGGTGCGGCACTCTGCCGCGCACGTGATGGCGACTGCGGTGCTCGAGCTGTTCCCGGAGACCAAGCTGGGCCACGGACCGGCTACGGACGCGGGGTTCTTCTACGATTTCTATCGCGAGAAGCCGTTCACGCCCGAAGACCTGGCGGCGATTGAAAAGCGCATGGCCGAGGTGGTGGAGCGCGATGAGAAGTTCGTCCACGAATTCGAGCCGCGTTCGAAGGCGCTCGAAAGCTTTGAGCGCGACGGCGACTTCATGAAGACGCACTTCGTGACCAAGTTCACTGAGCCTGGCTCGGACGTGAGTTTTTATCGCAACGGCAAATTTGTGGACTTCTGCCGCGGGCCGCATGTGCCTTCCACGGGGCGCGTGAAGGCGTTCAAGGTTCTCTCGCTGGCCGGCGCCTACTGGCTGGGCGATGAAAAGAATCCGCAACTGCAGCGCGTCTACGGCACGGCATTTTTCTCCAAGAAGGATCTCGACGAGCATTTTGCACGGCTTGAAGAAGCGGCGCGACGCGACCATCGCGTGCTGGGCAAACAGCTCGACCTGTTCAGCGTGCAGGAGCTGGCCGGCGCGGGGCTGATCTTCTGGCATCCCAAGGGCGCCATGATCCGCAAGACCATGGAAGACTGGATGCGCGACGAGTGCGTGCGCCGCGGCTACCTGCTGGTAAACACGCCGCACGTGATGCGCCGCGATCTGTGGAAGGTCTCCGGCCACGATGGCGTCTACTCGAAAGACATGTTTCCGCCCATGAAGCTGGACGACGCCGAGTACCGGCTGAAGCCGATGAACTGCCCGGGCCACATTCTGATCTACAAGAACTCGCCCAAGAGCTATCGCGATCTGCCGCAGCGCTATGCCGAGTTTGGCAATGTCTACCGCTATGAGCGCTCGGGCACCATGCACGGCCTGCTGCGCGTGCGCGGATTTACGCAGGACGACGCGCACATCTTCTGCACGCCGCAGCAGATCGAGGGCGAAGTGATTGCCTGCCTCGACTTTGCCGAGGCGGTGCTCAAGACATTCGGGTTCAAGGAGTATCGCGTGGAGCTCTCCACGCGCGATCCGCACAAGAGCGGCGAGTTTTTTGGCACGGCCGTTGACTGGTCGCACGCCGAGGGCGCGCTCAAGAAGGTGCTCACAGATCGCGGGCTCACCTTCAACACCTTTCCCGGCGAGGCCGCGTTCTACGGGCCCAAGATCGATGTGAAGCTCGTCGACGTGCTGGGCCGTCTGTGGCAGCTCTCGACCGTACAGTTCGACTTCAACCTGCCGGCGCGCTTTGAGCTCGAATATGTGGGCGAGGACGGCGAGCGGCACCAGCCGGTGATGGTGCATCGCGCCCTCTTCGGCTCGGTGGAGCGCTTCTTCGGCGTCTTGATCGAGCATTATGCAGGCGCATTTCCGCTGTGGCTCGCGCCGGTGCAGGTGGGCCTGGTACCCATCAGCGAGCGGCATCTTGGTTATGCCCAAAAGATCGAACAAGAGTTAAAACAGGCGGGCCTGCGCGTGGAGACCGACGACCGCAACGAAAAAATGAACGCCAAGATCCGCGACTTCGCCAATCAGAAGGTGCCGTACATTCTCGTCTTCGGCGACAAGGAAGAAGCAGCAGGAGCAGTGAGCGTGCGTACGCGCGGCAAGGGCGATCAGGGTTCGATGCCGCTGGCTGAGTTCATCGCGAAGTGCAAGGCGCTGGTGGGGAGCCAGTCGACTGAGCTGTAGCGAACATTGGTTGGGTGGGTCCTCCGCCGCATTCAGTTGCGATCAGTGCTCCATCCGCCCATGCAGTCCCGCTTCAAAGCTGCGGCGGTCGAGGCGCGGCAGCGCGCGTGCCACCTTGTTGGGAAAAAGCGGATAGTGTTTCGCAGCAATAAGCCGCTCCGGCACGCACCACACGTCTTCCTCCGCGGTCATCCAATGGCAGCGGTCCAGAGGCGCGAGATTCACGGCGCGCGAGTAGTTGCGCAGCGTGTGTTGGCCGCGCAGGTTGTAGTAGTGCTCAAAGTAGCTCAGCGCCAGCTCGCGCAGAGTGCGGTAGACCGGCGAGCGGAAGCGCAGCCCGGCAAAGTTTGACTTGGCGATTCCGCCCCACAGGCCGCGTTCGCGATAAAGCGCCACCACGTGATCGTCGTCGTGCACAGCCTCGAGATCCATCAGCAGCGGCGGATGGCCGTTGACGCGCAGCGCCGCAGCCGCCAGCAGTGCGCCCTCCATGCAATGGCCTTTGCGCTCGCGCAGCACGCGCGCAGGCGACCCTGCGGTGTCAGCGTACTGATAGGTCAGCGCATCGATGAACTTCTGGATACGCATGGGCGTATTCAGCGAGCGCAATGTGCGCAGGTCTTTGGGCGACAGGCCGAAACTCTCTCGCACGCGCGGCGTTTTCTTTTTTCGCAATCCCCGGCTCTTCAAAGGCAACGCCGCAACTTTCGTCAGAAGTTGCGGCGATTATATCGAAGCAGGCCCGCCGTCCTACGCGTTGATCGCCATCCCGTTCACAGCTCCATACGCGTCGAGCATGGACTCAGCCAAGGTGGGATGCGCGTGAATCGTGAACATCATCTCTTCCACCGTGCCTTCAAGCTCCATCACGGCGACGGCTTCCGCGATCAGCTCCGTTGCCTGCGGGCCGATGATATGCACGCCGAGAATCTCGCCATACTTCGCGTCTGCGACGATCTTCACGAAGCCGTCGTGGCTGCCTACAATCGTCGCCTTCGAGTTGCCGCCGAAGGGGAACTTGCCGACCTTCACCTCGTGGCCTTTTTCTTTCGCCTGTGCCTCGGTCAGCCCAGCCGATCCGATCTGCGGTTCGGTGTACGTGCAGCTCGGGATGCGGTCGCGGCGGACGGGCCGGAATGGCCGTCCGGCGATCTTGGCCATGGCCACCATGCCGCTCATCGCGCCCACGTGCGCAAGCTGCGGCAGGCCGGCCACGATGTCGCCGATCGCGTAGATGCCCGGCTCAGCCGTCTCCTGGGTTTCGCTCACTTTCACAAAGCCGCGGTCGAGCTCGATGCGGGTCTTGTCGATGCCTACGTTCTCTGTCTGCGGCGCGCGGCCCACGGCCACGAGCACCTTCTCGGCTTCTTTCACCTGCGGCTTGCCGTTCGCGTCGGTATAGCTCACGCGGATGCCGGTTTCGGTGGTCTCCACTTTCTCAACCTTGGCGCCGGTGTTTACATCGATGCCGCGCTTCTTGAAGACGCGGGTGAGCTCCTTTGACATCTCCTCGTCTTCGACGGGAACCACGCGCGGCAGGAATTCGAGGACGGTGACCTCGGTGCCGAAGCTGCGGAAGATGGACGCGAACTCGACGCCAACCGCCCCGGCGCCGATGATCACGAGAGATTTAGGCGGCTCGGCCAGCGAGAGGATCTCGATGTTGGTGAGCACGCGATCTCCAGCCGTGAGGCCAGGCAGAAGCCGCGCCTGGGAACCCGAAGCGAGGATCACATTCTTCGCCTTTACCTGGCTCTGCGCGCTGTCGCTTGATGCCTTTACGTCGACCGTGTGCACGCCGTCCTTCGCGCCGCCAGTGAGCTTGGCGTAGCCCCCGATGACAGTGACCTTATTTTTCTTCATCAGGAACTCAAGGCCCTTGACGTGCTTGGTGATGATGCCGTTCTTGCGCGTCTGCACGGCGGCCCAGTCGAGCTGTGGCGTGCCGATGCCGGCAATGCCGTACTCGGCGGCGTGCTTCAGGTGGTCCCAAATTTCGGCGTTGAACAAGAGCGCCTTGGTGGGAATGCAGCCCACGTGCAGGCAGGTGCCGCCGAGGCGTGGGCTTGCATCAATCAGGGCTACCTTCAGGCCGTACTCCGCGCCACGGATGGCGGCGGTGTAGCCGGCTGGGCCGCCGCCGATGACGGCCACGTCAAAGAGAGTGTCTGGAGCTGCGTCGGGCAAGGGTGAACTCCTTCCGTTCCATGTGCTTGAAGCGCGGGCGCAAGGCAGTTTCGTGCGCGCCGGTGCTCTGGGTCAATTCCAGTTTAGAACGGCCGGTCTCCGGGTCGGTCTCCACGGCTCAACTTCTGCGCCAGTGTTCTCGTCTAACACGACAAGGGATCGTGCGCGCTTTGATCCTTATCGCAGGCAGAACCGAGGAAGCGCCTGATCATCAGGAACGAAAAATCAAACCAGCACAAGCGGGTCCAACACAACCGGGTCCAGGACAACCGGGGCCGAGACAGCCGAGGGCCGCATAGGCGGCGCGTCCGGCCCGGCCGCTCGGCCGCGTTGTGGGTCGCCATATCGGCGGCGGTTCTGTTTCTGGCTCCTGCTTGCTTTGCGCGCGCCCAGACGGTTGCGCCCGGCTCTGCGCCTGCCCCGTCTGCTCAGACCGGCAGCATTACCGGAACGGTGACGGGAGCTGACGGCGAAGCCTACGAGGGCGCGCAGGTTACGCTGGCGTCGACTAGCCCGCAGCCGGGGCAGACCGTCGAGACCGACAGCAACGGCGAGTTCCTGTTCAGTGCAGTGCCGGCTGGGGAGTTTACGCTCACCGTTTCTTCCCAGGGATTTGTCACGCAGACGGTTCGCGGCGTGGTTACGCCCGGCGAAGCCTACGATGCCAAAACGATCGTGCTGCCGATGGTGGAAGCAACCAATGAGGTCAGAGTTTCCGCCGCAGGCCAG
>Ga0335075_10009229_pt1 | contig 15061 bp, 14 predicted proteins | sample Lox_Sample_24_FD_206723 | JGI IMG/M metagenome (GOLD analysis project Ga0335075, IMG submission 206723) | Soil microbial communities from Loxahatchee National Wildlife Refuge, Florida, United States - Lox_Sample_2.4 | ecosystem: Environmental > Terrestrial > Soil > Wetlands | place: USA...
AGCAGGTCAGAGGGGTGGCTCAGGGCCAGCCCCAGCACCAGCGTCCGAAGCAGCTCGGACTTTCCGGAGCCGGTCGCGCCGACGATGAGGCCGTGCGGGCCCATGCCGCCCTGGGCGGACTCCTTGATGTCCAGCTCGACCGGCTGCCCGCTGGCGTCGCTGCCGATCGGGACCCGCAGCCGGCCGCGCGGCGGCCGGGCCCGCCACAGGGCGGGGACGTCGAGCCCGAACGGGCTGGGGATCCCGAGCAGCGACGTCAGCGTGGTGTCGGCGGCCAGCGGGTCGTCCGCCGGACCGCTGACGCCCGGCCGCAGCGGCGCGAGGTGCCTGGCGAACGCGTCGGCCTCGACCAGCGACATGGAGTCAGGGACGCCGATCGACGAGCGGACCTCGGCACCGGTCCGGTCCCTGGTGATCATGTCCGTGCCGCCGGAGGTGACATTCATCCGGAGGGCCGCCGCGGTTGCCGTCGCCGACGTGGTCGCCGCCCCCGCGTTCAGGTCGATCAGCACGGCGCCCTCGATGCCGTCGGTGCCGAGCCGCGAGTCGGCCAGTCCCTCGCCGCCGTCGATGATCACCACGTGGAACGGCAGTGCGCTCGATCTGCCCGCCAGGAACTGCGGACGGCCGGAGAACTCGGTGCCCATCATCGCCTCGAGCTGCGGCAGGCTGGTCGCCATCAGGCGCACCGGACCCGCCGCGTCGACCTCGGTGGGATGCATGTTGTGCGGCAGCCACTTGATCCACTGCCACCACCCCATCCGGTCGCGCGAGGCGCACACGCTGATCCGGACGTCGTCGGGGGAGTGGAAGATCGCTAGCTGCGCGATCATGGCCCGGAGCATGCCGTGGACCGCCTCGGGCTCGCCCCCGGGCACGATCCGGGCGAACGAGCGCAGCGAGATGCCGACCGGCAGGTCGGGAACGCTGTTGTGGGCCCGGACGAAACGCCGCAGCGCGCCCGCGCAGAGCGGGTCAAGATCCTCGACCGGTTTGGTCTCCGGGGGAACCAGCCGGACCGCCAGCCGGTGCGTCCCGGTGCCGATGCGGACCTTGGCGAAGTCGTCGCCGGACGGGCGGCGCTCCCACACCCGGCGCAGCTCAGGATCGATGAGCAGGGCGGGAAGGGCCCGCGGCGGCGGGCTGACCCATTCGAGCGCCTCGCGCTGGGCCGCGGCGACCGCCCGCACCCGGCGCCGTACCTGGCCCAGGTACCGCAGGTAGTCCCGGCGCAGGCCGTTCAGCTTGATCTTCCGCTCGCCGCTGCCCCGGCCCATCTGGGCGATCATCATGCCGCCCATCCCCAGGGCCATCGCGCCGCCGCCCACATAGACGATCTTGTTGGAGCTGTTCCCGGCGAACATGGCGCCCATCCCGACCATCATGGCCACCATCGGCAGGTACATCATCGTCTGCCGGAAGCTGTCGTGCGTGGCCTCCGGGATCTCCGGCGGGGACTGGAGCAGGATCTCGCCACTTGGCAGCTCCGGTGGATCGTGCCGCTCGGACGGGCGGACGATGACGGTGCTCACAGGCGCTGCCTTTCTGGATGTCCTTTCCGGGCAGGGTGCGCAGCGCGATAAGACCGGTTGGTCCGCGCTGAGGCGAGTTATCATTCTACGGCCGTATTTCCGACATCGCGGGCGGTGCGGGAAGGTGGCAGTTATCCAGAACGGGTAGCCGGTCGCTGATCGGCCGTCCCATCGAGATCCGCGCAGATCGGCCGGCCCAGTAGGGAAGCTGATCGAGGTAGGGAGGCCGATGACTTCGCCAGGCGGAACAGACCTGTGCCGGGTCACCGTGATCGGGCCGTCCCGGCGGGTCGACATCGCGCTCCCCGGTTACGTATCGTTCGCCGACCTGTTTCCGGTGGTGGCCAGGTACGCAGGCCTCGACGGGCCGGAAGTGGTCGGCGAACAGGGCGGGTGGGTGCTGCAGCGCCTGGGCCAGGAGCCGTTTTCGCCGGCCATGACCCCGCTGCAGGCGGGCCTGCGCGACGGGGAAATGATCTATCTGCGTCCGCACCGGCAGCAGCTGCCGCGGATGGCGTTTGACGACGTCGCCGACGTGATCGCGAGCGGGCTGAGCGAGCGGCCGGGCCGGTGGGACCCGCGGCACGCCCGGTGGGTGGCCCTGGGTGCGGGTGCCGCGGCGCTGGCCGCCGGGGCGGTGTTCATCCTGCGGTCCGGGCCGCCGTGGTCGGTACCCGCGGCTGTGGCGGCGGCCATCGCCGTGATGCTGCTGCTCGCGGCGGTGGCGGTGTCCAGGGCCATGGGTGACTCGCAGGCTGGGGCGGTGCTCGGCTACGCCGCGGTCCCTTATGCGTTCCTGGCCGGGCTGCTCACGCCGGCCAAGTCGACAGCGCTGTCGCACCTCGGCGCCACGTACATGCTGTCGGCGCTGGCCGCGGTGGCGCTGGCCGCGGTGGTAGCCGCCGCGGCGTCGGCAGAGGTGTCACTGTTCGCCGGCCTCATCGCCGCGGCGCTGCTTGGGGTGCTCGGCGCCTGGGTCGGCTACGCCTTCGGCATCGGTCTCGCCGCCGCAGCCGCCGTGATTGTGGTTCCGACGCTGGCCCTTACCCCGCTGATCCCCGCCATCTCGTTCCGGATGGCCCGGATGGCGCTGCCGCAAGTGCCGCGGCACGCCGATGACCTGAGGCGGGACACGCTGACCATCGACGGCGCCGAGGTTTTCGACCGGACGGCCTCGGCCGACCGGTTCGTGACCGGCGCCGCGTCAGGCATTGGCTTGGTGGCGGCCGTCGCGGAGGGGTCGCTCGCCTTCACCCGGAGCTGGCTCGGCCTGGTCACCTGCGCCGTGCTGGCCTGCGTTCTGCTGCTGCGCTCGCGGCTGTTCCAGGGCCTTGCTCAGCGGCTCTGGCTGCTGGTGCCCGGCTTTGGCGGCCTGATACTGCTCGCCGCGGGCGCGATCCACGGGGCCTCTCAGACCCGGCACCTCGCGCTCGCGCTGGGGCCGCTGATCGTCGGGTCGGCGCTCGTCGTCGGCATCGGCCTGTGGCTGCCCGGGCACCGTCCATCGCCGTTCTGGGGCCGGATGGCCGACATCGCCGACACCATGCTCAACATCGGCCTGTTCCCGCTCGCGCTCGGCGTCGCCGGGGTCTTCGGCAAGGTCAGCGGGCTGGGCGGCTGACCGCAAGTGGAGAGGGACGGGTCGGTCGGCAGGGGAGCGGGAGTAGCGCCATGACCATGCAAAGCCGCCGGGACCTGTTCCACGCTCACCGGCTGATGACCCAGCGGGCGTCACTGGCGCTGCTGCGCGGCGAGCCCGACCTGCCCGACCAGCCGCTGCGCCGGCTTAACGTGGCGGCGTTTTCCGGCGTGCTGGTCGCGGTGATCGTCACCGGGGTGTTCTTCATCTGGGGCCTGCTCGGGCACGGTGGCTCGTCACTCCAAAACCAGCCGGGCACGCTGGTCATCGACAAGCAGACCGGTACCCCGTTCGTGTTCTGCGAGGGCGGCAAGCTCTGCCCGGTGGTGAACTATGCGTCGGCCCGGCTGGCGCTCGGGACCTCGTCGCTGAACCAGCAGACCGTGGACCAGTCGGCGCTGACGAAGTTCGCCCGCGGGCCGCTGATCGGCATTCCCGGGCTGCCGCAGCCGCTGCCCACATCCGGCTTGCTGGTCAAGCAGCCCTGGTCGGTTTGCACGCAGACCACCAGTGGCCCGTTCGGCACGCAGACCACCACCGCGCTGACCGGCGGCATCCGGGTCGGCGGCCGGCCGCTCGGCAGCGGCGCGCTGCTGGCCACGGCTCTCGGCCAGGACTGGGTGATCTGGGACGGCCGGCGCATGCCGATCCAGCCGAACATGATCCAGGCGCTGCACACCGCCCAGGCGCCCGCCCAGGTGCCGTCGGTCTGGCTCGAGGCCCTGCCTGAGGGCCCGGCCTTCGCCCCTCCGGCGATCGCGGGCCAGGACACGACGGTGACCGGCCCCACCGGCGGACCGGTGACGGTCGGGCAGGTTTACCAGGTGACCGCGGTAGCCGGGAGCACCCAGTACTACGTGATGCTGCGGCACGGCCTGGCCCCGATCTCGCAACTGCAGGCCGCGCTGCTGGATTTCAAGGCGGGCGCACCAAGCCAGGCCACGCTGAGCCCGTCGCAGGTCACCGGGCACCTCTCGGGGACCAGCGTGCCCGGCGGCGGCCTGCCGAGCAGCGTCCCCACGGTCGCGGCACCCGCGGCGTCCGCCCCGCGGTGCGTGGTCTACTCGGGCGGCGGCACCGCCCTGACCGGGCAGGTCGAGACCGGGGGCAAGATGCCGTCCGGCGGCGTGCCGACCGACATCCCGGCCGACGTCGCCGACGTGACGCTCCCGCCCGGCGCCGGAGCGCTGGTGGGATCTGATCCAGGTCCCGGCGCGGACAGCGGCGTGATCAGCTACTTCCTGGTGGCGAACGGCCGCCGGTACGCACTGGCCGAGACCGAGGTGGCGAACATGCTCGGCTACGACCTCTCGGCCCAGGCGGTGCTGCTGCCGGCGGGTGTGGTGGACCTGATCCCGACCGGGCCGCCGCTCGACCCGGCGGAGGCGACCAGGGCGGTGGCCGGGGGCTGACTAGCGGTTCAGCGCGGCGCCGGGCGCCGGTCCGGGTCAGGCCCGGGGCCCGGCCCAGGCGGTCAGTGCGGCGCCCGGCCGGTAAACATCAGGTGACCTTTTGTGCCGCGCATTCCAGGAATGACTGGACGATCGCAGGTCAGGGCCGATTCTGATCGGCTAGGCCGGTTCGCACACTGCTGCCCACGCACCGTAGTTGCCTGTCCCGGTTGACACCATTGTCGTAACTTGGCTTGAATTAGTCATGTTCCCGAGCGGCAGCCACGGCCGTCGCCTCAGGGCAGACGGGGTAGGGGAATCCGGTTGCGATGATCAGGCCCCGCGAGCAAGATCGGCAATGCCGCAAGGGTGCCATGAACCCATCGGGTACCACGGACGTTGACGGAGACAGAACGGCGACACAGACAGGGAGGTGCGGCGGTGGCCGGCGAAAGCGCATTTGACAGAGCATTGATGGCCCAGGCTGCAACGCAGGTGAGCACGGCCGTGGGAGAGATCCAGGGGCTCCAGAGTCGGCTGGCGGGCGCTCACGACAGCACGATGGGCGGCTGGCAGGGCCAGGCCGCTACGGCGTTCAGCAACGCGTACATGGAGTTCAACGCCGACTTCACCAAGGTGATCAACGCCCTGAACAACCTGGGCGACAAGCTGAGGGCCTCGCAGGTGAACTACAACGCCACTGAGGAAGCGAACCAGTCCTCGTCGAACAAGATCATCAACGCACTGAACACCTGAGGCCATGGCCGCCTGGCCGCGTCCGGATGGGACGCGTCAACGGGCGCTTGGGGCAGTCTCATACTTAGGCAAGAAGGGACAGGCGAATGAGTGACTACGTGCGGGCCGTTTTCGGCACATTGGCCCAAGGGGAGTCGGATTTCATGTCGGCTTACAACGGCTTGGTCACCACGGTCAACGACCTGGACGGGCAGCTTCGCAGCAGACTGTCGTCGTGGGACGGCCAGGCGCAGGCGGCGTACTACCAGGCGAAGACCGTCTGGGACAACGCCATAGCCGACATGGGCCTGGTCATCCAGGGCCTCAGCCAGGTGATTGGCACCGCTAACACCAATTACCAGGCCACGGAGACGGCTAACGCGCAAATGTTCCAATGACGTAGGCGCGGTGCCGCGCCGTGACCACTCGCGGCACGGCATCGCGTTGTCATTTGCTGCGGGCACCTGTGGGACGACCGGTAGAAGTGATTGTTATCGCAGCGGAGGTTTGTGATGGGCGCTATCGCTGATGTGATGATGCTTGAGGATCAGGACAGGCTTGACCAGCAGGCTCAGGAGGCCAGCGCCCAGCAGGGCAGGCCGGACGCTCCGGTGGTGAAGGCGGATGCTTTCCACATGCCACCGCTGCCCGAGTCAAAGTTCCCCAAGGGCCTCGACGCCGGCGGGGAGTTCGGCGTTTACCCCGAGCAGCTCACCGCGGTCAGGGGCGCGATGGTGGGCGGCGGCGAGCTGGGTGAGCTGACCAGCACGCTGAACAACCTGATCAGCAACGGGGCCTTCGGCTCGGCGGTCGGCGGCTGGGACACCGCGGGCGCGTTCGGCAGCAACGCCGAAAACGCGTACCAGGCGATTACGCAGTTTATGCAGGCGCTGAACAAGGCCTACGAAATGGTGGCCACCAGCGTGGGTAAGGCAGCGCAGAATTATGGCGATGCCGATGCCACCACAGCGAGCGCGGCGAGCAGGGTCAGCTCGGAAGCGGCGCCGGGCGGCCTGGGCGGCGGCTGACGGACGCGCAGAGAAAAAGGAATTCCTGTCATGAGGATCGACCCTCCCGGCTTCGGCACCATCAGCACCAACTCGTTCCCGATCCAGCAGACTCCGGTCGCTCCGATTTCGGTCAGCGGGATGACGGCGTCCGATATCGAGAACCTGTTCAGCTACCTTCCCGAAGGTGGCATGGTGTCGCAGTCCGGCGCCGCGCACACCGAAGCGGGCCGAATACTGGCGAGCATCGCGGAGGTGCTGGTCAAGCACGTGCAGGTGCTACACGAGAACTGGAGCGGCCACGCCGCGCAGGCCGCGGTGAGCACTTTCCAGCAGTTGCACGAGACCGCGATCGGCCTGGCCCAGAGCAGCGCCCAGACCGGTGCCGTGCTGACCTGGGTGGGCGGGCTCATCACCCCGCTGAACAGCTACAAGGCGCCGGGCAAGGGCACCACCGCGAACCAGGCGGCGCAGGCGGCCATGGAGGAGTTCAACGACAATCTGGTCACGGCCAACAGCAACCTGCCGACCAAGGTCACCAAGAACCTGCCGACCAGCGCCAACTTCGGCTCCGAGGTCCCGCTCGTCATGGGCCCCGGCGGTGGGGTAGCGGCCGGGGCGGCGGCGGCTGCGGCGAGCCCGGCCGGCGGTGACGGGGGCGTCGGCCCGGCGCAGACGGACAGCGGCAGCGGCGTCACTGGCGTCGGTTCCAATCCGGGTGGCGGCACGGGCCCGGTAGGTGGGGTATCGCCTAACCCGGGCACCGGAAGCACGACACCGGTTACGAAGCTCGCTGGCCTTCCCCCGGGCGGCGGCAGCACCCCCGGCGGCGGGACCGGCACGCCCGGCGGCAGCGTTCCCGGTGGCAGTGTTCCCGGCGGGAGCACCGGCTCCACAGGCCCCACCCCGGCAGATCCGCTCGGTACCGTTCCGGTGCCCACCGGAACCCCCGGGACCGGCAACCCGGCGCCCGGCGACAGCGACGTCGAGCCGGCCGGCCTGGGCAGCGCGCCCGGCGAGGGCGGCGACCCGGGCGTCGGTGGCTTTACCGGCGACAGTCCTGATCCGGCTGGTCTGGTCAGTGTGCCGGGCACGAACGGCGACCCGGGCACTGGTGGCTTTGCCGGCGATAGTCCTGATCCGGTCGGTCTGGGCACCATGCCGGGTGAGGACGGAGGCGCGCTGCCGTTCGGCAGCATGTCCGGGGGCGATCCCGGCGTCGGCGGTTTCGGCGGTGGCTCGGCCGGCTTCGGTGGCAACGGCGCGGGCGGCCCGGGCCTGGTCGCCGAGGACATAACTGGCGACAGCCCCGCCGACGGCGCGGTCCTCGGCCCCGATGGGATGATCGGCACCGGCCCCGGCGGCCCGGACGCAGGCATCGACGGCGGCTTCGGCAGCAGCGATATCGGGGTCGGCAATAGCGGAGCCACCGGTTTCGTCGGAGCCGATGACGCTCTCTCGGACCCGGCGGCCGGTTCCGGTGGCGGGCTCCCGGTGACCGGTGGCTCGGGTAGCGGAGAGCGAGACCGGGAGCGGCGCCGCCAGGCCTGGATGATGGAGGACGCGGACCTCTGGGAAGGGGACGCGGAACACGTTCCGTCGCAGATTGGTGCTTGAACCGAAGCGTGGCCGCTGCTGGCCCCGGTGGACCACCCCCTCCAAACCACCCGTTCCGGTATGGGCAGAATGAGGATCGTGGTGATGTTACGGTCACGCCGGGTGCTGGCCGCACTCGGCGCCCTCGGGGCCGTTGGCTTGGTGCTGGCCAGCGCGGCACCGGCCGGGGCCGCGCCACCCGCGGCCAGCCAGCCTGGGCAGTCGGTGCAGTCGCTGGAGTGGTGGTTCAGTTCCTGGGACATCCAGACGAAGGTGTGGCCGCTGAGCCGGGGGGCCGGGGTCACCGTGGGCGTGGTGGACTCCGGCGTCCAGGCCAGCCTGCCCGACCTGCGCGCGGCGGTGATCCCGGGCGGTGACACCGCCAGCACCCGGACCAACGGCATGACCGACGAGAGCGGGCCGCTGGGCCACGGCACCGGGGTGGCGGCGGTGATCGCCGGCCAGGGCGTGGACGGCGGCGTTCTCGGCATCGCCCCGGCGGCGAAGATTCTGCCGGTCGTGGTGGGCAGCGGCTACAGCGAACTCTCTGACATGACGTTGCAGACCGTCGCCGCCGGCATCAGGTACGCGGCCGCACACGGCGCTGGCGTCATCAACCTGTCCTTGGGCATGCCGGCCCCGTCGGCCAGCAGCTGTGATCCAGTGCTCCAGGATGCGGTGGCCTACGCCCTGAAGCACAACGTGGTCGTGGTGGCCGCCGCGGGCAATACCAACATTGCGGGCCAGGCAGCGCAGGAGCCAGCCTCGTGCGCCGGGGTGCTGGCGGTCGGTGCCGTGGGCCCTAACCTCAAGTTGTGGCCGGACAGCGCGCAGCAGCCGTACGTGGCGGTGAGCGCGCCCGGCAGCAACATCGTCTCGCTCGGGCGCACCGGCGGGAACGTGATCGGGAGCGGCACGACCTTCGCGTCCGCGTTCGTGTCCGGCGCGGTCGCGCTCATCCGGTCCAGGCACCCGTCGATGCCCTGGTACCAGGTGGTGCAGCGGATCATCAACACCGCGCTGCCCGCGGGCGGCTCGGTCCCCAACGACAGCTACGGGTACGGGATCCTCCGGATCCCCGGGGCGCTGAACACGGCCGAGTACAAGGTGCCGGCCAGCGCACCGAACCCGGTCTACGCCGCGTACCAGCAGTGGCTGGCCAGCCCGCAGGGCCAGCAGTTCACCGCCCCCAGGCACCCCAAGCCACGCCCGTCACACCGGCCCCAGGCCGCGGCGCCGGCCTCGTCCGGCAACTCGGCCGGGCTGATCGCGGTGATCGCCGGGGTCATCGTGGCGGCCGCCCTGGCGGCCGGATTGTCGGTTTTGGCTGTCCGGCGCAGGCGGCACCGCCGTTACACGTGAGGCCCGCGGTCGTCGCTGGTTCTGGCCGCTGAGAGCACCGGGCCTGGCTGGGCCAGATCCGGCGAGGCGAGCCAGGCGTCGATGCCGGCTAGCTGCCTGGCCCTGATCTGAGCGGGTGCCGCGGACCCGCGCACCGACATCCGGGCCAGTTCCGCGAGTTCGCCGTCGGACAGGCCGTGGGCCTGCCGGGCCAGCTGATACTGAGCGGTGAGGCGCTGGCCGAACAGCAACGGGTCGTCGGCGCCGAGCGCCACCCGGATCCCCGCATCAAGCAGTGGCCGCAGCGGGACATCCGCCGCAGTGGTCGCGACCCCCAGCGCCACGTTGGACGACGGGCACACTTCGAGCGTGATGCCGGCCGTGGCTATACGTTCAAGCAAGTCCTTGTCTTCAGCGGCGGCGACGCCATGGCCAATGCGGTCGGCATGCAGCTCATCCAGGCAGGCGCGGACACTGGCCGGGCCGGCCAGCTCGCCGCCGTGCGGCACGGCCATCAGCCCGGCGCGGGCGGCGATCCGGAACGCCGGGGCGAATTCGGCCGCGGCGCCCCGGCGCTCGTCGTTGGACAGGCCAAAGCCGATCACGCCGCGCCCGGCGTGGGCCGCGGCCAGCCGGGCCAGCGTGCGCGCGTCGAGCGGGTGCCTGGTCCGGTTGGCCGCGATGATCACGCCAATGGCGACCCCGGTGGACTCGGTCGCCGCGGCGGCGGCGGCCAGCACCAGCTCCACCGTGGGCGTCAGGCCGCCGAGGCGGGCCGCGTAGCCCGAGGGATCCACCTGAATCTCCAGCCAGCCCGACCCCTCGGCCCGCTCGTCCTGCGCGGCCTCGCGGATCATCCGGTGCACATCGGCCTCGGTGCGGACCACCGAGCGCGCGATGTCGTACAGCCGCTGGAACCGGAACCAGCCACGCTGGTCGGTCGCCCGCAGCCGCGGCGGCCAGTCGGTGACGAGCGCGTCCGGCAGGTGCACTCCGTGCTCGCGGGCCAGCTCTATCAGCGTGGCGTGGCGCATCCCACCGGTGAAATGCAGGTGCAGGTGGGCCTTGGGGAGCGTGGCGAGCGGGCGGGCCATGGCCGCGGCGGCCCGGCTCTGGCCGTCAGCGGGCCTGGGCCAGCAGCTTGCCCATCCGCGAGATCCCCTCCTCGATGTCGGCGTCGCCGAGGGCGCACGAGAGCCGGAAGTAGCCGGGGGTCCCGAACGCCTCACCGGGCACCACGGCCACGTCCACCTCGTCGAGCAGCAGCTCGGCGAGCTCGGTGGTGTTGGCCGGCCTGCGCCCGGCGAGCTCCTTGCCGAGAACGCCCTTGACCGACGGATAGCAGTAGAACGCGCCGTCAGGCCGCGGGCAGATCACGCCGGGGATCTCGTTCAGCAGGCCGGTCATCAGCAGCCGGCGGCGATCGAACGCCTCCCGCATCCGGGCCACCGCGGACAGGTCGCCGGAGACGGCGGCCAGCGCGGCCGCCTGGGCCACGTTGCAGACGTTGGACGTCATGTGAGACTGCAGGTCAGCGGCGGCCTTGGTCACGTCGGGCGGGCTGATCATCCAGCCCACCCGCCAGCCGGTCATCGCGTAGGTCTTGGCCACCCCGTTGAGCACCACGCACCGCTCGGCCAGCTCGGGCGCGGCCGTCGCTATCGTGGAGAATCGCGCGTCGCCGTAGACCAGATGCTCGTAGATCTCGTCGGTGATCACCCAGATGCCCTGGTCAGCGGCCCAGCGGCCAATCTCGGCGACCAGCTCGGGCGGGTACACCGCGCCGGTGGGGTTGGACGGCGAGACGAACAGCAGCACCTTGGTGCGCGCGGTGCGGTGCGCCTCGAGGTCGGCCACCGAGGTGAGGTATCCCGAGTTCTCGTCGGTCAGCACCGGAACCGGCGTCCCGCCGGCCAGCGCGATCGCCTCCGGGTAGGTGGTCCAGTACGGGGTGGGCAGCAGCACCTCGTCGCCGGGGTCGAGCAGCGTGGCGAAGGCCAGGTACACGGCGTGCTTGCCGCCGTTGGTCACGATGACCTGGCCGGGAGCCACCTGGTAACCCGAGTCACGCTGGGTCTTCGCCGCGATCGCCTCGCGCAGTTCGGGCAGGCCGGCCGCGGGGGAGTACTTCTGGTACCGCGGCACGGCGCAGGCCCGCTGCGCCGCCTCGACGATGTAGTCGGGGGTGGGGAAGTCGGGCTCGCCGACACCAAAGCCGATGACCGGACGGCCCGCGGCCTTGAGCGCGCGCGCCTTGGCGTCCACGGCGAGCGTCGCCGACTCGGTGATCGCGCCGACCCTGGCCGAGATCCTGTGCTGAGAAGAAGCCATGTCATCCATCCTGGCATCCTGCCGTGAGTGCTGTGGGACGGGAGTGAGGATCGGGCCTACTGCCATGCGGTTCGACGGCGGGGGTTCCGGCAACGTAGACTTCAGCAACTGGTGGCGGTTCACCAGGGTCGGTGCATGCCCGCAGTACGGCTTGAGCAAGTAGCCGTCGCGGACGGCGCCTGCCGCGGCCGTGCCGTCACAGGGCAGTAGCTCAATTGGCTAGAGTCCCGGTCTCCAAAACCGGCGGTTGGGGGTTCGAGTCCCTCCTGCCCTGCGGGTGCGACCCGTGCACGTTGCGGGTCGACGGCGTCAGCCGGTCACTGATTAATGCTGCTCAGGTGAGGACATGGCAACTCAGACACGTGGCACCGCGGCGGAGAAGCCGGCCAAGTCCGGACGTCCGGCTAAGAAGCCGGAACGGACCACGCCGGCCCTCTTCGTGCGGCAGGTCATCGCGGAACTACGGAAGGTCATCTGGCCGACCCGCAAGGAGCTTGTCACGTACACCACGGTGGCGATCGTGTTCATCCTGGTGATGACGGGACTCGTGACCGGCCTGGACACCGGCTTCAGCGAACTGATCACGAAGGTCTTCGGCTGAGCCGCTGACCGGCTGGTAGTGGCCCGCGCGCTGGGAGCGATCACACGCCCCGGCGGCGCGGTCGGGTGCGGCCAGCAGCCTGGCTGACGCCCGGAATGAACAGCGAAGAGAAAGAGTTACTGTGTCCGAGTCCGAACTGCAGGGCGGCAACGAGCCGGCCGAGCACAGCCCCGATGGGCAGAGCCTTGATGGGCAGAGCCCTGATGGGCACACTCCCGAGGAGATGGGGGCTGGCGAAGCCGAGTCCCTGGCCGAGGCGGGGGCTGAGCTCGAGGCCGAGGCGGCGCTTGAGGCCCAGGAGGAGGAGCTGGCCGAGGCCGGCGCTGACGCTTCCGACGCCTCCGACGCTGAGTCTGATGCCGAGGCCAAGGCCGAAGACGCCGACCCGATCACCGAGTTCAAGTCCGAGCTGCGGCTGCTTCCCGGGGACTGGTACGTGGTGCACTCCTACGCCGGGTACGAGAACCGGGTCAGGACCAACCTGGAGAGCCGGACCCAGTCGCTCAACATGGAGGACTACATCTTCCAGATCGAGGTGCCCACTCACGAGGTAACCGAGATCAAGAGCGGCAAGCGGCAGCAGGTCCAGGAGAAGGTTCTGCCCGGATACATCCTGGTCCGGATGGATCTCACCGACGAGTCATGGGCCGCGGTCCGGAACACGCCGGGGGTCACCGGGTTTGTCGGGCTGTCCAGCAGGCCGTCTCCGCTCAGCCTGGACGAGGTGGCCGTGCTGCTTGCGCCCGAGCCCGAGGAAAAGGTGGCCAAGAAGGCCGAGACCGCGCGTGCCGCTTCCGTGGACTTCGAGGTCGGCCAGTCCGTTACCGTTATGGACGGGCCGTTCGCGACGCTCCCGGCGACCGTGAACGAGATCAACGCCGACACCCAGAAGCTCAAGGTGCTGGTCTCGATCTTCGGCCGCGAGACACCGGTCGAGCTGTCCTTCGACCAGGTGAGCAAGATTTAGTTTTAGTTTGCGAGATAAGGACCGATTAAAAATGGCCCCAAGGAAGAAGAAGATCGCTGCAGTCGTCAAGGTGCAGCTGAACGCGGGACAGGCCACGCCGGCGCCGCCGGTGGGTACGGCCCTGGGCCCGCACGGCGTCAACATCATGGACTTCTGCAAGCAGTACAACGCGGCCACCGAGTCGCAGCGCGGCAACATCATCCCCGTGGAGATCACCATCTACGAGGACCGGTCGTTCACCTTCGTCACCAAGACGCCGCCGGCCCCAGAGCTGATCAAGAAGGCCGCCGGCATCGAGAAGGGCAGCGGCGAGCCGCACAAGACCAAGGTGGGCACGGTCACCACGGCCCAGCTTCGCGAGATCGCCCAGGTGAAGATGGCCGACCTGAACGCCAACTCGATGGACGCGGCCGAGAAGATCATCGCGGGAACGGCTCGCTCGATGGGCATCACGGTCGTCGGCTGATCGAGAGGTCTGTTCCGCACCACCCCAACCAGTGGCAGGGCCAGGCGCTGGCCCGATGACCACAACCTCCGCAACGAATAAGGAGAGCGACTGATGAAGCGCAGCAAGGCCTACCGCAAGGCTGACGAGCTCATCGAGGCCAGGCTCTACACCCCGGCTGAGGCCGTGGCGCTGGCCAGGAAGACATCAACCACCAAGTTCGACCCCACGGTCGAAGTCGCGCTGCGGCTTGGCGTGGACCCGCGCAAAGCCGACCAGATGGTCCGCGGGACCGTCAACCTGCCGCACGGGACCGGCAAGACCGCCCGCGTGCTGGTGTTCGCAACGGGTGACCGCGCGGCGGATGCCGAGGCGGCCGGCGCCGACTACGTGGGCGCCGACGACCTGATCGAGCGGATCCAGGGCGGCTTCCTCGACTTCGACGCGGTGGTGGCCACGCCCGACGGCTCGGCCGCGTTCTCGGCCCCCGTGGGCTGATGCCGAACCCGAAGACCGGCACGGTCACCGCCGACGTCGGCCGGGCCGTCACCGACATCAAGGGCGGCAAGATCGAGTTCCGCGTGGACCGGCACGGCAATCTGCACTTCGTGATCGGCAAGGCGTCGTTCCCGGACCGGGCGCTGGTGGAGAACTACGCCGCCGCGATCGACGAGGTGGTCAGGCTCAAGCCGGCCGCAGCCAAGGGCCGGTACCTCAAGAAGATCACCTTCACCACCACGATGGGACCTGGGGTGCCGGTCGACCCGAGCCTCACCCGCGGCCTGACCGAGGAGCTAGAGGGCGCAGCCGCGAGCTAACCTCCGCGCCGCCGCCTCTTACCGCCACCCGCCTCCCGGGCTCCCCGTCAGCCGCCTCCCCGATTCCTGTCGGCTGCCCCCGCGGCTCCCCGTCGGCCGCCCCCGCGGCTCCCCGTCGGCCGCCCCCGCGGCTCCCTGTCGGCCGCCCTCGCGGCTCCCCGTCGGGGAGGCAGTGAGGTGGTGGGCACCATGCTGTTCCTCTAGCAACAGCGCGGGGCCCACCACCCCGTTGCTTGGGGGCGATGGCGGCCTGCCGGGCCTGGTGTGGAATGAATTTGGTGGCGGGAACTACCGCCGCGTATCCTTGGGACTGCCAAAGACCGTCGGCCGTTGCCGCGCATGCCGCGTGGTGACCGAAGGCCCCGCGAGAGCGGGCGGCCTGCGCAGGTGACTGAGCTAAGTCGCTCTACCCCGGCGACCAGACCCGGGTTTCGCGGCTCCGCCCTGGCGCGCCTGTGCCGGGGCGTTCGTATTTCGTCTGCCCTTCGTCGGTGCCATATGTAGCCGGAGTCCCGTCATGCGGGGCGGCCGGAACAGGAGTCGGCCGCCCGCCACGCGGGCGACCGGGTTGAGAAGGGAGCCCCATGCCGAGGGCAGAGAAGGTGGCCGCGGTCGCCGAGTTGACCGAGCGCTTCCAGAGCTCGTCAGGCGCGGTACT
>Ga0335075_10009230_pt1 | contig 15061 bp, 10 predicted proteins | sample Lox_Sample_24_FD_206723 | JGI IMG/M metagenome (GOLD analysis project Ga0335075, IMG submission 206723) | Soil microbial communities from Loxahatchee National Wildlife Refuge, Florida, United States - Lox_Sample_2.4 | ecosystem: Environmental > Terrestrial > Soil > Wetlands | place: USA...
GCCAACTTCTGCCTGGATCTGGGCGTCGCCTCAGGCGCGGTGCACGCAATGGCCGGCATTTACTTCCAGCTCAAAGGCAGCGCTTCGGATTTGACCGGCTTCGTCGACATCGGCGGCGAGGTGTCGGTATTGGGCATCATCTCCATCTCGATCGATCTCAATTTGAGCCTGAGTTGGCAGCACTCCAATAGCGGCAACGTCATCGAGGGTCGGGCCACGCTGACCGTCTCGGTGCATGTGCTGTTCTTCTCGGCCTCGGTACAACTTTCAGTCGAGCGGAGTTTCAGCGCGGGTGGAGGCGACCCGACCGTCGCCGACCTGATGAACGCCGAGGACTGGTCGCTCTACGCGGGAGCCTTCGGATGAGTGGAACACCGTGATCGAGCAGTCGATTGTCGCTGTGGTCTTACCCGCCGGCACCGACGGCGGGCGGCCTTGGGCCAACGTCTATTTGACCCCGCGGTTATCGGGCGCCCATCTGCTCTCGGCTTTCCCGGATTGGCTGGATTGGACCGGGTTAGTGCAGCAGCATGGGTTGAGCTTCAGCTTCAGCGGTGCCGGACACAACGCCACGGTCGCCGTCGACACTTCCCTGTTGCGCCCGCAGTTCTGGAGCGCGGTGTTCGGACACGATGCGATCGTCGACAAATACCCTGCGCCCGACTTCGACAAGAGGTTGCTCGTCTCCTACCCAATCCGCACCGCCCACGACTTCGTGCGCTACGCCTATCAGTTCGCGATTACCGCGTGGCCACCCAACCGGGACAGGTCTTCGCTCGACGAAATACTGAGCGACCTCGTCTTCCGTGACGCCGCGGGTAATTCGAATCTCGACCAGACGCTGAGCAACCTGCGGGTGCAGATGTGGCGTGCGCAGCAGGAAAACGATATGCCCCCAGTCATTCTCGGGCCCCCGGCCACCACCCCGCCGCTTACCGAACCGGCGGACACCCGAACGATGGTGGAACAGCTGGCTCTTTTCCACCGCCTGCCGCCCGCCCCAAACCGGCCCCCACTGCCCAGTACCCCCAAGCAACTGGAAGCCTTGATCGACTTTCACCAAGCCCTGGCCTCACTCACGACGTATCCGACGCTGCTGACTGCGCTGGGTTTGGTCTTTCCCGTCGAGTTGCCGGACTCGTTGGTGCCGTCGTCGCCGGCGGGCGGCGCCTACGGAACCATCCAACTCACTGCGATGCACCCCGGCTGGACCTGGAACCAGGCGCCCACATTCGGGTTGCCCGCAACCGCTTATGTCCGAAATGCCGATGGCTTCGCGGCGGCACCGGCGACCGCGCCCGATCAGGTCAGCGCGGGCAATCTGGAACCCGCCGACATCCTCGACGGCTTTCTGGCGCTCGACGCCAGCGACTTTCACCTGGTCGGGGTCGACCTGGACGGCGCAATGCTGAAGGCGATGGCCTTGGCCGACAGCCTGGCCAACGCCAACAACGCCACCCTGGATGACGGGCTACTGCCCGCGCTGCGCTCCGGAGGGATCTCGCTGTGTGCCGACGGACGCGCACAGCAAGTGTTGCAGGCGATCCGCGACAACGTCGGGTTCAACGCGGTGCTGACCGGCGGAACCATCCGAGCGTTCAATGCGCGTGACCTCACCCGCGGCTACCGCATCGATGTCTACTCCGACCGCTCGGCTCAATGGGCCTCGCTGCACCGACGAGACGGCACCTACCGACTCGGTGCGGGCAGCAGCACAACCCTCAGCACGTCAGATGAGGAGGGATTCATCCAGCTCGGCGTCGCGCAACCGGCCGACGACCCGACCCGTCCCATCGACACCATCGCTGAGGCCGCGGGCGCGCCCCAACCTGCCACCGACCTTTACGTCAGCGAGCGAGTCGCCCGCTGGGATGGCTGGGCATTGTCCGCGGCGAAGCCCGGCATTCCACTCAACCGCAGCCCTAACCCAGCCGTGGCCACCCAGCCGGACCCGACGGCCAATCAGGCCATGACCACCTTCAACATCGGCACATCGTTTGCCGTGCATCCCGGCTCGCTACCGGAGCTCCGCTTCGGCGCGCGGTATCGGATGCGCGCACGCGCCGTGGACCTCGCCGGCCACAGCCTGCCGCTGGGTGTGGCCGCCGCCGATAACGTGGTACTGCCCGCAGCGGGGGAGTTACTGCCGCACTACCGCTATGAACCCGTGGGCCCTCCGGTCGTCGTGCTGCGCACGCTGCCGGGGCTCGGCGGATCGCTTCTCGAACTCGTGATTCGCAGCTACAACACCGATCCCGCGCTGGACGCCGTGGCGACAGCTGAAGTCGACGAGCGCCATGTCGCCCCACCGCGGGCGTCGGTCCAGCTCGTCGAGCAGCATGGCATGCTTGACGACTCGTCTGGACGACTGCGCGGCGACCTCGCCACCTACCAGTTCGTCACGGAGCGCGACCGCAGCGAAATCCCAACGGTCGACAAGGATCCCATCGAGCCTGGCGCCCAGCTCGCGATCAGCTATTTCCCGGATCCACTTGCCCGTGGTGCTGGGTTCACCCCGCTGCCCCAGTCTCCCGCCGTGAGCGAAGGATCCGTCACCGGCGGTGTGCTGTCCTACGCCGCACGGCCAGGTCCGGAACCGCTACCTGACAGCACCACCAGGCTTGGCTTCGGCGCCGACTGGCCAAACCTCGAGTCGTTTCGGCTCCGCTTGGTCGAAGGCGACACCGCACCGAGCTGGAATGACGCCGAGCGAGTGCTGACAGTCTCGCTGGCCAAGGGAATGGTGACCTCGACCTCGTTGAGCTGCTTCACAAATCCCGACGATCTCGACCTGCTCGGCGTGTGGAACTGGATGCGGCAGCTTTTCGAAGCACTTGACACGGTGGCCCTCACCGACAGCGGGGCCGGCCCCGAGTTGGTGCAGATCGCGGAAAACCGCGGCTGGCTTACCCAATTGACGCTGGACGGTGGAAACGAATTCATCACGCCCTCAGTCGCCTTGACACTTACGCACGCCGTGCAGCAACCGATCGGGTGGCCAGCCTGGGTCCGGCTGCCCATCGTTCACGACCCGACATCGCCAATCGTGACGGCCGCGCTCGCTAACTCGTTTTCACCGGTACTGGCGTGGCGCAGCCAGGGCTCACAGCAGGCGGTGCTACTCGGCGCGCTGCAGATCAATGGCATGACCACTGCAGCAATCGATCTGGAGGCTCGGTGGGTGGACTGGATCGATGACTTGGACGAGGCCGGCCCCGCGCAGGTGCAGGCGCAGGCCCATGTGGACCGGATTCCGCTTTCGTCGCTCGACGGCGGCGTGCTGGACGCTGACGGCTCTGGGGTGCGTGAGGTCGCGGTCTATATCCCAAACATCGACACCTTATGGTTCGCGGCGCCTTTCGATCAGCTCGACGGTGTGTCCTCACCGTCGCAGATCGCGGCGCCCGTGCATCAGCTCGGCGACACCAAGCACCGGATCGTCCAGTATCGTGCGATCGCCAGTTCACGTTTCCAGGAATACTTCCCGCCTGACACCCTCACCGTTCGTCCGGGGCCGGCGCTGACTGTCGACGTGCCAAGTTCCGCGCGTCCACTTGCGCCCGATGTCGCCTATGTTGTGCCGACCTTCGGCTGGCAGCGCGAGGTCACAACCAATGTGAAAACGGAAGTGCGCCTGGGCAATGCGGTTCGAGTGTACTTGCGTCGTCCCTGGTATTCGTCGGGAGTCGCCGAAGAACTCGGCGCGGTGCTATGGCCGGGCGACAACCAAGCGTACCCATCGCCCCCCACCGACGATCAACGTGAAACCTACAAGGCGTTGTTCACCCAATGGGGTCTGGATCCGATTTGGGCATCCGGCTCGCTCGAGGCTGTGCCGGGCGTTTACGACTTCCCGTTAGCCGCCCACACTGACTTCAACCTCACGCTGCAAGAGAGTTCGCTGCCTGTCGACGTCGCCGGGCACAGCGTGAGCTACGACCCGCAACGACAAATGTGGTACTGCGACATCGAGTTCAACAACCCGAGTGCATACGCGCCGTTCGTGCGGCTGGCGCTCGCCCGCTACCAACCCTGGTCGATCGCCGGCGTCGAGCTGTCTCACGTCGTGTTGGCAGACTTCGCTCAGCTCTCCCCCGACCGCTCGGCCGCACTCTCCGTGGACCCCGCCGATCCCCGTAGCGCCCGCCTGGTCGTCGCGGGCTTGTCGCCTTCGGGCCCAACGAAGTCACTCATCACCACGACGGTGGAGGCCCGCCGCAAGGATGTGAACACCGACCTCGGCTGGCAGGTTGCTGCCCCGGCTGATGTAAAGGTGATCGAGGACCAGCCGGCACCAAGCCAACCCGACGCCGTACTGTATGCCGCGACAATCCGTTTCGCAGCTCGACCCCAGCCTGGTGAATTCCGGATTGTGATCCGCGAGTTCGAGCTCATCGAGATCGACCCACCGCCTGAGCTGCTTTCCGACAAGCCAGAATACGGCTCGCGTCTGGTTTACGCGTCGATCTTGCCGTTCGATTACCCCTTCACTTTGCAAACCGACTGAAACGAGACGGCGGTGACCGACGCAGTGCTTTATGTAGAGGAGTTCTTCGCGTCCGCCGAAGTTGACGCCCTTCAGCGCTATCTGATCGACCGCGAGGCGGATTTCGTTGCCAGCGAGGTGATCAACGGTGACAACGGCGGCTGCTACGACGACGATTACCGTCGCTCCAAGGTCCTTTACGACGTCGCGGATGTCTATCCTTTCTTCGCCGACCGGCTCATGGAGTGCTTTCCGTATGTGGTCGACCGCCTCGGTCAGCCGATGTTCGATGTTGGACAAATTGAGTTGCAGCTCACCGTGAGCGGCGACAGGCAGTGGTTCAAGGCGCATCGAGACAGCGGTCATGACGCCGTCGAAACCCGCGCCGTGACGTTCGTCTACTACTGCCATCGCGAGCCGCGATCTTTCCAGGGCGGAGAGCTGCTGATCTTTGGCGACGACGACAACATTTCAGATCAGGAAGCCAGTCACGAACAGGTGCGGCTGAGTCCCTCGCAGAACTCTATCGTGTTCTTCCCCAGCAACTTTCTGCATGAGGTCCTTCCAATCAGTTGCACCTCCGGCAGTTTCGGCGACGGCCGGCTGACCTACAACGGTTGGTTCCACAAATGATTCCAGACTTTTTCCCACGCGAACGCTACTACTGCGTTCTCGATGAGCAACCGGATCTCCTTGTACCGCCCAGGGTGTTGGCGCCATATGCCGGATTGGACACCGCGTCGCCCATGATCGTGAACCCGCGCTGCTGGATGGGCTGGCACGGGACGTTGCCTGCGGCGCTGGCGCCGGCTGCGGTCTCTCCCGACCAGCTGTTTGATATCCCATGGATCATCTGGGTCGACGACCCCGACCGGGCCACCTTGTGGCCGTATTGGCTCGGGACCGGATTCGCTGATCTGTTGCAGCACTTTGTTCCCGGCCAGAGTTACCAAGGGGATTTGCCCGCCGAGGCCGTTGCCGCGCTACGACTTGCCGATATCCTCACGACACCGGATGCGCCGGCTCGCCGGCGCCGGGCCTGGGCGGACGCCGCGGCCGTGGGTGCGGCGCAGTTCGAAGCCGGGTACGTACAGCTGTCCAACCTCTTGCCGCCGGGCCACATCGGCGCCCTGCGTCGCTACTACCGCCACCACATGCGCGTGGGCACATTTGCGTTCGGCGACGCGCAGACGACGGCGCGCTACGTCAGCTACGACGAGCCGATGACTCGCTACGTGCATCACCAGCTCACCAGAACGGTCAGCGATCTCGTCCGACGGGTGATCGTCCCGTCGTACAGCTATCTCGCTTTCTATCAGGGCGGCGCCACGCTGGATGCGCATACCGATCGCGACGCGTGTGAGTACACGCTCAGCCTCTGCATTGACGCCACGCCCGACCCGACGACCCACGGCGGCTGGCCGCTGAACCTCATGACATCGGATGGTCCCCGATCGGTCGTGCTGGGTATCGGCGACGGACTGTTGTTTCGCGGCCGAGAATTTCCCCATTGGCGCGACAGGTTGCCTGAGGGCTACACGTCGTCAAGCGTTCTATTCCACTTCGTCGATGCCTGATCGCCGTGACCGTTAGCACAGCAGCCAACAATCCGTGCCGCGGCCGCGGCCACACACCAATAGGAGAGCAACGATGAAGATCTTGATTCTCGGCGGCGATGGGTTCTGCGGATGGCCGACGGCGCTTCATATGTCAGCCCGGGGTCACGATGTCCATATCGTCGACAACTTTGCCCGCCGCAACGCAGACACCGAGTTGCAAACGCAATCGCTCACGCCAATTCGGCCGTTAGCGACCCGCCTTCGAACCTGGCTGCGGTTGACCGGCAGTTCGATTGGATTCGACAACATCAATGTCGCCGAGCACTATGACCGGCTGCTTGCGCTGCTGCGGCGTCAATCCCCAGACGCCATCGTGCATTTCGCCGAACAACGGGCCGCACCGTATTCGATGAAATCGGCGTGGCATAAGCGCTACACCGTGAACAACAACATCAACGCGACCAACAACTTGTTGGCGGCCATCGTTGAGTCCGGTCTGGATGTGCATGTGGTGCACCTTGGCACCATGGGCGTCTATGGGTATGGCTCTCCCGGTGTGCGGATACCCGAAGGCTATCTGCGTGTGCACATAGAGACCGACGACGGCAGTCTGGTCGAGTCGGAGATTCTCTACCCGGTCAACCCCGGGTCGATCTACCACATGACAAAGACGCAAGACCAACTGATGTTCGCGTACTACAACAAGAATGACGGCGTTCGGATCACCGACCTGCACCAGGGCATCGTGTGGGGAACTCAAACAGCCGAGACAGCCCAACACGAGCGGCTGGTCAACCGTTTCGACTACGACGGTGACTATGGCACCGTTCTGAATCGGTTCCTGGTCCAGGCAGCGGTGGGGCATCCGCTCACCGTTCACGGCACAGGAGGGCAGACCCGTGCGTTCATCAATATCCAAGACGCCGTGCGTTGTATCGAACTCGCGATCGTCAATCCACCGCCCGCCGGCAGCCGGGTACGGGTTTTCAATCAGATGACGGAAACCCATCGTGTGATCGATCTGGCGAAGCTCGTCGCCCGGATCGCTGGAGCCGATATCGACTACGTGGCAAACCCACGCAATGAAGCACCGGCGAACGACCTGTTCGTTCGCAACGAGCATCTGCTCTCGCTCGGACTTTCGCCGACGACACTCGAGGAAGGACTGCTGCACGAAATCGTTGGCATCGCAGAACGCTATCGAGACCGATGCGACATGAGAAAGATTCCCGCCTTGTCGCGCTGGAAGAGAGACCGCGCTCCCAGCGCTGAATCCTCCAGCGGGATGGAGGCCGCCGTCTGCGGATAGCGTTTCTGTGTAGGCGGACTTCCTCAGGCGTGTGGAGTGCGGAGTCGGTCAACACCGGCATTGGAGGCAGTGAAGAGGCCGTCGTCCACATGTCCGAGCTGCTGGGGCAGCGCGGACATATCGTGAGTGTTCACATGCCTGGGGCTCAGCACCGCAGGTTTGGATCGGTGATCTACGACGACGACCGCTCGCTGCACGGCCAGGTCGTCGACGTGGCAGTGATGTGGCGGTATCCCGCGCTGGCCGAATGGTATGCAGCGCTGAATTTTCGGGCACGACGGGCCTATCTCTGGCTGCACGACATCATCCCCGCACATCGCGTAGTCGAGTATGAGCACATGTATCGGAAGGTGATAGTGCTGTCGAACTATCACCGAGGGCGGTATGCCGCCATGCCCGATGACCGCATCCTGATATCCGCGAATGGAATCGATCCCAGCCAGTTCGAGGGTGACGAGGGCGAACGCGACCCCCATCTGGTCGTCTACGGATCTGCCTATGCGCGTGGATTGGCGACGCTGTTGAGGTGTTGGCCAACGATTAGAGAGCACGTTCCAGAGTGTCGACTGAACGTGTTCTACGGATGGCAAGGTTTCAGTGCGCAGCGAGCCGAGGAACTGCATCACCAGCTTGATCCGCTACTGCGCCAACCTGGCGTGTCGCACTTGGGCCGGATCGGCCATCACGCTGTGGCATCGCAATACATGCGGGCAGGCATCTGGGCTTATCCGACTCACTACCCTGAGACCAGCTGCATCTCGGCAATGAAAGCTCAAGCCGGCGGTGCTGTTCCGGTCGTTATACCGACCGGCGCATTACGCGAGACGGTGCGGTTTGGGTTCCGCACTCGTCTGGGGTACCACGAAACGGGCCGAAACGACAACGAACTCGTGCAGGAATGGCTCAGCGGACTCATTAAACTCCTGCGCTCACCAGACGAACAAGCTCGCATACGAATGGAAATGATGCCGGCAAGCAAAGCCCGCTATGCCTGGTCGGCCGTGGCGGATCAATGGGACCGCGAGTTCAGCCGGCCTGCCCACGGCCCGCGCAGCACGCTGACCTTCTCTCGCGCCCTTCAGTAGGGGCTGCTCTCAAACCACGCGCGCAGGCGGTGGTAGTAATCGTTGGACGGGAAGCGCGATGCATCGATATGCGGGAAATTCCCCTTGGGGAAGTACCTGTCGACGCTGTAGTGCCCGATGTAGTGACTGTCTTGTAAGGGGTTGTGCCCCGGTATGTAGCACCAGTCCCGGCCTACCATCGTTACCCTGGCCTTCTCACAGGCAGCTTGCAGCGCGAACATCCCCGACCACCAGTGGATCGACGTCTCGTAGGGCCGAGCGAGCAAGTCCCGATGCACCGCCTCCCATTCATAAAGGATCCGCTTGAAAGTTCGCGCCTTGCCGATGATTGGAACGAAGCCGCCGTTGTAATAGCCGCCACCGTTCTCGAAATACGGCTCGATGTAGCCACGGTTAGACGTGAGGCTGTTGAGATGCCAGCGCTCGTATAGGTCGCAGGTGAGCAGCATGTCGTCGCCCACCTCGATCGCCGGATGCGGTCGAAAATGAAAAAGGTCGCAGTCGTTTACCTCGAGCACGTCGTCGTCTCCGAAGAAGTCGATGACCTGGCGCAATCCCAATTGGATGTTCAAGGGCAGATCCAGCCAAGGCTCGTCTCGATGCGCGGGCGCCAGCCACGTGCCGGTGCAAAGCACATGCGGCACCTGGGCAAGCCAGTCAGTGGCGGCGTCAGGCTCGTGAGAGTAGTTCTTGTCGATGACAATCAAGCAAGCCTTATCGGCCGCACCGCGGCCGTAGGTCTGCTGGTGATTCCACCACCACAGGTCAACCTGCCACTGGAACGTCGCGTTGTTGACCGCGACCGGAATCGAAATCATGGTATTCGCGACGAAGCTGGCAACGTGTTATGACCTTGCCTGGCAATCTATCCCGTACCTGCGCCTGGTGGCGCAATCGGTGCGAAGCGGACGGCTCCATAGGGATCCTGGGTCCTGTCGAAGACAGCGTAGTAGTTGTTGAACAGCGGTAGACCAAGTATCGACTGAGGGAAGTTGCCACCAGAGTTGATCTGGAACACGGCGCGACCCGCCTGCGGGGCGTCAGTCTGCCAGTATGTGCTTGGGGCGCAGGTAAGAGACACGTCGGCTCCGGTCTCGCCCTGCAGCACGAAGGTGATGTTGGGCCAGCTGTTGAGATCCAGGCTGGACTTCGCTACCGCGCCTTGCGAAGTCGCATCGTTGATGAGCGAAGCGAATTGCGGACCAAGCTTTTTCAGGGCAGACACTACGGCGTCGTACACCGCGGCCGTCAGCACGAGCGAATTGGTACCACTGTCGATAATCGAGTTCGAAACGAGCGTCTTGGCCTGCGAGGCCGGTGGCGGACTGACCTTGATCATCCCACCATCACCTACCTGCACCCCCTTGAGGTTGGTGTTGTAGTAGAGGTCGTCCAGGACGTCCACGCTGATAACTTCGCCGTCGTAGAGATCGGTCTGCTCAAGACCGCCCCCGAGGACGAAAACCCCGTTGTTCAGCGGGTCAGCGGCGGGGTTTGCCGAAGCCATGCTGGGGACAGACCGCAGGGTGTAGAACGCGAAGATATTCCTGGCGATCCCGGCCTGCTCCAGGGTGGTGAAGTAGGGCTGCAGGTCTACCTCCTGGCCTACCCGGGCCAAGAACGTCTCGACCCGCTGTACCGCCCCTGTCGACGTGCTCACGGGGAAAGGCCACGGATAGGTAACAGCCGGATTTAGCCGCTCACTCGTGAGGTAGGCCTGGAGATCGAAGGCGGAGTTTAGGGCGTTGAAGGCCAGGCCGAGAATGCCGTCCGCGGGGCCGAAATTGTTAGGAAGCTGCTCATCGGCGATGGCGAGATACGTCTTGATCGACGCCTCCTGGCCCGCCGAGCCCATGCTGAGGCTGGTCTGGATCACCGGGCCGCTCCAGCCGCCCGTTCCGTACATGACCTGCTGGGCGTAAGGAGTGAAGCTCACGTTCGTGTCGGCGGCGATCTTATAGGCGCGAGGCACGACGGCAAGGGTGCTGCTTCCAGTGTCCAAGATGACGTTGGCAGCGATGCCCTGGCTGCCAATCTTGATCTGCCCGGTGTAATCGCCACCCCCCAAAATATTGCTAATCGGGATGCGAATGGCGCCGCTCGGGGTAAGCACCGCATTTGCTGTGGTTTTGGATACCTCTTGAATTGTCATGGCGTTCTCCTCGTACCTTCCGTCATTGCGTCCCACTTACGCTTCTGTTTCGCGCCGCCGTTGAGTGCGATCCATTGAGCGTCGACCGGTTGTCGGCACGCAAGGGTGCGGTCCAGTGAGCGGACCGTGGGCATGGTGTTGAGCAGCACCGGGACATCATCTGGGCTTCAATTGCTGAAGCGCGGCGCCGATGCGATGCGCCGCGTGCGACACCAGTGTTGGCAGGCCAACCGGCAGATCATTTGCGTGGACAGAGATTGTGACTGCGCCGGCGCACGTCCCGTCGGGCCACCACACGGGCGCTGATACGCAACAAACCCCGGAAACCGCGTCCTGATGGTCGATGACTGTCGCTCCCGGATCGCGAAGAGAATCACGGAGATTGCGCCATTCCGACCGAGTCCAGCAGTCAGGAAGTGTGATGGTATCGGCGGGCTGGGTCGCGTAGAGCACGCGCCCGGTAGCGGTACGACCGATTGATTCGGGATCGACGTGGTCGGCCACGTAACTGCCGCTGTGCGGGACAGCGGCCCAGATGTAATGGAGTCGCCGTTCCTGCAGGATCCGCAGAGACGCCATGGCCCGCGACTGCATAGCAAGGTTATGGATCGGCCCCTTCGCGCAGCGCCGTAGCAGCGGATCCGGTTGCCAGCGTTGCCCAATGCGCAACATCCGCGGCCCGACATAGTAGCGGTGACCGAAGCGCTGCGCCGCGCCGAGCGTGACGAGTTTTTCGGCCAGGCGATGCGCGGATGTTTTGGCTAGCCCGCTTTCGCGGGCCAGCGCGGTCAACCCCAGCCCGTCATCGGCATGAGCAAGGGCGTCCAGGACAGCAAACGCGCCGTCAAGGACGCCGCGGCCCCCGGCGTCCTCCACCACCAGTGGAGCCGACCGCCGTATCTGGTCACCGGTATGGGCAATCGGGTTTGGAAGGGCGACACCGTCGCTTCCTCCTCGAACCATTAATGCGTCAACCACCGTTTGAGCAAGTGACTCACGGCCGCTCGTGTGAAAGTGCATCATGTCTCCCGCATTAAGGGTGGTTTTCACAGTGCGCTTCGATTGGGTGCAGAACATCGGCGATATCGCGCCGTACTGCGCCTGAAGGTCGTAGGCCGGCTATGCGGGACGTACCCGGCCCTCCCACGATGGTCCGACCACAAAAAGCGTCTTCCGATTCGCAGAGGAACATCGCGACTCTCTTCAAGTGCAGTGGTTGATCACAAACGACCATAAATTGTCGTAAGCGAAAGGAATCGAGTAGCGCACTACTCGAATTCACGCGGGATGGCCGTCAGAGGCTGCAGGGCGCACTCCCCTGCCGCATCCCTGCGTGGTGACGGATCGCGTAATCGACTACCTAATCCCCCACCTCGCCCGCGCTCGACAATGGGTTCGTGGCGCACGACGACATCGACGCTTTCGAAGCAGCGTTGCGACAACTGCCCGACGCGTATTCGCTCGCGCTGCGGTTGAAGTCTGCCGGCGTCGCCGACGAGGTGGTGTGTGGCTACCTCCACATCGAGCCGGAAGGTCTCGACACGTTGTTGCAAGTCGCCTTGGAGAAATTCGATGCCGAACTGCACAAGCGATGACGTAGAGACCGTTAAGAAAATTAATTGACGCGCGTACAACGATCTTGATTTAACATTCTCCGCATGCAGGCGTGGCCGTTGACGGGTCGCGCCGAAGAACTCGAAGTCATCGCTGATGCGCTGTGCGCGGACGGGCCCTATGCAGGCGTCGTGATCGCCGGCGCCGCAGGCGTAGGCAAGACACGACTGGCGCGTGAAGCGATGTCACTCGCAGCGCAGCGTGGCTGGGCCGTGCGTTGGCTAGCGGGCACGATCGCAGCGCAGTCGATCCCGCTAGGCGCGTGCGAGCAATGGGCAGACCGGCTTGCAGGGGATCCTCTGCAGTTGGTGGGCAGCGTGATCGCCAAGGTCACCGCGTCGCCCAACGGCGCACCGGTATTGGTGGTGGTCGACGACGCACGCCTGCTGGACAACTTGTCGGCGTTCGTACTGCACCAATTGGTGCAGCGACGGGCGGCGACCGTCATCGCGACCATCCGCACCGGCGCACCGGCACCGGATGCGGTGACCGCGCTGTGGAAGGACGGACACCTGCGTCGGCTCGACCTGCAGCCGCTGTCGCACGGGGAATCCGATGCCTTGCTGCGATCGGCGCTGGGCGGACCGGTAAGTACGGCGTGCGCGGAGCGGATGTGGCGCCTGACTCGTGGCAACGTCTTGTTCCTGCACCAATTGGTGAGCCAAGAGCTGCACGCACGACGGCTCATCGCCCGCGATGGCCAGTGGCAATGGGAGGGCACCATGCAGGTGTCTCAGTCGCTGGTCGACCTGGTCGACCTTCGCATCGGCGCGGCGCCGGAGCCGGTGTTGGAGGTGATCGACCTGGTCGCAGTCGCCGAACCGCTGGAGTTGACGCACCTCACTGCCTTGTCCGATGCAGCGGTGATCGAGGACGCCGAACGACGCGGCCTGATCGCGGTTTCGCGCACGAGGCCGAATAGTGTTGCGCGCCTGGGCCATCCCCTGTACGGCGAAGTCCGTCTGGCCCAAGCTGGACAGCTGCGATTGGAGCGGCTGCGCGGAAGCATAGCCCGAAATATGTTCGCTTCCAATACAACCGCAGATGCGCCCGACCCTGTCCGGATGGCTCTACTGTGGCTACAGTCGGATCTCCCGCCAGATCACGACATCTTCACCCGAGCCGCTCAAGCCGCGTTCGCAAGGCTCGACGTAGCCCTCGCCCAACGTTTCGCCGAGGCGGCCGTATGCGCCGGCGCCGGGCCGGACACTGAACTCCTCTTGGCCCACACGCTGTCCGTGTTAAACCGCAGCGCTGAGGCGGACCTGCTTCTGGAGTCGCTGACCGCCCGCCCACTTCTCGAGCCGGTTTGGTCGGATGCGGTGAATCTGCGGGCGATCAATCTGTTGTGGCCGATGGGACATCCCGAGAAGTCTCGGAAAGTCATCGACGATGCGCTGGCCGGCAGTTCGGGGCCGATCTCGCATTCGCTGTTGGCCTGCCGTGCGCTGCAATTGGCCGTCGAGGCACGGCCCGCAGACGCATTGGGCATGTGTGAGTCCATCGACCGCGGTCAACTGGCCGCATTCCCCGCACTGGTGCTGGCATGGGCGCAGATCATCGCGCTCGGCGAACTCGGCCACCCGTTGCAAACTGGTGCGATCGCCGAGGAAGCTGCCCGGTTGGCCGTCGCGTCACCAGCGGCCGCTCTTCAAGCGGTCCTTCTCGTCCTCTACCACACAGAGGCCCTGATTCTCGGTGGATACCTAACGCAAGCCGTGGCCGTCGCGGCTCGTACCTATCAGCAAGCCGCCGACGTGCCCGGCGTTGCCCAATCGTTCGCCGCCGCGATCAGTGCCATCGCGGCACTGGGCAGCGGAGACCTGAGTACCGCCGTAGCGGGTCTTCGCCGTGCGGTCAGCGAGTTCCCCGACAGGACTGACGGCGGTTTGTACCACTTCGGCATCTCCTACGCCGTGGCGCTCGCGCATACCGGCGGCGTCGATGCGGCTGCGGAGGCGCTCGACCAGATGCGGCGTAACCGCCACCCTGGCCATCGCCACATCGAGTCCGACAGCCTGCTGGCCGCCGCATGGGTGGCGGCCGCGCGAGGCTGTACCTCGCAGGCTCGCGACTTGGCCAGGGCAGCAGCCGAATTCGCGCGCACGCATGGACAGCACGCCCGTGAAGTCGTGAGTCTGCAGGCCGCGATCCAGTTCGGGGACCAGCACACCGCCGCCCGGCTTGCGGAACTCGCCGAGTTGGTGGATGGCCCCCGAGCGGGGCTGGCAGCGCGCTGGGCCGCCGCGCTCGCCGACCGCGACGGCGACGCCCTGCTCAACGTGTCACACGATATCGAGGTAATGGGTGATCGCATCGCGGCAGCCGACGCGGCGGCTCACGCGTCGCGAGCATTCCACCAACAGAGTCGGCGCGGTCCGGCGCTGACCGCGAGCGGCCGCGCCGACCGCCTGATCACCGACTGTGGGGCCACCACCCCGGCTACCCAGGCGGCGGTCACGCCACTGCCGTTGACCGACCGCGAGCGCGAGATCGCCGTTCTGATCTCTCAAGGGCTGTCCAACGTTGAGATCGCCCAAGCTCTCACCTTGTCGGTGCGCACCATCGAAGGCCACATCTACCGCGCATGCGCGCGTGTAGGCACTGCGACCAGAACCGAGCTTGCCCGGCTGATAACCCAATTCGCGCCCGGAAACGGCTCGGCTTAGATTCCCGAGCGGACTGCAGACCGCCAGACTCGACGAAGTGCACGGTCACGGTGTTTCGTGGACTGCAGCTTCCTCATCGGAGCGCTGGACGTAGGCCGCTTCCCGCACCGCGTCGTCGGATTCCAGCGCCGCCCCCAAGGCGCCGCCGATCATCGCCAAAGATGAGATCAGCCAGGCTAATTCGAAG
>Ga0335075_10009231_pt1 | contig 15061 bp, 21 predicted proteins | sample Lox_Sample_24_FD_206723 | JGI IMG/M metagenome (GOLD analysis project Ga0335075, IMG submission 206723) | Soil microbial communities from Loxahatchee National Wildlife Refuge, Florida, United States - Lox_Sample_2.4 | ecosystem: Environmental > Terrestrial > Soil > Wetlands | place: USA...
TTGCCAACTATCCAGAAATGCTGACCAAAGTCTTGGCATCCCTCATCTCACTACCACCTTCCAACCAATATTGATATTACTCTATTCTACAGACACCTTTGAGCGTGCCAACTATCCCAACACGATTTAGTGATACATAAGGCCTTTCCACACTCTTTACAGTCTGTCTTGATTTGCGCTGGTGGCGCGTTCTGCCTTACATTGTTCGTAATCTCGACTCCAAATGTACGTTTCCCGATCGGGCCAGCAACGCAGCTTCCTCCCTTTTTTAGACCCCAAACACAATAGGTAGGCTTCTCTAATGGCACTACTGTATGTACAACAGGTTGGTGGCCCTCTATAGGCGTCTCAAAGTTCAATCCCATAGAGAGAAGTTCCTCTATAAGTGAATCAAAGAATTTTTCGTGGGTACGATGACTCGAATCATTCTCGAACTGTTTCTAGATGAAATAGGTGTTCGTTTTGCAAGTATCTAATAACAAAAACCATAGAGGTCGCCACTATTTGATATTTGGGGTCTATGACAGGTGAATGACTTCCGGAGTTGATTCACAGTGTCGATACCATTCATCCCATGTTCAATGGATTGATACATCGCTTTTCGGCCGTTTCATTCGCATCTTTTTGATAGTTTCGTCTCCTTTAGCTTGTGTATCACCATAGGAAGTTACAGCGCTGAGCTCCGATTTCTCCATACTGAGGATACGTTCAATGGACCGATAAGCCTTGGTGACAACGACGATTACGGCTCGATTTCACGACGCTCGTCCCCTTGTATCTCGACGAAATCTCTGCCTTTGGACGAGAGTGGGTATCCATCTGATGGGTCTACACCATGCAGTACAGATTCTCCTCACACATCGTCACATGCGCCGAGCAATCAAAATACTCTTAATGATCTAGCTCCGCGTATGCGCTCTGAATCCTTTCCTATGTCGGACTCACTTGTCGACGGAGTATCAGGGCGGCTTCTTACTGATAAGCAACACTCCCCACGACATGAACCGGACCTGCACGTGGCTGGACCTACTGTCTGGCATGACTTGGACCACTCTGCCGGTAGTGGGCCCCATGCATATTCCGTTCCTAGCCAAGGGGATATTGGGGATAAGGAAACAAGAGATCATGAAGTTTTCTATTCTATCCATCCACCGGCTGACTATTTACCCTTTCGACCCTAAATATCGTCCGCGATTTCCTCATAGAGCTGATGCTGGGTGGCTGTACTATCAGCAAGTTCCTCGTTGGATTCCTTGACGCCTTCCTCAATGGCTTTCAAGTTCTCCCTCTCATATTCGCGAGCTGGCAACGAAAGGGTTTCAAGCTCCCCTTCGATCTCCTCGCATCGCTCCACAAGCTGACTCTGAAACTTTTCTAGCTCTTGCTGTGCGAGTTTCTTGATTGCCTCGGCGCTTCCGTCCGTGGCTTCCTTTAGTTCCCCTTTGGCTTTCTCCTGCTCTTCGATCGTGGCACTGAGGGGTAAGCTGGCAGCCATGCGTAAGCATGGATTGATGTGAGAGCCCGCAATATTCTGGTACAAGTCGGCTGATGTAGCAACGAACGCGAAATGGCCTCTTAGAACAATCATAGTTTCGCGAATCGCCTGCACCTCCGCCTCGTTGTAGGCAATTGTAAAGATGTCGTCCGTATGTGTGACACCACCCTGAATGGTACTCAAGTATCGTTCAGCATGGCCCATTCCATAGATAGTGATTATGTTGGCCAACATATTGAAGAAGCCAGCCAGAGTTCTGAACTGGTCTTGCATGGCAACGATCGCATCAATGGACTTGCGAAGGATTTTCTTGGTCTCCTCCATAGTGGCTTTGTTGTGCTTGAGGTCGCTCATGGTTTTGGCCAGTTGGATAATGGTGGTTTGCGCTGAAAGCTGCTGCTCTTGCGTCTTTTTCAGGTTATCTTGGGCATCCTTCATTGCAGCGCGCATGATGAAGAGCTTTTGTTGGCGGCCTTTCAAGACCTTGACGTAGCCCAGATCGTTCGACGATCCGTTGTCCAGTCCGCCACCAAATCCTTGGCCTGGTTGGGCAGCTGCAAATGACCTCAGCTTTATCGCTTGCTCGAGCAAAGGTTTGACCATCTGCCGCCAACGGTCAATCCTGCTTTGCCAATCCTCACTGGCGGCATTTCCCGAAACTGCCGATGCTCGACTGTCCAACATCACTCCAGTGATATCGATTGCTCCATCGAGTACGGCTATAGCAGTGAGACAATGTTTGCTACTGAAGTCTCCGAGGTTGCGCCTCAAGGTTTGGAGCCGGGTTGAGCTGAAGATGATTTCCGATCCACCATCTTTGAGTATATCGAACAGTTTTTCGTTCAGCAGTCCGTTGAGAAGCTGGAGCTGTGTTTCGATCTGCTCGGCTGCCAGCAGTGCGGGATCGAGACCAACAGCCCGTTGTGGAGTCACAGGTACATCTTGTGGATCGTCACTTCGACTGCGAACCCCTCCGATTGCTTTCACGGCTTCAATAGCCAGCTTCGGAGTGTCCTTCACCACACTGATTGCGGCATTCATAATTCCCGTGACGCTGGCCGTAACACCTTCTACAGCTCCTAAGGACAGAGCTGACCATTCTGTAAATAGAGAGATGATCAGTCTTTTTGTGCTGGACATCACTAGCTCAAGATCTGCTAACCTCCTTTCTTTGCTGTCTTTTGAAAGACTTCTTTGGCATCGTTGAACTCCCGGCTCACGTCACTGGCATGACTCTGGAGGAGCTGTAGCGTTTGCTTCTGTATCTCCTCTTCTGCCTTCGCTTTTCGGACACTGAACTCGGCCTCGTCCTCTTCCTGCTGGGTGCTGGCTACGAAAAGGGTCAGAAGATGTATAGTGTCACAGTGGTATGACAAGCGACCTACACATTTGATTCGCCATAGCTCGATTCAATTCCCGGGCACAATGTACCAGTTTGTCAAATTCTCCCTCGATTTCCTTTGTCAGCCCAACACATTTCTCCATCTCGGTGCGGAACTTTGTCATGGAGCTCATCAGGCTGATCTTCGCGCGTCGAGGGTCTTGCAAACACATGAGGATATCCTGAACCTGTACGCCATAGATCAGTTTTAGAGCTTTAGCAGTACTAGTGTTGCATTGAAAGTTCTCACATGGCCTTGTTTCCCGAACATGATGCCAGTCTGCATCCTAATGGAACCCATGTTCTTGCTGGCGCAATCAAAGGCATCGGAGGCATGGTCAACGATCTGAACCATTCCGCTCGAGAGACTCGGATACCTTTGTAGTAAGTCAGCCTATGTAAGACATTGTATCATTGTCTAGGTTGCTTTCTGAAGATATTGAAATCCACCTCTCGGCTCTTGCAATCGGATACGGAGAGCATGATCAGAGAAGGCAAGTAACTTAATATTCCCAAGAAGATTGACGGCCAAGGGTGCTGTCATAAGCATGTGTGGGAGACTTTGCGTCTGTCCGAGACTCAGCCTGATGTCCTGCTGGACACGGCTTGCCGCTTGTCGACGGGCAACAACCTGCGAGTCTCCCTGGTTTTGGACTTGACTCATTGTAACGAAGTAACTAGATTAATTGTAGTTGTTCAGATGGTATGGAAAGGAGTTGATCTGCTTAGGAATGCGTTGGAAATTTTCTCTGGAATTTGAGAGAAGGCTTTTGTGTACAACACGAGAACATGCCAGGACGCGTGAAGTGTTGAACTTCGCAGTGTCAGTGGTCGAGTTCTACGCCCGGCTTTGCTAGGTGCGACTGCTGATAGGGACCCTTATCTTTTTAGCGCAAAAACTCGTATTTTGCTACTAAACTAACAACCAGCACTCAGCCAAGAACTTCTCCCCTGAGGATTTGCCAGTATGCCACCAAGAAAACGGCCAGGAAGCTCGTGATCCGGAATATTCCTACCTGAATTCAGACTCCCATCCACCAATAAACATCTTAACAAGCATTAGCGACATTTGATTTCGAACTTTTCACGTTTGTCATGGATTCTCACGAAGAGCTACTAAAGAAAATCCTTGCTCTGTCTTCGTCGAATGCTCAGCTTCGCCAGGAGGTTGAGCAGCTGGAATCGAATCGCGAGTTTCTAGAGCGACGGTTCGCTGTCAATAAAATATCCTTGAATGGCGTGATCGAGGGTCTTCCGGGAGTCCTAGACATCTTGATACTGGAAAAGCCACCAGTCAGTATTGCACACAGCGTCGGAAGTAAAGGTTGCCTGCTAATTTTTGGCTTTTCAGCCTTCCTGCTACAGCCTTACTGATGGAACCCGGGAGGATATATGCTCCGTTGTGGAATCTGGGAAGTGGCTCCTGCCAACGCTGAACTTATTCCATGCCGAGATGTCGAATATACGAGACGTGAATATGGATGTGATGAGTGCGAAAGAGGAAGCCAGAGCTAGCAAGCTCAAGGCAGCACACCTTGCATCTACGGCAGCACGGCAAGGATCGGATTGCTTTGAGACCATTCAAATGGTCTCCAAGGCAAAGTTCCAGACTGAAGAACTTTTGCGAGCGACCACCGGGCAGATATCAGACGCGGAGCGCCACATACAGGAAAGCAAGGAGCTTACGAGGATCATGGCAGAGAAGGCGAGATATCATGTTGGCAAGGCAGAAGAACAAATTGGTGTAAGCTCCAAAACCATGTCAAGTAATATAGGACAGGTAGCTAAGCCCATAGAAAGTGGCTTAGGTATACACGCTGGATACCGATCGTCAATGTGGTCGCCATCCCTTTCTGCTTGTCACAAATGAGGTCAGCAGACTGGTCAACCAAATGGAATCAGGTTGAACTAACCCAACATTACAGTCAACATCTAGGTCAATCGGCCAGTTATAAATCTCTGGAATACAGGCATCAAACGGAAATCACCACAAAAATATGGGAAAAGCTCAGGCTTGAAGAAATTTCGGGGAATCTCAATATTGCCATCGAAAGGCTCAAGGACGCCAACAAGGCCTGTTCGGAAACCGAGAAGCAGTCATCTCGAATCAAAGACCAAGCCAAGGAGCTCACCGATCAATACAACGTAATCACAACGGGTATCAGGGACGTGTTGCATGCGCTAGACCCTTTACACAGCGAGTTCGATGTTGACAATTGGGATCGCCTCCGCCACGTCGCTTTAAAGTCAATACTGCAGATGATGGAAAGTCTTCACGCTGCAGAGTGTCTCCAGCATGAGAACCTTGCATTGCTGGAAAGGTTGGGGACTATCAATTCTCGGATGGATCACAGTTCAGCCTTGGAACTGGAGTGGTGAAGCATCTTCATTGCCAATCCGCCTGCAATAGTGCTTATCACCTTTCCGGTCTTCTCACTTTCTTTCGTCGTCTTTCAATTCACCTCCATCAAGTCTACCTCAGAACATCCAAAATGGTGTTGAAACCGTTCCAGGCAGATGCCCTAAACAGGTTCTGTACCAAGGATCAACTAGATTTGCTAGACTCTGTCGACTGTCTCCGTTCGCAAGGCATTAGTCATTATGCTTCGTTGCCACAGATCATCGTATGCTGCGATCAGTCGTCTGGGAAAAGCTCCGTGCTGGAGGCAATTTCCGGCGTATCTTTTCCTGTCAAAAGTAACCTAAGCACTCAATTTCCGACAGAACTGGACCTCCGCAAGACGCCGCAGATAGGTGTAAGCGTGTCGATTGTCCCGCATCAGGGCCGCACTGAGTCTGAATGACTTGCTCTCAGTAGTTTTCACGAAGAGCTGAAGGGCTGCGAAGGGCTTCCAAATCTGATTGAGAACGCAAAGGCGGTCATGGGAATCTCGACCCATGGCAAAGCTTTCTCAAAAGACCTCCCTTGAACTCATCCATTCCGAAAAAAAAACAGCAGTCTGCTTCCAATGTCGAGCTCGTACAAGACATTGTCCAATCCTATATGAAAGAGGCACGAAGCATCATACTTGCGGTGGTCTCAGCAAAGAATGACTATGCGAACCAAATCGTGTTGAAGCTCGCCCGTGCAGCCGATAAAAAGGGCAATCGGACATTGGGTGTCATCACGAAGCCCGATACTTTGATGGCAGGCTCCGAGAGTGAAGCCATGTACGCCTCTTGCGAGAAACCAGGACTTGGAGACGTAGCGGTCTAATACCGAATTTTAACTCCTCTTAGTCCTCTTATTGTGCTTCCCGTTGTCTCGAGTGCTGTCCTTCTCTCGGTGCGCCCCTCTCTTATAGCCGTTGGTTTCGGCTCGAGCTCCCAGCTCCTCAGTCGTAGCTTTTCGTTTCGCCATGATGGTGAAGGCGGCCGTTGGAAGAGGGAGGAGGGAAAAGGAGGGAGGAAGAAGCGGGAAAGCACGCGTTGCTGATCAAACTGCAGACATGACGGAACAGGCTTCCACGCCCTCAAGTATCTGTCTGTCGGATCCACAAGGGCGAGACGAAGCCGAAAAATGGGGTAAAGAAAGGGTGTCCATCTTGGGACCCATCGATCGAGGGTGAGCGTGCACGCGAGCCATGAGGCGGCTCACCCTGGCTCACCCTACCTCACCTTGCTCGCGAGGTGCGAGTGTTTAAAGTGGCATGGTGTGGGTGAGCGGGAAGGTGAGCTCGGAGCAGATTTTACTTTCTCTTGTGGTGCCAAAGCTTCGCGGCCCAGTCGATCGGGCTTGGCATTCTAACTCGCTGCGGTCATGCCGCTGTCTCGATGAAACATTGTTTTCAGAGTCTCTACGCGCGTCATCCCATATAATTCTCAGCCCTCTTGTCGCGGATACCTCGACTTTGCTACTGCATGGTCACATCTAATTTGTGCGATGAGCTGACCGTTAAGCCAGGCAGCTTCTGCCATCTTTTGCCGCGTCGCCATGCCCCCCCGGCGGGTCTGGCCGCTCCTTGTCATCGGCGGCTTGGTGACAGTCGCCCTCTTCCTCACATCCTCGGTGCGGGTATCGGTCCCAGTACCTGGTGCTCCTCTACCTGCTCCATTCACTGGAAATATACCCCAGCTTAAAGTCCCAGACTTCCGCTTCTCTTTCCGGACAGCCTCTCACAAGCCCCCTGAGCAAAAGAACAGCACCATTGGGGACAGCTCATGGTATAGTGATTGGAAATGGTTGAATCCATTTTCGTCCTCTATCACACTCGACGAAAACCGTTCGGTCCTTCCGCCTCTGAGGGTGAGGCCCCCTGTTTACACCTATTACGAGTCGAAGCCAGCCACAGACGAAAAGACACGCCAAATCGACCAAGAACTTCTGCTGACATGGCGGAGAGCATGGTGGGCGCATGGGTTCTATCCGGTGATCTTGAGCCAGGCAGAAGCGCTGAACAACCCTATATCCCATCATTTACAAGGCAAAGGGCTTCCTGCCACACTAGAATTCGAGTTCCTGAGATGGCTTGCTTGGAGCCATATGGGCGGTGGTTTACTCTCCAGCTGGCATTGCGTGCCAATGAGCTCCTATGATGACGAGTTACTCTCAAGCCTCCGTCGAGGCCAGTACCCTGGCTTGACCCGTTTCGAGGGCCTCGGTGCTGGCCTTTTTGCTGGCGAAAAGTCACAGATTGACAACGCTATTAAAGACGCCCTCCTAAACGCCAAAATAAACACTTTCAAGTCAGTCATAGAGGCAATTCCCGCTGATCGTTTCAAGGTCGAACAACCCACCTCCCTCGCATACTATGATTCAGCTACAATCAAGTCGAAATATCCATCTCTTGCACAAAAGCTAGCTGCAGATCCAGCCAAAGGCCGCTCGGCGTTGACCGACCTCATCGTAACACATCTCCACACAATATGGCAGAATACGTTCAGCGGCGGCATTGCTGTGCTGAAGCCCCTCCCGGCACATACGTCTGCGGTCATTGCTCATTCACTCGACCTCGCGAATATGTTAGGCCAATGCCCAGAGTCAATGATCGTGTCCTCATGCCCTCCAAACAAACCGAGATGCTCTCCTTGCGTTGCTTCAAAAATGCGAATTACCACGCCACTCACTTTCCGAAACACTTCCAACATATACACCATTGGAACAGTTCCCCACCCGTACACCCTCATCACCTTGCAGAACCAATCAGACTCCATCTCTGTCAGCCATATACGTCGCAACACGGAGCGAGACCCTTGGCTGATGACCGTCACGAGAGACATCCTTGGCTCTGGTCGCGGCAGCCCCAGTCGACTTATTGGGCTCAAAGACGCAGTTGCTTCGGACTACGCAGCCGGCCGCTCCCTTTGGCTTACTGTCGAGCAATTGCCAGCGTCACTCAACAAACCGCCTCCAGCTCCCAAACTGTCCAACGCAAATCCCGATCCTGTAACCACCTCGCTGCCAGACGAATGGCTAGAGAATCTTGACTGGCATTTCGGCTTCCCTATTCCTCGTCAGACAATTCAACACGGTGAGTCCATCCCTCCGGTGCCGGGACCAGAACGCTGGCCAAAGAGCCCACCTGGGCTGCCAGTGGAGAAGAAAAAAAGCTGGGATCCTGATCCACCTACAGATGAGCAGATGGCAATCGAGGTGGAGCTGTTGAAGAAGGCGAGGGACGTTCTTAAGAGCAAAGATTCCAGGGTTGGGAGGATAAAAGATGTGGCTGAGGCGTGGAACCTGGCCGATACGGAGGCATGGAAATTCGTGAGGGCCTTCAGGGCAAGAAGTGTAGTTGAGAGGTTGAAGTGGGAGGAAGAAGAGAAAGCGTTTGTGAACACAGGAGCCGGAAAGGGGAAGGGAAGGTGGTGGCGGCTGTGAAATACTTTGGTTCTTCTTTCCGAGAGCTTAGCGCTGGTTTCCACTTGGAAGGCACTGGGAGCATCTTTTGGGCATCCCTTTCAAGCGAACCGGTTTCTATTTTGACATGATCCGGGTTCTGTAGCATATAGAGGTTGAAAAAAGAGTTGTGTTGGGCGCGGTGGGCTGGCATGAGATCCTGTACAATTAGAATACGCTCGTTATGGTCAACCGATCTCGGGTTTTAGGCTATTCGGAACTCTATTTGGGGTGCTCAAAAGAGATTATGCTTGATAGAAGATCTTACACCTCGGAATAAAAAGCTAAATCCCTCATACCGACTATGATAAGATTGCGTCAACTGAACAACTCAGCCAGCGTCCACGACATACCCCAAGCAGGCCTTGTCGGCATTCCGTCCGGAAGAATTCCCAGTACGCCGCACAGCACCAACGCGATCCCGATCGCTATATCCATCTGCGCGAGATGAGTGACGGCTTGCAATGCCAACTCGCCAAAGGGCATTTCTCGCACGTGGGAGAAGGTGGGGAAGCCATCTAAGAGTCCTTTAAATACGCAGTGCAGGACGGCAAGGATGGTGGTGGGGTGCCTATGCAGGTAGAAGCTGAGCGTGCGCTGGATGGGGAAAGTGAGGGAGTCACACGGGGCGAACCAGAGGTGGAGGGTGCCGAGCCAGAGGGTGAATGTTAGGGCGGTTCGGGCGGGAAGGCGGGCGTGGTGCCAGGTGTCGTGCAGGATAGCGAGGAGAGTGGCGTGGGCAATGAAGAGGGAAGCTTGTCGGGCGGCTGTCGGGACAGGAGGAAGGTGCCGGGTTTCTTTTCTGTTTCCACGTGGGCATAGGACAAGTTCCACTGCAGACTGGTCCCAGAGAGAGGCAGCAATGGTGAGATATTTCTGGTTTTGGCGCGTCTTGGATGTGCGTTTAACATCAATGCAATCGATATCGAAGTCGCAGGGACAGGAGCCGTAGGCTGTAGGACGCCGGATGCGAAAGCCCTCGCCGAAGGTCTTGCCATTAGCTTCCCACCGGGTCTTGAGGACGTTGACGATGTCGGCTATGATCCAGCGGTTGATGGGCTGTGCGGGTGCGAAGAAGGAGTTGAAGAGCTCGGCGAGCTTGTCGGGGCTTATGGTCGTGGTAAAGGTGTACCAGAGGATGGAGTGGATCTCTTCGAGGCTGTAGGGGGAGTCTGGGACGTGGAGGACGCCGGCGATCGTGACGGGCTCGGTGTCTGGTGTGGCAGCTTCTGAGGGGATTGCTATGGAAACCTTGGTCGGGACAGAGGCCTCTGTATTGGGTTCGAATGTTCTCATGTTATGGCCTTGTGCATGATGGTGTCCACGGGCCCGCGTCCGCTTGGAGCGTGTGGACATGTTCGCGGGTTAGTCGACGTTTTGCTTGTGTTTAGCAGGTGAAGAAAGATAGAACATGGGCCATGTGCGTTTGTTGATATTACTGGAATCGGGCATGGCGAGTAATGCAAGGGGTGATCAACACAGACAAGGTTCATCAGAATGTTAAAAGGACGTTAAAGAATGTGAAACCAAATGATTGAAAGGACATCGAGGAATTGAGTGGATGGCAAAATATGCAAGAAGACCGAAGGCGACATCATCGGAGACCGTTGAACTTATCGGGTGGTCTCAAGAAATGCTTTGAAGCTTCGAACATGCATCGCTTGGATGAAGAACGTACTCTGTTACTTTACCTTGTTGCTAGGGAGATGCTTTGCTATGAAGCCACCGACCTCCGTCCAGCGTTGTAGCGAAGCCAAACTTGCCATCTGGTCGCAGGACAGCAATAGCCTGCTTGCGGCGATATTCCATGTTTCGAGTGAGCGGAATTGTCCAAGTCGTAATAGGAATCACCGAAGGCCGGAACACCCAGCGCTCCCTCAACCTGATTTAGAACAAATGTACCAGGGTCCGCGCACCAGGCGGATGAAGAAGAGCGTCTGGACCACGGTGTCCGGGGTTTACCATGGTCGCAGTAGGCGCGACACTGATGGTGTTGAGGTCGTAGTGGATGCCCAGGCCAATGTTGAATTCTACCGAAGCAGAGAACGTATTCTGGGAGAAGCTCGTTGGGGTCGACAATCCCGGAATTTGCCAAATCTTTAGGGATTCTTCCGCATGAAGGGAATCTGTGAAAGGGCGGCAAAAAAGGGCGACTATGGGGAACTGTTTTCGGCCCCCTTCCACCACACTCAACCCGCCCAGGCCCCAGGCGTGTAAGGTTTCCTTGAGCATCCACAGTAGGGCCGTGGCTTACGTTTTCGATACACACTCCCCTCTCCTTCCCCTCCCCCCGAGCGACCTATTTTGGCTCCTCGAGCTCTGTCCCCGAAATGGACCTCTCTCGATCTACTCTGCGGGTCATGGCTGGCGGTATATATGACAAGCCCAAGGCTGACCCATTTCATTAGTACATTAACGGGTAGATGCACGAAGACCATGGCGCTAGTCGCCGCGTACGACGAAAGAATGCCTTAAGCAGCGAAGACCTAGGCATCCCGCCGCAATAGTACTGGAAATACGGCATGTCTACCTTCACAAACGAGCGTTAGAGGGTGTAAATGAGCCTATTCATGCTCTTTTCTGCGTGACCCAATCCCATCGTCGCCGACCAGCATGAATGCCAAGCAGGTGTGCCGTATTAAGCCTACCTCACACTGCGCGCCCCACGACAGTGTAAACGTTTTTGTCTAGTACTTACTTAACCTTACTTGTCCGGTTCTATCCCCCAAGATCTCAGTCAATCATCCCACGGCGGGTTAACCGCCCAAATCCGCTTCCCGCCCGCGTTAATCCGCTTCTTGATCTCCTGCAATTTTGCCCAATCCGTTGGTGACTCAAATGCATCGGGACTGTCCCAAGCAGCTATCGTTGCGGAAATTTTCTGGAGGGTTGCGTCTGATCTGCGCATCTTATCCTCCACGACAGGTCGGTTGTACGGTTGAACGTGTCGGAGGTCCCAGATTTCGACGTCTAGTTCATATCTCTTTCGTATAAGCTCTCCAAGGCCGCGGACCTCCTCCGGTTTGACCTTTTGGCCCGGCGCCAAGGGCTTGGGAATGTCGCCCGGTGGAGGATCGGGTTTTTGCGTGACTTGCGATCTAGGACGGCGAAAGATATTTCGTAAACCCATTGAACTAGATATTGTCGCAAAGCTCGAAAGTCTATATTCTCAGTCCGGCCAATAAATCGACCTAGTAAAAGGTCAGAATCCTAAGAAGATTAGATAGACTCTACGCGCGCTTTAATGAACAGGTTTCACCGACTCTCAGTTATGGTTGTGGGGCGAGGTTAGGGTAAGAAGGTAGAGAACGAAAGGCTTCGCAGAAAGGTGGGGGGGATCTATGGCTTAGTTTTATCCAACACGTGATAGCAATCAATCGCGCGACTGGTTGAGTGAGAGAAACCTGCATTCGAACTTTATCTCAACTCTCAAACACCACATACACATCCTCGGGACACTTTCGGGACAATAACCTTCAGCAAGTTGTTGCTGCTCCCGCATCTACGCTTTTGACAGCCAGCAGCGCAGTTATTTTGCCTGCGCCGATTCTAAAGCGGAACCATTCGGGAGCACCATAACACACCACCGCGTGGATTATCAATCGGTGCCGCGCATAGCTTGCCCTTCAGCATCAACTTCCACATGTGATGAAGCAGGTCCATACTGTCCGACTCAACTTTATCATCGGCAAGGTAAATACGGACTCTCTTCTCTGCGGTACCAAAGGCACCTTCAGCACTTGTCCCAGGTGTGGTACAGAGCATCGCCATCGTCAACTGCTTCATGTGAGGGTAATGGTGGCGCAATAGATCCATATATGGAATCATGTTTGGACATTGATGTTACGTTCTTGTGCAAAGGATGTCATAACTAAATTGAGTGCTGGAGATATTCGAACAAGTGATGGGCCGTAGTTCTTCGTTTCTGCCGCAGCGTGAAAGGCATTCTGTAAAGAGAGGGTTGGCCACAGATTGGATTCACTTTAACTCTGTAAGAGACTCCAGAATTCGAACAGAGTCAACGGCGATAGGAGAAAGCTACAAGAACGTGCTAGAGGATACCATTGTCGAAAGTAAGGCAGATCGGTTCCTAGAGAAGCCCGGATTTGCAAGACGTCCATGACCGCGCTCATGACTGCCGTGGTACCGACCCGCAGACCTCGGACTTCAGGGTTCCGATCTCTTCCATATTACTACCGCCGACAATGACACCATCGCCTATATCCTCGCCTGCCTAGAGTACGGCAGTCTCAATACGACCCAACAGGCTCGCCTAACGAATAACTAGCGCAGACTGCCGTCGATGTCCATCACGCCACTTTGTCTTCTCTGCCTCAGCCGCTCCGACTCTCCCCCGGACCAACCTTCCTAGTTTCCCCGGGTAGTGTGCCTGACTGCCTGCGTCTTGCCGAGAGGATGGGACGAAGGGCGTGAAGAGGACAATCCGAGAGCTGCTAGGTTGCGTCTGACCATCCAGTGTGCAGGAGGGTTTGGGCCCAGTGTCCGTGCAGCCTCCCAATCGGGGGAGTAGCGAGGCTCGAGGACTCGGCGATTGTCGTGACGAACTCCCACAGGAGGTTACATTGGCCTCCTCTCAAGTCTGAATCCGGCAGGGCTAATTGGAGAAAATGGCGCGTCTCTCTTAGCAGAGCGCAGCAGACGATCAGTGATGGCATGATGAGAGAACAGAGCCGATTTATGCATTTACGGTGTCGCAGATGGGATCAAGAGTTGCCTCTCTTAGCAGGGATGCGCAGAACGAGCCAGCTGTGTAGAGACAGGGATCAAGTGCGGCACTGCAGACTATGGTGGATAATCTTTTGACAGAGCTATCAGGACAGTGCAGACTTCAAAGACTTCCTTTATAGGTGTCAGATACCTGCCAGGTACGCCGTCATGGGCCCTGGATCTTACCATAAAGGTGTTCCCTTGCATGCTGATAAATGCACCTTTCGGTTAGATGCCCAACACATGTCGCCGCCTCCGTTGAGCAATAGCTCTAATCACTATATTCTGAAATGGATAGGACTGTGCAGTGCGAGAACTGATACCGGCCTCATAGAAAATGACCCGTCGCTTAACGAAGTCAGATCTTGTAGAGCAAGTCACACCCCATCTCCCCGTTGGCTTCTAACAGGCTCCGAAGATTGACATTCTGTTTCAGAATTTCGATCTTGCAAGCTGCGTAATGCACAACTAACGCCCTCAGTTCATTTTCGCTAGATTCCTGTCTTGCCGTATGCGTGTACGCGAGTTCTAGCAACTCAAGAATATCCCCACTTGTCTGCAATGTCAAATCAAAATCCTGCAAGCTGGCAAGCAGTTTACGTAGAGAAAGGATGCGGAGATCATCAATAAGGTATTTTTCGGCGAATAAGTAGATTTTCGCGTGGTAGAGAAGTGACTCAATTGTCTGTGAGGCTGAGCTGAGGCCTCCGTTCGCAGCGGGGAGTTGCTTGTCGCTTTTATGAGGGTGTTTGTCCTCGAATTCAAGGCTTTTGAAATCGGACCAGAGCTGTTCGGCTTTTGTGATTGATCTATATCCTTTGGTCTTCCTTGTTTGTTTCTGCCTTCCAAAGTTCCAATATTCTGGTACTGTTGGAATATCATCAGCCATCACAATCTCTAAAGGCATCAGAGCCTCTGAAGGCATCGAAGCCTCTGGAGGCGCCGGAACCACATCCTCCTCCCATTCCACACCTGTTCCGTAACCCGCCCCAATATTATTCTCAATCTCGGGCCTCTGCTCCATCATCCGCGAGCGATAGTCACCTGTGTATGCAAACTCGCAGAATCCAACAAATGTGTCATCCTCGACGTCCTCCAAGATCGCACGATCCTCCTGTGCTTCTTTCATATGCCCATTGTTCATCAAATTGTATAACGGGGCAGAAAGGTTTTTAGGCAGGGCTTTGGGAATGGTGAGACATATGTGGTCTTTGCCGAGGAGTACTGTGAAAGGCGCAGAGCGCAGAACCCTAGACGGCGAGTGCTATTAGCTTTGCGGCTTCAGATTCTTGTGGATATCGGTTCTTGTATTAGGGACGTACGTAGCGAAGTCTAGCATTTCCTATGTTTCTATAGCTTCGAGAAAAGAGAGCTAACACAGCTCAGAGTTAGATTTGGTAGGTACGAAGGAAACCTCTGTTGCTTTAGTACATTCTTTTCGGAAGCTGAGTGGAAGATCAGATTCTAATGGGACGAGGTGGATAAGCTGTTGACCCTGAAAAGTCGCCAAAAGATGTGGTAGTCCTTGCCAGCATCCAGGTTTACATGAGGCGTCAGGTGCAGGGATATCTAGCCCTTAGCCAAGCTGCAGGTGCGGGTACGGAGGGGTATTAGCCGG
>Ga0335075_10009232_pt1 | contig 15060 bp, 10 predicted proteins | sample Lox_Sample_24_FD_206723 | JGI IMG/M metagenome (GOLD analysis project Ga0335075, IMG submission 206723) | Soil microbial communities from Loxahatchee National Wildlife Refuge, Florida, United States - Lox_Sample_2.4 | ecosystem: Environmental > Terrestrial > Soil > Wetlands | place: USA...
GTGCGCGGCGCGCGGTGGCGCCGACAGCGTCTCCTCGTGCGGATTCTCGGCGAGCACCCAGATGTCCTTCGCGCCGCCGCCGCGCTGCGTCGAGACGACGTCGGCCGCGCTCTCCTGCGCGACGCGCGCGAGGCCGCCCGGCATCACGCGCACGCCCTCCGGTGTCACCACCGCGTACACGCGGATGGTCAACGCGCGCGACGCGAGCTCCGTCGACGCCGCGGACTTCCACACCGGCGCCTGCGACAGCCGCACGTGCTCCTGCGCGACGTACGCGTACGGACGATTGCGGATGCGCGCGACCAGCCCGTCGCGCGCCTTGCCTTCGTAGTCGCGGCCGAACATCGGTTCGAAACGCTGGTTCGGATAGGCAGGCTTGATGACGAGTCGGTCGAGGTTGTCGAGCACGTAGTCGAGTGCCGGTTTCTCGCCCAGCCACCACGTGGCGACTTCGGGCAGCAACAGCTTCTCGCCGATCAGCCGCTCGGCGATGGGCGGCAGGAAGCCCAGCCACGCCGCGGACTCGAGCACGCCCGTGCCCGGCGCGTTCGACACGACGACGCGGCCGGCGCGCAGCGCGCCGATCAGGCCCGGCACGCCGAGCGCCGAGTCGCCGCGCAACTCGAGCGGATCGCAGTAGTCGTCGTCGAGGCGGCGCAGGATCGAGTGCACGCGGCGCAGGCCGCCCAGCGTCTTGAGATAGACGGTGTCGCCACGCACGGTGAGATCGCTGCCTTCGACCAGCGGCATGCCGAGCTGGCGCGCGAGATAGGCGTGCTCGAAATACGTCTCGTTGTACGGACCCGGCGTCAGGATGACGGCGAGCGGCGCCTCGTCCGCGGCCGCGAGCTCCCGGTTGACGGACAACAGCCGCTCGCGCAGCGAATTGAAGAACCCGCGCACGCGCCGCACCGAGAGATCCGGGATCGTCTCCGCGTGCACCTGCTCCAGGATCTCGCGGTTCTCGAGCGCGTAACCGGCGCCCGACGGCGCCTGCGTGCGATCGGCCAGCAACCACCAGCGGCCATCCGGCGCGCGCGCCAGGTCGGCCCCATACAGGTTCAGCCACTGGCCGTCGACGGGGCGGATGCCGTGGCACGGCCACAGGTAGTTAGGATGGCCGAACGGCAGCTCGGCCGGGACGTGGCCCTCGGCCAGCAATTTCTGCGGGCCGTACAGGTCGCCGAGCAGCGCGTTCAACAGCCGCGCGCGCTGCGCGACGCCGGCCTCCAGCGCGCGCCACTCGGCCGCGGGCAGCACGAACGGCAGCGGGTCGAGCGCCCACGGGCGGTCCGCACCCTGCGGGTCGGCGTAGACGTTGTAGGTGACGCCGTTCTCGACGACCAGGCGGCGTGTCAGCTCGAGCGAGCGGCGCACAGCGTCGGGAGATTCGTCGGCGCGCAGGCGATCGATGAGCCCGCGCCAGTGCGCGCGCATCCCCCCGGTTGCGTCCGTCAGCTCGTCGTAGCGGCGCAGGTCGGTCGGTTCGAGGACTGCGCGCATGTTCCCGATCACGCCTCAGACTTTACGCAGGTCCAGCGTGAACGGGAATTCGACGTTGGCACTCTCGGGCGGAGGTGTGACTTCGTTCGGCGTGTGACCCATTCTGACAAATCGTGCCAGGCGCCGGCTCTCGGACTCGAACGCGTTCACCGGGAAGGTGTCGTAGTTGCGGCCGCCGGGATGCGCGACGTGGTACTGGGCGCCGCCCATCGAGCGGTTCATCCACGTGTCGACTAGGTCGAACGTCAGCGGCGAATGCGCACGGATCAGCGGGTGCAGCGACGAGGCGGGATTCCACGCCTTGTAGCGCACGCCGGCGACGAACTCGCCCACGGCGCCGGTCGGGCGCAACGGGATTCGCCGGCCGTTGCAGGTGAACGCGTAGCGATCCGGCGCGAGCCCGGTGAGCTTGACCTGCAGGCGCTCGACCGAGGAATCGACGAAACGCACCGCGCCGCCGGCCGTGCCCTCCTCGCCCATCACGTGCCAGGGCTCGAGCGCCTGGCGCAGCTCGACCTCGGTGCCGAGCACGCTGAAGTCGCCGATCTTCGGGAAGCGGAATTCGAGGTGCGGAGCAAACCACTCGGTCTTCATCGGGAAGCCGGCGCCCTGCTGCTCGGCGATGACGTCCTGCAGGTCCCGCTCGACGAAGTACGGCAGCATGAAGCGGTCGTGCAGCTCGGTGCCCCAGCGCGCGAGGCGCGGCGGTTCGTACGGCTCGCGCCAGAAGCGCGCGAGCAGCGAGCGCAGCAACAGCTGCTGCGTGAGGCTCATGCGTTCGTGCGGCGGCATCTCGAATGCGCGCATCTCGAGCAGGCCGAGACGGCCGGTGTTGCCGTCCGGCGAGAACATCTTGTCGATGCAGAACTCGGCGCGGTGCGTGTTGCCGGTGGAATCGATCAGCAGGTTGCGGAACAGGCGGTCGACCTGCCAGGGCGGCGGCACGGTGCCGCGCGGCGGCAGTTGTTTGAACGCCAGCTCGAGCTCGTACAGCGAATCGTTGCGCGCCTCGTCGACGCGCGGCGCCTGCGACGTGGGGCCGATGAACAAGCCGCTGAACAGATAGGACAGCGACGGATGGTTGTGCCAGTACGCCAGCAGGCTGCGCAGCAGGTCGGGCCGGCGCAGGAACGGCGAATCCGAGGGCGTCGCGCCGCCGAGCACGAAGTGGTTGCCGCCGCCGGTGCCGGTGTGCCGGCCGTCGAGCATGAACTTCTCGGTAGTCAGGCGGCTCTGCCGCGCGACGTCGTAGAGATGCGTGGTGCGGTCGACCAGCTCGTCCCAGCTGCCGGAGGGATGGATGTTGACCTCGATGACGCCGGGATCGGGTGTCACGCTGAAGCGGTTGAGCCGCGGATCCTTCGGCGGCTCGTAGCCCTCGAGCACCACCGGGATGTTCATCATCTCCGCGGTCGCTTCGACGGCGGCCACCAGTTCGAGGTACTCCTCGAGCCGGTTGGTGGGCGGCATGAATATATAGAGTGAGCCGGCGCGCGGTTCGGCGCACATCGCGGTGCGCGTGATGTCGGCGGCGGATTGCAGGAAGCGCGGCGCGGTGTCCGGCGCGACGGAGCCTTTTTTCGCACGAGCGCGGTCGCTGCCATCGCGACCACCGGCGCCATCGCCGCCGGCGGCCGAACTACCCGCGTCCGCGTCGCCGGCGTCACGGCCATCGCGGCCGTCACCGACGAACTGGCGGCGGATGTCGGCGGCGCGCGGCAACGGCGACAGCGGCGCCATCGGGTCGGGCTCGTACATGTACGGGTACTCGCCCTTCGTGACCCAGGGCTGCGAATCCAGCGGCAGGCGATAACCGACCGGCGAATCTCCCGGCATCAGGTAGCAACGCTCGCGACGCAGGAACCACGGCCCGGTGCGCCAGCGTGTGCCCGACGGATCGCGCGACACCGGCAACACGTGCCCGATCACCGCGTCCAGGCCCTGCTCGAAGACCTTCGCGAGCCGCGCGCGCTCCTGCGGATCCTCGAGCTTCGACTTGAACGGGTCGACGTTCGAGGGCAGCCGCCGCTCGCGCCACAGGTAATAGAAGGCGTCCTCGTAGGCGGCGAAGATGTGCTCCGGCGCGAGGCCGAGCTTCTCCGCGACGCCGGCCAGGAACACGCCGGCGACCTCGGCGGTCACGCCCAGGTCGCGCTTCTCGTCGCCGAGCAGCACGGGGTTCATCCAGATGGGTTCGCCGTCGCGGCGCCAGAAGCAGTTCAGCGACCAGCGCGGCAGCTGTTCGCCCGGATACCACTTGCCCTGGCCGAAGTGCGACAAACCCTGCGGCGCGTACTTCTGCTTGAGGCGCGCATACACGTCGATGGCGAGGCGGCGCTTGTTGGGCCCCATCGCGGTCGTGTTCCACTCCGCGCCGTCCGGATCGTCGACGGACACGAACGTCGGTTCGCCGCCCATCGTCAGGCGCACGTCGCCGGCGAGTAGTTGGGCGTCGATGGCGTGGCCGAGTTTCTCGATCTCCGCCCACTGGTCTTCCGTGTACGGCTTGGTGACGCGCGGCGCTTCCCACACGCGCTCCACCTTCATGTGGTGTTCGAACCGGACTTCGGCCTTGTCGACCGCGCCGGTGACCGGTGCCGCCGCGCCGGGCTCGGGCGTGCAGGCCAGCGGGATGTGGCCCTCGCCCGCGAGCAGGCCCGACGTGGGGTCGAGGCCGATCCAGCCGGCGCCCGGTAGATAGACCTCGCACCAGGCGTGCAGGTCGGTGAAATCCCGCTCCGGCCCGGACGGACCGTCGAGGGACTTCATGTCGGCGGTCAGCTGGATGAGATAACCCGAGACGAACCGCGCGGCGAGCCCCATGTGCCGCAGCAGCTGCACCAGCAGCCATGCCGAGTCGCGGCACGAACCGGAGCGCTTGCGCAGCGAGAGCTCCGGCGTCTGCACGCCCGGCTCCATGCGGATGAGGTACTTGATGTCGCTCGCCAGCTTCGCGTTCAACCCGACCAGGAAATCGATGGTGCGCTGGCGGTGGCGCGGGATCGTCGACAGGTATTCCTTGAACAGCGGCTCGCCGCGGAACATGACGAGATACGGCGCGAGATCGCGCTTGTCGACGCCGGCATACGCGAACGGGAAGGTCTCGGCGTACGGCTCGAGGAAGAAGTCGAACGGGTTCAGCACCGCCATCTCGGCGACGAGATCGACCTCGATGCGCAGCTCGTCGGTCTTCTCCGGGAAGACGAAACGCGCGAGGTAGTTAGCCTCGGGGTCCTGCTGCCAATTGATGAAGTGATTGGCCGGCGTCACCTTCAGCGAGTACGAGACGATGCGCGTGCGGCAGTGCGGCGCGGGTCGCAGGCGCACGACCTGCGGCCCGAGCGAGACGAGCCGGTCGTAGCGATAGTGTGTGACGTGGTTGAGTGCGACGTGGATGGACACGCCGGCATTCTACACAGCGGGCTTGTTTGGCTGCCGCGCACCAAATTGCGCCAAAACCAGCGCGGCGGCACCATCCCGAGGCGACCCGCGCGGTCGCACGCACTTTTTTGAACACGCCGGATCGGCTCTGGTATTTTCGGATCGCCACTCCGGCGAACGATGAAAACAGACTGGACCTCATACCCCTCTCCCGGTTTCCACGACGAGCTCGTGGGCCCCGGCGGCGGCGCGCGCGCGGCGGGCCGCGCGCTGATGCGCTATCTGACCGAGATGGACGGCGACGAGATCGCGCTGCGCCAGCAGGCGGCCGAGCTGGCGATCAAGGCGATGGGCATCACGTTCACGGTCTATCACGAGCAGGACGGATCGATCGACCGCGCCTGGCCGCTCGACATCATCCCGCGCACCATCACGCGCAAGGAGTGGCAGAAGATCGAGGCGGGCCTCATCCAGCGCGCCGCGGCGCTGAACCTCTTCATCGACGACGTCTATCACGCGCAGAAATTCATCCGCGACGGCCTGATGCCGGCGTCGATCATCGCCACGTCGAAGAACTTCCGCTCGGTGGTCAAGGGCATCAAGCCGCCGCTCGGCACCTGGGCGCACATCTGCGGCTCGGACCTGATCCGCGACAAGGACGGCACGGTGTACGTGCTCGAGGACAACCTGCGCGTGCCGTCGGGTGTCTCGTACATGCTCGAGAACCGCCAGGTCGTGAAACGCGTGTTCCCCGAGCTGTTCGAGAGCGCGGCGATCCTGCCGGTGGACGACTACCCCTCGCAGCTCTACGACATGCTGGCGGCGCTGTCGCCGCGCAAGGAGACGCGCCCCGAGGTCGTCGTGCTGACGCCGGGCATCTACAACTCGGCCTACTTCGAACACGCCTATCTCGCGCGGCAGATGGGCTGCGAGCTCGTCGAGGGCCGCGATCTCGCGGTGGACAGCGACGACGTCGTCTACATGCAGACGGTGCGCGGCTGGACGCGCGTCGACGTCATCTACCGGCGCATCGACGACGACTTCCTCGACCCGGAGGTGTTCCGCAAGGATTCCTCGCTCGGCGTCCCGGGACTGATGCGCGCGTGGGCGCGCGGCAACGTGGCGCTGGCGAACGCGCCCGGCGCGGGCGTCGCCGATGACAAGCTCGTCTACACGTACGTGCCGGACATGATCAAGTACTACCTCGGCGAGGACGCGATCCTGCCGAACGTGCCGTCGTGGCGCTGCGGCGAGAGCAAACAACTCGACCACGTGCTCGGCAACCTCGACCAGCTGGTGGTGAAGCCGGTGGACGGCTCGGGGGGGTATGGAATGCTGATGGGGCCGATGTCGACGAAGGTCGAGCGGTCGCGGTTCGCGGATTCCCTGAAGTCGGATCCGCGCAGCTTCATCGCGCAGCCGGTGGTCACTCTATCTACCGTGCCGACGCTGGTCAGCGACCGGCTCGAGCCGCGGCACGTGGACCTGCGGCCGTTCATCCTGTCGGGGCCGCAGACCGCGGTGACGACCGGCGGCCTGACGCGCGTGGCGCTGCGCAAGGGGTCGCTGGTGGTGAACTCGTCGCAGGGCGGCGGGAGCAAGGATACGTGGATCGTGGATACGGAGAGTTAGAGTTAGTGCTCGCCCGCGTCGTCGAAAACGTCTACTGGCTCTCCCGCTACCTCGAGCGCGCGGAGAACACCGCTCGCATCATCGGCGTGAACACCAACCTGCTGCTCGACCTCCCGGGCGGCATCGCGCCGGGCTGGCTGCCGCTGGTCGACATATCCGGCAACCGCGCCGAGTTCGACGCGCGCGGCACCAAGGGCGAGGAGCGCGACGTCGTCCACTTCCTCATGGCCGAGGCCAACAATCCCGGCTCCATCTGCTCGTCGCTCAACTACGCGCGCGAGAACGCCCGCACGTTGCGCGAGATCCTGCCGACCGAGGCCTGGGAGCTGCTGAACCAGTTCTTCTCGGACTTCCAAAAGGATCTGCCGACCGGCATCAACAAGCGCACGCGCTTCGAGTTCCTCAAGCGCATCGTCGTCACGCTGCAGACCATCGCCGGCATGCTCGACGGCACGATGAACCGCAACGACGCGCACACGTTCCTCACGCTCGGCCGCAACCTCGAACGCGCCGACATGACCAGCCGCATCGTCGACGTGCGCTCGGCCCAACTACTGCCGGCCGAGACGCCCGAGCTGCGCCCGTTCGAGAGCGTGCAGTGGATGAGCGTGCTGAAGTCGCTGTCCGGCTACCAGATGTACCGGCTCAAAATGCGTTCGCGCGTCAAGCGCGCCGACGTGCTCCAGTTCCTGCTGCGCGACGATCAGTTCCCGCGCTCGTGCCAGTTCTGCCTCGTGCAGCTCGAGTCCTCGCTGACGACCCTGCCGCGCAGCGAAGGCGCGCTCGAGGTGCTCGAGACCGCGAAGCGCTTCATCGAGCGTGCGCCGCTCGGCACGCTCGACCAGCCCGGCCTGCACGAGCTGATCGACAAGATCCAGCTGCGCATCAGCGACGTGCACGACGGCCTCGCGACCACCTACTTCCCGTCGAGCCCGACCGAGCTGCGGCGCATGCCATCGCAGACCCAGACGCAGTCGCAGCGGCAGAGCTCGCTGTCGTTCGGCGAGGCGGCCGAGCGCTGATCCCATCACGGGCGCGTATGGCAGGCATGCCTGCCGGCGCGTAGGTAGCCTTACGAATGCGCGGCGCGCGCCTGGCGTCGATGCTGCGCCCATGGACGATCGAATCGAGCCCTGGGGCACCACCCTCTTCGACGGCCGCGCCGCCCGGCGCGGTTTCGCGCTCAACAAGATGTGCTTCTCGTTCAACGACGCGGCCAACCGCGACGAATTCCGCCGCGACGAGGACGCCTACTGTCGCCGGTACGGCCTGGATGAACGACAGCGAGCCGCGGTACGCGACCGCGACGTGCTCGCGATGCTGGAAGCCGGCGGCAACATCTACTACCTCGCAAAGCTCGCGGGCATCTTCGGACTCGGCGTGCAGGACATCGGCGCCCAGCAGACCGGCATGAGCGTCGACGCTTTCCGCGCCCGCCTGCTCGGGGCGGGTGGCTGACGTGGCGCGCATCATCGGCGGAATCGGCACGTCGCACATCCCCGCCATCGGGCTCGCGATGGCACGCCACCAGTGCGCCGACCCCTACTGGAAGGATTTCTTCGACGCCTACGCCCCGGTGCGGCGCTGGCTCGCCGACGCGCGGCCGACGGTGGCGGTGGTCGTCTACAACGACCACGGGCTGAATTTCTTCCTCGACAAGATGCCGGCATTCGCCATCGGTGCCGCTCCCGAGTACCGCAACACCGACGAGGGATGGGGCCTGCCGACGCTCGCGTCGTTCCCGGGCGATGCGGAATTGTCGTGGCACCTCATCGAGGCGTTGGCCGCCGCCGATTTCGATCTCACCACGTGCCAGGAGATGCTCGTCGATCACGGCTTCGTGGTGCCGATGCAGTTGCTGTGGCCTAACACGAGCGACTGGCCGGTGCGCACGATTCCCATCCACGTGAACACGGTCCAGCATCCGCTGCCGAGTCCGGCGCGCTGCCTGCGATTCGGCGAGACACTCGGCCGGGCGATCGAGGCCTGGCCGCGCGATGAACGCGTGCTGGTCCTCGGCACCGGCGGTCTGTCGCACCAGCTCGATGGGCGCCGCGCGGGGTTCATCAACAAGCCCTTCGATCTCTACTGCCTCGACAAGATCGTCCATCAACCCGAGCAGCTCGCGTCGCTCACGATCCGGGAGCTCGTCGCACAGGCCGGCACTCAGGGTCCCGAACTGATCCAGTGGCTCGTGATGCGTGGCGCGCTCGGTGCGCACGTCCGCCAGCTGCAACGCAACTATCACGTGCCGGTGTCGAACACCGGGTCCGGCCTGTTGCTGCTCGAGAAGGCCGCCTGACCGCAGTGCCGGCCGTCGACGCGGCATGTTGAGGACGCATGGGTGATTTCAGCGTGCCGCCGGTCGCCGCCTCGATCCTGGTCGCCCTGGGCGCGGGCCTGCTGATCGGCATCGATCGAGAGCGACGCGCCCGGGAAGAAGACGTGCCAGCCGCCGCGGGCGTGCGCACCTTCGCCATCGTGGCGTTGTCAGGCGTATTCGCGGCCCTGGCCGGCTCGCCGGTCCTGCTCGGCGCGGTCGCCGCCGGCGTGATCGCGTTGACGGCGCTTTCGTATTCGAAGACACGTGACGCGGATCCCGGACTCACTACCGAGATGGCGCTGCTCGCGACGTTCCTCACGGGTGCGCTGGCCGCGTCCAACCCGTTGCTCGCAGCGGCGGCCGGCGTCCTCGTCGTGATCCTGCTGGTATCCCGCGGCGCGCTGCACGGCTTCGCGCGCCGCGAGCTCTCCGAGCGGGAGCTGCAGGATGCGGTGCTGCTCGCCGCCGCGGCAATCCTCGTGTTGCCGATCCTGCCGGACCACCCGGTCGATCCCTGGGGCGTCGTGAATCCGCGGCTGGTCTGGAAGCTCACCGTGCTGATCATGCTGGTCGATTCCGCCGGCTACGTGGCGCAGCGGCTGGTCGGCGCGCGCGCCGGTCTGCCGATCTCGGGATTGCTCGGCGGTTTCGTCTCGAGCACCGCCGTCGTCGCGACCATGGGCAAGCGTGCGCGGCAGGACCCGTCGGTCTGCCCGTCGGCAGTTGCCGGCGCGGCGCTGTCGCAGATCGCGACCGTGGTGCAACTCGCGCTCGTGCTCGCGGTGAGCAACCCCGCGCTGTTGCAGCGGCTGGGCGGGTCGCTGATCTCGATGGGCATGTCGATGGCGGCGTATGGCGGTCTCGTTGTCCTGCGCTCGCGCACCCACGCCGCGCCACCGCCACCGACGCCGGGCGGCCGCGCGTTCCGGCTGCGCACGGCCTTGTCGTTCGCGGCGGCGTTCACGGCCGTCGCCCTGCTCGTCGCGTGGCTGCAGCGGTCGTTCGGCGCAACGTGGGCGCTGGCTGGCGTGGTGGTCGGTGGCTTCGCGGACGCGCATTCCACGACGGCGTCAGTGGGCTCGTTGTCCGCGCAGGCGCAGATGGCACCCGAGCTGGCTGCGATCGCCGTCGGCCTGATCGTCACGACGAACACGTTGTCGAAGCTCGGTTTCGCGTGGGTCGGGGGCGCTCGGTACTTCCTGCGACTCGCGCCGGCACTGTTGCTGCTGGTCGCCTCGTTCTGGCTGGCCTGGTGGCTGGAAGGCGCGGCATGACGGGCCGGTCCGGGCACGAGCTCGCGAAGTCACGCGGGTAGTCAGGCCGCCGCGCTGGACGACCGCCGGCGCCCGCTCTATATATCGAGCGCATGAACAAGTTGGTTGCGACGTTCGCCACGACCACGGCGCTCTTCGCCACGAGCACCGCGTGGCTCGCCTGGCGCGTGAACGGGCTCGAGGCGGGCGCACCTGCCGGCCCCTCCGGGGCGGTCGTCGAATCGCCGCCGGCAACGGCCTCGCCCGCGTCGGGCGGAACCGTCGCCGCGAGCCCGGTCGCACTGGCCAAGCCCGGCGCCACGACGGGCAACCTCGCCGCAACGGCCACTCCGGCCACTCCGCCCGACACGGACGCCGGCCGCGCCATGACCATCGCCTTCGGCCGCGATTTCCTCAAGCAGTACGACAGCCCCGCCACGCGCGCGACGCTGGTCGCGAACACGCGCGGCGGCATCGAGGCGCAGTACGCGCGGTTCCGCGACCGCTACAAGATCGACGCGCGGACGTTCGACCAGCTCGTCGGCCTGCTCGCCGAGGAGCAGCTCGAGCAGCAGGCCAACTACTTCCGCTGCCTCGTCGATCCTGCCTGCGACACGTCGAAGATCACACAGCCGCGCGACCGCAGCGACGAGCTGACCGCGCTGCTCGGCGGCCGGGTGGGCGAACTGCGCGCCTTCCAGAGCTCGCTGCCCGAATGGCAATCCATCGTCCAGCTGCGCGGCCGGTTGCCGGAGTCGAGCTACCTGCGCGATCCGGAAGCGGAGCGCCTGCTGAGCGCGCTGTCCGGCGAACGCGAGCGGTTCCGCGCCGAAGCGGGCCAGTCCGGTTCGGCGCTGCGCGGCTGGGGCAACGGCACCGGCATGCTCTGGTATTCCGGCGACGGCGGCATCGCGGAGCAGATGGCGTCCGCGAACGCGTATGCCGAGCGGCTGCGCGGCCAGGCGGCCGACATCCTGACGCCGGAGCAGCTGGCCGCGTTCATCCAGCTCCAGCAGGAGATGCTCGCGGGGCTCGAGTCCTATCTGCGCTCGACCGGCGGCAAGCCTGGCTGAGCCCGCCGGCGCGCGCCGCATCACGCTCCAGTAGCTAGGCCGACGCCTTGCGACCGCCGCGCTCGATCGTCGCCCGCGCCAGCTCGCGTTCCTGCAGGCACTTCGCCAGATCCGCGCAACGGTTCACGAGGTCGCGGGCGCCCGCGCGCAACTTGTCGCTGCCCTCGACGAACTCGACGTTCCTTTCCATGTCTTCCGATTCCCACCCCAGCGAATGCGCGACGAACGGGAACTGCGGCAGCAGGAAGCCGATCTCGCTGAAGAAGCCCATCATCTGCCCGGCCACGGACTGGATGCCGTCCTGTCCGCCGGTGATGATGAACGCGGCCACCTTGTTCCGGATCAGCACCTTGTTGTTGATCGTGATCTGGTTCTGGATGCAGTTGAACCGCTCGACCATCTTGTAATAGAGCGAGCTCGCCGCGCCCCAGCGGATCGGCGTCGCGACGAGGAACACGTCGGCCCAGTGCACGGCGGTGTCGTACACCTCGGTGAGCTCGTCGGCGGGATCCGCGGCGGTGATCGAGCACGGCCAGGTGCAGGCCTTCGCGGCCTTGGAGTAGTAACCCTCGCAGGCGCGGAACTTCAGGCCGTTGAGCATCAACAACCGCGTCTCCGCCCCGAGCTCCGTGCGCGCATGGTCGAGCGCGACTTCGAGCAGGTGCTGCGACGTGGAGAACCGCGGGTACTTCGCGTCCATCACCGTGCTAGAGATGCCGCCGATGCGCAGCGGCCCGGGCGCGCGCTCGGTCGAGCGCGTCAGCGGATGCGGATCGTGCGGGATGTGGCCGCGCTTGCTGACGGGCTTCGCGCTGACTAACAACCGCCCGCCCTCCTCGCGCACCGCGTAGCCGGGCACCTTGTCGGCCTCGTGTCCGGGCTCGCCTTCGCCGGTGCAGCGGTGGAAGCGGTACTGGTGCCAGGGGCAGACGACGAACTCGCCTTCGAGATGCCCGCGCCCCAGCGGCCCGCCGACATGGTTGCAGACGTTCGAGATGACGCCGAACTTCCCCTCTTTATAAGAGACGGCCACCAGCCGGTCGCCGAGCTTCGCCTCGCGCAACGCCGAGTGCTTGAAATCCTCGGCGGCCCCCACGTCGATCCACTCACCGGGTTCGTTCATGGCCGACATGATATCCCCTACACTGTCGCGCATGAGTCTCGAGCACAGCACGATGCAACGCGTCACCTGGCGGCTGCTGCCGTTCCTGCTGTTGCTATACATCGTCTCGTGGCTCGACCGCGTCAACGTCGGTTTCGCGAAGCTGCAGATGAACGCGGACCTGGGCTTGAGCGACACGATGTACGGCCTGGGCGCCGGCATCTTCTTCATCGGCTACGCGTTCTGCGAGATCCCGAGCAACTGGTTCCTGGTGCGGTTCGGCGCGCGGCTCTGGATCGCGCGCATCATGATCACCTGGGGCCTGATCTCCGCCGGCATGATGTTCGTGCAGGGCGAGTGGAGCTTCTACGTGATGCGTTTCCTGCTCGGCGTCGCCGAGGCGGGGTTCCTGCCGGGCATCATCTACTACCTGTCGCAGTGGTTCCCGCGGGAACGGCGGGCGAAGGCCGTGTCGTGGTTCATGATCGGCATCCCGCTGTCGGTGGTGTTCGGCGGGCCGCTGTCCGGCTGGTTGTTAGGCTTCGACGGCCACCTGGGCCTGCAGGGCTGGCAGTGGCTGTACCTGGTCGAGGGCCTGCCGGCAGTGTTCCTCGGCTTCGTGGTGCTGGGCTATCTCACGGACAAGCCGGCCGACGCGAAGTGGCTGACGGCGGAGCAGCGCGAGTGGCTGAGCGCGCGCATCGCGGCCGAGCACGTCGTCGCGCCGGGCGCGCGGCGGCTGAACTTCCGCGACGCGCTGACGCATCCCACGGTGTGGTTGCTGGCGGTGATCATGTTCTGCTGCCAGACGGGCAGTTATGGGCTGACGCTGTGGGTGCCGACCATCGTGAAGGGCCTGTCCGGGTTCTCGGACTTCGAGGTCGGCCTGTTCTCGGCGGTGCCGTACATCGCGGCGGCGCTGGGCATGATCCTGGTCGGGCGCAGCTCGGACCTGCGCAACGAACGCTTCCTGCATCTCGCGATCCCGACGGCGATCGGCGCGCTGGGGTTCATCGGCACGGCGCTGATCCACTCGCCGTGGCCGGCAATGGTGGCGTTGTCGATCGCCGCGGTCGGCGACTACAGCACGCGCGGGCCGTTCTGGGCGCTGCCGGGCAAGTTCCTGACCGGCGAAGGCGCGGCGGCCGGCATCGCGCTGATCAACGCGTTCGCGGCGCTGGGCGGGTACGTGGGGCCGTACATGGTCGGGTACATGAAAGACCAGACCGGCAGCTTCGAGAGCCCGCTCTATCTACTGGCGGGGATCCTGTTCGCCGGCTCGGTGCTGACGCTGGTGCTGCGGCGGAAGATGGTGGGGATTGGCCCCAAACCGGCGTTTGGGGCCAATCCCCATTCATAGATAGCTCAACCACCACGCCCGACTCCGCGCCTTCACGCCCGCCACCCACCGCGCCCACGGGTACAACAGCGCGATCACCAGCGCCCACACCACGTACACGCCCCACAGCGGCAGCCCGTATCCCTTCGGGAAGAAGTAGTACATGTCGAAGAAATCCGCCGCCGGGAATCCCTGCCACGCGCCCAGCATCACGGCGAGTGCGTGGATCAGGTAGAAGTGCGCCACGTAGAACGCGAACGGGACCCGCCCCAGCAGCACCAGCCGGTCCTTCAATCCGCCACTCCAGCGTTCGGCCAGCGCGCAGACGATGGCCGCCGGGCCGAGCGTCGCCAGTAGATAGTCCAGGCTCGGCGGGTACTTGGTCACGTTCAGGAAGTCGAGCGCCGTGCGCAGCGCGCTGCCCGGCTGCTCCCGCCAGTGGTTGGGATCGCCGTAGACGTCGAACGCGCGCAGCAGCAGGAAGCCCAGGATCATCGCGATGCCGGCCAGCAGCAACGCACCCTGCCGGCGTCGAGCCGGCAGCTCGAACAGCGCCGACGACCCGAAGCCACACAACATCACGCCGATCCACGGCAGCACCGGGTACGAGAACACCACGAACAGCGGGCCGAGCGGTTCCCGCAACCGCGCGTGCAGCACGACCCAGAGCGGCGTGGCCGCAGGCGCGAACGAATCGGGCGACGGCCACACGGCATCCAGCGCGTTGTGTCCGATCACGATCACCGCGCCGAGCGCCAGGCATACGCGGCGGCCGAGGAACTGGCACAACGCGAGCACCAGCATGCTCGCGCCGATCGCCCAGATCACCTGCAGGACGACCAGCGTCCGCCCGCCGAGACCCGGACTGCCCAACGGCGCGAAGCTGAACGCGGTCGAGATCACGAACCACTCGACGAGGATCAGCCAGAGGCCGCGCGTCGCGAGGAACCCGGCGAGCTGCGCCGGTGTCTTGCGCAACACCATCAGTCCGGCGCTGGTCCCGGCCAGGAACACGAACACCGGCGCACAGAGGTGCGTGATCCAGCGCGTGAAGAACAGCGCCGGGCTCACCGCCGGGTCGTCCATGAAGTTGGGATCGAGGTCGGCGAGGAAGTAGTCGCGCACGTGGTCGAGCGCCATGACGACGATCACCAGCCCGCGCAGCATGTCGATCGAGGTCAGTCGATAGGCACGCTCGTCGGCGCGCGCGCCCGTCGCGGGAACAGTCCAGGGCTCGGCGGAAGCGGAGACGGGAACGGGAACGAATGCGGACACGGCACACCTCGGACAGACACGGAGTCTGTGGTGAGTGCCGGGCAGCCGGCGCCGGTTCTGGCGCGCCGCCGGATCCGGACGCTCTGCAAGGTATGACGGACTTTTCGTCGGGAGTCGGACATGGATGGATGGGGATTGGCCCCAAACCGGCGTTTGGTGCCGAACCTCACTGAGCCGAA
>Ga0335075_10009233_pt1 | contig 15059 bp, 10 predicted proteins | sample Lox_Sample_24_FD_206723 | JGI IMG/M metagenome (GOLD analysis project Ga0335075, IMG submission 206723) | Soil microbial communities from Loxahatchee National Wildlife Refuge, Florida, United States - Lox_Sample_2.4 | ecosystem: Environmental > Terrestrial > Soil > Wetlands | place: USA...
GCCGACCGCCAGCAGGAGTACGCCGCGCAGTACCGGAACTGGCGCGAGCGCACCGCCGTCGTCCGCCGCCAGGCGCGCTGGTGCCCGGTGACGGTACCGACAGCAACGCATCGCATCGACATCGCTGGCGGCACGCTAGCCGGCTGGTCGGCCCTGCTCACGATGCTGGCTGCAGCCCGGCTCGCGGCCGGCGGCGAGGTGACCGTGGTCGACCTGACAGAGGGCGGCGTGGCGGCTGACCTGCTTGCTGTTGCGCGTAGGTCCGGGCTCGACCCGCTGGTCTGGGTACTGCCAGCCGACCTCTCGCGGCTTGAGCTCGGCGCACAGCTGAGCGTCGAGCTGCTGGCCGACGTGCTTGCCAAGACGATCGGCGCGGCGGACGGCGCAGCCGGGCCGGCGCCTATGCGGCCAGGCGCTGCCGGCGACGTGGCCACCGACGCGGCACTGCTTCGGCACATCCTGCACGCGCTCGCCGACGTGCCCGAGTCGCCAACACTTGTGCCGCCGGTGCCAGCGCCGTCCCTCGCACAGCTGATTGCTGCGTTGCGCGCACTTGGCCAGATCGGCGGTCCCGCCGACCACCTGCGCTCTGCCGCGCTTACGCCAGCCCAGTTGGCCAGGCTCAGCGGCCTGGTCGGCCGCGGCGCCGAGCACATGGTGGTCGAGCGAGCCTGGGCCATGGAGTCGCGCCTGCAGGTGCTGGCGCCACTCGCGACGAATCTGGCTAACAGGCCGCCGAGTCGCCTCAAGGTGGCATGGCTGGACCGGCGCGCCGCGGCAACCGGCAATGGCGTGATCGCCGCGTACCTGGCTACCGCTCTCACCGCGCTGCTGCGGCAGGCACCGCCCGGCCGGCGCTGGCACCAGACCCTGTGCGTGCTCGGGGCGGAACGGCTTCCTGGCGACGTACTCGACCGCCTGTGCGACGCTACCGAGATCGCCAGAGCCGGGCTGGTGCTGGCCTACCGCACGATCCCCGCACACGTCCGCGAGCGCCTTGGGCGAGGCGATGCCGCCGTCGGGTTCATGCGCCTCGGCAACGCCGAGGACGCGCGGCTTGCGGCCGGGCAGATAGGCACCGAGCACCGTTTCGTGATCAACCAGCTCACCGACACTGTCGGTGCCTCTGTAACGGACACCATCGGGGTGTCCTACACCAGCTCGGCCAGCAGCTCGGAGTCGGTTACCGAGTCGGACTCCGTCACAGCCACCGGCGGCCGGAGTAGCCACCGTGGCCGCAGCAGCCACGGGCTGCTTGCGCCGTTCGCTGACTTCACCGGGTCGGCGAGCAGGGACGTCAGCTCCTCGACGGCAGTGTCCGACTCCGGCTCGATCACCGCCGGAATCAGTGCCGGAACCTCCTGGGGATGGAGCACCTCGCGCGCACTCGGCGCCAGCGATTCACTCGCAAGGACGGCGCAGCGATCGCGAGAGTCCCTGGTCGAGCAGCACGAACTGCAGCAGCTCCCGCAAAGCGCCGTGCTGCTGAGCTACCCGGCGGCAGGCGGTCGCCGGGTAGTGCTCGCCGACGCGAACCCCGCGATCATGACCTTGCCGACAGCCACGCTCGCGCTCGGGCCCGAGTCGGCCAGTCTGCGGCCTGGCATTTCTCATGATGCCCCGGTGCGGGCGTTCCGGCCTGATATTGGCAGTGGCCGGTCTGGCAGTATGTAGGCCATGCTGAGGCAATTTCGCCAGGTTGATGTCTTCGCTGGATCGCCGCAGCGCGGCAACCCCCTCGCCGTCGTGCTCGGCGCAGACGGGCTTACCGACGAGCAGATGAGCAGGTTCGCCAACTGGACGAACCTGTCCGAGACCACATTCGTCCTCGAGCCCGACGATGATGAGGCCGACTACCGGGTCCGGATTTTTACGCCGGCTCAGGAATTGCCGTTCGCGGGCCATCCGACGCTCGGCACCTGTTATGCGTGGCTCGAGGCCGGCGGCAAGCCGCGCAATCCGGATGTGGTCATCCAGCAGTGCGGCGCGGGACTGGTCACCATCGGGCAGGACGGGTCCGGCCTCAGGTTCGCCGCTCCGCCGCTGCTGCGCTCCGGCCCGGTCGACGAGCCGCTGGCGCGCCGGGTCGCGGAGATACTGCGGGTCGGCCGAGAGGAAATCGTTGATCTGCAGTGGGCGGATAACGGGCCTGGCTGGATCGCGGTTCTGCTGGGCAGCGCCGAGGCCGTGCTGGCAGTCAGGCCAGGTCCGACGGACCTGGACATCGGCATCGCCGGGCCGCATCCGCCGGGCGGTCCTGCTGCGTACGAGGTGCGCGCCTTCACGCCCAAGGTTGGCGCCACGGACGAGGATCCGGTCACCGGGAGCCTGAACGCCTCGCTGGCGCAATGGTTGATTGCCACCGGGCGCGCGACCGCGCCGTACCGTGTTCGCCAGGGCACCGTTCTGGGCCGGAACGGGCAGGTGCGGATAACTGCCAGCGACGACGGCACAGTCTGGGTGGGCGGCGACGTCGTTACCTGCATCTCAGGCACTGTCGAGCTGTAGACGCTGGCGTCACGCAGGACCGCCCGGGCCCGGCACATGTTTCGGCCGCTGCGCAATTCCCCGCAATCCGGTAGCACAGGCGGTTGTGGCCTGGTAAGCACGCAGCATGGGAGAGTCGGCGGGCATCGGCGGCAACGCGAGCGCGTTGTGGTACCGGGTCCTCGCGGTCAACGCACGCGGCACTGGCGGCACGGCGGCCGGGGATTACGCGTCGGTGCTGCCGGCAGCGCTGCATGCGGCACGGCACCGGCGGCCGTTTATCGCGGGCTGGCTGTCCAGGGGCGGCGGAGCTCCGCTTGAGCTGATCACCACGGCCGGGCCGCTGCCGGAGCCGGGCAGGCCAGCCAGGCTGGGCAGCCAGGCCGCCGCGGATCCGGTCGGCCCGGATCCGGCTAATGCTGATGCGGCCGGCGCGGATCCGCCCGGCCCAGATTCGACTGGCACAGCTGCGAGCAGTACCGGGGCACAGGCCAGCGCGACTGCTGCCGGGCAGGAACCGGCCAGGACCCATGCACCTCCGGCACAAGTCCTAGCGCCGGCCGATCGCGGCGCTGTCGAGCTGCTTTTCCCCTGGGGCGCGCGCGGCGTACCCATCGACGGCAACATGCTTGCCGACCTCGACCAGCTCGTCTGGGCACCGTGCCCAGGCCGGCAAGTTCCGCTAGGCGACGACGCGCTGTGGCAGCGTGAAACGCGGCACCCGGTGCCACATCACGCAGGGGAGGCCGCGGCAGCGCTGGATCCGACGCTGTTCGAGTCGGCGCTGCAGACGTTGATGGGCAGGCCGTTCGGCTGGCTGATCGTGGCTGACCCGACCGACCTTCTCGACGGCGAGACGGCCGAGCTGCGGAACCAGCTGACGGTGCTGCGCCGGTACGAGGACGAGCATGCCAGGTTCGAGGCGGGCCGGGCCGAGCGGCGGCTGGCCGAGCTGGACGCGTTTCGCGAGGCCGGGCTGTGGAACGTCCGCGTGCTGGCAGGTGCCGCGACCGAGCAGGACTTGCGGCTGATCGCCCCGGTGCTGGTCGGCTCGGCTGATCTGAGTGCGCACCCGTACCGGATGCGCTGTCCGGACGGGGCACAGGAATTCGCCGACGTGCTCGCAACCAAGCTGGCCGACCCCGCAGATTCCTCGATGGTGCCGTTCGCGGCCACCGCGGGCGTGCTCGCCGCACTGACCGGTTTGCCTCGCCACGAGGTTCCCGGCGTGCGTGTCATGCGGCCTGGCTATTTCGACGTGACCAGTGAGGTTGGCGGCGAGCAGTCGATAGAGCTTGGCAACATCCTGGACGGCCAGGATCGGGGCGTCGGGACGCTGCGGGTTCCGCTGGCGACGCTGAACCGGCACGCCCTGGTGACCGGTGCGACCGGGTCGGGCAAGTCGCAGACAGTACGGCACATGCTGGAGCAGCTGACGGCCGCCGGGATCGGCTGGCTGGCGATCGAGCCAGTCAAGTCCGAGTACGCCGCGATGGCCTCGCGGCTCGCGGCTGGCGGGCCTGGCGTACTGGCGGGCTCAGGCGCGGATGGCGATGAGACCACCGCTGCGTCAGACGCCAGAGCGGGCGCCGTGGCCGCCCCGGCACGGGGTGTCACGCTAATCAACCCGGCAGACCCCGAGTCGGTGCCGCTGTCGGTCAATCCGCTGGCACCCGAGCCCGGTTACCCGGTGCAGGCGCATATCGACATGGTCCGCGCGCTGTTCCTCGCGGCGTTCGACGCTCAGGAGCCGTTTCCGCAGATCATCTCGCAGGCGCTGCAGCGGGCCTACACCGAATGCGGCTGGGACCCGATGACCGGGGCCGGCCGGGCCGATTTGGATGTGCCGCCTGCCGTGCCCACGCTGGCGAGGCTCCAGGCGGCGGCGCTGGCTGTGATCGAGGACGTCGGCTACGGCCGGGAGTTGCAAGCCGACATGCGCGGGTTCGTCGATGTCCGGCTGCGGTCCTTGCGTACCGGCTCGGCCGGCCGGTTCTTCGAGGGCGGCCATCCGGCCGACGTGGCGGCGCTGCTGCGCCGGAACGTGGTGCTGGCGCTCGAAGACGTCGCGAACGACGAGGACAAGGCATTCGTCATCGGAACGCTGATTATCCGGATAGTCGAGCACCTTCGGCTGCGCTCGAAGACTGACCCGGCCGACGGCCTGAGCCATGTCATCGTGCTGGAGGAGGCTCACCGGCTGCTGCGGGCCGGTCGCGATGGCGCCAGCGCGCATGCGGTCGAGCTATTCGCCGGGCTGCTCGCCGAGATCCGCGCCTATGGCGAGGGCGTGGTGATCGCCGAGCAGATCCCCGCCAAGCTGGTACCCGATGCGGTCAAGAACACCGCGCTCAAAGTGCTGCACCGGCTGCCCGCCGCTGACGACCGCCAGCTTGTGGGCGCCACCATGAACCTGGATGACGACCAGTCGCGGCAGGTAGTGTCGCTGCCGCCAGGCGAGGCGGCGGTCTTCACCGACGGGATGGACCGGCCGATGCGGGTCCGGGTGCCGTTCGGCGGCGACCGGGAGATCCTCGCCGGGCCGGGACAGGCCTCGCACACGGTGCCTCCGCCGCTGGCCGGCCGCAGGTCGGCAGCTTGCGGCCAGGCATGCACGCAAGAGCGGGCGTGCTCGCTGGTAGAGATCCGGGCAGCGGACCTGATCGCCTTCTCGACGCAGGATGCCTGGTTGCGCGTCTGGACCGAGGTGTACGTGCTGGCGCACCTGGTCAACCGGCCGCGCCCGAGGGTGCCGGTGCCGCTGCGGCAGCGCTGGGCCGGCCTGGACGAGCGGCTGCGTGAGTGCGCGCTCGCGACAGCGATCGACCGCGCTGTGCTGGGCCGCGGACAGGCGCTCCGCGAGAGCTACGATCCGGCTGGGCTCGCCTCGGCCTGCGCAGTCTCCGCCGCCGCGATGCTAGACGGCGGGAAGGGCGCGGGAACTATGCCGGGCACCGCCTGGGTGATTCCCCAGTTGCAGTGGCTGCATGAGCTGGAGCGGGTGTGCCCGCTTGGCGGACCGCCGCCGGATCCGTTCGCAGCGGCCCCGTCGCTCGACTACTCGCTACCCGACCTTGCTGACCGCGCCGACGTCAAGATTGGTCAGCGGGTCAGCGGGCTGCGTCGCCATGCCCTCTCGATGGAGGTCCCGCGCAACCGGCTGGTCGCCTGGTCGGCTTTGCTCGGCGAGGACGACCAGGCTGCTTTCATCGAGGATCTCGCCGCTGTCGCGATCGGCGTCAGCCATCGGGGCCAGCTAGGAAAGGCGGCAGGTGAGATGGGCGTGACCGGCTGGCTGGAAGCGGTGCTCTCGTGGCCCAGACGCTTCATCGTCGGCGCGGATGACCTTGCGGCGAACTCGACGACGCGCCAGCCTGACTCGGTCGCCGGATAGCATCGGCCGTCATGAGCAAGCTTCCGCTGCGCGCGCGTGTTGCCACCGCTGTCGGTGGTGCCGCTGGCCGCGTATCCCGGCTCACCGGCCGCGGCGACGGTTCAGTCATCGGCGGCGCACTCGGCCTGCGGGTCGAGCCAGAGCTGCTCCGGCTGCTGGCCGTCGGCCGTCAGGTCGTCCTGGTCACCGGGACCAACGGCAAGACCACGACGACGCGGCTGATTACCGCCGGGCTAAGCGCGCTCGGCCAGGAGGTCGCCAGCAACGCGTTCGGCGCGAACATGGAAGCCGGCCTGGCATCAGCGCTCGGCCGCGCGCCGGATGCTCCCTACGCAGTGCTCGAGACCGACGAGCGCTACCTGCCCGCGGTGATCGAGGCCACCAGCCCGCGGGTCGTCGTGCTGCTGAACCTCAGCCGCGACCAGATGGACCGGGCCGGCGAGATCTGGCTAACCGCCCGACGGTGGCGGCAGGCGCTGGCTACCGCAGACAACTGCATGGTGATCGCCAACGCCGATGACCCGCTGATCGTGTGGGCCGCGTCGGCGGCGCCGCTGGTCACCTGGGTAGCGGCCGGCCAGCAGTGGCATGAGGACTCGTGGTGCTGCCCGGACTGTGGCTCGCACTTGCGCCGCGATGAGCTCGGCTGGCGCTGCGGTGAATGCGGGTTCGCGAGGCCGGCGACGCGCTGGGTGCTGAGCGAGGACTCCGTCATCGACGAGTCAGGCAAAGTGCGTGAGCTGCGGCTGATCCTGCCCGGACGGGCGAACCGGTCCAACGCCATGGTCGCGCTCGCCGTGGCTGCTCATTTCGGCGCGTCGGTCGACCAGGCGCTGCCGCGCCTGCGCGAGGTGAAGTCCGTGGCCGGCCGGTACACCCAGGTGCAGCGGCACGGCCGGGGAGTCCGGCTGCTTCTAGCGAAGAACCCGGCCGGCTGGCTCGAGGCGTTCGACGTGCTAGCTCCGGCCCCGGTTCCGGTGCTGCTCGCGGTGAACGCACAGACCCCTGACGGCAAGGACACCTCGTGGCTGTGGGACGTCGACTACCGGGTCCTGCATGGTCGGGCAGTCTACGTAGCCGGTGAACGACGGCTCGACCTGGCCGTGCGGCTTGAGGCCGACCAGGTCCCGTTCGTCCTGGTCGACGGAGTCGATGACGCTATCAGCCAGGTGACTGGCACCGAACTCGACGTGATCGCCAACTACACCGCGTTCCAGCAGATCCGGGTGGCTCTCGGCCGGGCCGAGTGACCGGCCGCTAGTGATCCGGACACCGTGATGCAGGAGAGGGCAGAATGACGGACCGCGTCGGACGGCATGCCGCTGCGCAAGGCCTGGCCGAGAACGTCACCCAGACGATGATCATCCCGGCTCAGCAGGCGTGGCCAAGTGACGAGCCGACCGCAGGCCCGGACGCGGCACGGCAAGGACCGGTGCAGCAAAGGCCGGAGCAGCAAAGACCGGAGCAGCAAAGACCGGCGCCGCGGAGAACGGCGGGCCGGCACGCATCCGGCCGCGCTGCGGCCGGCAACGGCCGCACGAGCCCGGGCGGTGATCATCAATACCTCGCCCCGGCTCCGGTGCCGCAGGAGCGGACGCTGAGCAGCGATCACCCAATGCCCGCCCCTGCCCCGCAGCAGCGCCCGCAGGGCGGCGACCGCAAGCTCAGGCTCGTCTGGGTGTATCCGGATCTGCTCAGCACCTACGGCGACCGGGGCAACCTGCTGGTGCTGACTCGCCGCGCCCAGTTGCGCGGCATCGAGGTCGAGGCGACCGAGGTGAACTCAGACCAGGCAGTGCCGAGTCAGGGTGACATCTACCTGCTGGGCGGCGGCGAGGATCTGCCGCAAATCCTGGCCGCGAACCGGCTGCGCGCCGATGGCGGCCTCGCCAGGGCCGCCGACCGTGGTGCCGTGGTATTTGCCGTCTGCGCCGGCTACCAGGTCATCGGTGACTCTTTCGGCGGCGTCGAAGGCGAGCCTGTAGGCGGCCTCGGCATCCTGGACATCAGCAGCGGCCGCGGCGACCGGCGCGGGGTGGGCGAGCTCGTCGCCGACGTGGACCCAGCGCTCGGCGTGCCCCGGCTGACCGGCTTCGAGAATCATCAGGGCATCACCCGGATCGGATCCGCGGCGCGGCCCCTTGCCACGGTCTCCCTGGGTGTCGGCAACGGCAACGGTACTGAAGGCGCATACGGCGGCAAAGTACTCGGCACCTACTTGCACGGCCCCGCCCTGGCTCGCAATCCGGGCCTGGCCGACCTTCTGCTCAGCTGGGTTGTCGGGCGCCTCCGGCCGCTCGACCCGGACAACGAGGAATGGGCGGGCCGGCTGCGGACTGAGCGGCTTGCTGCCGTGGAGCGCTGACATTTCGTCGCCCCGAAACTGCTGATCGCGTGTTGCGCCGCGAGCCGATCAGTAGACCAGCGCCTGAGCTCCGTCAGCCAGGATCTCGGCAACGAACGTGGTAGCCCCGGCTATCCGCACTCCGTCGACCACGTCATCTTCGGAGATGTCCCTGCGGGCCGCGCACTGCGTGCACAGCGTCACCCGCCCGCCCGCCAGCACCGCTGCGAACAGATCAGGGAGCGGCGTGGCGTGCGGCAGGGAGAGGTCCGGGCAGCCGTCCGGCAAGGCGAACCAGGACGCCTCCCCTGTCAGCCAGAGCGAAACCGGGACACCGCTGGCCACTGCCGCCGCCGCGACGGTGAGCGCCTGGTTGCACCGCTCCGGCTCGTCTTTCCCTGCTGTTACCTTCACAACCAAAGTGCGCTCTGCCATGGATTGCACGATAGTCCGTGTCAGGCCGGACGGTAGACCGAGACGTGGCCGCCGCTGGTTGAGTCGAACGGCCGCCGGTTCCAGCCACAGTTAGCTGCGCCGCCGCCCGGGTGAGCCTCGGCTGTCTGGACGCATCAGTCGCGGCCCGGCAGTTGGCTTGCTAGCTGGCTGCGTGACGTGATGCCGAGCTTCCTGAACACCTTCGCCAGGTGGTACTGCACCGTGCCGGGGCTGATGAACAGCTGTGCGGCGATCTCGTTGTTTGCCGCGCCGTCAGCGGCAAGTTTCGCTACCCGGGTTTCCTGCGGGGTAAGGTCCAGCTCAGTTTCCGGGGTGCGTGATCTGGCTCGCTCGCCGCTGGCACGCAGTTCGCTGGCCGCTTGCCGGGCGAAGCCGTCGGCGCTCATGTCCTGGAACATGGCGTGCGCAGTGCGAAGCTGGCCTCGCGCGTCAATGCGCCGTTTGGCCCGGCGCAGCCACTGGCCGTAGAGCAGGTGTGTGCGGGCCAGGTCGGGGGCCGCGCGGCTGCGCTCGAGCTGGCTGATCGCCTCGGCGTAGGCGCCCTCCGCGCCGTTGCCGTCGGCTAGAAGCGCCTGGCAGCGGGCACGCACGCCAAGCGCCCACGGAGTGTCTGCGGCGCTGGTGCGGTCGGCGAGGACGGCAAACGCGCCGGCCGCCGTCTCGTGGTGGCCGCTCCGGACGGCGGCCTCGACCAGCTCCGCCAGCGCCTGTTCCCCGGTGAACGGCAGGTCGTCCCTGACCACGTGCGACGCCGCCTCGAAGCCGGCCTGGAACTGACCGGCGCTCATGTCCGCGAGCGCCACGATGCACCTGCCGAAGTTCGCGGCACCATCCTGGCCTCGAGCAGTCGCTTCGCGGATCTGAGCCTGCGCGACGGCGGCCGGCTGTGCGGTCCTACCCCGAAGCGCCTGCAACAGGCCCGCGCCGCGGCTGGCGACGCCCGGCGTTCCGGATATCTGGCCGACAGCCATTAGCTAGCGCATCTCGGTCCAGCGGTCGGCCGCCAGGTCGAGGTGACCGGTCAGGGAGTCTGCCATCCCTCGGAAGTCGAGGGCGAACAAAAGCTCGGTGAGCGCGCCGAGGCTGCGGGTGAGCCGCAGCCATCTGGCGGTAATGTCGAGCAGGGCCTGATCGTCCCACAGGCTCCCGGCGGCGACGGCGCCCGGCCCGAAGCACTTCAGTCCGGTACGGGCATCGAGGTCGTCGGCGCGCAGTGCCCGCAACGCGGCGCGCAACGGCACAACGGCGGCGGCGTAGCCCTTGGTGTACCTCGCCTGGTATCCGGTCACCAGGAGGTCACTGGCCCGAGGCGCCGATCTGGCCGGACGAGCCGGAAGCGCCGCTGTTGTGGCGATTTTCCTGGTCTCGGCTGGCCCGGCCGAGGAGGCTGCCCTCAGCGCGGCCAGCAGCGCATCGGTTGCTGACGCCGGGTCTTCGGCCAGCGCTGCGGCCGCTTCAGCCAGTACATCGGCGGCTTCGGCGTCGCGGCCCTGGGCGAACAGCGCCACGCCGTTAATTTTCTTTGCTCGCCCGCGTGCGCCGCCATCAGCCAGGCGCGGGAGTGCATCGTTGGCAACTCTCTGCGCGGTGCCGGGCCGGCCGATCACCAGCTCGGCTCTGGCGAGGTCGACTTCACGTTGCGCTCGGCGGCCGTCGTCGGGCGTCAGGGTCACCGAGCGCCGCAGCAGGCCGGCCGCGCTGGCGTACGCGCCGCGGTCGCGGGCGCGCTTGGCCGCGGCCTGAAGGTCGTCAGCCAGCCTCTCATCGGGCCCGGCGGCAGCCGCCGCGCGATGCCACATCCGCCCCTCATCATCGCTTCCTGCGGCCTGGCCGAGCCAGTGATGCGCGTGCCGCCGGACGGAGTCGGTGGCCTCGTGGTACACGGCCGTCCGCATTAGCGGATGCCGGAACCGCACAAGGCTTCCCGAAATCTCGATCAGCTCAGCGGACTCCGCTGCCTTCTCCGCGGTGTCAGCGTCGATGCCCGCTTCGGCCGCCGCCCGCCGCACCAGACCCAGATCACCGGAGACATCAGCCGCGACCAGCAGCAAGAACTCCTGCGCATCCGTCGGCAATTCGCGCACCCGGCGCAGGTAGCGATCCTTTAGCCGACGACCGGCCGGGATCGGCTCAACCTGATGCGCGCGTTCGGCTAGCTCCTCGGCGGTGAAATGAGAACCGACATCCACCAGCGCCAGCGGGTTGCGTCGGGTGTCGGCCAGCACCCGGTCCACCGCGTGCGGGTCAAGCGGCGTGCCCGCCACCGAGCGCAGCAGTTCCGCGGCCGCGTCATCCGGCAGCGCGCGGAGCTTGATCGCCGGAAGGTGTTCAAACGCTGGCGCCCTGACGCAGCGGTCGACTGTGAGGATCAAGCCGACCCGTTCAGCATGAAGACGGCGCGCCACGGAACCGAGCACCAGCGCCGACTCCGCGTCGATCCAGTGCGCGTCGTCGACCACGCACAGCACCGGCTGGTCAGCAGCCGCGCGCGAGAGCAGGGTGAGGCAGGCGAGCCCGACAAGAAAGGCGTCGGGCGACGGACCAGCCTCCAGGCCGAAGGCCACTCCGATCGCCTGCCGCTGCGGACCCGGCAGGTCGCCGATCAGCGGCAGGAACGGAACCAGCAGCTGATGCACCGCGCCGTACTCAAGGTTGATCTCCGACTCAACCCCGGTGATCGCAGCGACCTGGAACCCCGACGCTGCCCCGATCGCGTAGCCGGCCAGGGCGGTCTTGCCGACCCCAGGATCACCGCGGATCACCAGCACGCCGCTGAATTCACGCCTGACGGCATCCAGCAAGTCGTGGATGGCGGCCCGCTCGGCGCCCCGGTCCAGCAACGGGCGCTCCGGACGCCGCCATCTACCTGGTAGGACGGTCATCCACTAACCCCCAGAACCCGATGCTAGAGGTGCCGCGGACGTCGGCCGGGCGCCAGCCCCCTGACATGGGGGGTAGCCTGCCAATTTGCCTAGTTTCGACCGGATCTGACCGCTCCTGCGCTCCGCGCCCGTGCGCCGCCGCCACGGCGTGGCCTGCCGGCGCCGACGGCGCAGACGACAGGCAGGACTTGGCATTTCCTAGATTCGACGCGCGGCAGCCGAACGTAGCGTGATCACTTGGAGCCGCGGGCGGGTGGGAAACGGCAGATAGCTCGGGGCTTCGGCGGCGCCGAGGTTGCGGCCGCTAGGCCGGGGGGACTTCGGCCGCAACCGGCGCCGGCCCGACCATCGGCGTGGCACCGAGCACGCCACTGCCTTGCTGCCTACACTCCGCACCATGCCCGCAATGCTGAGCGGCGTTATCGTGGTGGCTGCCTTCGGGCTGGCGGCGGTACTCGGGATCGCTGCGGTCGCCGCGCTGTTCCGGGTGACGCGCCAGCCTGCCGCAGACTCACCACGCGGGAGCGAGAGTGGAGACTGAGAAGCCCCAGGGCGGGGCGGCCGGCTCGCTGCCGGACGAGTTCGACCTGCATCCCGACCTGGCGCCGGTGCGGTTCCTGCTCGGCAGGTGGGAGGGCGCTGGCGTGGTCGGTTACCCCACCATTGAGAGCGCGAACTTCGGCCAGGAGATCAGCTTCAGCCACAACGGCAAGCCGTTCCTGATCTACACCAGCCGGACCTGGCTACTGGCCGAAGACGGCACGATCGTGCGGCCCCTGGCGATGGAGTCCGGCTTCTGGCGCCCGCAGCCCGAAGGCCGGCTTGAGGTCGTTCTCGCGCATCCGACCGGGATCACGGAGATCTACCTTGGCCAGATCACCGGGACCAAGATCGAGATGGCCACCGACGCCGTTGTCCGCACCGCGACGGCCAAGGAAGTAACCGCCGGCAGGCGGCTTTACGGCATGATCGGCGCCGACCTTGGCTGGGCTTACGACATGGCCGCCGTCGGGCAGCCACTGCAATCGCACGTCTCGGCGCAGCTCAAGCGAGTCAGCTGAGGCTCTCGGAGCAACTAGGCCCGGAAAAGATTAAAGCCCCCGGGCCGCTCCCGCGCTCGCCTGCTCGCGGTGCGGGTGCACCACTGAACAGACGCTCACGGGGACCGGCTGGACAGGCCGGTCAGCCCGGGGGTCCGGTGTCTGCCGTGAATTCGCCGGCCTCCGCCTTGGCCAGTTCCCGCATCCGGGGTTACCCACCGGAACAGGATCTGCACAGGCCCCAGCCTTCGCAGGGCGCGGAGCATCGCTCACGCCGATTGCAGGCTAAGGAGCGGCCGGTGACGCGCTTACCCAGGGGCAAACCCCGAGCCGAGCGCTTCACGCAGGCGGCGGCTAGCGGACAGCCACCTCGCAAGTCCGACATCTATGCATACTGTTGGACCACCTCCTTTCCTGCGTTAGCACGAACGCTACGTCAAGTCCGAGGTCGCAGGCAAGCGCGTTACCGGCCGGCGTTACTACACTCGGCTTCATGGCGCAGACGTGGGACGACGCGCTACGGGCTGGCGGCTACCGCGTCACCCCCCAGCGGCAGCTCGTTCTGGAGGCGGTCGCCCGGCTGGAGCACGCCACGCCGGAGGAGATTTACGGCGATGTCAAGCAGACCGCCCGCGGCGTCAACGTCTCAACCGTGTACCGCACCCTGGAGCTGCTCGAGGAGCTTGGCCTGGTCAAGCACAGTCACCTGCATCACGGGGCGCCGACCTACCATCTCGCCGAGCACGACACTCAGCACGTGCACCTGGTCTGCCGCCAGTGCGAACGAGTGACGCAGGTGGACCAGGCCACCGTCCGGCCGCTCGTCGCGGCGCTTGAGGAGAATCAAGGATTCCTGACCGATGTCGGGCATCTCACCGTCTTCGGCCTGTGCGCCGACTGCCGGCCCTGAGACCCGAAGCCGCGCCTGGCGCATAGCCTGCTAGCAGAGGTCCTGATTTCCGCCGAGGAGGGAAGGGAACGTGGTTGTCTCCGCGAACTGCGCCCGCTCAGCCAATGACTAGCCAGCCATCCAGCCCGCTACTGGGCGAGCCCGGCGCCGTCGCCGCCGACGCCCCGGACTCGGGCGTCGCAGCTCATTACGGTGACCCTTTTGCCGAGCAGCGCGCGCTGGCCGGGCGCTTCGGCGTGGTCGACCGGTCTAACCGGGGGGTGCTCCGCATCACCGGCCCGGACCGGCTGAGCTGGCTGCACAGCCTCACGACCCAGGACCTGGAGCGGCTTCCTCCGGGCGTGAGCACTGAGGCCCTGGTACTCAGCCCGCAAGGCCATGTTGAGCACCACCTTGCGCTGACCGACGACGGTTCGGCTGTGTGGGCCCACGTCGAGCCTGGCACTATCGCTCCGCTGGTCGATTTCCTGACCTCGATGCGGTTCATGCTCAGGGTGGAGCCGGAGGACGTGTCGGCGCGATACGCGGTGCTGACCGTGCACGGGCCGCAGGCGCCTGCGGATCTGCCTGGCATCGTGATCAGTACCGGATTCGGAACGGACCTGATAGTGCCACGGGCGGAACTGGCCGCCCGGGTGGCTGAGCTGAGGTCCGCTGGCGCGGCTCTGGCCGGCCTGTGGGCGCATGAGGCGCTGCGCATCGCGGCCGGCCGGCCCCGGCTTGGCCTGGATACCGATCACCGGACGATCCCGCACGAGGTCGGCTGGATCGACGCCGCGGTTCACCTCAGCAAGGGCTGTTACCGCGGCCAGGAGACGGTAGCCCGGGTACACAACCTCGGCCATCCGCCTCGGCGGCTCGTGCTGCTGCACCTGGATGGCAGCGAGGACAAGCTTCCAAGCCACGGCGACCAGGTCCTGCTCGACGAGGCCGGTGTCGGATTCGTCGGGTCGGCGGCCCGGCACTATGAGCTCGGCCCGATCGCGCTAGCGCTGGTCAAGCGAACCACTCCGGTCGCAGCCACGCTGCAGGCCGACGGCGTTGCCGCAGCGCAGGAAGTCCTCGTAGCACCCGATGCCGGGGCTAACATCCAGGTTGAGCTCAAGCGCCGGCGCGCCGACCTGACCGGCCGCGCTCGCGAGTAACCTGAGCCGCCGTTGAACAGTGCCGTTCCCTGGAGGTTCATCTGCCGTGCTGCGCCAAGCGCTCCTGGCCCTGTCCGCCAGCAAGCAGGCCCGCGACCTGATCATGGCCACGCCGCTGACCCGAGATGTCGTGGCGAGGTTTGTGGCCGGCGAGACCGCCGACGACGCACTGACTGTCACCGAACGGCTGATCTCCGACGGCCGGCTGGTCACCATCGACTTTCTCGGTGAGGACACTGCCGACCCGGAGCAGGCGGCCGGCGTCACCGAGGAATATGTCCGTCTGCTCGGCCGGCTGTCTGACGCCGGGCTGGCTGCCCGCGGCCGCACCGAGGTGTCGGTAAAGCCAACCGCAGTGGGCCTCGGCCTTGCCGAGCACGGCGAGAAGAGGGCGCTGGAGA
>Ga0335075_10009234_pt1 | contig 15059 bp, 14 predicted proteins | sample Lox_Sample_24_FD_206723 | JGI IMG/M metagenome (GOLD analysis project Ga0335075, IMG submission 206723) | Soil microbial communities from Loxahatchee National Wildlife Refuge, Florida, United States - Lox_Sample_2.4 | ecosystem: Environmental > Terrestrial > Soil > Wetlands | place: USA...
ATGAGTAACGGTAATGCGGATTACCCCGAGCCCCTACCCGAGGCCGGGCGGGCTAATCACACAGGGCGGACCCGGAAGACCGAGGTGCCCGGGGGGACTGGCGAAGCGCCGCTATCGCGGCCCGATCACCGGCTTCACCCGCCGGTGCCGCTGGGTGCCCAGGTGAACTTCCGCACCGCGACGACCCCCGCGACCACGCCCCAGGCCACGACTATGCCGAGGTAACCCCAGGCGAACGTGTGATCGTCGTTGGCGGACGGGAGGACGGCGGCCTGCAGGGCCAGCGCGAGCGGGCGGAGCGGAAGCACCAGGGCGATGTCGCGCAGCCACGCCGGATAGATGCTGTCCGGCGCGTACAAGCCGGAGATGAGGTTCAGCACGATGGTCGTGATCATGATCATCGGGCCGGCCGAGTCCACCGACGTCAGGAACGGAGTGATCGCGTAGGCCAGCGAGCACAGCGCCGCCGCGCCCACGACGAGCGCGAGCAGCAGCGCGGCGAAGCCGGCCCCGTGCACGTGTGTCCCGAAAGCCAGCCAGCCAACCACGGTGAGCACGATGGCGGTCGTGATCACCGAGACCGTGCTGGTGGTGATGTCGCCGCCGATCAGCGCGATCGGCGGCACCGGTGTGGCGCGGCGCCGCTTGAGCGCGCCAGACTCGCGTTCGGCGACGAGCGTGATAATCATGTTCGACAGCGCGGCGCTGGACACGGCGAGCACCATCGTGCGCGGCAGGTAATAGTAGGCGCCAGGGATCTTCGTGCCGCTGATCGTGAAGGACTGGTTCTTGAAGACCGCTCCGAAGAACACGAGCAGGACCAGCGGGACAAGGAGCGTCATGGCGCGGGCACGGGGGTCGCGCAGGAACGTCCGCAGGTCGTACCGGGACTGGTGGACGATCAGCGACGCGGTGCTCACGTGGGCTCCTCGGTGAGACTGAGGTAGATGTCCTCAAGCGTGGGACGCGAGACGGCGATGTCGCTGACCGGAAGGCCGAGCCGGACCGCCCAGGAAGACAAGGCGTGGAGCACGGGCATCGGCTCCGGCGCGGTGATCTCCACCCGGCGGTTGTGCCCGACGGCCACCGGGACGGGCAGCGGCGGCAGGTCTTGCCCGGTCATGCCCTGCGGCAGGGTGAAGGTGATCACGCTGGCGCCGGTCTGCCGGCCGCCGATCGTTTCCGGCGTGCCCTCCGCGACGATGCGGCCCGCGGCGAGGATGATGATCCGGTCGGCGAGGTTCTCCGCCTCGTCCATGAAGTGCGTGGTGAGAAAGACGGTCTTGCCGAAGTCACGCAGGCCGCGTATCACATCCCAGGCCATGTGTCTGGCCGACGGGTCGAAGCCGGTGGTCGGCTCGTCGAGGAAGATCAGTTCGGGATCGCCGATGAGCGCCAGGCCGACATCGAGCCGGCGCTGCTGGCCGCCGGATAGCGCGTCACAGCGGGTATCGGCCTTCTCGGTGAGCCCGATCAGTCCGAGCACGCGCTCTACCGGCAGCGGCTCCCGGTAGTAGCCGGCGTACATGGATAGGCACTCTCGCACGCTGAGCAGGCGCTCGGGCGCATTGGTCTGCAGCACGACGCCGATCCGGCCCCGCCAGTCCGGCCCGCCCCTGCCCGGGTCGGTGCCCAGCACGCTGACCTCGCCAGCGGTGCGGCGGCGGAAACCCTCGAGGATCTCCGTTGTGGTGGTCTTGCCCGCGCCGTTCGGGCCCAGGAAGGCGAGGATCTCGCCGCTCGCGACGGTGAAGTCGATGCCGCGGACCGCCTCATAGCTCCCGTAGCTCATGCGCAGGCCGCGGACGCTGATCGCGTCGCCGTCCGGGCCCGCCGCCCTGCCCGGGCCCGCCGCGATGGTACTGCTCGCCCGGGTCCGGTCTATCTCCGTTCCGCCATCCGCGGCCGGGCTGCTCGCGGCCGGGCTGCTCGCGGTGTCCGCTGACGTGCCGATGGCCGCAGCCACCCTGCGCGCGATGCCGAACTCGTTGACCGCCATCAAGATCAGTGAGAACCCCGCACCCTGGCCGCGCACCTCGAAGACCGTGCTGCCAGCTTCCTGGCGAAGCCGCACCTTGGCCCGGCCAGTGCCGCCCTTGCGGACGAGGATCGCGCCATCATCGACCCGCACGGTGTAGCGCTCACCCAACCCGCGCTGTATCACATCGGCCGCGTCTGCCGGTGAGATATCGCTCTTGCGTACCCTCACGCTCTGCATCCGTCGGATCTCCTCCGCAGTGCCCCGATTTCGATGCATACGCTACCTGTCGATGAGACCTGCCGGAAGGCTGATCCGGGCCGAGGCCTGGCGTGTTGGGCATAGCCAAGGCCAGAACGGACGCCTGGCGCCCAGTCCCGGTTAGTGCGTGTACTTACACCCGTGGGAGGGGGCAAGAGTACACGCGATCATCCGGTTACCGCCTTCTGGCAGAAGGGGAGTCCAGGGCCGGGGCCGCACCCCGGTGACAGGTGCCGGTTATGCCGGGCTTTGTCCGGCGCGACGGGCGGGCGTCCGCGCAGGTTCAGCTGTCCCGATGAGCCAAGGGGGAGCCACAACCCCCTGCGGGCGGGGCTGCGGGGGTGAAGAGTGAACCGCCGGGCGACCACGGCAAACCTCAGTGTGGATCTTCCCGGGGAGTCGTCGCGAGCCAGGCCGCGGTGTCTGGCGGCAGCGTCCCGTCGCCCGGCAGGAGTTCGCTGCTGAGCAGCACCGCGGAGTGTGCGGGCAGGGGAATCGGCGATAGGCCGAGGTTCGCGGCGAAGATGAAGCCCGGCTCCCTGGCGAAGACCAGGGAGTCCGCCGGGCTGTCCAGCCAGCGCAGCGCTCCCGGGCCGGCGCCGGGTTTTCCTATGCCGAGCGCGGGCAATTCGCGGCGCAGCAGCAGCGCTTCTCGGTACAGGTTCAGGAACGACCCGGGGTCACCAGACTGGGTCTGCACGCTGTAGCTGCCCCAGCCCCTCGGCTGCGGTAGCCAGGATGGTTCGACCGGGGCGTCCGCGGACCAGGGGAGCGGTATCCGGCAGCCGTCGCGGCCGGGGAACGCACCTCGCGTGCGGTGAAACGTGGGGTCCTGCCGTGCCTCGTCGGGCAGGTCGGTGACCTCGGGCAGGCCGAGTTCCTCACCCTGGTAGATGTACGCGGAGCCGGGCAGGGCAAGCTGAAGCAGTGCGGCGATCCGCCCGGCGCCCGGCCCGCCGAAGCGCGTCACCGGGCGGGGCACATCGTGGTTGCCGATGACCCACGGTGCCTGGGAGCCGTCGGCCAGCGCGAGCGCGGCGTCGATCGATGCGCGCAGCGCGTCCGCGTTCCACTGGACCAGTAGCAGCTGGAAGTTGAAGACCTGCGGCAGACCGCCCGGCCGCAGGTAGGGGAGCAGCGTCTCCGGGACGTCGTACCAGACCTCGCCGACCGCGGTCCGTGCCCCGGGGAACCCGTCGGCCGGATACGACTCCAAGATGGCGCGCCAGGACTTGTACAGCTCGTGCAGTTCGTCGCGGTGGTGGTGCGGGCTGGGCCCGTGCCGCGGCGAGTCCGGAGGCATATCCGGCAGATCCCGGTCCTTGAACATGCTGCTCGCGACGTCGATCCGGATGCCGGCCGCTCCCCGGTCCAGCCAGAACCTGATCACGTCGGAGAAAAGCGGTGGGACGTCCGGGTGGTGCCAGTTCCAGTCGGGCTGACTGGAGTCGAACAAGTGCAGATACCACTGCCCGTCAGGGACCCGGGTCCAGGCCCGGCCTCCGAAGGTGGAACGCCAGTTGTTAGGCGGCCGGTCGCCGTTGCCCTCCCGGAAGATGAACATGTCCCGTTCCGGGCTGCCCGGACCGGCTGCCAGCGCCGCCTGGAACAGGGAGTGCTCGACCGAGCAGTGGTTCGGCACGACATCGACGATGACGCGGATGCCGTGGCCCGCCGCCTCCTTGACCATGGCGTCGAAGTCGGCCAGCGTACCGAGTCGCGGGTCCACGGCGCAGTAGTCGCTCACGTCATAACCGCCGTCGGCCAGCGGCGACGGATAGAAGGGCGTCAGCCAGATCGCGTCCACGCCCAGTCCGGCGAGGTAGGGGAGCTTGGAGCGGACGCCGTTGAGGTCACCGATCCCGTCCCCGTCGGTATCGGCGAAGCTACGCGGGTACACCTGGTAGACCACCGCGTCTTCCCACCACACACGACCGCTGTCGTCCACCCCGCTGCCCCCTCAATAACCAGGCTTTTCGTCGCATCTTACAGTGGTTGAAAGTTGAAAGGCCGTTGCGGCGCCCTGTACTCCATGCCAGAGCGCGCGCCCGGCGGCTGGTCCCGGTCAGTGCGTGTACTTACACCCGTGGGAGGGGGTAAGAGTGCACGCGATCATCTGGTTACTGCCTTCTGGCAAGAAGGATGCCGCAAATCCGCCGCGGGCGGCCGGTGAGCCCGGCGGCATCGTCGCCGGAGGCTGCCGTAACCGTCGCGAAATCGAAAGAGCGTGGAGGTTTACCGCGTCGTGTCCGTCTGTCATACGTATACGACGGTCAACCTACCACGATGCGGTAAAACTCCACGTTAAAACCGGGATCAGGCCTGATGATCAGCCACACACGCACCGTACGGCACACAAGTCACCTTCCTGCCCGCGCGCCGGGGGCGCGGGGTCGCCGATACTGTGGTCATGGACGAGAATGAGGGACGGGAGTGGCTGGCGGGGCTGCCGGGGGAGCTGACGGCGCAGCAGCGGATCATGACGCGGCTGCTCGACCTGTGCGTGGCGGAGCCTGCGGCGAGGATTTTCCTGGTCGGATGCTCGATCGGGCGCGGAGCGGCGGACGAGCTGTCGGACGTCGACTGCTACATCGGGACCGTTCCGGGCACGACCGGCCAGGTGAACGCCATCGTGCACGCCGCGCTACCGGAGATGGGGGACCTGGTAGACGCGCTTGACCACAGGTACGGGCAGTACACCCGGACCGTGGCCCAGTTCTCCGGGTGCGTCCAGCTCGATCTCGTCATCGCCCCGGCCATCAGGGGACGCAAGGCGGACGAGGTCATTGTGTACGACCCGGACGGGCGGATGGCCGGCACCCGCGTCGCCGACGCTGACATCGTCACCCCCCAGCATGTGCGTGAGTGGGCATTCCTCGGCTGGGAAGCGCTGGCTAACCTCGCTAAGTACGTGCGCCGCGGATCGCTGTGGGAAGCGCTGGCCCGGCTCGACGCGGCGCGGGACCGGATCTGGGCGCTGTGGGCGGCCGCGCGCGGCGCGCTCTATCCGGCCTTCGGGCTGACGCAGGTGCTCGACCGTGACCCCGGCGACCTGCCGGACGGCATCGAGGCGACGGTGGCCGGCCTGGACGCCGCCCAGCTCAGGGCCGCTGCTGTCGCCGCCGGCACGCTCCTGGAGCGGGTGAGCGCCGAGGCGGCGCGGGTCCACGGCGGCGACCTGCCCGACGCGATGGCCCGCCACGTCATGTCCCTGCTCGTCAACAGCTGGCCCGGGAGCAGCCGACCCGGGAGCAGCTGACCGGGAGCAGCTGGCCCGGGGAGTGGCTGGCCCAGGAACATTAGCCCGGTCACCGATGTTCACCGCATCATGATCAAGGACCGATTCGCCAGCCTGCTCGCCGAGGGCAACCAGGGCGTGCTGGTAACGCTCCGGGCCGACGGGCGGCCGCAGCTGTCCAACGTGAACTACGCGTGGTACCCGGATGAGCAGCTGATCCGGATCTCGGTGACCGATGACCGGGCCAAGACCCGCAACTTGCGCCGCGACCGGCGGGCCAGTTTCCATGTCACCAGCGGCGACTTCTGGTCCTACGTGGTGGTCGACGGTCACGCGGAGCTGTCCGAGGTCGCGGGGGACCCGCACGACGCGGCGGTGGAGGAGCTCATCAACCTGTACCGGGCCGTCCAGGGGGAGCACCCGGACTGGGACGACTACCGCGCCGCCATGGTGCGGGACCGTCGGCTGGTCGTCCGGGTCCGCGCCGAACGCGCTTACGGCATCGCCCGCTGACCCCGGGTAACCCCCGTGCGGGTGAGCCATCGCGAACCGGTCCTGATCGCGACGGGGTGCATGTAAAGGAACATTAGTACGGTGCCTGATGTTCACCGGGAATGATCGAGAATCAGTTCGCAAACCTGCTTTGCCAGGCGCAAGCAGCAATTGCTGGTGCCGCAGGTGAAGATGTGCCGACTAGGCTGGTGCGGTGCTGACGGACTCGTTCGGGCGGATGGCGACGGACCTGCGGGTGTCGCTGACCGACCGCTGCAATCTACGCTGTGCGTATTGCATGCCGCCCGAGGGTCTGGACTGGTTGCCCAAGCCCGGCCTGCTCACCGACGACGAACTGGTCCGGCTGATCACGATCGCGGTCGAGCGGCTAGGCATCCGCGAGGTCCGCCTTACCGGCGGTGAACCGCTGCTGCGCCGTGGCCTCGCGAAGATAATCGAGCATACCGCGCGCCTGACTCCCCGCCCGGAAACCTCCCTCACCAGCAACGGCATCGGCCTGGACAGGCTCGCCGCCCCGCTGCGCGCGGCCGGCCTGGACCGGATCAACATCTCGCTGGACACGCTGCGACCCGAGACGTTCCGCAAGCTCGCCCGCAGGGACCGGCTGCCGGATGTCCTCGCCGGGCTGGAGGCGGCCGCCGGAGCCGGGCTCACGCCGGTCAAGGTGAACGCCGTGCTGATGCGCGGACTCAACGACGACGAGGCCGTGCCGCTGCTGCGGTTCTGCCTGGACCATGGCTACGAGCTGCGGTTCATCGAGCAGATGCCGCTGGACGCCCAGCACGGGTGGCGGCGCGCCGACATGGTGACCGCCGACGAAATCTTCGCCACCCTCAAAGCCGAGTTCGATCTGACCTGCGACGATGAGCACGAGCGGGGTTCCGCGCCGGCCGAGACGTTCCTGGTGGACGGCGGCCCGGCCCGGGTGGGCGTAATCGCATCGGTGACCAGGCCGTTCTGCGGGACATGCGACCGTGTCCGGCTGACCGCGGACGGTCAGGTGCGTAACTGCCTGTTCGCCAGGACCGAGAGCGACCTGCGCGGGCCGATGCGGCGGGGAGCCAGCGACACGGAACTGGCGGAGCAGTGGCGCAGGGCCGTGGCCGGCAAGCTGCCCGGGCACGGCATCAACGATCCGTCGTTCCTTCAGCCCGACCGGCCCATGTCCGCTATCGGAGGATGAACCACCGTTAGTCCTGGAAAAAAATGCCGGAGCCGGGGGCGCCGCCGCCCTGGCTGGACCGCGGCACCCCCGTCCACGTCGCCCTGGTCGGCTACCCGCCGGAGACGATGTCATCGGCCAGCGGCGTGATGGCCGCGACGATCTGCTTGATCTCGCTCTCGCCGACGCCGGCCGCGGACAGCGAACTGACCAGATGGCCGGCGACTAGGTCGAAATGCCGCCGGCCGATACCCCGGCCAACGTGCGCGTCGTGCATGGACGCGCCGGTGTAGGTCACCGGGCCGCCCAGTGCCTCGGCGAAGAACTCCACCTGCCTCCCCTTCAGGCGGTTCATGTTGGTGCCCGCGAAGAACCCGGCGAGCTCCGGGTCGGCCATCACGCGCGCGTAGAAGTCGTCGACGACGGCGGTTAAGGCCGGTGCGCCACCGATCGTGTCGTACAGTGACGGATCTGTTAATTCGGTCACTCTTAGCTCCTTTGGTGGTACTTACCGTATATGAGATCTTATTTAGTGGCCTATTTCCGCGTTTTCCAGAACTCCGAGCGCGTCTGGTACCAGGACGGCCGCCGAGTAGTAGGCGGAGACCAGGTACGAGATGATCGCCTGCTCGTCCACGCCCATGAACCGGACTGACAGGCCAGGCTCGCACTCGTCGGGCAGCCCGGTCTGGCGCAACCCGATCACGCCGTGGTCGTCCTGGCCGGTGCGCATGGCGAGGATCGAACTCGTGTTGCCGGCCGTGATCGGGATCTTGTCGGACGGCAGCAGCGGCACGCCCCGCCAGGCGTGCACGGTCTTGCCCTCGGCGACCACCGTCTCCGGGCAGATGCGCCGCCTGGTGCACTCGCGGCCGAACGCCGCTATCGTCCGCGGATGCGCCAGGAAGAACCTGGTCTTGCGGCGGCGGGCGAGCAGCTCGTCCAGGTCGTCAGGCGCGGGCGGGCCGTTGCGGGTGTGCAGGCGCTGAGACATGTCCACGCTGTGCAGCAGTCCGATGTCCGGGTTGTTCAGCAGCTCGCGTTCCTGCCGTTCGCGCACTGCCTCGATGGTCAGCCGGATCTGGTGCTCGACCTGGTTCATCGGGTCGTTGTACAGGTCGGCGACGCGGGAGTGCACCTGCAGCGTGGTCTGCGCCACCTGCAGCTGATACTCGCGGGGGCTGAGCTCATAGTCCGCGAACGTGGCGGGGAGCTGTTCTTCGCCCTCGTGGCCCGCGGACAGGGCGATCTCGGCCTCGCCCTTGGCGTTGCGCGGCTTTTCCCGGGCCGACAGGACGTCGGCCACACACTGAGCCAGTGCGGGGGACTGGGCGGCCAGTTCCTCGAACGCCTGCCGTGTCAGCGTGAACACGACGCACGCGGTCGCCGCGGTCGCGACGCCCTGCTGATGTGCGGTCCCCTGCTGATGTGCGGTCCCCTGCTGATCGGTGGTGGCCGGCGGGGACGCATCGAGCACCGAGCCGAAGTAGTCGCCGTCGGCGAGCATGCCGGTCGCGGCGGTGTGCCCGTACTTGCCGGTCCGGGTCATGGCCACCTTGCCGTGCGCGATCACGGTCAGCCTGTCCTCGGTTGTGATCACCTCGCCGGCGTGGTAGTCGGTCCTGGTGAAGCGGCCGGCGATCGCCGCGAGCAGCGCGCCGTCCCGCAGGCTGGACAGGAAGCCGATCTCGGTCAGCGACGGGGGCACGAGCACGATGTCGGCCAGGGTGCCGGCGAACGCCACCTTCCCGGTGCCGCCTTCGTAGGTGAGCCGCCGGTTGACGCGGTAGGCCCCCCCGCGGGCCTCCACCCACGGCAGCATGCGCAGCAGCCAGCGCGGCGACGTCGCCTGGACCTGCGGCACCGACTTGGTGGTCGTGGCCAGGTTGCGAGCCGCGCCGGTAGCGAGGCTTCTCTGCGGGGGCGGTGCCTCTTGTTCTATCAGCTCCGCGGTCATCGGCTCAGTGACCGATCTCGACGTTTTCCAGGACGCCCAGCGCGTCCGGGACCATGACCGCCACCGAGTAGTAGGCCGAGACCAGGTAGGAGATGATCGCCTGTTCGTCGATGCTCATGAACCGCACGGACAGGCTCGGCTGGTATTCGTCGGGGATCCCGGTCTGGTGCAGTCCGACCACGCCCTGGTTCTGCTCGCCGGCCCGGACCAGCAGGATCGAGCTGGTGCTCTGGCTGGTCACCGGGATCTTGTTGCACGGGAAGATCGGGATGCCGCGCCACGCGGGCACCGAGTGATTGCCGACGGGTACCGATGCGGGATACACCCCTGCCCTGGTGCATTCCCGGCCGAACGCCGCGATCGCCCGCGGGTGCGCCAGGAAGAACGTCGGGTCCTTCCACACGCTGGCCAGCAGCTCGTCCATGTCGTCCGGGGTGGGCGGGCCGCCGCGCGTGTGCAGGCGCTGGGACAGGTCGGCGTTGCGCAGCAGCCCGATGTCCGGGTTGTTGATCATCTCGTGTTCCTGGCGCTCGCGCAGCGCCTCGATGGTCAGCCGCAGCTGATGCTCGACCTGGTTCATCGGGTCGTTGAACAGGTCGGCGACGCGGGAATGCACCTGCAGCGTGGTCTGCGCGACATGCAGCTCGTACTCGCGGGGCTTGAGCTCGTAGTCGGCGAAGGTGCCCGGCAGCTCTTCCTCGCCCTCGTGGCCGGCGGACAGCCGTATGTCCGCCTCGCCGTGCGCGTTGACCGGGCCGTGGCCGTTGTGCGACTTGGCGAGCTGCTCCCGCAGCGGTGCCGACTGACGGGCGAGTGTCTGCAGTTCGCTGCGCTTGATCGCGAACGTGATGCACGGCGTCGCCGCCGTCGCCGTGTACGCCCAGGCGCCGTCGTCGCCGAGCAGGATCTCCTCACCGAGATGCTCCCCATCGGCGAGCGTGCCCAGCATGGCCCGGTGACCGTACTTGCCGGCCGCATGCTTGGCGACCTTGCCGTGCGCGATCAGGATCAGGCTGTCGGCCGGCCGCCCTGCCTCGGCGATGACCTCGCCCTGCCGGTACTCCTTCTTCTTGAACCGCCCGGCCAGCGCGGCCAGCGCGTCCGCGTCGTCCAGTGTGGCCAGCGCCCTGATCTCCCGCAGCGTCGGCGGGACGACCGCTATCTCGTCGCCCGCGACCGAGAAGGTCACGCGGCCGCTGCCGATCGCGTAGGTGAGCCGCCTGTTCACTCGGTACGTGCCGCCGTTGACCTGAACCCAGGGCAGCATGCGCAGCAGCCAGCGCGAGGTGATCGCCTGCATCTGCGGAACCGACTTGGTCGTGGTGGCGAGGTTTCGTGCCGCCGCCGTGGTCAGGCTGCGCTGCTGACGTGTCTGTTCCGCGGGCTGTCCGCCGTTGCCGCCGCTCGCGGCCAGGGCAGGGTCGATGGTCTCGGTCACGTGCATACACCGCCGTTTCTGTTGTTGCCAGAGGGGTGGAGCTGTACGGGATCCCGGATCAAGAGTAACTATGTGGCTACGGAGCGTCAATGGCCCACTTCACGGTACGATAAGGGCACAAATCAACGGGAGCTCGGGCGAACCGGGCTGAGAGGGCGACTGTTGCTAACCGGAGCGTCGCCGACCGTACGAACCTGTCCGGGTAATGCCGGCGTAGGGAGGTCGATATCCCTTGACCACGTTCGTGACCGTGCCCGGCGACCGCCATTCCGAGGTCGGCCGCACGCTCGCCGAGCCCGTGCCCCAGGCGCTGAGCGCGCTGGACCAGTTCGGCCTGTGGGGCAACCTCGGTGTATCTCTGCTCGGCTTCACCGGCGCGATGTTCGTCCTGCGGCCCTACGGTTCGGGCACCCCGGAGCTGTCGCTGGCCGCAGGGCTGACCGCCATCGTGGCCGGCACCTTGCTAGGCACTGTGCCGGTAGCGCTCGCTGCGGTGCAGGGCGCGCGGACCGGCGCGCCGGCCATGGTGCTGCTGCGCGGGTTGTTCGGCGCCCGGCTTTCCTACCTGCCCACGTTGATCAACATCGTGCAGTGCGTCGGCTGGGGCATCTTCGAGCTGGTCACGATCTCCACCGCGGCGCGCACTATCGGCGTGCACTTCCACGTCGGCATCCCCCGCGGGGGCTACGTGCTGTTCGCCGGCGCGATCACCGCGCTGCTCACCGTCCGGCCTCTTGGTGCGATCCGGGTGCTGCGCAAGTACGCGGCGATCGCCGTGCTGGTCGTCATGTGCTACCTGCTGGCGCAGTTGCTCCGGCAGCCGCTGCCCGCTATGGGACACGGGACCTGGACCGGGTTCTGGAGCGCGACCGACACGGTGGTGGGCGTCTCCATCTCGTTCTTCCCGCTGGCCGCCGACTACACCCGGCACTCCAGGTCCTCGCGCGATGCCTTCGCCGGATCGCTCATCGGGTACAGCGTGACTCAGGTGCTGTGCTACGTCATCGGGCTGCTGGCGCTGCTGACCGTGGCGAGGAACGGGAATGTGTTCGGCGCGTTCATCGCCTTGCCGGTCGGCGCGCTCGGCTTCGCCGTGCTGGCGGCCCGCGAACTGGACCAGGCGTTCGCGGACGTGTACTCGACGGCGGTATCCATCCAGAACCTGCGCCCACTATGGGACCGCCGGGTGCTCGCGGTGCTCATCTCCGCGCTGGCCACCGCCGGTGCGCTGTGGCTCAACATCAGCAGTTACGAGAACTTCCTCACGCTGCTCGGCTCGGTATTCGTACCGATGTCCGCGGTGCTCATCGTGAACTACTTCGTGGTGTCCCGCGGCCGGTGGGACCTGTCTGCGGCGGCGCGTACCCGGTGGCCGATGCTGGTGCCGTGGGCGCTCGGGTTCGTGATGTACCAGCTCATCAACCCCGCCCAGGTGAGGTGGTGGACGTCGTTCTGGACGTCGTTCCGCTTCCCCGTCCAGCCGTGGATGTCGGCATCGATCATGTCGTTTCTGGTGGCCGGCCTGGTGACGCTGCTCGCGGGTCTCGTCCGCCCCGGTGCGGGTGCGGGTGCGGATGCCGGTGCCGGTCAGGGGCGGGGGGCGGTGGCGGGGCGGTAGACGGGGCCGTGGGCGTCGTCGCAGTGATGCGGATCGCGGGCGGCCGGGACACCGCCGCAGCCGGGCAGTTCGCTTCCGTGCGACCCCGGCGCGTGGTCCACCTGCAAGGTGGCATGCGTGATTCGGTACGCGCTGGCCAGGAACGCCTCCAGGTCGGCGCGCACCGCGTGGCAGTCCGACCCCGGCGTGGCAAGGACGTGCGCGGACGCGGCGGGCTCGCCGGAGGTGATCTCCCAGATATGCAGGTCGTGCACCTCCGCCACGAACTGGCGCGCCGCCATCGCCTCGCCGACCGCGGCCGGCTCCAGTCCGGCCGGCGCGGCCTCGAGGAAGATCCGCCCCGACTCCCTGAGCAGCCCGTAGCCGGCGTGCAGCATCAGCGCGACCACGACCAGTGTGGCGATCGCGTCGGCACGCCCGAAGCCGGTCGTGATGATGACCAGCCCCGCGACCGCCGTCGCGATGAACGCGTACAGGTCGGTGACGATGTGCCGGAACGCGCCCTTCACGTTGAGGCTCTGCCGTCCTGGCGCCCGCGCGATCAGCAGCGTCGCGGCCACGTTGACCGCCACGCCGGCCAGCGCGACGCCGAGCACGGCACCGCCCGCCACCTGCGGCGGCGCGACCAGCCGGCGGATGGCGAAGTAGCCGAGCCACACCGCGAGCAGCACCAGAGTGATGCCGTTGGCCTGCGCGGACAGGATCTCCGCGCGCTTGAGCCCGTAGGTGTAGCCGCCCTTCGGCGGCCGGGCAGCCAGCCGAGCGGTAATCAGCACCAGCGCGATCGACGCCGCGTCGGTCAGCATATGCGCGGCGTCGGAGATCAGCGCGAGCGAGTGCGCGGCCAGACCGAAGACCACCTCGGCGGCCATGAACGCCAGGATCAGCGCGAGCGCCGCCGACAGCCAGCGGGCGTCGCCGCCGTTGACCCCATGCGAATGCCCGGCGTGCCCGCTAGCCCGGCTCATCGGAACGACTGCTCATACGCCCAAGGGTACCTACCCTTATCCGCATGAGCACACTGGAGGACTGGACCGCCGCCGTCTGCGCCGAACTGGGCGTGAACCCCCCGGACACCATGCTGATCCTTGACCTGGCCCGGGAGGTGGCGCACGGGGTGGCGCGGCCGGCCGCGCCGCTGACCACGTACCTGGTCGGCACGGCGGTGGGGGCCGGCCTGGATCCGGCCACGGCGGTCGCCCGGGTAACCGCGATGGCTCAAGGCTGGACGCGGGCCGGCGACTCCGAGTGAACACAGAGCCGATTACCGCTCCCTTACGGTGTCGCGGCTATCACACACGGCAGCGGTCGCGGCCGGAGTAGACATGGACCCATGGACACACGCACCACAAGGCGGGTCGTACTGCTGGGGGCCGTCGTGGGAGCAGTGGCCGGCTGCAGCACCGCGGCCGTGCCCTATGCCGCCAACGAGGCAGGCCAGATCCCTGATAACAGCAACATGCCAGCGGCAACTGAGGGGGCCGCCATGCCCGCCGCCGCTCAGCCCGCCGCCGCTCAGCCCGCGACGACGACGGGCATCGTCCTCGGCGACGTCAAGGACATACCGGTCGGCAGCGGCGTGATCTACACCGCGGCGCAGGTCGTGGTCACTCAGCCGGTCAAGGGGGAGTACCGCGCGTTCAGCGCCGTGTGCACGCACGTGGGCTGCATCCTGAACAAAATCGCGAACGGAACCATCGACTGCCCGTGCCACGGCAGCGAGTTCAAGATCACGAACGGCGCCGTGGTGACCGGCCCGGCCCCGTCCCCGCTGCCCAAGAAGAAGATCAAGATCAAGGACGGCAAGGTTATCTTGCTCTGACCGGTCGTGGCAGGATGGCGAGCGTGAGCTCGCTGATGCTGCTTGACACCGCCTCCTTGTATTACCGCGCGTTCTTCGGCATGCCGGACACGGTCACCGCGCCGGACGGCACCCCGGTGAACGCCATCCGGGGCCTGCTGGATCAGATCAGCAGGCTGGTCAAGGTCAGGCGGCCGTCCGCGCTGGTGGCGTGCTGGGACAACGACTGGCGGCCCGCGTTCCGGGTCGAGGCCGTGCCGACATACAAGGCGCACCGCCTCGCCGCCGACGGGCGATCGGAGGAGACGCCGCCCGGGCTGGCCGTCCAGATCCCGGTCATCGAGCAGGTGCTGACCGCGGCGGGCATCGCGATCGCCGGGCATGACGGGTTCGAGGCCGACGACATCATCGGCACGCTGGCCGCGCGGGCCTCGATCCCGGTCGACGTGGTCACCGGCGACCGGGACCTGTTCCAGCTCGTCGATGACGCGCGCCAGGTGCGGGTGATCTATACGGTCCGCGGCCTGCAGAACATGGACGTGATCGACGAGGCCGCCGTCGCCGCCAAGTACGGCATCCCGGGCCGCGCGTACGCGGACTTCGCCGCGCTGCGCGGGGATCCCAGCGACGGGCTGCCCGGTATCCCAGGCATAGGAGAGAAGACCGCGGCCGCGCTGGTCGCGGCGTTCGGCAGCTTGGACGGGATCCGGCATGCCCTGGACATGGGCCACGGCGGCTTCCCGAAAGGGGCCAGGGATAAGCTGGTCAAGGCCCGTGACTATCTGGATATTTCGATGTCAGTGGTGCGCGTGGTGGACAATGTTCCGCTGCCCTCCGTCACGGGTACGCTGCCGGCCGGAGCACCATCGGATGTTCTGATCAAGGAACTAGGAGAGCGGTGGGGCCTCGGATCGTCGCTCAGCCGGTTCATGAGCGCGGTTTCGTAGCGAAGGAGCGGCAGTGCTAATTTCATCTGGGGAGCTTTTGACCAAGGTTCAGGCGGCGGTTGGCGCCGGCGGCCTGGACGCGCTGCTGCTGACTCCGGGACCGGACCTGCGTTACGTGACCGGGTACGACGCCCACCAGCTTGAGC
>Ga0335075_10009235_pt1 | contig 15058 bp, 13 predicted proteins | sample Lox_Sample_24_FD_206723 | JGI IMG/M metagenome (GOLD analysis project Ga0335075, IMG submission 206723) | Soil microbial communities from Loxahatchee National Wildlife Refuge, Florida, United States - Lox_Sample_2.4 | ecosystem: Environmental > Terrestrial > Soil > Wetlands | place: USA...
AGTGCGTGATGTACTTCCGCACGCCATCGATGTCGGGCACCACCTCGTACAGGTCGCTGACCGGCAGACCCCACGAGCTCATCCGCTCGTACCAGCCGGACTGGCTCTCCGGCGGGTCATCCAGTCCTTCGACCAGGCCGATGCCGTGGACGATCATGTTGAGTGCCCGCGACGCGGTGATCCGCGGGTCCTTCTGCCGCAGCGACCCGGCCGCCGAGTTGCGCGGGTTCGCGAACGGCTGCTTGCCCGCCTCCGTCAGCTTGACGTTCAGGTCCTCGAACGCCTTCACCGGCAGGAAGACCTCGCCGCGCACCTCGATCACGTCTGGCCAGCCCGAGCCGGACAGCTTGTTCGGCACGGCCGCGATCGTCTTGACGTTCGGCGTGACGTCCTCGCCGGTGAACCCGTCCCCCCTAGTCGCCGCGCGCTGCAGCCGCCCTTTGCGGTAGACGAGCGCCACTGCCAGCCCGTCGATCTTCAGCTCGCACAGGTACGGCCCGGTGCCGCCAAGCCGCTCGGCCCTGGCGACCCAGCCATCGAGGCCCTCCGCGGAGAACACGTTGTCCAGGCTCTGGAGCGGTCGCAGGTGCTGCACCGGGCTGAACTCGGTGGAGATCATCCCGCCAACCCGCTGGCTGGGCGAGTCCGGCGTCCGCAGCTCGGGGATCTGCGCTTCGATGCCCTGCAGTTCGCGCAGCTTCTCGTCGTACTCGGCGTCGGAGATGACCGGGGCGTCGAGCACGTGGTAGCGGTACTGAGCCTCGAGCAACTCGACGGCGAGCTCAGCGTGCCGCTCGCGCGGATCCTGCTCCGGTTCGGCCATCGCGCCTCCTCAGCTCGGCTCGATCATCTCGGGCGCGATCCTGGCCGCCTCGCGGCAGTGCTCGAGAGCCGCCCGCGCCGCCGCAGGCGAGACCCCGGCCAGCCCGCAGGCCGGCGAGATCACGACCTGCTCGGCCAGCTTGCCCGGCGCCAGCCCGGTCCGCCGCCACAACGTCACGACCCGCTCCGCGGTCTCGCGCGGCAGCAGCGGCGGGCCGGAGACCAGCCGCTCGGCACTGCTGGTCGGCAGCGCGCCCACGAGCAGCCCGAGGCCGTCCTCGGCCAGCTCGGCGATGACGTCGGTGTCCCGGCGGGGAAGCAGGCTGAGATCGAAGCTCGCAGCCGATGCTCCGGCTGCCCTTATGACCGGGAACGGGGTTCGTTCGGCGCAGCAGTGCACGACCGTCGCGGCCGACGGTGCTTGGAGTACCGTCCGCAGGCGCTGGCTCGCGACCGCACTGTCCACGGCCGGAACGACGTTGAGCCCGCTGGCGGTCGGCACGCGCCCGGCCAGCGCCGCCGGCAGCGACGGCTCGTCGAGCTGAACGATCAGCGTCGCGCCTGGCACCCGCTTGCGCACGTCAGCCGCGCGGGCCGCCAGTCCCTCGGCCAGCGAGTCGGTCAGGTCGGCGACCGCGCCGGCATCGGCGAGCGCCGGGTTGACCGAATGGCTCAGCTCCAGCGCCGCGGCCAGCGTCCAGGGACCGCAGATACTGATCTTCAGCGCTCCGGTGTAGCCGCTCGCGACCTCCTCGAGCGTGTCCAGGTCCTGCGACCAGTAACCGGCAGCCCTGGTCAGGTCCCGGCCAGGCCGGTCAGCCAGCTGCCAGCCGCGCGGAGTGATCTGGACTGGCAGGTCGACGAGCAGCGCCGCCGCTCGCCCGACCATGTCGGCGCCCGGCCCGCGAACTGGCAGCTCTGGCAGGAACGGCAGGTCGGGCAGCTCACCGAAGACGACACGGCACGTCTGCGCCACATCGATCCCCGGCATGGAGCCGATCCCGGTCGCGCTCGCGCGCGGCCACGGGAAGACGCCCGTCTGCTGACTCACGCTCCGAGCCTAGTGCCGGGCACCGACAGCTAGCGGGATACGACGTGGTCATCAGCGCGTGCCGCGGCAAGATCATCACCACGAAGTGGCCGGGGAGCCGGACTCCCGTTGTGCAGGCCGACCACGAGGCGCGCCAGCCGGGCAGCGAGTCCCGGAGCGACCCGCCGGGACATTGACCACATGCGCTCCTCGTGCCGGATGCCGAGAATGACGACGATGATGAGCCCGGCCAGTGAGACTGACACCGCGGCTACGACTGTCACTGCAAACGCCTCGATGAACGGCATGGCTGGCTCCCCTCCGACCAGTCAGGCTCTCCCGCTAACGGCCCCGCGTTCTGATGCACGACCTCTCTGTCGATCTGCGGCCCGGATTCAGCTTCGAACTCGGGCCAGTGGCGGACCCGCGTGCCGGAATCACTGGCCAGTTCCGGGGCTCGGGCTGCAAGCTCGCGTGCCATACTGGCTGCCCCTATGGTCCTAGTCATCCCTACATTTGGGTTCTCCTCCATCGTGACACGGGCGCGACATGACGCGCAAGGGTGTAGTACCTACCTTTGGGATTGCTAGGCTGAGAGGCCTCAGCCAGTGAGGCTGGCTGGGCTAGGCGGGGCACTGATTCAGCTGGGCCAGGAGGGGCAGGTGCCTGATCCGCGCTATCGGCAGATAGCCGACGAGCTCGAGCGCCAGATCACATCCGGCGCCCTAACGCCGGGCGTCCGGCTGCTTACTGAGCATGAGCTGCAGCTCCGTTACCAGGCGTCGCGCAATACGGTGCGCGACGCGGTGCGGTGGCTGACGATCCGCGGCCTGGTCGAAACCAGGCCGGGCCAGGGCACGTTCGTCGTGCGACCGCCCGATCCGTATGTCACGACACTTTCCGCCGACCTGGAAACTGGCCTCGGCGGCGGCGAGGGCGAGGCCTTCTACCGCGAGGTGACCGACCAGGGCCGGCACGCCTACGTACCGGACCCGCAGGTCGAGGTCACCGGTGCCAGCGGCGTGGTGGCCGCCGAGCTGCGGATCCCCGAAGGCACGTCGGTGGTGGGGCGGCGCCTCAGGCGCTTCATCGACGGCGCGCCGTCCTCGCTGCAGACGACCTACTATCCGATGTCGCTGGTGGAAGAGGGCGCCCAAAGACTGCTGTCGGCCGAGACCATCTTTCCTGGCACCGTCAGCTACCTGCGCGAGACTCTGGGCCTCGAGCAGGCCCGGTACCGGGACCGGATCACCGTGCGGGTTCCCGACAACTCGGAGATGGCGTTCTTCCGGCTGCGCGAGGAAGGGCGGGTCTCAGTCCTCGAGACCTTCAGGACCGCATTCGACAGCGCGGACAAGCCGTTCCGGCTGACCGTGACCATCTTCGCTGCCGACCGCAACCAGTTCACGGTCTTCACCGGCCGCGTGCCTGACGCGGCCCGCCTCGTCACGCCGCTGCCGACGGCGAGGAAGGCGAGCGATGGCTGAGCCCGCCTACCGGCGCATCGCCGACAGCCTGCGCCAGGACATCGAGACCGGCCGGCTCGCGGGCGGTGACCAGCTGCCGACCGAGCAGGAGCTCGCCGAGACGTGGGGCGCGTCCCGCAGCACGGTCAGAGAGGCCATCCGGGTCCTCGCGACCCGCGGACTTGTCGAGGCCAGGCCAGGGCAGGGCACGTTCGTTGCCCGCAAGAGCACGCCCATCGTGACCGACCTGTCCGCCACCCATGACCTCGGCACCGGCGATGACGCGCGGTATTACATCGACGTGCGCCGGCAGAACCGGACGCCGAACAGCACGGTCCCGAGGGTCGTCATCGAGCCGCCCAGCTCACTCGTGGCGGCAGAACTCGGCGTGCCGGAAGGCAGCATGGTGGTGTGCCGGCACCAGCAGCGGTTCATCGATAACGAGCCATACTCGCTGCAGACGTCGTTCTATCCGATGGCTCTCGTCACCGAGCGCGGCGCCCAGCGCCTGATCCAGGCCGTGGACGTCACTGAGGGCACAATCCAGTACCTGCGCGACGCGCTCGGCATCGAGCAGGTCGGCTACCGCGACGTCATCACGGTCCGCACGCCTGACAGTACGGAGACTGACTTCTTCCGGCTGCCGGAGGACGGCAGAGTGGCCGTGTTCGAGAACTTCCGCACGTCCTACGACCAGGACGGCCACCCGATCAGGCTGACCGTCACGGTCTACCCGGCTGATCGCAACGAGTTTGTCATCGACGTGCCTGCGCCGGGTGGGTAGCGGAAGCGGTGCCGGTTCTGGCCGCCCGGGTCCGATTCACCAGCCCGCCCGCGGCGCACGAAACTGCTCCGCTAGGCTTTCCGAACCGATGCGTCAGCGGTAGCGAGCCGGCCGGTGGCCGGCCTGGCCAGACGTCGCGTTCACGTAGGTTGAAACCTGATGGTGGAGACTTTTGGGCGCTCTGGCGCACATAAGTCTCCGCCGAGTGCAGAAAGCCGTCCGTCCTGATGCTTCACGTCCGCCCGGCTACGCCAGCTGATGAGCAGGTCATCATCGGCTTCATCGACGAGGCCGCGGGCTGGCTCGCGGGCAAGGGGACCGACCAGTGGGCTAAGCCGTGGCCGAGCCTGGACGAGCGCGACCGCAGGGTGCGGCGCGGCATTCGTGACCACTGCACCTGGATGGTCGAGGACGACGGCATCCCGGTTGCGACAGTCTCATGCCGGCCCCTCGGCAACCGTGAACTGTGGACCGAAGCCGAGCTAGCGGAGCCGGCCGTGTACGTATCGCGCCTGATCGTCCGGCGCGGGCATGGCGGACAGGACCTCGGCACCGAGCTCATCAACTGGGCGGGGCTGTGGGCAGCCAGGCAGTACGGCGCCCGGTGGATCCGCATCGACGTGTGGACCACCAATGAGCCGCTGCACAAGTTTTACGAAAAGCGCGGCTTCGTGTTCTGCCGGGTAGCCGACGCGGTCGACTACCCGTCGGCGAGGCTGTTTGCCAAGCCGACAGACTCCATCACGGTGGCTGACGTACCGCGGCTGCGGGAGGAACCGGCGCTGCGGCAGCCGGACGACAGCTCCGCACCAGCGCAAACTGGTTAGCCGGTACGCGAGATCGTCGCGCTGCCGAGGACCGCGTCACCGTCGTAGAAGACCGCAGCCTGGCCGGGCGCGACCCCGCGGGCGGGCTCGCGCAGCCTGATCCGCACGCAGTCGTCGCCGTCCGGCTCGCACACCGCGGGGTGCACGTCGCCGTGCGCGCGGAGCTGGACCTGGCAGTCGACCGGCTCCGACGGCGGCGCGCAGCCGGACCAGACCGGCCGGGCGGCCTCGATCTCCAGCACGTCCAGCGCCTCGGCGGGCCCGACGGTCACGGTCCGCGACACCGGCTCGATGCTCAGCACGAACCGCGGCCTGCCGTCGGCAGCGGGGCGGTCGATGTGCAGGCCCTTGCGCTGCCCGATAGTGAAGCCGTAACTGCCATGGTGGCTGCCGATCACGGTCCCGTCGGTCTCGACGATGTCGCCGGGCGCGCTGCCGAGGTGGCGCTCAAGGAAGGCGCGGGTGTCGCCGTCGGAGATGAAGCAGACGTCGTGGCTGTCCGGCTTCTCGGCCACCCCGAGACCGCGATCGGCTGCCTCCTTGCGCACGGCATCCTTCGGTGTGTCGCCAAGGGGGAACATGGCACGGCTTAGCTGCTGACTCGTCAGCACCGCAAGGACGTACGACTGGTCCTTGCCCGGGTCAGCACTGCGGCCCAGCCGGGTCGTGCCGGGATCGCCAGGCACCGGCTCAAGCCGGGCGTAGTGGCCGGTGCAGACCGCGTCGAAGCCGAGTGCTACCGCCCGGTCGAGCACCGCGGCGAACTTGATCTTCTCGTTGCAGCGCAGGCACGGGTTCGGCGTGTGGCCGCGCGCGTACTCGGCCACGAAGTCCTCGACGACATCGGAACTGAAGCGGTCGGCCATGTCCCAGACGTAGAACGGGATCCCGATCACATCAGCAGCCCGGCGGGCGTCCCTGGCGTCTTCGAGCGTGCAGCAGCCGCGCGCGCCGGTGCGGTACGAGCTCGGATTGCTGGACAGTGCGAGGTGCACGCCGGTGACGTCGTGGCCTGCCTCGGCCGCCCTGGCGGCGGCCACCGCAGAGTCGACGCCGCCGGACATAGCCGCGAGTACGCGCAGGGTAGTCATCTCTTCCAGGATACGGTCGCATCTGGCCGGGCTGGCTTGCTGCGCTGGCTAGCTAGCCGGAGCGCCGACCGCTACCTGGCGGCCCGCCGCGCCCGCTCGACAACCTCGCCGATCACGGCGCCAAGGGCGTCCACATCTGACTGCTCGGTGCAGTGGCCGAGGGAGAACCGCAGCGAGCCGCGAGCGCGCGCGTCGTCGGCGCCCATGGCCAGCAGAACGTGGCTTGGCTGGGCGACACCGGCGGTGCACGCTGAGCCGGTCGAGCAGGCGATGCCGCGGGCATCGAGCAGCATGAGCAGCGCATCGCCCTCGCAGCCGGGGAAGGAAAAGTGGGCATTCCCGGCAAGCCGGCCTGGTCCCGGCGATGCCCCGTTCAGGATCGCGTCCGGAACTGCCGCCAGAACCTGCGCGACGAGGTCGTCGCGCAGGGCAGCCTGGCGCTTCGCCTCGTCGGCCCGGCGCCCGGTCGCAGTCTGCACCGCCACAGCGAACGCCCGGATCGCCGGAACGTCGAGCGTCCCCGATCTCACGTCCCGTTCCTGACCTCCGCCGTGCAGGACCGGAACCGGCTGCGCGCCCTTGGCCAGCAGCAGCGCGCCCACGCCGACCGGCCCGCCGATCTTGTGCGCGGTGACGGTGAGCGCCGTCGCGCCGGTTCCCGCGAGGCTGACGGGAAGGTGGCCTGCCGCCTGGACAGCGTCCGAGTGGAACGGGATCTGATGCTCGGCGGCGACCGCAGCGAGCTCCGCGATCGGCTGCACCGTGCCAACCTCGTTATTGGCCCACATGACGCTGATCACCGCGACGCTCGCCGGATCGGCCTCGATCGCCTCGGCCAGCACGGCAGGGCTGACCTCACCGGTCGGCCCGACCGCAAGCCAGTCCGCCTCGCCGCCCTCGTGCTCTGCCAGCCAGCGCACGCAGTCGAGCACCGCGTGGTGCTCGGTGGCGCTGGCCAGCACGCGGCGGCGCTGCGGGGCGGCCGCCTTTCTGGCCCAGTACAGCCCCTTAACTGCCAGGTTGTCGGCCTCGGTGCCACCGCTGGTAAAGATCACCTCACTCGGCCTGGCCCCGTATGCCTCAGCGATGATCTCCCTGGACTCCTCGACCACCCGGCGGGCACGACGGCCCGCGCTGTGCAGCGAAGACGCGTTCCCGAGCTGGCCAAGCTCCTCGGCCATCGCCGCCAGGGCGGCCGGAAGCATCGGCGTCGTCGCAGCATGGTCCAGATACACCAGGCCGACCGAGCCCGGCCCGGCCTCGGGCCGCTGTGTCGTTCTGGCCTCCGGCTCCAGGGCCGGACCGGCACTGGCAGCATTCGCGTTCGGGTTCGACATGATGCGCTCAGCCTATCGGCGATCTGGCGCGCCCGGCCGGTCCCCGGCTGCGTGGCCTCCCCCGCTAACCGCCGCCGATGGCGAGCCGACCGGCGCCAGGCGACCAGGTTCCCGCTCTGTTAACCGGCGGCCCGCTTGCCGATCTCCTCAACGAGCTGCGGCACGACCTTGAACAGGTCGCCAACGACACCGAAGTCGGCCAGCTCGAAGATCGGCGCCTCCGGGTCCTTGTTGACCACCATGATCGTCTTCGAGGTCTGCATGCCAGCGCGGTGCTGAATGGCGCCGGAAATGCCGATGGCCATGTAGAGCTGCGGCGACACAGTCTTCCCGGTCTGGCCGACCTGGAACTGATGCGGGTACCAGCCGGCGTCCGTCGCGGCGCGAGAGGCGCCGACGGCAGCGCCGAGCGAGTCCGCTAGCTGCTCGATCAGCGCGAAGTGCTCGCCGGAGCCAAGTCCGCGGCCGCCGGAGACGACGATCGATGCCTCGGTGAGCTCGGGCCGCGCGCCGCGCTCGGCGACCACCGTGCCAGTGACCCTGGCGCTCTTGGCAGCGTCGCTGACGGTCAAGGAGACCGGCTCGACTCCGGCCGGGCCGGGCGATGGCTCGGGCGTGACCGCGTTCGGGCGGACGGCGATGATCGGCGTTCCGGTTCGCACCCTGGACTGGACGGTGATCGCGCCGCCGAAGACCGGCTGCTCGCCGATCAGGCCGCCAGAATCGCCAGCAGTCAGGCCGGTAACGTCGGTGAGAACTCCGGAACCGGTCTTGACCGCGAGCCGTCCGGCCACCTCACGGCCCTCGGAGGTGGCGGCCATCAGCACCGCTGCCGGTGCCTTCTCGGCGATCAGATGCGCCAGCAGTTCCGCCTTGGGAGCCACCACGTACTCGGCGTAGTCGGGGCTGTCGGCGACATATACCTTCACCGCGCCGAACTCGGCTAGCCGAGCCTGGCCGGCCTGCGCGCCCGTCCCGGTCCAGACCACGGACGGCTCGCCGTGTGCGCGCGCGAGCGTCAGCAGCTCGGTCGTGACCTTCTTGACGGTCTCGCCGTCGTGCTCGGCGAGGACCAGGATCTCAGCCATTCAGGCAGCCTTTCCGCGTGAAACTCGTACTCAGATGAACTTGCGGGCGGCAAGGAACTCGGCCGCCTTGACGCCGCCGTCGCCCTCGTCAGTCACGACGACACCGGCCGCGCGCGGCGGGCGGGAGGCGAAGCTGACCACCTCAGTCGCGCTGGCCGCGAGCCCGGCCTGGCTCGCGTCCAGCCCGAGGTCGGCCAGGCTGAGCGTTTCCACCGGCTTCTTCTTGGCCGCCATGATGCCCTTGAAGGACGGGTAACGCGGCTCGTTGATCTTCTCGACCACGCTGACCACGGCGGGAAGCTCGGCCTCCACGGTGTCGTATCCGTAGTCGGCCTGCCGGTGGATGCTGATCTTCGAGCCGTCAGTCTCGACCTTGCTGGCGAACGACATCTGCGGCACCCCCAGGCGCTCGGACAGCATCGCTGCCAGCGTGCCCATCCGCGCGTCGGTGGACTCCGAGCCCAGGATCACCAGGTCGAACCCGATCCGGCTGAGCACCGTCGCGAGTACCGCCGAGGTCACCAGGCCGTCCGAGCCGCGAAGCGCCTCGTCGGTCACGTGCACTGCCTTGTCCGCGCCCATCGACAGCGCCTTGCGGATCGCGTCGGCAGCCTTCTCCGGTCCCATCGAGACAATGGTGACCTCGCCGCCGTGCGCTTCTTGCTGCCGCAGGCCTTCCTCGATCGCGTAGTCGTCGAGCTCGTTGATAACCGCGTCGGCGGCTTCCCGGTCCAGGGTGGAGTCCTCGGCGCGCAGCTTCCGCTCCGAGTACGTGTCCGGTACCTGCTTGACCAAGACCACGATGTTCATGACCAGCTGCCGACCTTCCCGTTCATGCCTCTGCCCTGCGAGCATATGTTACTGACGAGTAGCCATCTTGTCCGGGGTGTACTGTCCTGGAGCACTGTCATCCAGCCTGCCGCTCGGCGGCCTCAACTACGTTGACCAGCAGCATCGCCCTGGTCATCGGCCCGACCCCGCCGGGCATCGGAGCCAGGAAGCCTGCCACCTCGGCGACGTCCGGCGCCACATCGCCCACCAGCCCGTCCTCGGTCCTGGTAATGCCCACGTCGATCACCGCCGCGCCCGCCCGCACCATGCCGGCGGTGAGCAGGCCCGGCCGTCCCGCGGCCACGACCACGATGTCCGCGGCCCTGGTATGCGCTGCCAGGTCCTTGGTGCCGGTGTGGCACTGTGTCACGGTGGCGTTCTCGCTGCGGCGGGTCAGCACCAGGCCGAGCGCCCGGCCGACGGTAATGCCGCGTCCGATGATCGTGACGTCCGCGCCCGCGACCGGCACGTCATACCGCCTGAGCAGTTCCACGATGCCCCTGGGCGTGCACGGCAGCGGACCGGTCTCGCCAAGCACTAGCCGGCCCAGATTGACGGGCTGGAGGCCATCGGCGTCCTTGGCCGGGTCGATCAGGCTGAGCACGCGCTGGGCGTCCAGCCCGGCAGGCAGCGGCAGCTGCACGATGTAGCCAGTGCAGGCGGGGTCAGCGTTGAGCTCGGCGACGGCATCCTCAACCTGCTGCTGGCTGGCGTCGGCCGGCAGGTCCCGGCGGATGCTGACGATGCCGACCTGCGCGCAGTCCCGGTGCTTGCCGGCGACGTACGAGTGACTGCCCGGATCGTCGCCAACCAGGACGGTGCCAAGGCCAGGGGTGTGACCAGCCGCGGTCAGCCCCGCGACCCGCCGGGCGAGGTCCTCGCGGATGGTGCGGGCTACCGCCCTGCCATCAAGAATGGTCGCAGTCATCGCGCGCCATTCTGCCTGACGACCGCGCTGTGCCGCGCACAGCCCCGGCTCGCGCCCGATGCCAGCCGCGCGGCCTAGTGATAGAAGTGGCGGACACCAGTGAAGTAGAGCGCGGCATCGGCGGCCTGCGCGGCTGCGATTACCTCGTCGTCGCGAACCGAGCCGCCCGGCTCGACGATCGCCCGCACTCCGGCCTTCGTCAGGATCTCCAGGCCATCCGCGAACGGGAAGAAGGCGTCGCTCGCGGCGACAGCGCTGGCAGCCCGTTCGCCCGCACGGGTCACCGCCAGCCGGCACGAGTCGACCCGGTTGACCTGGCCCATGCCGATGCCGACGCTGGCCAGGCCCGACGCGAGCAGGATCGCGTTGGACTTCACCGACCGGCACGCCCGCCAGGCGAACTCCAGGTCCGCGAGCGTGGCCGCGTCTACCGCAATGCCCGCGACCAGTTGCCAGTTCGCTGCGCTGTCGCCAGGCTCGGTGGCAGCGTCGCGGGTCTGCATCAGCTGGCCGCCGCTCACCTGGCGCCAGTCGACGCCAGGCGGGCCGGCTGGCGCCGGGCAGCGCAGCAGCCGCTGGTTCTTCTTCGCGGCGAGGATCTCCAGCGCGGCCGGCTCGAAATCCGGCGCAACGATCACCTCAGTGAAGATCTCCGCGACCTGCGCTGCCATCTCCTCGGTCACCGTGCCGTTGGCCGCGATCACGCCGCCGAACGCTGAGACCGGGTCGCAGGCGTGCGCCTTCCGGTGCGCCTCTGCCATGTCGGCGCCGAGCGCAATGCCACACGGGTTGGCATGCTTCATGATCGCTACGCACGGCTGGCTGAAGCCGAACGCGGCGCGGCGGGCCGCGTCAGCGTCGACGTAGTTGTTGTAGGACATCGCCTTGCCGTGCAGCACCTCAGCGCCAGCGATCCCCGGGTCAGCAGGCAGCGGTGACGGCACATAGAGGGCCGCTCGCTGGTGCGGATTCTCCCCGTATCTGAGAACGTCCCTGCGCCGCCACGAAGCACCGACCACATCCGGCCAGCCGGTATCCGCCGCAACCTCATCCGGTGCGTAAGCCGAGGCAAACCAGGATGAGACCGCAGCGTCGTAAGCGGCCGTGTGCGCATACGCCGTGGCTGCGAGCCGCTGCCGCTGCTCCAGCGTGAACCCGCCATCCGCCAGCGCGGCCACCACATCCAGGTAGTTCGCGGGGCTCGTCACGACTGCGACACTGGCGTGATTCTTGGCCGCCGCGCGTACCATCGCCGGGCCGCCGATGTCGATCTGCTCGATGCACTCCGCCGGGCTCGCGCCGCTGGCGACAGTCTTCTCGAACGGGTACAGGTTGGACACCAGCAGCTGGAACGGCTCGATGCCAAGGCCCGCGATCTGCGCGGAGTGGCTCGGGTTGCTCAGGTCCGCGAGCAGCCCGCCGTGCACAGCCGGGTGCAGCGTCTTGACCCGGCCGTCCAGGCACTCAGGGAAGCCGGTGACCTCCTCCACCGCGGTGACCGGCACCCCGGCGGCCGCGATCGCCGCCGCCGTTCTCCCGGTGGAGACAATCTGCACCCCGGCGGCATGCAGTGCGGTGGCGAGCCCGGCAACGCCGGTCTTGTCATCGACACTGATCAGTGCCCGCCTAATTGCAACCCTGGTCAACTGCCTATCCTCACCTTCCGGCCGTCGACGGACCAGCCGTCCCTGACCATGCCGCCGATCGTGTCCACGACGAGCGCGCGCTCGGCGACCTTGATCCGCTCATGCAGCGCTTCCTCGTCATCGTCGTCGCGCACCGGCACGGCCGCCTGCGCCACGATCGGGCCGCTGTCGATGCCGGCGTCCACCAGGATCACGCTGCAGCCGGTCACCTTGACTCCATGCGCAAGCGCGTCACGGACGCTGTGGATGCCAGGGAACGAGGGCAGCAGCGCCGGATGCGTGTTGATCAGCCGGCCCTCGAACCGCTCGAGGAACTCCGTTCCGACGAGCTTGAGAAACCCCGCCAGGATCACTAGGTCGGGCTCGAATGCGGCGCAGTCCGCAGTCAGCGCCTTGTCCCAGGCGAACCTGTCCGGCGAGTCAGCCAGCCGGTGCACGAACGTCGGGATGCCCGCGGCCGCCGCCTTCGCCTCGCCGCCGGTGCCGTGCCGGTCCGCGCCCACGGCTACTACCTCGGCGCCGAAATCCGGATCGGCACAGGCGTCCAGCAGCGCCTGGAGGATGCTGCCCGTGCCGGAGACCAGCACGAGCAATCTGGACGGGCTGACGGCGCGCTCCTTAGTCCGGCTGCCGGTCTGGCTGACCTGATCTGTCAGCGTAGTAGCGGGCCGGCAGGCAGCCTGCAGCAGCCCGGTCAGCGCGCGGTAGCCGGGCCGGACCGCGCTGGGGAACTCAGCAGTACCCAGTACACGGAAACCGACCACAGAAAACGTGGCGACGGTCGCCTACGGGATCGCGGACGGGCCCGGCGGCGCAGCGCGGCGGCCATTCGGCGCGTCACCGGCCCACGGGTCCAGGTAAATGACGTGCCCTGTCTCGTCGGCCTCGGGCGCTGAGTCGCACGCAGCCCCGGCGTCGCTGACGGCCGGCGCGCTGGCTCGCGTGCCAAGCGTGCCAAGCCAGCCAGAGAGGGCGCCAGCCCGGCGCAGGGCGAGGTAGTTCGCGGCGCCCGCCGCGGCCGCCGCCGCGATGCCGATCTCGAGTGCGGACACGACGCCGACCTGCCAGCCGGACGGGCCGACCGCGGCCAGCCGGCCATCCCCAAGCGGCCCGCCGGACACCGCGGCCAGCATGCCGAGCAGTGCCCCGCAGACACCGCCGCAGGCCAGGCCCAGCAGCGGCGCGGCATCGAGGCTGAGCGGAGGCGCGGCTCTGACCAGCAGCAGACCGCCGAGGATGCCAGCCAGGTAGGGCATCGCCAGCACGGCCGGAGCGACCCAGGCCGGCATCGCAGCATGCAGGCCTGGCGGCAGCGCCGCCAGCATCGGGAAGGCCGGCAGCTGCCGCAGGGCCGAGCCGGTCGGCGCCACCACGGTCGACGCGCCGAAGGCGAAGCCGGGGCCGAGCATGAACGAGATGGCCCAGGCGACCGCATTGGGTACGTAGCCGATCTCAAGCAGAAGCAGCAGCACCGCGCCGACCGCACCCGGCGACAGGTCGCGCTCAAGGGTTGCGGCCTCGCCAAGGTGGCTGGCCAGCGAGACTCCGGCCAGCAGCGCTCCAGCCGCGACCAGCGCGGCAAGGGCGCCGGCTATGGCGACCACCAGCGATCTCGGCCCCGGCGGCAGCCGCCGCACCACCTCCGGCCACGGCGCCACCGCGCGCGCCGCGCCAAGTCCGCCGGCGGCCAGTGCCAGCAGCAGCCCGCACGCCACTGACTGCGGCAGCGACGACGACTCGACTGCCGACCGGCTGGCGATCGCCAGCGCACCGGTCAGCAGCGCATACGGAACCGCCAGGGCGAGCGCGGCGTAGCCGATATGCCGGAGGCTGCGCACCCGGCCGGTCCGCACCACCCAGCGCCCTGCCCGCCACAGCAGCGCCCCTGGCAGCAGGACCAGTCCCAGGGGCAGCAGCCCGATCCGGCCAGCGCCCCGGAATGTAAACCCCGCGTGCTGGCCGACGAGCCACAGCGCCGCCGATGTCCGCAGCACAGCCGGCAGGCCGACGCCGGCATGCGGCGCCGCGATCCAGCCGATGAGCACCAGCACGACCACCGCAGCCAGTCCGGATGCCGTGACCACGCCGGCCGCGATCGCACCGGCCGCGAGCAGTGACCGCTCGGCTCCCGCTGAGCCGCCGCCGCGCGCACCTGCGTCAGCGCCGACGCCACCGACCCGACGCGCACGAAGGCCGGCAGGGGTCACAAGACACAAGCCTGGCAATCCGGCGCCCGCACTCCGCGCAGGCGCGCCGATGGGCAGCAGGGCCGGGACGAGTTTTCAGCGGTCAGCTCCGCGGGCTGCCGCCGCGGAACTCACCGCGACCGTGGCCGTCGGCGACCTTACTGAGCCTGCATGACCTCGCGGACGAGCCTGGCCGTCCCGCTCGGCGTCCGTCCGACGCGCACGCCAACTTTCTCCAGCGCTTCCTTCTTCGCCTGAGCGGTGCCGGCCGAGCCCGAGATGATCGCGCCCGCGTGGCCCATCGTCTTGCCTTCTGGCGCGGTGAACCCGGCGACGTAGGCGATGACCGGCTTCGTCACGTTCTTCTCGAGGTAAGCAGCCGCCCGCTCCTCCGCGTCGCCGCCGATCTCGCCGATCATCACGATGGCGTCCGTCTCGGGGTCGTCCTGGAAGGCCTGGAGGCAGTCGATGTGCGTGGTGCCGATGATCGGGTCGCCGCCGATGCCCACGGCAGTCGAGAAGCCAATGTCGCGCAGCTCGTACATCATCTGGTAGGTCAGCGTGCCGGACTTGGAGACCAGCCCGATTCGGCCTTCCGAGGTGATATCGGCCGGGATGATGCCGGCGTTGGACTTGCCGGGCGAGGCGATGCCGGGGCAGTTCGGCCCGACGATCCTGGTGACGTTGCCCTGCTGGGTCGCGTAGGCCCAGAAGTACGCGGTGTCGTGCACCGGGACGCCCTCGGTGATGACGATGACGAGCGGAATCTGCGCGTCGATGGCCTCGATCACCGCGTCCTTCGTGCCGGACTCCGGTACGAACACCACCGAGACATCCGCACCTGTCGCGCTCATAGCGTCCGCCACGGTGCCGAACACCGGCACCTGCTGGCTGGCCAGTTCCACGGTCTGGCCCGCCTTGCGCGGGTTGGTGCCGCCCACCACCTGAGTTCCGGCCCCGAGCATCCGGGCGCCGTGCTTGCGGCCCTCGGAGCCGGTGATGCCCTGGATAATGATCTTGCT
>Ga0335075_10009236_pt1 | contig 15058 bp, 14 predicted proteins | sample Lox_Sample_24_FD_206723 | JGI IMG/M metagenome (GOLD analysis project Ga0335075, IMG submission 206723) | Soil microbial communities from Loxahatchee National Wildlife Refuge, Florida, United States - Lox_Sample_2.4 | ecosystem: Environmental > Terrestrial > Soil > Wetlands | place: USA...
CGGCCTCATCCCGATGGCGGGGAACGTGGTCATCTCGTTCACCAACTACACCGCGCTGCCAAGCGCGTCGGTCAACAACGTCGGCTTCTCCAACTACACGTCGATGTTCACCAGCCAGGCGCCCGGCTTCGACCAGGCGGTCGTCGCCACCGGCGTCTTCGTCGTCGCCGTGACGATCGGGCAGAACGCGCTGGCCCTGCTGCTGGCGCATAAGCTGCAGCGCCCAGGGCGGGCGGCGGCCATCGGCCGGGTCCTGGTGTTCCTGCCGATCGCGCTCGGCGTCACCGTCGTTGGCCTGACCTGGATCCTGATCTTCAACCCGCAGGAAGGCCCGGCCGCCTCGCTGCTGTCCGCGTTCGGCGTCCACTCGGCGTTCTTCGGCGCGGCCGGCTGGGCGATGCCGCTGGTGATCTTCGTCCAGATCTGGCAGAACGCCGGATTCTCCACCCTCGTCTTCATCGGCGGGCTGCGCTCCATCGACCCGCAGGTCTACGAGGCCGCCGACATCGACGGCATCGGCGCCTGGAGGCGGCTGCGCCGCATCACGTTCCCGCTGCTCGCGCCCGCGCTGACGGCCAACACGCTGTTCGCCATCGTCGGCGCCTTCACCACCTACAACCTGATCTACGTGCTCACCGATGGCCAGTACGGCACGCAGACCCTGGGCATGCTCGCGTTCAACGAGGCGTTCGGGAACTTCCAGGCGAACCTCGGCTTCGGCGCCGCCGTGAGCGTGTTCCTGTTCCTGATGACGCTGGTCGTGGCGCTGCCGTTGATGTTCCTGCTGCGCTACAGGGAAAGGCGGCTTTTCTCATGAGACGTCCCAGGCTGGTGAGCGGGGCCGCCATGGGCGCGCTTGTGGTCATCTTGTTCCTGCTGCCCGTGCTCTACGTGGTCATGCTGGCGTTCGAGTCACCGTCGCACTTCCTGGACTCCCCGCTGACGCCAGGCTCACCGGTCATCAGCAACTTCAGCGGTGCCTGGAGTGGCGCGGACCTCGGCGTTGAGCTGCTCAACACCGTGTTGTACTCCGTCCTCGCCTCGGCGCTTTCCACCCTGCTTGGCCTGCTGATCGCGTTCCCCGTCGCCCGGCGGCTCATCCGGGGCCACTCGGCGCTGTACACGACGGTGTTCGTCGGCCTGTTCCTGCCGTTCTCGGTGATCCCGCTGTTCGCCGAGGCCCGCATGCTGCACCTGTACAACAACCGCCCCGGGTACATCCTGCTGCACGTGGAGCCGGGCCTGCCGCTCGCGGTGATGCTGCTGGTCGCGCTGATCAGCTCCATCCCCGCCGAGCTCGACGAGGCCGCCTGGATGGAGGGATCGGGCTACCTGTCCTACCTCTTCCGGGTCGTTGTGCCCCTGACCCGTCCGGCGCTCATCATCGCCTTCCTCTACGGGCTGCTTGGCGTGTGGAACGACATCATCGGCCCGGTGGTGCTGCTGTCCGACCCGAGCCTGTTCCCGGTGACCCGGGGAATCTACAACTTCTTCGGATCCAACGAGAGCGAGTGGACGCTGCTCGCGGCGGGCATCGTGATCGCGAGCCTGCCCGTGGTCGCGCTCTTCGCGGCGTCGCAGCGGCAGATCATCCGGGCCGGCGTGGCGGGCGCGCTGAAGGGGTTAGCGGGCGGCGCGACCTCACGCCGAGACGGCTACCTCGGGTGCCGGCCGCGGCGGACGCGCTTGGCCTGGGCGGCGCTGAACGTCCGCTCGAGCGCGTCCATCGTGGCGGGCAGGTCGCGCTGCGCCAGCATGACGAACAGGCAGTCCACCACCGTGAGCTGCGCTATCCGGCTGGTCATGGCGCCGGAGCGGAACGTCGTCTCGCGCGCCGCGGTCAGCAGCACGAAGTCGGCCACCTCGGTTATCGGCGACCAGGGGAAGTTCGTGATCGCGACCGTGGTGGCCCCGTGCGAGCGGGCCTCGGCCAGGGCGTCAATCGTGTCCACGGTGCTGCCGGTGTGCGACAGGCCGATCGCGATGTCGCCCTCGCCGCGCAGCGAGGCGGAGGTCATCGCCATGTGCGAGTCCGGGAAGGCGATCGCCGGGCGGCCGATGCGCTGGAGCTTGGTCTGCAGGTCGACGGCCACCAGGCCGCTTGCCCCGACGCCATAGAGGTCGATCCGGCCGGACGTCGCGAGCGCGTCCACGACCTGGCCGAGCACGCCCACGTCGAGATGGCCCGCGGTGTCGGCTACCGCGGCCGCGTCCGCGTAGGCGATCTTCTTGATGATCGTCACCGGGTCGTCGTCCGGGTCGATGTCGCTTGAGGCCGCCACCACCGCCGCGGCGCCGGAGCTAGCGACCGCGCCCGCCAGGGCAAGGCGCAGGTCGGGATAGCCGCGCAGCCCCACGGCGCGGCAGAACCGCACCACGCTGGTAGCTGAGGTGCCGCAGGACTGGGCGAACTCCGAGATGGACCGCCAGGCCACCCCGCTCGGGTCGTCGAGCACGGCCTGAGCGACGCGCCGCTCCACCGGTGCCAGGTTCGGCAGCAGCGACCTGATGGTGATGAGGATTCCCGCGTCGAACCCGCTGGGCTGGCGTTCTCCGGCTGTCATCGTGCCACCTCCGGTGGCGACAGTTCGCCGCCCCAAGGCCCAGGGTACCGGTTTCACCCGGTTGCCGGCTTCGGAGTGGCCTGGCCGCATTCAGCCCGGTTCGGGCGGCCGTCAGCAGGCGCCGTCGTTGTTCCAGGCACCGGACGGGCCGCCGGGCACCTCGTCGTAGTTCCACTGGCTGGCGGTCCACTGATCGCCGTTGTAGGAGACGACGTCGCCGGAAACGTAGGTCGCGCTCGATGACCACGCGGCGGCCGTGCAGGAACCGGTCGTCGGCGTGGGCGTCGGGGTGCCGGTCGGCGTCGAGCTGGGGGTCGGCGTCCCAGTCGGCTCAGACACCGGCGCGCTCTTGGCGAAGGCGACCGTGTAGGCGGTGAAGTCCCAGGAGTCCTGGGCCACACCGCTGCACTCACTCGACAGCTGGTCGTTGTTGTCGACCGGGTTGCACTGGCGGTCGCGGTTGACCGACCAGAACGTGTACCGGCCCAGGCCGACGCTCTGCGCGAAGCTGAGCACCGTCTGGAAGTCGCTCTGGTAGAAGTACTCGGCGCTGTCGGTCCGGCCGTTCATGCCGGAGAAGCCCTCGTGGGCGTAGGCCACCGAGCTGCTCCAGCCGAACGTGCTGACGAGCTGCGAGTTGAGTCCCTGTAGCGCGGCCACCTGCGAGGAACCGCCGTTGAAGCCGCCGTCGAACGGCATGATCGTGTAGTCGTCAGGCGTGAAGCCCAGCGTCTTGGCCTCGTCCATGAGCTGCTGGCCGAAGTAGTTGGCGCCGGTGGCGACCGACGGCATCGTGATCGAGATGAACAGGCCAGGGTTGTCCTGCTGCAGGATCTGGGCCGCGCCCAGCTCGTTGTCGATCGCGGCCGTGTTCTCGATCTCCGGCTCCTCCAGGTCGAAGTCGAACGCGTGCAGCCCGTAGGCGCTGATGACCTGCTGGTAGGCGGCGGCGGTCGCGGCCGCGGTCCCGCATACCTGGCCGAGCTTGGTCCCGTTGTAGCCGCCCGCGCTCACGATCACGTCGCCGCCGTCGGAGCGCACCTCGCTGATGACCCCTGCTACCTGCGTATCGCTCGACACCGGGTCGGTCCCGTTCCACGCCGGGGCGCAGCTGGCGCCGTTGTCCGCCAGGATGAAGGCCATGTCGAACGCCTTCTGGCCGGTGGCTGACATGACCGCGCCGAGATCGGGCGCGGCCGAGTCGAGCACGCTGTAGTAAGGGGCGGACTCATACCAGTTATCGGTCAGCGCCGATGTCGTGTTCACGGTCAGGTTCGCCGGCTGGCGCGCCTGATCCGGGCGCGGTGAGCTGTCTTGCCCCGCGGCCGTGGCGGCGACGCACGCGACCGCGAGCAGGGCCGTGCCCGCCGTCGCGATCAGCAGGCGCGTCCTTCCTGGCCTGCTTCTCCTCGGCCGGCGTGGCAGTTCAGGGACGGCTGGATCCATCGTTCCTCCTGGATCGTCGGGTCAGCTCCCCCAGTCGGTCCCCCGCGGAACCGGGCAATTAAATAGTAAAGTTTCTTAATAGTTTCTCATCACAACTTTAGATACCCGGCAACCGGGTGTCAACGCAGTCCTGAGGTCAAGGGTTCGCCGGCATGACCGGGCAGCTGGCAGCGTCCAGGGGCTAGCCCCGGGCGATCCGCAGGACCTATGTTGAGCGCGTGCTGTCGTGAATCGAGGAAGGAACCCCCCAATGACCACCATCGATACCCTCCTCGCAGCCTTGCGGGCCGGCCACGTGAGCGTCGTCGACCTCACGGCGCCGCTGTCGCCGCAGACCCCGGTGCTGCAACTGCCCGCGCCGTTCGCGAACACGATCCCGCTGTCGCTGGAAAAGGTCAGCGACTTCGACGCGGCGGGCCCGTTCTGGAGCTGGAACAACATACGCACGGGCGAGCACACCGGCACTCACCTTGACGCCCCCACGCACTGGGCCACCGGCCGCGAGGGCAAGTCGGTGGACCAGATCCCGCCCCGGCGGCTCCTCGGCCCAGCCGTCGTCCTTGACTTCACCGCGGCGGTCGCGGACAACCCCGACTTCGTCCTTGAGCCCGAGCACCTGGAGGCGCACGTCGCGGCCAGCGGGCCGCTCCCCGAGGGCGCGTGGCTGCTGTTCAAGACTGGCTGGAGCAGGTTCAACCGGGATGCCACGGCGTTCCTCAACGCCGATGCCAGCGGGCCGCACACTCCCGGCGTCTCCCCGGCGGGCGCGAAGTGGCTGGCGAGCTCGCCCATCACCGGGTTCGGCGTGGAGACCGTCGGCATCGACGCGGGCCAGGCGGGCGGCATGGAGCCGGCCTTCCCCGTGCACAGCCACCTGCTCGGCGCGGACAAGTACGGCCTGACCCAGCTGCAGAACCTCGACGCGCTGCCCTCCTCGGGCGCGATGCTCGTGGTGTCGCCGCTGCCGATCGTCGGCGGCACCGGGTCGCCTGCCCGGGCCTACGCGCTGGTGCCCGCCTGACCGGCGACCTCGTCCACCAGGAGGCGCAGATGACCCAGACGGTCGCCAGCGTGGTCGGCTCGGTGCTCGCCGGCCTCGGGGTCGGCCACGCGTTCGGCGTGGTCGGCAGCGGAAACTTCCACGTCACCAACGCGCTGCGCGCCCACGGCGTGCCGTTCACCGCGGCGCGGCACGAGGGGGGCGCCGCCTGCATGGCCGACGGCTACGGCCGCCTCGCGGCCCGGCCCGCCGTGCTCTCCGTCCACCAGGGGTGCGGCCTTACCAACGCGATGACTGGCATCACAGAGGCGGCCAAGAGCCGCACCCCGATGATCGTTCTGGCGGCGGATACGGCGGCGGCTGCGGTCAACTCCAACTTCCGGGTTGACCAGGACGGGCTGGCCGCCAGCGTCGGCGCCGTGGCCGAGCGGGTCCACAGCCCGGCCTCCGCCATCGCCGACGTCACGCGGGCCTACAAGATCGCCACCCAGGGGCGCCGGACCGTCGTGATGAGCCTGCCACTCGACGTGCAGGCGGCACCGCTTGACCCGGCCCTGCCCGTGACCGCCCTGGCTGGCGCGGGGACGCCCGTGCCCGCAGGCCCGGCACCAGCCCGGCCGGCCAGCTCGGCCATCGACGACCTCGCCGCCCTGCTCGCGGTGGCTGAGCGTCCGGTCTTCATCGCCGGGCGCGGCGGGCGCGGCGCCGGGCCGGCCATCGCCGCCCTCGCCGGGCGGGCCGGCGCCCTGCTAGCCACCTCAGCGGTGGCAAATGGCCTGTTCGCCGGGGACGAGTTCAACCTGGGGATCTCCGGCGGCTTCGCCACGCCGCTCGCCGCCGAGCTGATCGCCTCCGCTGACCTGATCGTGGGCTGGGGCTGCGCCCTGAACATGTGGACGACGCGGCACGGGACCCTGCTCGGCCCGGCCGCCAGGGTGGTGCAGGTCGACGACGACCTGGCGGCGCTCGGCACGCACCGCCCGCTCGACCTGGGCGTCCTCGGCGACTGCGGGGCGACCGCGGCCGACGCCCTCGACGCGCTCAAGGAGAGCAGGGCCGGCTACCGCAGGCCGGAGATCTCCGCGCTCCTGGCCCACGGACGCTGGTGGAACGACGTCGCGACGGCCGACCTCAGCGCAGCCGGCCGGATTGACCCGCGCGAGTTCAGCAAGGCCCTGGACCGGGCGCTGCCGGCCGAGCGGGTGGTATCGGTGGACTCCGGCAACTTCATGGGCTACCCGAGCGCCTACCTGCGGGTGCCCGACGAGCGCGGGTTCTGCTTCACTCAGGCGTTCCAGTCCGTGGGGCTCGGCCTCGCCAGCGGTATCGGCGCCGGCCTCGCCCAGCCGGGCAGGCTCCCGGTCATCGCCACCGGCGACGGCGGCTTCCTGATGGGCGTGGCCGAGCTGGAGACCGCGGTCCGGCTTGGCCGGCCCATGCTGGTCGCCGTCTACAACGACGCGGCCTACGGGGCCGAGGTCCACCACTTCGGCGCCGGCACCGACCTCGGCGCCGTCACGTTCCCCGATTCCGACATCGCCGCGATCGCCCGCGGCTTCGGTGCGGCGGGGGTCACCGTCCGGGCGCCGCACGACATGGCGGCGGTGCAGGCGTGGGCACTCAACCCGGCAGGCGTCCTGGTCGTCGACGCCAAGATCGCCAGCGACGGCGGCTCCTGGTGGCTCGCCGAGGCGTTCAGGGGGCACTGACATTTAGCCATAATCACCCTAAACAGGAATTCGCAATTTGGGATAAAATCGCTACCATGCGCGCAGGATGCGTACCTGAGGCCGGGGACAACCACCGGGCATTGCCCTATCTCGTGCTCGATAACGTGTGCGTTGATCTCGGCGGCAGGCGCATCCTGGCCGACATTAGCCTGACCGTCGCGCGGCGCGAGTTCGTCTGCGTGATCGGGACATCGGGTGGCGGCAAGACAACCTTGCTGCGCACGATCGCGGGCCTCCTCCCGACCGCCTCGGGCGGCGTCTCGCTTGGCGGGTCCGCCGTGCGCGGGCCTAGCCCGCGAACCGCCCTGGTCTTCCAGCATTTCGGCCTCTTCCCGTGGAAGACCGTGCGCTCCAACGTCAGCTACGGCCTGCGAGTCCAGGGGCGCCCAGTCGAGGAGCGCCTCATCAGCCGGGTCCTTGAGGCCCTCGGGCTGAGTGCCGTGGCCGGCTACTATCCCGCGCAGCTTTCCGGCGGGATGAAGCAGCGCGTCGGGATCGCCAGGGCGCTTGTCGCCGAGCCGGAGATGCTCCTGCTCGACGAGCCGTTCAGCTCGCTTGACGCCATTACCCGTGAGGCCTTGCAGAACGAGGTGCTGCGGCTGTGGGAGGCCAATCCCCGCATGACGGCGCTGCAGGTTACCCACGACATCGACGAGGCGCTCCTGATGGCGGACCGGGTCCTTGTGGTATCCGGGCCGCCGGGCCGCGTCACCTACGAGATGGCAGTGGACCTGCCACGGCCGCGCGACAGCCAGGCGATCCGCGCCCACCCGGACTACCCGAGGATGCGGAGGCTGCTGTGGGACTCGCTCAACGGCTCGCCAGGCGAGCTGGTCCCGGAGGCGGGATGACCGCCACGCGGCCGGCCGCGGCGTCCAGTCCACCGCGCGGCGGGCGGCGCCGGGGCCGCCCGATCTCGCCGTCGACGCGGTGGGGGCTGCGGATCGCGTCGGTGGCGGCCATCCTCATCGCCTGGCAGGTCTACGGGAGCCGGATCGACCCGATCCTGCTGTCCGACCCATCCGCGGTGGCCGTCGCGTTCGCCGACATGGTCAGGGACGGGACGCTGGGCCACGCGCTGGCCTCGAGCCTGGAGGTGCTCGGGCTCGGGTTCGCGTCGGGCGCCGCCGTGGGGGTGCTGGCCGGCCTGGCCGCCGGGCGCGCCGAGGTAGTCGCGGCGCTTATCGACCTTCCGGCCAGTGCGCTGTACGCGGTGCCGGCCGTGGCACTCGTCCCGGTGATCGTCTTGTGGTTCGGCTTCGGGGTCATGTCCAAGGCCGTCGTGGTCTTCTTGTTCGTCGTCTTCCCGGTGCTGATCAACACGACCCGGGGCGTCCGCGAGGTCGATCCCGAGCTGGAGGAGGTCGCGCGGAGCTTCTGCTCCAGCGAGCCGCGGATGTGGCTGGACCTCATCCTCCCGTCGGCGTTGCCGTTCATCGTGACCGGCCTGCGGCTCGCCGTTGGCCGGGCACTGATCGGTGTCATCGTGGCCGAGTACTACACGTCCCTGTCCGGGCTGGGTGACCTCATCGCAACCAACGCGAGCAACTTCCAGACCGCGCGGATGTTCGTCCCGATCGTCGTCATCGCCGTGCTCGGCGTCATCCTGACGGCGCTCCTTGAGCTGGCTGAACGCAGGCTCGTCCGATGGCGCAAGGCCCCAAATTAAGGAAGGAGAGGGTCCAGATGAGGCGCACCCTCGTGCTGTCCGGCTGCGTAGCCGGGGCACTGATCGCGACTGCGGCCATCTCAGGCTGCAGCGGCGCAAGCAGCTCGTCCGCCGCGGCGGGCAGCGGGACCGCACCAGCGACCACCGTCACGCTCGGACTGCCGAACTCCGCGCCCAGCTTCGCCAACTCCGACGTGGCGGTCGCCCAGGCGGCGGGCTACTTCGCCAAGGAAGGGCTGAACGTCAAGGTCAGCGACCTGTCCTCCGGCGTCCCCGTCGTGCAGGGCGTCGTCGGCGGCTCGCTTGACATCGGGGCAAGCAGCATCGAGCCGGTCGTGAACGCCGCGTCCCAGGGCGCCCCGATCCAGATCGTCGGCTCGTACGCGAACAAGCTGACCGTCGACATGGTCACGCCGAAGACCATCACCTCGCCGGCCCAGCTGCGGGGCAAGCGACTCGGGATCCAGCAGGTCGGCGCGTTCCGCGAGGTGATGACCCGGATAGTCATCGAGGGCGCGGGCCTGACGACCTCCGACGTGAGCTACGTCCCGAGCTCCTCGTCGGCCTACATCAGCGAGCTGCTGGCGGGCGAGATCTCCTCCGGCGTCCTGCAGGAGGAGCAGACCCTCACCGCGCTGCGCAAGGACAGCAAGCTGCACGTGCTCGTCAACTTCGAGCAGGACCAGCCGGACTACTTCTACGGAACGTACGTCGTGTCGAAGTCGTGGCTGGCCGGCAATCAGGCCACGGCGGAGAAGTTCCTCACCGCCATCACGATGGCGCACCGCTTCATGTACGCCAACAAGGCGGCCACCGTCTCGATCGTCGCGAAGAACACCGGCGATTCCACGGCTACGATCGAGGCGGCCTACGACGTCCTGCTCACCCAGGAAGGCGTGTTCCCGCTGAACAGCGGCCTTTCCCCCGATCGCATCAGCGCCACCATCGCCACGATGAAGAAGTACAAGATCCTGACCGGGGCCGAGCCCTCGGTGTCCTCGCTGGTGAACACCGGCCCGGTGAGCTCGGTCATCGGCAAGCTCGGCTCGATGCCCGACGGCAACCAGTCGGATTGACGGCATCGCAGCGATGACGGGCCTGCCCGACACCATGAGAGCCGCCGTGCTCTTCGGCCCGGGCGACATCAGGGTCGTGGACAAGCCCGTTCCCGTGCCCGGCCAGGACGAGGTGCTTGTCCAGGTGGCCATGTGCGGCACCTGCGGGACGGACCTGAAGATCCTCGACGGGCACTTCCCGCAGACCCCGCCGTTCGGCCAGTTCACCCCGGGCCACGAGTGGACAGGGATCGTCGTGGCGACCGGCAGCCAGGTCGACGAGCTCGAGCCCGGCGACCGGGTGTGCATCGAGGCGCACAGTGGCTGCGGGCGCTGCGGCAACTGCCTGGTGGGCCGCTACACGGCCTGCCTCAACTACGGCAACCTGGCCAGGGGGCACCGGGCGGCCGGCATGACGGTGGACGGCGGGTTCGCCCAGTACGCCGTGCACCATGTGAGCGCCCTGTACCCGCTGCCATCGCCGCTGACGTTCGAGGACGCGGTGCTGATCACGACGGCGGGCACCGCGCTTTACGGGCTTGACGTCGCGGGCGGCTACGTGGCGGGCCAGGATGTCGTGGTATTCGGTCCCGGACCAGTCGGGCTGATGACCGTGCAGGTCCTGAAGGCGCTCGGCGCGGGCCAGGTAATCTGCGTGGGCACCAGGCCATCGCGGCTCGAGCTGGCCCGGCGGCTCGGGGCCGATCACGTGATCAACGCGCGCGAGGCCGACGCGGCCGAGTCCGTGCTGCGCCTGACCGGCGGCGAGGGCGCCGACGTCACGGTCGAGTGCTCGGGATCGGCGGGCGTTCCCCCGCTGCTCCACCTCGTCACCAGGCGAGGCGGCCGGATCCTCGTCGTCGCCTTCTACCCCGGGCCGGTCACCCTGGACCTGAGCGCGATCGTCCGCAAGGACGTCACCCTGTACACCTCCCGTGGCGAAGGCGGCGGCAACGTCAGGCGCGCCGTGGCCCTGGCCGCGCGGGGCAAGCTGCGCTGCGGAGAGATGGTGACGCACAAGTTCCCGCTCGAAGACATCGCGCAGGCCTTCCGGGTCCTCCGGGCGCGCGACGGCGACCCGGTCAAGGTGGTCATCGTCCCCTGACTTCGGCCGCCAGCTAAGCAGGGTCCGTGCAGCTGACGAGTACCGCGCGGGAGCTAGTCGCCGTATCTAGCCGGCTGCTTCTCCCGGATGCCGCGCCGGCATGCTGGCCACCTGCCCGGCGAAATGCTCGTGCAGCGCGGGCGACGACCAGCCGTACTAGCCCGCCACAACCCGGAAGCCGCCTAGCATGACCGCTGGGCGGCTTCCAGCCATCCAGGAGACAGCAAGGCAGAAGCGCTCGCATGCCCGTACCGCGCGTCCACTGGGAAGACCTGCCCGACACCACCCGGCAGGCCATCGGGAAGCACGCCGGCCCCGTCCTGGAAGCCCAGACGGTATCCGAGGGGCTGAACTCGGCCGTCGCCGCCATCCTCACCACCGAGGCCGGCCGGGTCCTCGCCAAGGGACTGCGAGCCGACCACCCCCGCCGCTGGACCCAGGAATGTCAGGCACGGTAGGTGTCCTCGGCTGGCTCGTGCCTGTGGCCGTCGCTGCCGGTGCGGTCGGCCGGCTCGAAGGCCAGCTGAAGGTGGTCGATGAGCGTTTCGTCGTCGAGCTCGGTGAACCCGCACGCGCAGTGGGCAGCGATCATCGGGGTGCCTTTCCTTGAGTGCTTCCAGTGGGGTGGGCCAGGTGGCCTGGCGTTCGGTGCGGCGCGACCGGGAGGTAAGGGATCTCGCCCGCGGTCCCGGCCGCGCCAGCGTGCGGGCCGTGGCGCGGGCCCGCTGGCCAGGCTGGTGGTGCCTGCCTCGGGCAGGCGCCGGCAAGCTCTCGCCAGAGGCCGGCGGGGGTAGGCGAGCTGACCAGGAGCACGCCGCTGGCGGCGGGCAGGGCTGCCCGCCAGGTTCCGGCCTGGTGACTCCACCAGGCCGCGGTCCCGGGGAAGGCCGCGCGGATCGTCGCGATGGCGGTGTGCATTCCTCCGGGCGCGGCGAGCGGCCGGCCGCCCTTGCCCTGCCAGTCCACGCTGAACCGGACCCAGCGGCCCCCGGGCGCGCTGACCGTTCCCCAGCCGGCAGCCATGGCGTCGACGAGCCACAGGCCGCGCCCGGACTCCTCGGTCCAGGCCTCCCCGGCTGCTCCCGCGCCGGCTACCGGGATCTCAAGCGACCCCTGGTCCCCGACCACGATCCGCGCCCGTTCCATCGACCACTCCACGTCCACGGTGAACCGGCCGCGGCCGGGCCTTCAACCTGACCTTGCTCGCCACCGCCCAGGCCAGCCAGGGCGAGCCGGAGCAGGCAGCTGCCGTCGGGCGGCAGGCACTGGACCTGACCGTTCGCCTCAGCTCAGCCCGCAGCGTCCGCTACGTCCGCGACCTCACCCGCCAGCTCCGACCTCAGGTCGACCTCCCGGCCGTCCGGGACTTCACGGCCGAGGTCCGCGAGCGGCTGCCCGCCGCAGCAGGGCATGCTGCACCCCGATGATCGTGATCGCCCCCAGGATCTCCCCGCCGGCGATCATCGCCGACGCCTCGCCGAGCGGCATCCAGCCGACCTCGGCTGTCTCGTCTACCTCAGGCTCTCCGATGTGCTCGGCCCCGGAGGCCAGGTACAAGTCCCGCGGGTAGTCGGCATTGCCGATCAGCGGCTGGCAGGACATGACGAACTCGGCGCCACGCGGGCGCCAGCCGGTCTCCTCCTCCACCTCCCGCGCCGCCGCTTCGGCGGGGTCCTCGCCGTCGTCCACGTAGCCGCCCGGGAGCTCCCACACCCACCGGTCCACGATGAACCGGTGCCGGCGCATCAGCAGCACCCGCTCCCCCGCGTCGTCCAGGACCACCGTCATCGCGCAGCGCCGCATCCGGAACACGTACTGGGTGAACTGGACGTGGTTCGGAAGCTCGACATCGGCCAGGCTGATGCGAACGTGAGGGGTGTCGTCCACCAGGCGCTCGCCGTGGATCACCCACTTGTGCGAGTCAGTCACGCACCCGACAGTACCGGCCTGAACGGACACTGGAACGAGACAACCGCCAGGCGAAGTTACGCACCCGGCTTCCGTGCCGCTTCGCACCGGGCTTGAAAGCATCTCGCACATATACCCTTCCGGGAGCCACCGACGACACCGTAGCCGCACTGCTGGCGGCCCGCATGGAGCGGCAGAAGCGGGTGTGGGACACGTCGCGGGCGGCTTCGTCTACACCGACGAAGGGACCGTTTCGGAACTCGTGCTCAGGTTCGATACGCTACGCGGCGAGTGCCGCCAGTGTCAGAGACCGGGCGCTCGCTCGCAAGGATGGCGCAGGCATGGGAAGCTGGCGAAAGTCTACTCACTCCGACGCGAACGGCGGGCAGTGCGTAGAGACGGCTAGCGCTGACGGCGCGGTCATGATCCGCGACACTGGCGATCGCGGCGGCTGCACCCTGGGCGGGCCGGCCAGCGCCTGGACGCTTTTCCTGAGCACCCTCCGATAGCCCAGACGACGGCGTCCCGCCGGCCGGCGAGGCGACGGAGATCGTCCCAACCGACGGAGAGCTTTCTGAGTTCGCGTTCGCCGCGTCGGGCGAGGTGACCGGGCGGGTGACTCCCCTGCTCGGCGTGAGTGCGCCGCTGGCCGTTTTCCGTCCTTGTGCCCCGCATCAGGCCCGTTCATCATTAATGCCACGTGCGCCGGCGACGGAGCCGGGTACGGGACGAGGAGCGTGATGCGATGAGGCACAGGAGGCGGCTGTCCGCGGTGGCGATCGCGGGGGCCTTGCTGGCGGTGGCCGCCATGACGGGCCCGGCGAGCGCGGCCCCGGCAGGCACGGCCAGGCCAGCCCATCTGGGGAGCGGGCAGGCCTGCGGCGGGACCGGAACGACCAGCACCGTCACGGGAGCGCTGAGCGACGGGGCCACGTACGAGCTGCAGTGCCCGGCAGGACGATGGAACGGGACGCTGTTCCTGTTCAGCCACGGCTACGTCGTGCCTGGCGGGGCTAACCCGGCCGCGGACGCCAGCGACCCGGTGACCGCCGGCTGGCTGCTTGCTAATGGCTACGCGCTGGCCGGGTCGTCCTACGCCAGCACCGGCTGGTCGGTGCAGCAGGCCATCCCGGACCAGGCCGCCACGGTGGCCGCCTTCGGCCGCGCCTACCAGGCCCCGCGGCGCACCGTCGCGTGGGGCGAGTCGCTGGGCGGCATGATCACGGCGGGCCTGATCCAGGAGTACCCGCGACTGTTCAGCGCCGCGCTTCCCGCCTGTGGCGTGCTGTCTGGGGGCGTCGCGACCTGGAACACGGCACTGGACGCCGCGTTCGCGTTCCAGCAACTCGTCGACCCCGACGTTCAGGTCACCGGCATCACCAGCCCTGCCGCCAACCTCACCGCGGCCGAGACCGCGCTGGCGGCGGCGCAGCAGACCCCGCAGGGCCGGGCGAGGATGGCCCTCGTATCGGCGATGAGCGACACCCCTGGCTGGTTCACCCCCGGCTCGCCGGAGCCAGCGGCCACCGACTACACCGCTCAGGAGGATAACCAGTTCCAGTGGGCGTCACAGGTGACGTTCCCGTTCGTGTTCGACTTCCGCGCTGAGCTCGAGGCCCGGGCAGGCGGGAACCCGTCCTGGACCACCGGCGTGAACTTCGCCGCCGAGCTGGCCTCCTCGACCGACCTTCGCGAGGTCGAGGCGCTCTACCAGGCCGCCGGGCTCAGCCTGAACGCCGACCTGCGGACGCTCAGCCAGGCACCACGGATCTCGGCGAATCCGAAGTCGGTCAGGTACCTGGCCGACAACGTCGCCTACACCGGGCGGATCAGCGTGCCCGTGCTGACGATCCACACCACCGGCGACGGCCTGGTCGTGCCGGAAAACGAGCAGGCCTACCGGCAGGCCGTCGACCGGGCGGGCGATGGCAGCCTGCTGCGCCAGCTCTTCGTCAGCCGCGCTGGCCACTGCGCGTTCACCCCGGCCGAGATGATCACCGCCATCAAGGTCCTGGTTGACCGGATGTCATCGGGGCGCTGGCACGTGCCCCCGGTGGCGCAGCTGAACGCCGCTGCCGCCGCCCTTGGCACGGCGGCCAACACGCTGCCGCCGCAGTACACCACCTACCAGCCCGCCCCGTACCTCCGCCCGTTCGACCTGGCTGGCTGGCGGTGGTGATCCGCAAGCCAGGCTAGGACCGCGCGGCAGTCACCGTGCGATGTAACTTTCCCCTCGGCTGGATGCCTTTACGCAGGCAGTGACTACGTGTCCCGCCGTCCCCTGTACAGCCTGTCAGCACCAGCCTATGGTCGCGGCAGCCAATCCAGCGCGGATACCACCGCGGCTGGAGGATGCCTCGATACCTGGAGGAATGCTGACATGAGACTGCGAGCGCGACACGCAACGCCGCGGTTGCGCAGGACGATCGCCGCTATCGCGGCGGCCTCGCTGGCCGCTTTCGGCCTGGCGCTGGCGAGCGCGGCCTCGCCGGCGGTGGCGGCCACGTCGTCCTGTAGCGCGGCGTACAGCGTGCAGACCGACTGGGGCAGCGGGTTCACCGCGTCCCTGGCCGTGACGAAC
>Ga0335075_10009237_pt1 | contig 15057 bp, 15 predicted proteins | sample Lox_Sample_24_FD_206723 | JGI IMG/M metagenome (GOLD analysis project Ga0335075, IMG submission 206723) | Soil microbial communities from Loxahatchee National Wildlife Refuge, Florida, United States - Lox_Sample_2.4 | ecosystem: Environmental > Terrestrial > Soil > Wetlands | place: USA...
CGGGCGAACTCCTTCCGGCCGTGGCTAACGACGGAATCCTTTCATTAACGTCGCTGCCGGTGCCGCGGCGGGCCCGCCGCGCCGCTGCCGGGCGAGCCCGCCGGCGCGGCCTCCCCGCTGCCCCGCGCCGCGGGCCGGCCGCGCCGGGCCGGTGGCCCCCCCGGGGCGCCGGAAGCACCACACGGCCCGCCGCGGGCCCACGGGCCGCCGGGCGCGCGCTGACCGCGGGGCCGAGGCCGCCGGCGCGAACCGCGCGCCGCGGTAGCTGCGGCCTGCCGCCACGCAGCCGGAGCTGCAGGCTGCCGAGCCCGATGCCGAGCAGGATGGCCGCACCGCCAGCCAGCTGCGCCGGGCCCACCGGGTCGCGGAACAGCACCGCGCCCGCGATCGCGCCAACGAGCGGCTCGAGGTTGAGGAACGCGCCCGCGACGTCCGCCGGCACCCGGCTCTGCGCGAACGCGAACAACGTGAACGGAAGCACGGTGCCGCCGAGCGCCAGCCCTGCGGCGGCAAGCACGCTGGCCAGGCCGGCCGGCGCCCCGGGCGTGCCGCCGGTGACCAGGGCGATCGGCAGCACCGCCACCGCAGCCGCGAGGAACTGCACGCCGGTCAGAGCGACCGGGTCGCGGCCGCGCAGCAACCGGGTCTGCCCCACCGTGAACGCTGCCGAGATCAGCTGCGCGGCCAGCACCAGGACATCGCCGTGCAGGCTGGCGCCACCGCCGCTGCCGCTGGCCACGAGTGCCACGCCACCCAGGGACACCGCGAACCCGGCCCAGGCCACCGGCCTGGCCACCGTGCGATGCCAGAGCGCGGCGATGACCGCGATGAGCACCGGCGTGGCGCCGACGATCAGCGCGGCATGGGTGACGCTGGTCGCCGTGACGCCGATGTTCTGCAGCAGCACGGCGCCGCCGTATCCCGCCGCGCCGCTGGCCAGCACGGCCGGCCGGCACACGGCGCGGGCCTTGTCCCTGCCCGCCGCCACGAGGAGGACGACCGCGGCCACGCCGAACCGGCCGAACGCCAGCCAGGCAGGCGCGAGCCAGCCAAGTGCCAGCTTGGACAGCGGGATCGTGGTGCCCCACAGCAGCCCGGCGGCGATCAGCGCCGGGAAGACGAGGCGGCGGTTGTTGTTCATGGCTCCAGGGTGGCTGATAGCCATGCACAGAGCTTGGTTCAGGGCTTTTGACAATATAAAATTTGGCAATATGGCGATCGAGCTTGATGATGTTGACATCACGCTGCTGAACGAGCTGCAGGCCGACGCGGACCGGACGAACGTGGAGCTCTCCCGCCTGGTGGGGCTCTCCCCGGCCGCCACGCTGAACCGGGTCCGCCGGCTGAAAGAGTCCGGCGTCATCCGGGTGATCAGCGCCCGGCTCGATCCGGCCGCGGCGGGCTTCCCGCTCCAGCTGTACGTTGGCGCCACGCTGGGCCGGCACGACGCACGCGCGACCCGCGTGTTCGAGGACCAGGTCAGGGCCATGCCGGAGATCGTTGCCGCCGACAACGTCACCGGGGAGATGGACTACCTGCTCACGGTCGTCGCCCGGAACGTCACCGAGTTGCAGCACGTTCTCGCGGCCCTGGCGACGAGGGGCGGGCAGCGCCTGGTGACCTACCTGCGGCTGGAAGAGCTCAAGCCGCCGTCGCAGCTGCCGCTGGAGCCGGCCGTGGCGGCACCGGGCCACGCGCCGCGGCGGGTCCGGCGCCCGGTCCCCAAGCAGTGAATTCCCGGCGCGCTCAGGGCCTTCACGCGGCGCAGGCAGCCACGTAGCGTCAGGTCGCGGGGGCGACCGCCGTCACCGCTGCCAAGCGCGCTCATGCTCGCGGCCTGGGCAGCTGATAAAGGGGGGCCACGCAGACGGTGCTCTACGTGATGGCGGGCATCATGGCCGCCGCGGCGATCGTGGCGATCGCGGGCCTGCGTGCCGGGGTGCAGCGGGACATGGAGCCGGCCGCGGAGGCGGGCGCCGCCGAGGAAGCGGTGGCCACCGACGCCCCGGGCCGCCCGCCGCGCTAAGCTATCCCCCCGGCCGGGGGACGGCGAACATGATCGTGGTAGCTGGCGCGCATATCTGCGCGTTATCGACCAGGATCATGAAAAGCGGGTGCTGAGCTGCGTGGCGCCTGCTCGGAGCGTGCGCACCCGTGCTCGCAGCGTGCACGCGGCCCAGGGCTATATGAAGCCCGCCAGGTCCCGCAGGAACGCGGACTTTGGCCTGGCGCCGAGGACCTGCTTGACGACCTCGCCGCCGGAGAACACGCTCACCGTGGGGACGGCGAGGACCTGGTAGCGCTGCGCGGTCCGCGGGTTCTCGTCGATGTTGACCTTGACCACGTCGATCGTTCCGGCGTGCTCCGCGGCGATCTCCTCCAGCACCGGGGCGACCATCCGGCACGGGCCGCACCACTGCGCCCAGTACTCGACCACGACCGGCCTGGGACTGGCCAGGACCTCGGCCTCGAAGCTGTCGTCGGTCACGACCTTGACGGCGCCCATTCCTGCCGCTCCTCTCCGTCCGCTGCGTCCGCGCCGGGCCCGAGGCGCAGCGCTACGCAGTCATCGCCATTGCCTTGCTGGCATACCTGGACCAGGCGGCGCAGCCTGCACTGCTGCAGCGCCAGCTCCGTGACCTGCTCATTGACCGCCTCGAGCTTGGCCTGCGCGGCCCGCATGATGCCGTCGGCGGAGCGCGCCTCCGCGGGACCGAGCAGTTCGCCGATCTCACCGAGCGTGAAGCCCAGCGTCCGCGCCCTGCGGATGAACGCCAGCCGCCAGCGGTCCGCGTCGGAGTACACACGGAACCCGGAGGCGCGGCGCTCGGGCAGCGCCAGCAGCCCGCGCCGCTGGTAGAACCGCACGGTCTCGACGCCGACGCCCTCGGCGGCGGCGAGCTTCCCGATCGTCAGCCCGGCCATGTCAGCAAGGTAACCGCCGTACCTAGGTACGGAGTCAACCTGCTGGCCCGCTGGAGTGGATTTGAGCGATTGCTTTGATAGATTGATTAGTGACAGGCAGAGGAGGAGGCGCGGTGGCGAAGGCTGGTCCGCGGCGGGCAGCAGCGGCGGGCGGGGGTGACCGGTCGGCGCGGACGCGCGCGGCGCTCATCGACGGCGCCATCGAGGCGCTGCGGACGGCGGGATTCGCCGGCGCCAGCGCGCGGGAGATCGCGCGGCTGGCCGGGTGCAACCAGACGCTGGTGTTCTACCACTTCGGTTCCGTCACCGACCTGCTGCTCGCCGCGCTCGACACGGTCAGCGAGCGGCGCATGGCCGCGTACCGCGGCGCGGCGGACCGCGCGGGAACGATCACCGACCTGGTGGAGTCCGCGCGGTCGATCTTCGTTCAGGACCTGGACTCCGGGGACGTGACCGTCCTCGTCGAGATGATCGCCGGGGCACGCTCGGTTCCCGGCCTCGGCGAGCAGGTCGCGGCGCGCATGACCCCGTGGCGCGAGTTCGCGGAGGCCGCGGTGCGCAGCGCGCTGGCCTCCTCGCCGCTCGCGCGGCTGATGCCGGCGAGGGAGGTGGCCGACGCCGTGGTGGCGGGGTTTCTCGGCCTGGAACTGCTCGCCAGCCTGGACGGGGACCGGGCCGCCGCGCTCGCGCTGTTCGACCGGGCCGCCGCGCTGGCGCTGCTGGCCGACATGGCGGTCGCGCTCCCGCTCACGACGCCCGGCGAGGACTCAGGAGGATCGCGATGACGCAGCCAGCGCACCCGGCGCGGGTGGCGGCGGCGGGACAACTCGACGTCGTCACCGGGGCGTTCAGCTACTCCGGCGCGGCCATCGCGCGCGAGTTGCGCGCCGGGGGCCACCGGGTGCGCACCCTCACCGGGCACCCGGGGCGCGCGCCCGCCGGGTCCGGCATCGACGTGCGCGCGCTCGACTTCGCCGATCCGGCCGGGCTCACCGAGTCGCTGCGCGGCGCGCACACCCTCTACAACACGTACTGGGTCAGGTTCGCGCGGGGAACCACCGGCCATCGGGCGGCCGTGGCCAACAGCCGGGTCCTGTTCGGCGCCGCAGCACGGGCGGGCGTGCGGCGGATCGTGCACGTATCGATCACGAACCCGAGCCTTGACTCGCCCTACCCCTACTTCCGCGGCAAGGCCGAGGTCGAGCAGATCCTCGCCGGGACCGGCGTGCCAGCCGCGATCGTCCGGCCGGCCATCCTGTTCGGCGGCGACGGCGTGCTCGTGAACAACATCGCCTGGCTGCTGCGGCGGGTGCCGGTGTTCGCGATCGGCGGCCGGGGTGACTACCGGGTCCGCGGCATCCACGTCGACGACCTCGCCAGGCTGTGCGTCAGGCTCGGCGCGGGCGCCGGCACCGTCACCGTCGACGCGGTCGGGCCGCAGAGCCTGACGTTCCGCGAGATGGTCGACGCCGTGCGGGCCGCGGTTCGCAGCCGCGCGCTGGTGGTGACCGTTCCCCCGCCCGCGCTGCTGGCGCTGTCCCAGGTGCTGGGCATGGTGCTGCGGGACACGCTGCTCACCGCGGATGAGTACCGGGCCATGGCCGACGGGCTGGCGGACTCGGCCGCGCCGTCCACCGGGGACATCGTGTTCACCGACTGGGTTGCCGGGCACGACGGGGAACTGGGCCGCAGCTACGCGAACGAGCTTGACCGGCACTTCCGGCCGGCCCCGGCGGCAGACGGCGGATAATCGCCGGCAGCGCGGGAGCCGCTGCTTTGTGTGGCTCGCACAATCCGGCCGCCGGCAATTTCGCGCGCTTACACAAAGCCATTTCATTGCGGCCACTATCGCGGACGAAACCTTGCACTGCCGTCGGGGGACATTTAGCATCCAGGACTAAATCAGGTACTCCCGACGAGGACTTTGTCGCTTAGTTTGCTGGCGCGTCGTCGCCTCCGCCCCTGGCGACGGTCGGCCGGGCACCCGCCCGCCTCGCCCAAAGGGGCAGGTCAGCTGTTGCCACCAGGAGGTGGAGCTGATGCGGACGCGGAAACATGCACTAACCGCGCGGGCAGTGGTCGGGTTCATCGCAGTAATCGGGCTGCTCGCGGCCGCGGGATGCGGCAGTAGCAGCAGCAGCCCGCCGAGCAGCAAGCCGAGCGCCGCCGCGGTGAAAACGTCGCAATGCGGGACCAAGCCGGGCGTGACCGCCACCGGCTCGCCGATCCCGCTGGGGGTGATCGTCACCAACCAGCCGGGGACGTCGTTCACTGACATCTCGAACATGGCGGACGCGTACTTCGCCTGCGTCAACGCCAACGGCGGCATCAAGGGCCACCCGATCAAGTACTACATCGAGACCGAGCAGACCAACCCGGCGCAGATAGCGGCCGAGGCAAAGCAACTCGTGCAGACGGACCACGTGGTCGGGATCGTCGGCAACACGAGCATCATCGAGTGCTCGGTCGACTCCAGTTACTGGCAGAAGCTCGGCTACGACATCATCGACTCGGGCATCGCGCCCGAATGCTGGTCGACTCCGAACAGCGCCGCGGTCAACATGGGCCCGAGGTACAGCTCCGACGGGGCGGTGCAGTACGCGCTCTCGCAGCACGTCTCCAGGATCGTGTTCGACCAGTCGGACGTGCCCGGCACCGGGTACATCGCGGCCGGCCCGTCGGCGCTCGCCGCGCACGCGCACGTGCCGATCACGCAGTTCACCGAGCCAGTGCCGATCTCGGACGGCGATGCCGTGGCGATCAAGGAAGTGGACGCCGCGGGCCCGAACGGCGCCGTGATCCTCAACTTCACCCCGCCGGAGGCGCTGGTGATTCTGCAGGCCGCGCAGCACCTCGGCATCGAGGACAAGGTCAAGCTGTGGGGCTGCTCGACGCCGTGCAACACCGATTTCCTGGCCCAGTCGCTGGGCCCGAAGTGGAACAGCAAGCTGTTCGTCAACGCCGAGCTGACCCCGCCCGACGTCACGACCACGCCGACGATGCGGCTGTACAAGGCCATCTATGAGAAGTACGGCACGAGCGGGCCGAACAAGGTCAGCGGCGGCATCGGCAGCTTCAGCCAGATGGGCTTCACCGAGGCCGAGATCGCCGTGCACGCGCTGGAGACGATCACCGGCCCGTACACGGTGGCAAGCGTCAACGCCGCGTTCAAGGCCGTGACGGACTTCAATACCGGGATGCTGTGCCAGCTGTGGACGTACGGCAGCTACTCCATGCACATCCCGAACAACGAGGACTACACGGTCACGCCCGACAACGGGAAGATGGTGACGGCCCAGGGATGCACGCCGATCTCGTCGGTGGACCCGCAGATCGCGGCGTACCGCGCGGTCGCGGGCACGGCCAAGACGGTGCAGTGAGGTGCCTAGCTGGCAGGACTTCCAGCCGTTCATCGTCACCGGTCTCGCCCTGGGCGGCGTGTACGCGCTCTCCGGGGTCGGGATGGTCGTGCTCTACCAGGCCACCGGGGTGGTGTACCTGGCGTTCGGCGCGGTCGGCGCCATGGGCGCGCTGATCGCGTGGTCCCTGATCAATGCCGGCGCCCCCGGCTGGGCCGGGTGGCTGGTGTGCGTGGCGTTCAGCGCGGCCGTGACGCTCGGCTACGGCACGCTCTTCGGCCCGCCGCTGGCCAAACGGGACCCGCTGGTGAAGGCGACGGCCACGCTCGGACTGCTGCTCGTCCTGTTCGGGGTCATGGACCTGCTGTGGACGACCAGCGGCGGCGAGTCCCGCTCGATCACGCTGCCCACCGACAACAGCGGTTTCAGCGTGTCCGGGGTCCAGGTGGACTGGACGCAGGTGATCGGGTTCGGGCTGGGCCTGGCGATCGCCGCGGCGACGGCGGTGTTCCTGCGCTACACCAAGCTGGGCACCGCGATGCGGGCGATGGCGAACGACCGTGAGATCACCGCGACCCTTGGCGTGCCGGTGCGCCGGGTGGAGGCCGCCGCCTGGCTGGGCTGTGGCGTGCTGGCGGGCGTGGCCGGGATCCTGCTCGCCGACATGGTCGCGCTCGACGCCACGACCCTGACCTTCCTGGTGATCTACACGCTGGCCGCCGCGCTGATCGCCCGGCTGCGCTCGATCGCGTTCACGTTCCTGGCCGCGATCGTGATCGGCCTGGTGCAGAACCTGCTGACGCCGATCTCATCGGTCGGCAACTACAACGACATGACCCCGTTCGTGCTCGCCGCGGTGGCCCTGCTCGTGTTCTCCCGGCGCAGCGTGGTGTCGCGGTCCCGCGAGGAGACCTGATGGCGGGGACGGCGGTCGCCGCCGCCGGCACCAGGCAGCGCCCGGCGCCGCGCAGGCCGGCCCGCGGCACCCTGGCCCGCGCGGCCGTGATCGCCGCGCTGCTGCTGTTCGTGCTGCTCGCGCTGCCGCAGCTGATCAGCCTCTACTACGTCGACACGATGACCCAGGTGGCGGTGTACGCGATGGTCGCGCTCGGGCTCGGGGTGCTGGTCGGCCGGGTCGGCCTGGTGTCGCTCGGCCAGGTAGCGGTGCTCGCCGTCGGCGCCTGGGTGGCCGCCCGGCTGCTGTTCGCCACGTCCCAGCCGTTCCCGCTGGTGCTGCTCGAGACCGGCCTCATCACGATGGCGGCCGGCACGCTGCTCGGGCTGCCCGCGCTGCGGCTGCGCGGCCTGTACCTGGCGCTGATCACGCTGATGTTTGCGGGAGCGATCGCGATCGTCCTCGACACGACGAACTTCCCCAACGGCGGCCACGGCTTCCTCGGCTACAACGGCAGCCTGGTGCACATCCCGCCGATCCGCCGCCCCAGCATCGCCGGCAGCGACCCGGCGTACTTCCGCTACTCGGTGGTGGTCGCCGTGCTGCTGTTCCTGCTGGCGTACGTGCACATCAGGACGCGCCCGGGGCGGGCCTGGGCGGCGATCAGGCAGAGCGAGCCCGCGGCGCTGGCCGCGGGGATCAACACCACGTTCTACAAGCTCTGGGCGTTCGCGCTCGCGTCGTTCATCACCGGCGTGGCGGGCGGCGTGTACGCGGGCGCCGTGCACTACCTGTACTCGCTCGACTTCCCGGCCCAGGATTCGATCATCCTGTTCGCCGTGGTGCTGATGGGCGGCGCCTACAGCCTGTGGGGCGCGGTCGTGGCCGCGCTGCTGCTCGAGCTTCTCCCGGCCGTGCTCAACAACTGGGGCGTGTCCGCCGACTGGCTGACGATCCTGTTCGGCATCGGCGTGCTCCAGGTGCTGACCACGGCTCCCGCGGGCCTGGCGGACCAGGTGCCCAGGGACCTTGCCCGCCTGGGGCGGCTGCTGCGCAGGCTGGCGACGTCCGGCGGCGCGAGGGAGGCCGTGAAATGAGCGGTGGCGACGGCGTCGAGGTGAGCGGGCTGACCGTCCGCTTCGGCGGTGTCACCTCCCTCGACCAGGTGAGCGTGACGTTCGGCGCGGGCACCTGCGGGCTGATCGGGCCCAACGGCGCCGGGAAGACGACGTTCTTCAACGTGCTGAGCGGCTTCGTCCGGCCCGCAGCGGGGACCGTGCGCGCGTTCGGCGACGACCTGCTGTCGATGGTGCATTTCCGCCGCGCCCGGTGGGGGCTGCGCCGGACGTTCCAGACCGAGCAGGCCATCGAGGAGCTGTCGGTGTTCGACAACGTGGCCATGGTCCACGAGCACGCCCGGCTGCACCGCGCGTCCCGGCGCCAGGACGTGCTCGGCGCCATCGAGTTCACCGGGCTCGCGGACTGCGCCTTCAGCCGGGTGCGGACGCTCGCCGCAGGCCAGCGGCGGCTCGTCGAGGTGGCCCGCGCGGTCGTGGGGCGGCCCAGGCTGGTGCTGCTCGACGAGCCGGCCGCCGGGCTGCCCGACGACGAGACCGGGCATCTGGCCGGCGTGATCCGCCGGATCCCGGAGCAGGCCGGCGCGCTGACGATCCTCGTCGACCACGACATGAGCCTGGTGTCGGCCTGCTGCGAGACCACCGCCGTGCTCGACTTCGGCAAGCTGATCGCGTCCGGGCCGACCGCCGAGGTGCTGAGGGACGACCGGGTGATCCGCGCGTACCTGGGCACCGAGCTGGCCGAGGACGCCCGGTGAGCGAGGCGAGCGAGAGCCTCAGCCTGCGGGGTCTCACCGTGGAGCGCGGCGGGCGGCCGGTCGTCAGGGAGGTGTCGATCGAGATCCCGGCGGGCGGGGTGACCGCCCTGCTCGGCCCGAACGGTGCCGGGAAGTCGAGCCTGGTGCTCGCCGTCGGCGGCGTGCTCAAGCCGCGTGCCGGGCAGGTGATCCTGCAGGGCCGCAACCTGGCCGGCCGGCGGCCCGAGCAGATCCGCCGGGCCGGGATCGCGATCGTCCCCGAGGGGCGGCGGCTGCTCACCGAGCTCACCGTCGACGACAACCTCCGGGTCGCCACCTATTCGCTCCCCCGCGACCAGGCCGAGGCCGGGCGCCGGCGGGCGCTCGAGCTGTTCCCCGAGCTCGGGCGGCGGCTCTCGGCGTCGGCCAGGACGCTCTCCGGGGGCGAGCAGCAGATGGTCGTGCTGGCCCAGGCCCTGGTCTCGCAGCCGCGCTACATCCTGATCGACGAGCTGTCGCTGGGCCTCGCACCGGTGGTTATCAGCCGCCTGGTGCCGACGATCCGCGCGCTCGCCGAGTCCGGGATCGGCGTCCTGCTCATCGAGCAGTTCGCGACCGTCGCGCTGGGCCTCGCCGGCCGGGCCTACGTGCTCGAGGGCGGCAGGCTGCGCTACTCGGGCGAGGCCAGGGAACTGCGCGAGCAGCCCGAGCTGCTGAGGTCGGCGTACCTGCTGCGCGGCAGCCAGGAGGCTCCGGGTCCCGGCGCGGGGCAGGCCGGCCCTGTACCTGTGATCACGCCAATGCCAGAATGCTAAGCGCACTGCGGCACGCGCCCGGCGCGTTCCTGCCCGGGGCCGTGGCGCCGGAAACCGGAAGGCAGGCTGCCAGAACATGAGCATCTTGGGTACCCGGGTGGTGCGGACTGAGGACCCGCGTCTGCTGACGGCCGGCGGTACCTACGTCGACGACCTGCGGCTGCCCGAGCTCGCGGGCGCGGCCCGGGTCACGTTCGTCCGCAGCCCGGTGGCGCACGCCAGGATAACCGGTATGGACACCGACGCGGCCCGGCAAGCTCCGGGGGTGCTCGCCGTGCTGACCGTCCAAGATATGGACGACCTGGTGCCGCCACCGCCACCCGAGCCGGGCAGCGAAGTGAGCGAGGGCGCGCCGCTGCCGCTCGGCGGGCCGTGGGCCGAGCCGCTGCTGGCGGCCGGCCGGGTCAGGTACGTCGGTGAGCCGGTGGCGATGGTGATCACCGACGACAGCTACCAGGGCGAGGACGCGGCCGAGCTGGTCAGCGTGGACTATGAGCTGCTGCCCGCGGTGGTGGGCGTCGGCGGCGCGCTGGCCGCCGGGACGCTGCTGTTCGAGGGCACGGAGTCGAACGTCCCGGTGACGTCCGGCGAGGCCGCGGACGACGCGATCTTCGACGGCTGCGACGCCGTGGTCGAGCGGACGATCGTGAACCAGCGGCTGGCCCCGATGCCGATGGAAGGGCGCGCCGCCGCCGCGCGGTTCGCCGACGGCAGGCTGACCTACTGGGTGAGCACGCAGAACGCGCAGATCACCCGGTTCATCCTGGCCGGGGTCCTGGGCATGGATCCCAGCGTCATCAGGGTGATCACCCCGGACGTCGGCGGCGGGTTCGGCGCCAAGGTCGGCGTCGACCGGGACGCGATTCTGGTGGCCTGGGCGGCACGCAAGACCGGCCGCGCGCTGCGCTGGGTGGAGAGCCGGAGCGAGAACATGGTCGGGATGACGCACGGCCGCGCCCAGGAGCAGACCATCAAGATAGGCGGGACCGCCGACGGCCGCGTGCTCGCCTACCGGCTCGACGTCGTGCAGGACACCGGGGCGTACCCCCGGATGAGCGGGTTCCTGCCGTTCCTGACCAAGCTGATGGCGGTGGGCCCGTACGACATCCGCAGCGTGCAGACCAGGTCGAGGGTCGTGGTGACGAACACCACCCCGATCAGCGCGTACCGGGGGGCCGGGCGGCCGGAGGCGACCGCCGCGATCGAGCGGGCGATGGACCTGTTCGCGGCGGAGATCGGCATGGACCCCGCCGAGGTGCGCCGGAAGAACCTGATCGCGCCGGACAAGTTCCCTTACACCACGCCGACCGGCGCCACGTACGACACCGGCGACTACGCCACCGCCCTGGACAAGGTGCTCGCCGCGGCCGGCTACGGCGAGCTGCGGGCCGAGCAGGCGCGGCGCCGGGAGCGGGGCGACGTGATGCAGCTCGGCATCGGGCTGGCCAGCTACGTTGAGATCACCGCGGCGGACGCCGCGGCCGGGGAGACCGCCCGGCTCACCGTCGCCGGCGACGGCACGGCCACCGTCTACACCGGGAGTTCCGCGCACGGCCAGGGCCACCACACGGCCTGGGCCATGCTCGTCGAGTCCGAGCTCGGCATCCCCATGGCCAACGTCACCGTGATCCACGGCGACACCGACCTCATCCCGGAGGGCGTGGGGACGTACGCATCGCGGTCGCTGCAGCTCGGCGGGGTGGCCGTGCACAAGGCCGCGCTCGACGTCAAGGAGCAGGGCCGGCGGGTCGCCGCCGACATGTTCGAGGCCGCCGAGGCCGACCTGGAGCTGGACACCGAGCGCGGGACCTGGCAGGTACGCGGCGACCCGGCGGCGAGCCGGAGCTGGGCCGAGGTCGCGACCCACGCCGGGGCGGACGGGCTCGTCGCCTACGTGCAGTACACCGGGGACGCGCCCACGTTCCCGTTCGGCAGCCACGTGGCGGTGGCCGAGGTCGACACCGAGACCGGCAAGGCCCGCCTGATCCGGCACGTGACCGCCGACGACGCCGGGACCGTGGTGAGCCCGGTGCTGGCCGAAGGACAGCGGCACGGCGGCATCGCCCAGGGCGTCGCGCAGGCGCTGCTCGAAGAGATGATCTACGACGCCGACGGCAACCCGCTCACCGCCACGCTCGCCGACTACGCGGCGATCACCGCGGCGGAGCTGCCCAGCTTTGAGCTGGTGCAAAGCGAGACGCCGACCACCATCAACCCGCTGGGCGTCAAGGGGATCGGCGAGGCGGGCACGATCGGCGCCACGCCCGCCGTGCAGAACGCGGTGATCGACGCGGTCAGCCACCTGGGCATCCGGCACATCGACATGCCGACCACGCCGGCCCGGGTCTGGGCCGCGATCAGCGAGGCGACCAGCGACCTGGAGGACCAGTGAAGGTCAGCGTGACCGTCAACGGCAGCGAGGTCGCGGCGGAGGTGCCCGACCGCACCCTGCTCGTGCACTTCCTCCGCGACGTGGCGAACCTCACCGCGACGAACGTCGGCTGCGACAGCACGTCCTGCGGGGCGTGCACGGTGCTGCTCGACGGCAAGTCGGTGAAGTCGTGCACCGTGCTCGCCGCCCAGGCGGACGGCTCCGAGGTGATCACGGTCGAGGGCCTGGCCGACGGCTCCGGTGAGATGCACCCGGTGCAGGCCGCCTTCCGGGCCGAGCACGGGCTGCAGTGCGGGTTCTGCACCCCGGGCATGGTGATGGCGGCCGTCTCGCTGCTGGCCGAGAACCCCTCCCCCACGGAGGAGGAGGTCAGGACGGCGCTGGAAGGCAACCTGTGCCGGTGCACCGGCTACCACAACATCGTCCGGGCGGTGCTGGCCGCCGCCCCGGCGGCGAGCGAGAGGCGGGTTGGTTGATCCCGGCACCCTTCACCTACAAGCGGGCCTCGTCGGTGGGCGAGGCTCTTGACCTGGCCGCCGCTGACGAGGACGCGAAGTTCCTGGCGGGCGGGCATTCGCTGCTGCCGCTGATGAAGCTGCGCCTGGCCGTGCCCGAGGTGCTGATCGACATCGGCAGGCTGCGCGACCTCAGCTACGTCCGCGACGGCGACGGGCACATCGCGGTCGGCGCGCTGACCACCTACGACGAGCTCGTCCGGTCGGACGTGCTGGCCAGCGCCCTGCCGCTGCTCGCGCACGCCGCGTCGCAGGTCGGCGACCCGCAAGTGCGGCACCGGGGCACGATTGGCGGCTCCCTGGTGCACGCCGACCCAGCGGCCGACCTGCCCGCGGTCGTCCTCGCGCTGGACGCCACGCTCGTTGCCCAGGGCGCCGGCGGCAGCAGGGAGATCGGCGCGGCGGACTTCTTCCGGGGCCTGTTCGAGACCGCCCTGGAGCCCGGCGAGCTGCTGACCGAGATCCGCATCCCGCGGCCGCAGGCACCGGCCGCGTGGTCGTTCCAGAAGTTCACCAAGCGCGCCATCGACTGGGCGATCGTGGGCGTGGCCGTCCAGGGCGGCAGCGTGGCGCTGGTGAACATGGGGCAGACCCCGCTGCGGGCCAGCGCGGCCGAGCGGGCCCTGGCCGGCGGGGCCACCCCGCGGGACGCGGCCGCGCACGCCGCCGAGGGGACCAGCCCGCCCGACGACATCAACGGCGACCACGGCTACCGCCAGCACCTGGCCAGGGTCCTGACCGGGCGGGCGCTCGAGGAGGCGCGCTCCCGGACCTGACCCGGCCGGCCGGCGTAACGTTCAAGGCCTTGAACGCTACGCGTGCGGCCCGGTCAGTGCTCGTGGATCAGGACGCCTCGGATGTTCTTGCCGTCGAGCAGGTCCTGGTAGCCCTGGTTGACCTCGTCCAGGCGGTACCTCGTGGTCACCAGCTCGTCCAGCTTGAGCCGCCCGGCCCGGTAGAGATCGAGCATCAGCGGGATGTCGTCGAACGGGTTGCCGCCGCCGAACAGCGCGCCCTCGATCCGCTTCTGGAACAGGGTGAGCTCGAGGCTGGACAGCTGGATGGTTTTCTTGCCCGGCCCGGCCAGCCCGGTGATGATCACGGTGCCGTGCTTGCGGATGGCCGCGAACGCCGCGTCGACCACGTCCTGGTCGACCACGCCCACGGTGATCAGCGCCTCGTCGGCGCCAACGCCGCGGGTGAGCTCGGTGACCAGCTGCTGGGCCTGCTCGGCGGTTGCCGCGCTGTGCGTGGCGCCCAGCCACTCGGCCACCTCGCGCTTGTTCGGCAGCGGGTCCACCGCGATGATGTTCACCGCGCCGGCGATGGACGCGCCCTGGACCGCGTTGATCCCGACCCCGCCGATCCCGTAGATCACCACCGTGTCGCCGGGCCGCACCCCGCCCAGGTTGACCGAGGTGCCGAAGCCGGTCGGCACGCCGCAGCCGACCAGCGCCACGGTCTCCAGCGGCAGGTCGTCGTCGACCTTGATGCAGGAGTGCTCGGAGAGCGTGGCCCACTGGGAGAACGTGCCCAGCAGGCACATCTGGCCGAAGTCCTCGCCGCCGGCGTGCAACCGGAACGTGCCGTCGGGCAGGCAGTTGTCCACGAGCAGGGCGCCGAGGTCGCACAGGTTGGTCTGGCCGCGGGCGCAGAACCGGCAGTGGCCGCACACGGGCAGGAACGAGCAGACGATGTGGTCGCCCGGCTTCAGCCTGGTGACGCCCGGGCCGGTCTCCTCCACGATGCCGGCCCCCTCGTGGCCGCCGACGATCGGGTACCTGACCGGGATGTCGCCGGTCCGCAGGTGCTCGTCCGAGTGGCACAGCCCGGACGCCACGAAGCGCACCAGGACCTCGCCCGTCTTGGGCGGGTCGAGGTCAAGCTCGGTGATCTCCCAATCGCTGCCGACACCGCGAAGGACCGCTGCCCTGGTCTTCACTCGCCCTCCCAGCTGCCCGGCTGCCCTTGGTTTGTCATACTGCCGACGGCCCGCCGGGTCATTGGCGGAATACCCCAAGAAATCCCCTGCTCAGTTGTGCTCGCCAGCGCGCGCACGCTCCTCGCCCCTCGCCACCGGGCCGCGCGACGAGCAAGGGGATGTCCGGAACAAAGAGGAAGAGAACAGAAAAAAGACGACGAATATCGCGCTATTCATGCATCATTGTTCCGGTGGACCGCCCGGCGGATGCGACGTTGCCCGACGCGGCCGGGACGGTGGCCGCGGCGCAGCGGGGTGACCCGGAGGCGTTCCGCGCGCTGTACCGCGACACCCAGCCCCGGCTGCTGCGCTACCTGCACGCCATCGCCGGCGACGACGCCGAAGACATCGCCTCCGAAACC
>Ga0335075_10009238_pt1 | contig 15055 bp, 14 predicted proteins | sample Lox_Sample_24_FD_206723 | JGI IMG/M metagenome (GOLD analysis project Ga0335075, IMG submission 206723) | Soil microbial communities from Loxahatchee National Wildlife Refuge, Florida, United States - Lox_Sample_2.4 | ecosystem: Environmental > Terrestrial > Soil > Wetlands | place: USA...
CTGATAACAGCACAATCCTCTGACATGACACACCGATATTTTGACTACATTCTCAGGCCAAATAGACCGCTATCCCGCATGTCAATGCCACAAACCGACCTCAGAAGCTGCCGTAACTTCGGGCTAGAGACCCGCTTGCCACTCGCCGTCGGCCATGACACGGGCTACTTGTAAATCCCGGTCCAACACAACAAGATTGGCGTCAGCACCGGCGCGCAGGCTGCCGACGCGGTCGAGGCCGAGTGCCCGGGCCGGCGTCGTCGCGGTCATCTGCACCGCGGCGGCCAGCGCCGCGTCACGGTCTGAGCCGAGGCCAACCGCGGCGCGGAAGAGTTGATCCATCGTCGCGGTGCTGCCGGCGATCGTCGAAGTCCCGCGCACGCGTGCCACCTGTTCGACCACATCGATCTGCATCGCCCCGAGCCGAAATTCGCCATCGCCCAACCCCGCCGCCGCGGTGGCATCGGTGACCAACGCCACCCGGTCGGCTCCCGCTGTATCGATCACCGTCTGTTGGATGGCGGGGTGGACGTGCACACCGTCGGCGATCAACTCGACGGTCACGCGGGCATCCTGCAACAACGCGATCGCGGGTCCGGGCTCACGGTGGTGCACCGGCCGCATTGCGTTGAATAGGTGGGTGCCGACCGTCGCGCCCAGCTCGACGGCATGGCGGGTCTGCTCGTAGGTGGCATCGGTATGCCCCACGGCGACAACCACTCCGGCGTTGACGAAGCGGGTAATCGCGTCGTCGCTGCCGGTGCGTTCGGGTGCCAGGGTGACCATTCGGATCGTGCCGTCGCCTGCGGTGAGCAGGGCGTCGATTTCGGCGGGCGCCGGATCGCGCAACTGCGCAGGATCGTGTGCCCCGCAGCGCGCCGCGCTCAGCCACGGCCCCTCCAGATGCACACCTGCGACGGTGCCCGCGCGGGTCGCAGCGGCGAGCGCGCGTACCGCGGTGAGCAGGTCGCCGGGCGACGCGGTAACCAGGCTGGCCAGCGTGGTGGTCGTGCCATGGCCGCGGTGAAACATCGCTGCGCACAGGATATCTCCGTCGTTGCCGTCGGTGTAGGACGCGCCGCCGCCACCGTGTACATGGATATCGACGAAACCGGGCGCGACCAGCATCTCGGGCATGTCGATATCGGCCGGCCGCGAAGGCGGACCCGACCCGCAGCCCACGATTCGTCCGCCCGAGGTTTCCACCCAACCCGGGCGACAGCTACCCCGCTCCAGCACCACCGCGCCGGCGGCGATCACCGCCATGCCGGTACATCCGTTGCTGTGCTGGGTAATTCGTCGGGCCAGCGGCCGTTGTTCTCCCAGAAGTGCCGAATCTCTTCGAGTTGCCGGCCTTTGGTCTCGGGAGCATACCGGTAGACGAAGGCGAATGCACCCACCGCAAAAGCGCCGAATACCGCGAAGGTGCCCGCGCCGCCGAGTGAATGCAGCATGCTCAGAAATAGGCCTGCAACGATCGCGTTGGCCAGCAGGTTGGCGGTCAGCATCGCGCTCGACCCTAACGATCGCAGCCGGGACGGAAAACTCTCACCGGCGTACACCCATACCAGCGCACCGAAGCCGAAGGTGAACCCCATGGTGAACAGCAGCACGCCAACGAATCCGAATATCGCGGGGGAATGCGCGGCGAACACCACGACCAACATCACGTCGGCGGCGATCATCGCGCCGATACCGGACAGCAGAACCGGGCGCCGACCCAGCCGGTCGACCAGAAGCACCGACACCAGCACGGCGGCCAGCGCAGCGGCCTGCACCATTGCCGGAAGTGCCAGCAGTGCGAAGTTGCCGCGGAAGCCCATCGCGTCGAACAGGCGTGGGCTGTAATAGACGATCGCGTTGACGCCGGTGATTTGGATGAAAAAACCCAACGCGATGACGAAGACCGTCGCGCGTAGGTAAGGCCGGCGCAGCATTTCGACGAACCTGCCGCCGCTTTCGTCCCGCAGCGCGGCGCTGATCTCGGCGAGTTCACGTTCGACGTCACTGTCGGGCTCGACGCGTTGCAGCGCCCCGCGGGCTTCGGCGACCCGGCCTTTGAGCACGTACCACCGCGCGGTGTCAGGCATCCGCAGCAACAGCAGTGCCACCAATGCGGCGGGGGCGGCCGCCAGCGCCAGCATCCAGCGCCACTCGCGTGAATCGGCCAGCAGGTAGCAGGCCAGGTAGCCGACGATGATGCCGACCACGGTTGCCGCCTGATAGCCGACGAGCAGCGAACCGCGCACGCGCGCCGGTGTGGATTCGGCCACGAACACCGGGACCACGACAACAGACACCCCGATGGTCACGCCCAGCAGCAGCCGGGCCACCAGCAGCATCGGCACCGAGTCCGACATCGCGCCCAATAGTGCGAACACCGCATAGCCCACCGCCACCGACACCATCGACCGCCGGCGCCCGATCAGGTTCGCGAGCACCCCTGCTCCCAACGCTCCCACGATCTCGCCGAGCACCACTGCGGTCGTCACCAGCTCCTGTTGCTGTGTGGTCAAACCGAATTCGTCGGTGATGAACAGCAGCGCACCGGCGATGTTGGAGAGGTCGTAGCCGTAGACGACGCCCAGGCTTGTTGCGATGAGCCCGATAAAAAATCCCCGCCGTCGGGCTAAGTGCAGCACGTTGGGTCCAGTGCCGCGCAAAGCGCTTGTAGCGCTTCCGGGCGCACTCGGTGAAACACGTTCATCCCGCGGCGATCCGAGACCACCAAGCCCGCCTTGCGCAGCTGGGTCAGGTGATGACTCACCGTGGACTCACTCAGGTCGAGCACGGCCGCGAGCTCCCCGGAAATCTCCTCACCGGCAGACGAACTGAATAGGTAGGACACAATTTTGACCCGCACGGGATCGGCAAGGGCCTTCAACCGCAACGCGATCTGCAATGCATCAGCATCAGTCATCGGTCCTGCGGCCACCGGCGAACAACACACCGGCGCGGTCGTATCGATCACCGGCAACGCTTTCGGCATAACACCATCCTGCCACACCTGTTGACATATATCGAAAAGGTCGGCATGCTGGTTCGCGCCACACTAGTTCGATATATGTCTCACAGCTTGGAGGTTCGCTGCTATGGCGCGAGTTCAACTGGCCCTCAACGTTGAGGATCTCGATCAAGCAATCACGTTTTATACCAAGCTGTTTAACACTGAACCGGCCAAACGCAAGCCCGGTTACGCCAACTTCGCGATCACCGACCCACCCCTGAAGCTGGTGTTGCTGGAAAGCCCAGGCCAGGGCGGCACGCTGAATCATCTCGGGGTCGAGGTCGAATCCAGCGAGGTCGTCCACACCGAGATCGCCAGGCTGACCGAGGCCGGGATGTTCACCGAAGAGGAAATCGGCACCACCTGCTGCTTCGCGACGCAGGACAAGGTTTGGGTCATCGGTCCCGGCGGCGAACGCTGGGAGGTCTACACCGTGCTCGCCGATTCCGACACCTTTGGCGCCGCGGCGGCGACACCCTGTTGCTCGTAGCCGTTTGCGGCTCAACGAACAACACCGTCCATGGCTGAAACCAGTGCTGTGACAAAGCTTTCTGTGCTTGATCGAATGTTGCCGGTCTGGATCGGGGTGGCGATGGCGGCTGGTCTGTTACTGGGACGCTGGGTGCCCAGCCTCGACATCGCGCTGCAAAAAGTGCAGATTGACGGGATCTCGCTGCCTATCGCACTTGGGCTGCTGATCATGATGTACCCGGTGCTGGCCAAGGTCCGCTATGACCGGCTGGACACCGTCACCAGCGACCGCCGGCTCCTGATCAGCTCGCTGCTGCTCAACTGGGTACTCGGCCCCGCGGTGATGTTCACACTGGCCTGGCTGATGCTGCCCGATCTGCCCGAATACCGCACCGGGCTGATCATCGTCGGACTGGCCCGTTGCATCGCCATGGTCATCATCTGGAACGACTTGGCCTGCGGGGATCGCGAAGCCGCCGCAGTGCTAGTCGCACTGAACTCGATCTTCCAGGTCGTCATGTTCGCCGCCCTGGGCTGGTTCTACCTCTCAGTGCTCCCCGGCTGGCTACATCTACCGCAGACCACCATCTCCACCTCACCATGGCAGATCGCCAAATCCGTGCTCATCTTCCTGGGCATCCCACTGGCCGCTGGATACGTCTCCCGCCAGTGGGGCGAAAAAGTGAGAGGCCGTACCTGGTACGAGACGCGTTATCTCCCTAAGATCGGACCCTGGGCACTCTACGGCTTGCTGTTCACGATCGTGATCCTGTTTGCCCTCCAGGGCCACCAGATCACCTCCCGGCCATGGGATGTCGCTCGCATTGCGCTGCCGCTTTTGGCCTACTTCGCGATCATGTGGGTGGGTGGTTACCTATTGGGGGCGGCACTTGGCTTGGGATATGAACGCACCACCACGCTCGCATTCACCGCCGCCGGCAACAACTTCGAACTGGCCATCGCGGTGGCGATCGCCACCTACGGCGCTGCGTCCGGCCAGGCGCTGGCCGGCGTCGTCGGACCGCTGATCGAAGTACCCGTGCTTGTCGCACTCGTCTACGTATCCTTAGCTTCGCGAACACGCCTGTTCCCTGCCGCTCGCGTTCCCGTCAACTCCTGAAAGAGCGTCCACTGGTGAACCGCAAACCCACCGTCATGTTTGTTTGCCTGCATAACGCCGGCCGCTCGCAGATGGCCGCCGCGCTACTTACCCACCTCGCCGGCGATGGCATCGAAGTCCGGTCGGCGGGAACCGAACCCGCCGATCAGATCAACCCCGCCGCCGTCGCAGTGATGGCCGAACTCGGTATCGATATCACCGCACAGGTCCCCAAAGTCGTGACTCCCGACGCGGTAGAGGCCAGCGACGTCGTCATCACCATGGGCTGTGGCGACACGTGCCCTTACTTCCCCGGTGTGTCTTACCGGGATTGGGAACTCGATGACCCGGCGGACCAACCGCTCGACACCGTCCGCGCGATTCGTGATGACATCGCCGAGCGCGTCCGCGCGCTGATCGCCGAACTCGTCCGGAGGTTCGGCTAGTTCTGCGGCCGGCGATTCATCGAGCGAGCCGCCATGATCAGCCCGAACACGATCACGGTGCCGATCACCGCCACACCGACTCGTACCGGAAGCGCGTCGGCGGCCGGCACGATTGCAGCGGCGTTCGTCGACGTGCCGGGAGCGGCGTCGGCGGATTTGGCGGGCAGCAACGATGGGTCGGGTTCGATCAGTGTTCCCACCCGGGTTCCCGGCGCGGTCGCGAACCCGTAGTCCAGCAGGTGCGCGGCTTGCTGCCACGGCGGGATCGGCTGGCGGGTGCCGTGCAACAACACCGCCATCAGCCGGCGTCCGTCGTGGTTGGCGGCGCCCACGAACGTCTGGCCCGCGTCGTCGGTGTAACCCGTCTTGCCCCCGAGCGCGCCCGGATAGTGGTAGAGCAGCTGGTTGTCGTTTTCCAACTGGTAGCCCGGGTGATCGGCGTGTCCGGGAAAGTCGAACTTCTCCGTGTGCACGATGTCGGCGAAAGTTGGGTTCCCCCAAGCATATCGGTAGAACAGCCCGATGTCATACGCCGACGTGCTCATGCCGGGTCCATCCAGGCCCGACGGCGTTGCCGCGCGAGTGTCGCGGCCTCCGAGCTTGCCGGCCAGCGTGTTGATCTTCTCCAGCGCGGTCGGCATACCGCCCAGCTGCATGGCCAGCGCGTGCGCCGCGTCGTTGCCGGAGTGCATCAGCAAGCCGTGCAGCAACTGGTTGACGGTGTAGGTGCCACCCGGGGCAACGCCGACCCGGGTGCCCTCCGCGCCGGCATCCTCTGGCGTGCCGTCGACGGTCTCGTTGAGGTTGAGCTCGTTCAGCGACGCCATCGCGACGAGCACCTTGATGACGCTGGCCGGGCGGTGACGGCCATGCGGGTCGCGCGCGGCGATGATCGCGCCGCTGTCCAGGTCGGCCACCACCCAGGCCTCGGCGGAGACGTCACCAGGCACTGGCGGGGTGTCGGGTGCGGTCACCACTCCGCAGCCGCCCAGCGCGTTACCGCCGATCGGCGACGCGGGTACCGGCAACGGCAGGGGCGGATCGCCGGCCTGCGGGACTTCCGACGAGTCCACCGCCGGCGGGGTGGCCACCTTGTACGGGCAGGCATCGTGCCCTGCGCCGGCCACGGCGGGCTCGGCGAACGCGGCAGGGATGCCGAGTGCGATCGGTGCAGCAGCCATGAAAGCCGCTGCTACCAGGCATGACACAGTTCGTAGATAGCCCATCGTCTGTGCAGACTAGGCGATCAGCGGCCCGATTTCCGGGAGCCGCGCTGTGACTGGTGTTGCAGAAGTTACAAATCTAGGTAACAGACACCGGGGCCGCCGATGCGGCCCAGCCACAACCTCCCGGGCGTTTCCACTACTCCAGTGGCCAGGCCGAACGCCGGATGCTGGGTGCGAAGCTGGGTCACGACGTGGCCGTCGTCGGGGTCGAACGCGACCACCCACGCGAGAGGCTTCGGATTCGGCAGCCAGCGGTAGGGCAGCCGCCACAACACCGACCGGATGACCGGCGCACGCCGGGCCAGCCATTCACTGAGGCGGTTACGGTCCGAGACCATCGCCACCCAGATCCTGCCGTCACGACCGGTCGAAATGTTGTCCGGGTACCGGGGCAGATCGGTGACCAACGGGGTGATGGAACCGGCCCGGCTTCCGGAGAGCCAGTACTTGGACAGCCGGCACGCGGTTGTCTCGGCGAACACCAACGCCGACTCGTCGGTGGTCAGCGTGACGCCGTTGGCGAAGTACAGATCCGACGCCAGCACGCTCACCGTGCCGTCGGGATCGCGGCGGAACAGCGACCCGGTCGGGCGACCCTCGACCACCGAGCCCTTGTAGTACTCGTAGTGGAAGCGACTGGTCGATTCGGTGAAAAATATTGTGCCATCCGATGATTCGACGACGTTGGAGCAGAACGTCAGCGCGCGCCCGTCCACCTCGGCGACCAGCGTTTCCATTGTGTCGGTGCCGGGGTCGTAGCGGAGCAGGCCGCGGTGGCTGTCGCAGATCAGCAGCCGGCCGTCACGGGCGACCGCCAAGCCCAACGGGCGCCCACCGGTGTTGGTGACCACCTGCGCAGAACCGCCGTCGGGGGTGATCCGGACGATGCGTCCGTCCTCGACACCGGTCCAGATGTTGCCCTGCGCGTCGGCGACAACGTCTTCCGGGGCGGTGCTGGGTAGCTCGACGACGTGCAGCGCCGTCTTCAGGTCGGGATCGGGTAGCGGCCGTGACGGTGGTGGCTGCCATCGGATCGGGTCGATGTTCGGTTTGGTCATAGATGACTCCCAACATCGGTAAGCACGCTGCGCAGAATCGCTTCGATGGTGTCGAATTCGGTTTGGCCGCTGATCAGCGGCGGCGCCAACTGGATGACGGAATCGCCGCGGTCGTCGGTGCGGCAATACAGCCCGGCCTCGAAAAGGGCCGACGACACGTGGCTGAGCAGCGCCCGGCGTTCGGTGTCGGTGAATGTTTGCTTGGTCGCTTTGTCCTTGACCAGCTCCACGCCGTAGAAGAATCCCTCGCCACGCACATCGCCGACGATGGGCAAGTCGTAGAGCTTGTCCAGGGTGGCGCGGAAAACGGGCGCGAGGGCTTTGACGCGGCTGTTGAGGCCCTCCCGCTCGAAGATGTCGAGGTTGGCCAGCCCGACGGCGGCCGAAACCGGATGGCCGCCAAAGGTATAGCCGTGCGGGAACATCGTGGCGCCGTCGTTGAACGGCTCGAACAGCCGCTCGCTCGCGATCATCGCGCCGATCGGTGAGTAGCCCGACGTCATGCCCTTGGCGCAGGTGATCATGTCGGGCACGTAGCCGAAGTCGTCACAGGCGAACATCGACCCGATGCGGCCGAACGCGCAGATCACCTCGTCGGAGACCAGCAGCACGTCGTAGGAGTCGCAGATCTCCCGCACCCGCTCGAAATAGCCTGGGGGAGGCGGGATGCTGCCGCCCGCGTTCTGCACCGGCTCCAGGAAAACCACGGCCACGGTGTCGGGTCCTTCGAACTCGATCGCCTCGGCGATCCGGTCGGCGGCCCACAGCCCGAAGGCTTTGACGTCGGTGTGCTCACCGGATCTGAAGGGCTCGGGCGCGCGATAGAAGTTGGTATTGGGCACCCGGAAGCCGCCCGGCGTCACCGGCTCGAACGGCGCCTTGTACCGAGGCAGCCCGGTGATCGCCAGCGCGCCCTGGGTGGTGCCGTGATAGGCGACCGACCGCGAAATCACCTTGTGCTTGCCAGGTTTGCCGGTCAGCTTGAAGTACTGCTTGGCCACTTTCCACGCTGTCTCGACGGCCTCGGTGCCGCCGGTGGTGAAGAACACCCGGTTCAGGTCGCCCGGGGTGTAGTGCGCGAGGCGCTCGGCGAGCTCGATGGCGGTCGGGGTGGCGTATCCCCACAGCGGGAAGAACGCCAGCGTGCTCGCCTGCCGCGCGGCGACCTCGGCAAGCTCGGCGCGACCGTGACCGACCTGCACGGTGAAGAGACCGGAGAGCCCGTCGAGGTAGCTCTTGCCGCGGTCGTCGAAGATGGTGACGCCCTCGCCGCGAGTGATGATCGGCGGCGTGAAGGCCGGGCCGTGCCGGGTGAAGTGCAGCCAGAGGTTGTCGAGCATCGTGTCCGTGAACGTTACGCTCGGGCTATGACCTCGACCGGGCAGGTCAGCGAATTCGAAGCGTTGCGGCCTCATCTCATGTCGGTCGCCTACCGGCTGACCGGCACCGTGGCCGATGCCGAGGACATTGTGCAGGAAGCCTGGCTGCGCTGGGACAGGCACGCAGACGCGATCACCGACTTGCACGCCTGGCTGACCACCGTGGTGAGCCGGCTCGGGCTGGATCGGCTGCGGTCGGCTGCCCACCGGCGTGAAACCTACACCGGCAACTGGCTGCCCGAGCCGGTGGTGACCGGCGTTGACGGTGCCGATCCGCTGTCAGCGGTGGTGGCGAGCGAGGATGCCCGGTTCGCGGCGATGGTGGTGCTGGAACGTCTGTCGCCCGACCAGCGGGTCGCGTTCGTGTTGCACGACGGATTCGCTGTGCCGTTCGCCGAGGTGGCCCAGGTGCTCGGAACCAATGAGGCCGCCGCCCGCCAACTGGCCTCGCGGGCCCGCAAGGCGGTCACCGCGGATCCGCCGCCCGAGCCCGATCCGTCGCACAACGAGGTGGTCGGCAAGTTGATAGCCGCGATGGCCGACGGCGACCTGGAAACCGTGGTGGCGCTGCTGCACCCCGACGTGACGTTCACCGGCGATTCGGATGGCAAGGCGCCCACGGCGGTTCAGGTCATCCACGGGACAGACAAGGTGGTCCGGTTCATGCTCGGCCTCGCGCAACGCTATGGTCCGTCGATGTATACGGCGTACGAGCTGGGTCTGGTCAACGGCGAACTGGGCATCTACACCGCCGGCCTCCCGGCCGGCGACGGGTACCGCGAAATGCTGCCGCGGATCATGGCCATGACGGTGCGCAACGGAAAGGTGTGCGCCCTATGGGATATCGCCAATCCCGACAAGTTCACCGGCTCTCCCTTGCGCCGCCGATCGTGAACCCACCGCGAGGCCAACCCGCAGCGCACCGGCGGCTTCGCTCGCGGCTTCGGCGAACCGACCGCCCAGGCCGACAAAATTGAGGTATCCGTGCGGCAGGTCCGCCTGACGGCTCAGTGCCACCGGGATTCCGCCGTCCCGCAGCTTGTCGGCGTATGCCTCGCCGTCATCGCGGACCGGATCGAAGCCGGCACTGGCGATATAGGCGGGCGGCAGGCCGGTGACGTCGCCGTGCTGTGGTGACAGCCGCGGATCGGTCAGATCGGTTCCCGCTGGTATGTAGTTGGCCATCACCCACTCGAGGTTGCGGTCGGTGAAGGTCGAGCCTTCGGCGAACAGGTCGCGCGACGGCCGGCGCGTGCTGAGGTCGGTGGCGGGATACATCAGCAGTTGGAAAGCCGGCCCACCAACACCGCGTCGCACCGTCTGTTGCGCGGTCACGGCGGCAAGATTCCCACCGGCGCTGTCGCCTCCGATGGCGATGCGGGCGGCATCGGCACCCAGATCGCGGGCGTGGTCACGGGCGTATTCGAACGCGGCGAGTGCGTCGTCCACAGGGTCGGGGAATTGGTGCTCAGGCGCGCGCCGGTACTCCACCGAGAGAACTCGTGCGCCGGCGTGACTTGCCAGGTAACGAGCGATGGGATCGTGGCTCAACCGTGAACCGACCGAGAAGCCGCCGCCATGGAAATACACCAGCAGCCCCGATGGGTCGGGCACGTCTGCGGGGGTGTAGAGGGTTGCCGGCACCTCGCCGTGCTGGGCGGGGACGGCGATCTCTCGGGTCGCGACGGGCACCGGTGATTCGTAGCCGATAAGACTCGGAGCCTCGTCATACCGTGCCCGGGCCTCTTCCACCGGGCCGTCGAAAACGTCGGAGCCCGAACGGTTTTTGAGACGGATAACCAGCTGTGCGTCGAGGTGTAGTTCTTGCCCGTCGATTCGTAGCGGCGGGCCAGCCAACAGTCGACGGACCGGCTTGGGCAAGCCGAAGACGACCCGGACCACTGTCGCCTTTGCGCCAATACTCAACGATGACATCAGAGTTCCTCCGTGTTCTTGTAGGCGACGAATCGCATTACGTGGCCGAGAAGGCTGGACTGTAGGCTTGCGGTCAGCCCGTGTCGGGCGCACTCGTTCCGGAAGTCGTCCGGCACGATCAGCCGATGCGGTGAACCGTCCAAACGGTGGAACAGGCTCGCCAATGGAGTGCGGGTCAGGTCGTAGCCGACGAAGATCCCTCCCGGCCGCAGCACCCGCGCAGTCTCGGCGACAGCGCGCTCCCAGTCGATGATGTGATGCAGCATCAGGCAGCTGACGACGGAGTCGAAGGAGTTATCGGGGAACGGCATCGCTGTCGCGTCGGCCGTCTTCACCGATGCGCCTGCGAATTCACGCAACCGCGCGGCGGCCGCTCGCGTCATGTGCGGATCGATATCTATGGCCGTCCAGGCGAGCTCGGGAGCAGCCGAAAGAAGCTGCTGCGCAACGGATCCGCTCCCGACGCCGATTTCCAGCACGTCGCGGCCCAGGCGTTCAGCGCAGAGCTCACGCGCGATGGTTGAGCTGCTGGATCGCCATACGCTGCTGCAGCAATAGACACGTTCGAATCGAGACATTGCAGGCATATCCCAAGCGTGGGTCAATCACGACGGGAACGCTTGTATGGATCCGTCAGATCAGGACGTCAGATCAAGGTGTGCCGGACCGATTGAGCGAGTTCGCTTGGGGTCGCCCCAGTCATCTCCCAGCAAACCCTGTTCGCGTGTGAGCCGTCGGCAAACCCGGCCAGGTGGGCGGCGTCGGTGACGGAGTAACCATCGAGGAGGTAGCTCACCGCAGTGACCAGCCGCTCCCAGCGGATCGCGGCCGAGAAAGAGACGCCGGTCTGCTGTTTGCACAGCCGCCCGAGGTAATCGGGTGACAGCGCTACCGCGCCGGCGACCGACGTCACGTCAATGCGACCGGGCATGCGGCTCGACACGACTTCGATCGCCTGCCGCAGTTGCGGGTGAACGGGTCGCGGGCCGTCGAAGCGGCGATCACCCAACTCGCAAAGTCGGTCGACGAGGTGTTCAGCCGCCGCATGCGGACCATCTTGGTGTAGCGAACCGGCCGTCGCCTCCGCCAGATCCTGCCCGCCCTCGACAATCCAGATGCCTTGATGCTGACCGTGATTGCGACTCAGCGTGCTGAGCGCGATGCCCTCCGGCGTCTGCAACCCGAGGTACAACGTGAGGGCTCCGGATGCCGAATCCGATCGCACGGCATGGCGGGCACCGCTGGCGACCACGACCAATCGGCCCACGTCGTGGGTTTCGCCGTCGCAGGTAACCGTTAAAGGACCACGCCCGCCGACGGTGAGCTGAACCGCGGGGTGATGGTGCAGCGCAAGGTCGGAGAACCCACCGGCCACCATGAGTCGGCCCGGTCCCAGCTCCCAGACCTGCATGGCGTCACTCTAGCGCTGCGCCGCAGTTTCGCTCGCCTCGCTGGCCCAGGGAACCCGGCACGCATCACCGGAATTGAAGCCTTGTTCGGTGATGCCCAGTGCGGTGTTCATCCGGGCACGCATGTTTTCGATGCCGATCTGGTAGGTCAGCTCGATCACGCCGTCCTCGCCGAAACGAGCCCGCAGGTCGGCTACCTGCTTGTCGGTGACGCTGTGCGGATCGGTGGTCATCGCGTCGGCATAGGCGATCGCGGCCCGCTCGTCGTCGGTGAAAGAGGGTGAAGTCGCGTAGCTTTCAACGTCTTTGAGGCGCTTCACATCCAGCCCGTCAAGGCGCTGCAGCATTGATCCGAAGTCGACGCACCACGAGCAGCCGACCGTGCGCGCCGTCCAGAACACCGCCAGCTCGCGCACGCTGGCCGGAAGCTTGCGTGACCCCGACTGCAGCATGGTCTCGTGGACGGCGTTGGCGACCAGCAACCGCGGGTGGTGCGCGACGACCGCGAAAGGCTCGGGAACTTGCCCGAAGCGCCGCTTGGCGTAGCGGTACATGGCGCGGATGAGCGGGTTGGCCCGTTTCGGGGGCAGGGGTTCGATGCGGGTTTTCTGTGTCATACCACTCAGACGGCACAGCCCCGAAAACTGTGACCGTCCTCGGTCAGGCGGCCGGCGTCTTTCGTCGGAGTGTCCGGCGCGCCGCCGTTGCCGATGGTTTGGGCGCCGGTTGGTCCGCCTGCCAGCTGACGTTGGTCACGTACTCTCGAACTGGCCGGTCCGCAGCCTTTGTGGGCGGCTGGCCCAGGTTGACGTTGGTCTCATACCGGCGGGGCTCGATCTGCATAATGCAGGGAACGAGACCGTCTATTAGCTTATTCCCGCCGTGCGGAGATCACGCGAGGCGGCTGCCGAACGTGACGCGGGCGGCCGCACCGAGGTCTGGAGAATCAACGCGGTGCAACGGGCAGGTCGGGGCACAGGGTTCGATAGCCGACGTCGGGCGACACCCAGGTGCGCCACTGCTCGGGGTTGATGTTGGCAGCGGTTTTGTCGCACAACATCTTCGGCGTGGCCTGGGCGGGCCACAGCCGAATCGTCGTGTCGAGACTGGCCGAGGCGAGGTGCTGACCATCGGGGCTGAATGCCACACTCCGGACGCTATTGGTGTGCCCGGTAAACGGGTCCGAAAGAGGTTGGCCGGTGTCGGCATTCCACAACCGCACCGTTTGATCGTCGCCGCCGCTTGCCAACTTGTGCCCGTCGCGGCTGAAAACCACGCTCCACACGCCCTTGGTGTGACCGGTCAGCGTCCGGAGTAGTTGGTGCGTTTCGGCGTCCCACACTTTGACGGTCTGGTCGCCGCTGGCGCTGGCCACGCGACGTCCGTCCGGGCTGAAGGCGACACTGTTCACCTGCTGGGTGTCCGCCTTGAACCAATGGCCGATCGGTTGGCCCGTATCGAGGTTCCAAAACCGCAGCGACTGATCTTCGTTACCGGTGACCAGGCGATGCCCGTCCGGGCTGAACGCCACGCTGAAAACGCTGCCGGACGCTCGAGTGAGCGGAAAGCCGACGGGTTGGCCGGTATCGGGATTCCACAACCGCACCGTCGCGTCGCCGCCGCCGCTTGCCAAGGTGCGTCCGTCCGGGCTGAACGCCACGCTGTACACCGGGCCTCGGTGGCCGATCAGGGGAGGCCCGAGAGGTTGGCCGTTATCGGCATTCCACAACCGCACGGTCTGGTCGGCGCTGGCGCTGGCCAGCCGGTGCCCGTCCGGGCTGAACGCCACACTCGTCACCGGGCCCGAGTGGCCGCGCAGCGGCGCGCCGATCGGCAGACGGGTATCGGCGTCCCACAATTGCACCGTCTGGTCCCAGGCTGCGCTGGCCAGCCGGTGCCCGTCCGGGCTGAACACCACATCGAGCACCTTGTCCGTGTGGCCGATGAGCGGCTGGCCGAGGTCCCAAACACGCACGGTGTGGTCGGCGCTGCCGGTGGCCAGTCGGCGCCCGTCGGGGCTGAACGCCACGCCTGTCACATTGTCGGTGTGGCCGGACAGCGGGGCGGCGAGGGGCCGACCTGCGTCGGCGTCCCAGATCTGCACCGTGCCGTCGACGTTGCCGGTGGCCAACCGGTGCCCGTCGGGGCTGAACGCGACGGAGATCGCCGAACGGCCGAGCGGGGCTCCGACGGTCTGGCCGCTGTCGGGGTCCCACAACTGCACGGTTCCGTCTTGGCCCGCGCCGGCCAGCCGGTGCCCGTCCGGGCTGAACGCCACGCCGATCACGGTGCCGGCGTAGCCGGTCAGCGGGGCTCCGACGGCCTGGCCGGTGTCGGCGTCCCAGATCTGCACCGTGCCGTCGACGTCGCCGGTGGCCAACCTGTGCCCATCGGGGGCGAACGCGACGCTGCTTGCCGCATGGCCGAACTGACTGCCCAGGGGCTGCCCGTTGTCGGTGTTCGACAGGCGCACCGTTCCGTCCTGGTCGACGCTGGCGAGCCGGTGTCCGTCGGGGCTGAATGCCACGCTGGTCACGCCGCCGGTGTGGCCGGTCACGGGGGTGCCGATGGGCTGCCCGGTTGCGGCGTCCCACGACCGGACTGCTCCGTCTTGGCCGGCGCCGGCCACCCGGTGTCCGTCAGAGCTGAATGCCACGCCCGTGACACCGATGCGAGCGTCGATGACTTTCAGCGTGGTGCTGCGCTGGGCGGCCATATGCAGAAGGGCCGGCTCATCGGGTGCGGCCAGTGTCCGCGCCGCGAGCAGTTCTGCGAACATCCGGATGTCACCGCCGGGACGTGCGCCGGCGAGCATGGATTGGGCTTCGGCATCGAGTCGTTGGGCGATGGCCTGATTGCGTTGCCGGACTGCTTCGTGCCGTTTGTCGATGGCGATGATCGCTGCGACGACGGCGGCGATGGTGAGCATCACCAGTGCGGCGATCGCCCCGGCGCGCAGTCGGCGGTAGCGGCGTTGCTCGCGCAGATCATCGCTGGCCAACTGGTCTTTGGGTTTGCCGTGGAT
>Ga0335075_10009239_pt1 | contig 15055 bp, 10 predicted proteins | sample Lox_Sample_24_FD_206723 | JGI IMG/M metagenome (GOLD analysis project Ga0335075, IMG submission 206723) | Soil microbial communities from Loxahatchee National Wildlife Refuge, Florida, United States - Lox_Sample_2.4 | ecosystem: Environmental > Terrestrial > Soil > Wetlands | place: USA...
ATAGAAGGAATCAAATGCTTGTGAAATGCCCAAGAGATAAAAGTCTGCATCCAAATCCCTATAACACGATAAAGGCCCTCACTTCCGAGTCCCTCACCCTTCGATATCCAAATACTGAAATAAATGATAGTTCCTCCCTTCTATCACAGAACAACATTAAGAAACCTCTGACTCTCAATCCCATGGATCCACAGCATAACTCTTGCCATCATCCTTGGCCAACGCTTCCTTCTCCCGCTTCTCAATACCTTTCAAAATGTCATCTATTCTCCTTCTTTTCGCATCGGGTTCCCTCGAGTCCCTTTGTTCTCCCCCTTTGCTTCTCTCTTGCCTTGTTCAGCCCCTGGGGGTTTTTCAATATCTCTTCTGCCTTTTTCTTCCATTAAAGAGACCTTCGAGCCTGCTCCTTCTCCGCTTCTTCCTGCCTCTTCTCCGCCTCCTGTCTCTTCTCTTCCTGGTATTTCTCCGCGGCATCCTGCGCCTTCTTACTCATAGTACATCTGACTATTCCCGGAGGTCCACGTCTAAAAAGAGTTAGCACTACTACAGGAATAACTCCCAAAAAGAGGCTGACTTACGTCCACTATATTTTTTTTATATTCGCACCAATCGATGAGGATATCGTACTCCATTTTTGCTGAGCTCACATGACATGTCATGGTTCAAATAATACAGTGCAAGGTCTTCGTCGATATCCCTCAGATACGTGATATACAGATGCGAATATTGGTTCAAGTGTGTTTTCATGAGGTGTTGATGCTTGACTGGGGGCTCTAGTACAAGCGGAACCGATTCAGTGGGCGCTGCAGCCCGGCCTTCTTTTCTCCACGAAACTAGTCCGGGAAGCATGGTATGTCTTCTACACAATGCCTTTGAATTTTCCCAGTTTCTAAAGACCGGATGAATTGGAGTTGATAGATTATTGACTTTTGGGGACTCGAAATATGCGAAAGCGCCCATGGCTTTGAGTTCTCTTGCTATGAAGCCGACAGCTTCTTTCTCTGCGCGGCCTCTATAAGCTTGCGGATTTCCCAGCTTTCAACAGATAACACGGGCCCAGCAGGAGGCAGGCGTGACACCTGACTTTTGGTGTCCTTAAACTTTCCCCGTGGGCCTTCGCCATATCTCTTGGCAAATTCGGTAAGCTCCTCCTCGGGCGGTATCTGGATTTCCATTTTGTAAAATGGCCAATTTGGGGCTCTCCAATACTTGCATATAGTGACTTCTGAGATTAGACTCAAGACAATGTGTGTGCGGAAGAATTGAATAACCATCAAAAGTCAAAAAATGGTCATTGACCAAGAATTTAAAGCTTGAACGCAGTCACAATGATCACTGGCCATAATCTTCTTTGTTAAGGAATGATTCGAGGGGCCTTCTCCGTTTGCGGTAACATTTCGAATTAAAGAAAAGAACAAAGAGATCGAATAAAAGATAGCTCCCTTGTCAATCCCCTAGGAAGAAATATATAGCTGACGAAATTGGTCGTATTTCATGAGTGGAAAAGATTTATTGTGTATTCAAACACAGGCTGGCCAGACACCAAACGCCATAGCCATCTACCAGACTTGTCTTGCCCTACTTGCTACTTACCAGAATGAACCTTGTACTACTTTCTTGAAGTCCTCTGCGTAGCCTAATGTGTAGCCACATCCACTGTTTGATCTCGCTTCTTCCGCCTTCGGGAGCCATTCCGTGATCCTCTGAATTCTGTGCTCATTCTGTAGAGGGAGGGCATTAGTCAGCCAAGTACAGACGGAAATTCTCGTATGCAAGCTTTTGAAATCAAACGACTCACTGAAGGATGGGTTGATAGCCATTCAGGTGGCGCGCCTCTCTGCGCGTGCTCCATCCTCTCCCAAAGTCCAACTGCTTCCTTGGGATCATAACAACTCTGCGCCATCAATAATAAGCCCACGTAATCCGCCTCACTTTCTTGTTGTCTGCTGCTCGGTCTCATGACTCCTAAATCTAACAGAAGACTTCCTAGCCAATTCCCTAAGCCGCTAGTGGTCCCAGTGAAGTAGAGGTCGAGCCACATTAGACCCCAAATGATTGGTTGAATCATCACCATGGAGGACATCCGTTCTGCAGTATGGCCGCATAAATTATGAGCTATCTCGTGGCCTAACAAAGTTTAGTTAGTATTTTTCGTTGTCACCAGAGATAAAACACGTAGTGTGACCACTCACCCAGGACAGCCGCCAGCCCAGAATCATTCTGGCACACAGGCAGAATTCCTGAGTAGACGAATACTTTGCCACCAGGGAGAACAAAGGCATTCATAGTCGCTGCAAGGTTCCAGTATATCAGCTTCCCGGAGACAAATTTGCGTTCTCATCAGAACTCACAATCATCATGTATAACATTAATTTCCCACCCTACCGGCTTCCCCTCCGCGGCCCCAGTCCCCAAATCCCCCCCCTCAATCAACCTCGCCATAACCCTATGCACCATCCTTGTCCTTGAATCCCACTCTCCCAATATCTTCCCTTGGCGTCCCTCCTGTTCCAAAATATGCCTATACGCCATCTCGCCCTGCGCTTCTGCCGACTCCGCGCTAAAACAGTTGAAGCGCTTCCGCCCTGATACAGGTACCGTCTCTATGTGCGTGAAGTAGAAGACCGTCGCGCCGCCAGTTGAGAGGGCAATTATCCATTTGAAAGAGGGAGATTTAAAGGCTGAGGGGCTGAGGAGCGGGCGCGCGTTCTGGTAGCGATGGTAGTCGTCTTGTCTTTGTTGTTGCCATTCACGGCTCCACTGTTGGCGCGATCTTGCAGAGAAGCGAGCCTGACTGTGAAATGCATGAGAAGCAGGTGTCTTGCTTGTGGAGGGGAGAGGACGAAGGAAGAGCGAGGGTTGTTTCTGGTTCCGGAGAGGAGAGATAGCTATTGTAGCTCTGGGCATGCGATGTAAAGATCTTGTGAGGCTGGTTCCTCTCAAGAACTTCATGATGAACATCTAATTAGCAAAGTCCCCTGTGGAGACTTGCGGGCTGGTGTACCCAGAGTGTTGAAAGAATGTTGGAAGTCTCGGATATCAGTCCTTACGCTGCGACTCTAATGTCCGATAAGTCCTTCTGTTGATGCCTTAGCGACCCGAACACGATATTCAGGCCATGAAAGCCTAGAATTAGGCATCGAATTAGGCATCCATTAATAAATCTACATTTTTATATTGATATAAAAGTTGTAGTTGCCAAGTAATAAGGAATCAAATGTTCTATAGCAAGAAGGGACCAAAGGTATCAGATCTGCATTTCAGAGCTCTAAATATGGCTTTGTTATTGAGATTTATCCTGCTATTGAGAGGTTCTGATAATCTATACAGATGGAAAAGAGGAGAGCTGATGCAATGCCGCGATACCAGTCTACGCATGCCTCTGCTCGAATCAGATAATCAGAATTATATCCAAAAGTGACTCCCGCTCCTGACGCCCTCGCTGACCCCATAAACGCGTTGCATTGCATCAAGAATTAGTCGTAATTATATGTGACTGGTCCAAATGTCCACCCAACTCAATTTGTGCGTCCTTCAAGCTTCCAAACAGGTCTCAGGAGGTCCGGGGACGATTATAAGTATCATGCTCCTCATCCTCGTCAATATGAATGTGGGAAGTGCCTTTGGTCATTGTATAAAATGCCGAGGGTTGCGTACTCGGATATTCGGACGGCTGGCTGCTTAAGTCACTCATAGCATCGTCACTCTCCTCTTCGATAGACAAGGCTTTCTGTTCCTGGCCAGATTCTTCATCGCCCACATCGTCTCTGATACCTTTCCAGCCCTCATCTTCTGGCTGGCGTTCATGATCCGGCGCTGAGTCGAAGTCGTCTACATCATGATCTTCATCAAGTCCCAGCTCGTCCGTAATGCTACCATGTTCATCATGGTCATCCAGTCCCATACCGGTAACACTATGAGGCCGAAAGTCTACGTATGGCGCATTGCTATGCGGCGTGGCATACGCGAAAGGTGTGGTTCCTCGCTTCGGTTCTACTGCTTCTTCAAAATAGTAGGGGCTTGGAGGGCCAGCGCTCCAGCGTGGAGTATCGCGGGGTCTACTGGGAGATCGGGAGATACGACGCCGCTTCATGTTGAGACCTGCCGACGGGCGGATGGGGGACGACTGAGGAGAACGGGGGCCATGAAGTTCAGGATCAAAAGAAGAAATCCGCCGTTTGGCTGGAGGTGGCGAGAGTTTGAGAGGACCAATCAAGGGCATAGAAGTGGTACGCGAATGCAATGGGCGCGGTCTTTCAATGAGCGGAGATATTTGTCTGGTATGAGTAACAGATGTAGGCGTGGTCGAGAGAACAGGAGACACAGCAGATATAGAGGACTTATCAGATTGCGAGAAGTTAGAATGCTGGCTGGGAGCTGCTCGTATACTGAGAGACGAATGTTGAGAAGTAAATGACGAGTGAGCGCTTTCAGGGGGGTCAAGCCGTCCATCCCACTCCCAGCAGGCTTCCCTGGCATCGGCCTCACGGACTTCAGAGCTAGACTGAGCATCAGGAAAGACACGAGGTAGAACTCTCAGTTTCTGCCACGTCCAATTGGTACTCGCGGGGTCCGGCTGCTGAATATAGCTTTCACTATGCGTCACGTACAAACGCTTGACACCTGTGGCTCGCATCACGACACTCGATGAGAGGAACGATGCAGTCCATAGGGCAGGAGTGACCATCTCCGAGGGATCAAGGAATCGCAGCCTTGAGTCCTTATGCAACTTTCGTAAGGGAATCCAGGATGCTTGTAAGCCATAGAAACACGCCAAGGAATCCGGCACTTGCTGGCCTTCATTATTGCCTATGTGCAATATTTCTAGCAGATCACCAAACGCCGCAAGCATTGCAACTTGAACATCTCTAGCTTCAGGGCCCGTCACCTCAATCATTCTAACCAAGCCTCTACTCCGAAGTCGTTCTTCGACTTTACTCCGTTGACCACAGGCCTTTGGCACAAGCATTTCGCTAGCGTTCTGAGGCTGCAGGTGCAGATCTTCCCAGCGCCGCTGACCTGCTGCGAAACTCCTCAAAGCATGCGTACCGACTAGTTTGCTATACTGGGATTGGGTCCGACTGTCAGCACCCATGCTGTTATTTCTGGATCGCTGGCTAGAGATTTGGTCGATGGTAGACCAGATCCCCTTTAGAGCGGTCCCAAATGGGAGGAATACAACTTCAACCTTCCATGGGTGGCCACATGATGGCAGCGTCAATGAACGAAATTCGCTAAATTGGGATTCTAGATTATCAAGCCGTGCAGAGAATTCGGTACGTTCAATCGCCGCAGATATTAGCTCAGAAGACGTCTGTGATGCCATTGAGCTATCGCCGTCATCTGTGTGTAGAAGACGCCGGCGAAAACTGCTGACACCACTAAAATCGTTCATGGCAGCCTGAGCCTTCTCGAGTTCTTCAACTCGCCCTTCAACCTCGCCGATGCGTTCATCGACCAGATCAAAGCCCTCATGGATCTCCTGGGCGCTTGCGTATGAGCATGAAACATTCTCGAGCAAGTCTATTCTTTGCTCGTGGTTTTGAACCCTTGTACTCAACGTTGGATGAGCGGACACGTGCTTAAGGATAGATTGCAGATGGAATACCGTAGGTCGAGCCAAGGTAAGCTCAGGTCCGTCATTAACAGCTACGCTCAGGTTGGTGGCTTCCGTTACAGGTCTAATTGCAATAGCTGTGACCTTAGATGGACCATAATCACTTCGACCGCCTTCACCAATTGCTATAGATGGATCAGGAGGTTGACCGCAAAGGTTGGCGATAGCACTATGATCATCAACATCTCCCTCTTTCACGGATGAAAATTCATTAGTCTCGCCAGAAATTTGGTAAACGCTGACGCGATTGTCCTTGGTAGCCAGGATATCAAGAGCAGCCTGAAGGCTTGCAACATGGTATTCGAGTTTATTTTCCGGTCCTGGATGTGGAGAACCACGTGGACTTGGTGTAAGAACTTCAGTAGCGCTTTGCGCAAAGGATTCGCCTTCACCAAAGCCAGATGGGAGTGACTGGTCGGAAGTAGAACGCTGAACCGGCGATACTGTGCTTTGACCTGCCTGATTTGACTGTAGAGCACGGTCACCCCCAGGCTTTTCTTCCACAGGATTGCAGTTGCCTCCTGGAAATGATTGAAAGGATTGGGCATGACCACTAACTCCCCCTGAGCTGATATCAGGCGGGAGATAGCACTGGGAAGGAATTGGAGGTAATCCGGGCGCGATTGAGTCAGATTGGCGTTGGCGATCCGATAGCACGGTGTCAGGTAAGCCACTTTCTGTCAGGTGCTTATTTGCCTGAGTCTGCGTTTTCTTGCCACCGTGTATGCGGGCCGAGTCTGTCTCAGTTGAAATCGATGCCTTGCGAAGTTGAGATATATGACGATCCGTATTTTGACTCGGAAAGCGGCTTGAGAAGGATGACTCCCCTCTCCTCGAATGTTGGGTAGAAGCTCGTAAAGCGCCAGAAGCCCCAACCTGATGGCTCGTAAAGCTGCGCGCAGGTACCAAATCATGGTAACACGCGTGGTGAGAACACATGCAAAAGCCAGGTCGGTCAGAAGCCACATGGTCCAGTTCGTTCTCTAATGTAGTCTTCGCATATTCTAGCTGATCCCAGAACCGCTGACAACCACATCGCGGAGGAGATACCCCTCCTACATTCAAGTTTGTGAAATTGCACGGCCCATTTGGGAGGCGGTATGGTTTGCCCTGAGCAGTGCCATTGCTAAACTCATTCAGGAGTGGAATGTTCGACGCAATCTGTGAGGAGGGAGGGGCAGCCATTGGCGGGAATAGGATTTGGCGAATTCGAGCACATTAAAGTCGTGAGGTTTGACAGCCAGACTGCTGACCGAGTACTGGCTAGGCATGTACGTTGGCAAATATCCGTATTTTTCGATTGCTCCGCGGTCATCGAGTAGCACGATGTTGCTGGCAACATCCGCCGAGCTTGCGCAGAGCAAGATCGCGGTCAAGATCAACCGGCCGGCCCTTGGACAATTCTAGGACATTGTAAAGCTACCGAAAGCATTGAGGTCAGCTTGGGTCTCCAAGAGGCGTGGAGGGGCACGAACAAAGACATAGAGACGACAACTATGAAGTGTGAAATCGGAGCAGAAAATGAAGGTATATCTCTGTAAGAGAGTGTCGGCGAGCACCACACGAGCATCAAAGCTGGCCTGGGGTAAAGCAAAAGTGGAGAAGAAGTGATGGGAAAAGAGAGGAGTCATCCTTCTCTCGCGCGGCAACCTGGTCGCTAGCGAAGGCGCTGCATGGGAAACCTGGTATTTTAAGCCCTTATCACGCCCTCTCACCGACACGTTTGGGACGCCTGCACAGGTGCCTGAGGGAAAGGCGCCGACTTGAATACTGGCGCGTTGATTGTGGACGAATTAATTAGATCGCGTCCGCTCAGACGCGTTACGGCTCGTTCCCGTTCGCCTCGGAAAAACTAATTAAGACCGCGTGTCACCATATCAGCCAATAGCATTGTATGAAGGCCATATCGGCAAAAGTTCCTCGTAACCCTTTTCTGGTCCTTCAAAAGTATTTAGATGTTCATCTTGAACAGTCTGACCTACTCCCATGGTATCTCTTTTTATCTCACCGACAAACGGCCCGATTGGAATATATGTGTATTCTTTCTGTTCCGTAGTGTAAGGAATTTATATGGGTTCTAAATGTCCTCGTCGATGCAATATGCTCCTCACTTCAGTACCGCCCCGCCACTTAAAACGCCCTGAACCTGGAAAAGAGGTCATACCTATAGATTATGATATAAATCATAATATATTAACAGTATTCCATCCTTCTTATGCACCGATTTCTTCCAAACTGCTTAATCGTAACAAAAAAACATCTATGCCAGCAGACCTTACGCCTCACCCCATGCGCCAGCACTTGCTATGAGTGATCCGGAACCTATGCTTCCATTGATATCCCAATAATGCCGACTTGATCCACTGTTTCTCCTCGCGGACTTTCTGGTACTCTGACTAGCACAGCTTGAACCTCTTCTGTGCAGAATAGGGCTATTAGGCATAGTAACTTTGAATGTACGTCTCTCCATTGATTTTTGTCGAGTTACAAGTGGGTGGTGCTGCCGGACTCGCGCTATTCGAGCTGCAGCATCTTGTGAACTTGATGTAGCTAGATGAGAGGCATCGCGCGAGAATGGTGGATGGGAGGCAGGTCGAGATGTGAACCGTGATCGAAGGTATCGGAAAACCATTTTGATATCCAGTTGTTTTTCCCATTCTTCCTTGGTAAATTCCGCATTAGGGTCTTCGGTCTCCAAATTTCGATGTATTGGAGCTTCCGGTCGAGGAGTTGCATCCATATCGTAGGTCACTCTTTCGGCCTCATAAGCAGAACGTGACAATCTTCCGGAGATGTCAATAGGTTGTGTCGATGCCTGGAGAGTCGGTCGGAAGTCTGGTGCCGAAGCTGCCATTGTCGATTTTCCAGTCTCTTGTGGAATATCTTGGACAACTTCTGGAATGATAGGTAAACCCGCATACGGCAATGGCATCTGCTGGACTTTAAGATATGTCGAGAATGCACCAGGATGGTCGGATAATTGATTCACAAGTAATCCAAGCTCTCGGGCAATGCGATTGAGAAGTCGATACTCCCAGCTAGCGTTCTCCGTATCTGCCCTAACCATTGTGTCAAGAAAAGAAAACCTGTTGGCAGGAGGTGTCAATGATAGTTCTAAATCTTCGGGTAACGCTTCTCCAAAAAGAATTGACAAAAGATTATCATCGATTCCCATTAGGTCTTGGATAACTCGTCGAGTGATACGACTCCAGAAGCCATCATTCTCATGCTCAGGGACTCGAGTTTGGAATTCCAATTGCTCTGACTGGCTGTCAAGTACGCTACCCAGCGTAGCCTCCTCCTCTTCCTGGCCATCATGAATCATGCTCTTCCGCTCGCTTGACAGTGACTGCTTACGCCGCCTTGTCTCCCTTTGTATCTCATCAAGGAGAGCCCGACTTTGGCCCAACCGCCACTCCTCTATTCTTCTAGTTCTCTCGTGCTCAAAGATACTTTCATTTTCCAATGCCATTTGTCCAAGCTCGAGGCTTTCTCTCCTTCTCTTTATCCGCCTTGGATTGTATTGTTCGAATGCATATAGATGCTCTTGTATACCTTCGCCCACTGCCATTCGATCAATGCGGAATGACCCAAGGCCATCATGTGTCGGCAAAACAGGGATTCCCCCAACATTCATGTCTTCCGTCGATGATTCTCTGAAGGCACTTGTCTCCGCCCGGAACTCATGTAGATGGCTGTCCAAACTATCCAGCTCTCCATCTTCCTCTTCCTCTATTATAGCTTCTGTATGTTCTGAAGCATCTTCCTCATAGCCATGAGATTGTGCGGCCGTCTCGAAACTACCGTATTCGCTCCTCCGTGACTGGCCAGTAGTCCATCTGGTGCGTTGACTCGAGGCGGTGTATGTGCGACCCGTAGTTGAGGGTAGAATCGGAGAGAAAAGGATCCATTCTTGAGACTCGTCTAGTTGCTCACTCGGTTGAGGTGATTGAATAACAGGCGACGCCTCTTCTAGGTCAGGATACCTTTGTGGATGGTGGTGATGGTAGGCTGGCTGCCGGAAAGCCATCACTGAATCCCGTATATAGACCTTGACAATGAAAGCTGGGTATCACGGCACGTATGGCGTATGTTTCTGAAACCTCCTCAAATTCAATATCGGGAGAGTGTATGTGATGATCTCTTTATAGTGCCTCGGAGACGGAAAACCACGGCCGCAAGCTCTAAAACAAGGCTCACACCCCTGTATAAGATGTTGCGGAGTTAAGGCGCTCAGTAATCTTCAAAAACGTCAGCGTGGCCTGGATCTCGAAGTAAAGTGATGCTGTCGTCTTCCGTGGCGATGTCTCGGTAGTGATATGTCTGTCGTGATTGTCTCCAGGATAAGAGTAGTGAAGGGGTTAATGCTGGTTGTCGCTTGCCCGGTTTATGTGATGTGAATAGAATAGGTTCAGCCAACAAGACAGAAGCAAACAAATATACTTCTTTCCCGAGTGGACAAGAGCGCCGACGATGCCAGTTGCAAAACAAAAGAACCTTGCTTATGCGGTCATCATGATAATGATGCTTATGCTGTTTGGGCTGAGCTGACTGTCAAAGCACTGTGGCGCCAGGTCACACCCGATGTCGTTCAGATGACAGGGACAGTACGATAAGGCGGCCAAACTAGTGTAATCAACACGAGATCAAACCGCAGTTACTCCGAACCAACAATGTGCCGCCCCGCTATCTAAGATCTTCTCCTTTTAGATCTGACGTGCAGCACTTTCATGTGTCAGCATTCGTATCAAAATATAGAATTTCAGTATCGATAGGAGCCATGATTTTGGGCCGATGGAGTGGAATTATTTGCGCTGATATCTGGCCAGTTATCCTGTCTCACGGTTGAAATTTGGTTGGAAGGCCTTTCCCAGCGCGTCATATGGTCTCTTTTCTAGCAGTGAACAAAACATAGAGTTGAAGCATCCGTGAAAGGCCAGAGCCATAGCTATTGCCCTAAGTACAGAGGCCGAGATCTCAGTTCTCGAAACAAATTACCATTGCTATCTGCGCCTTTGCTATTCCTCTACCACTCCCAACAAACCACTCTATGCCTCGGAGAAAGCCTCTGGGAAGCGCTTGATGTTTTGAGCAAGACTGCCGTGTGTGGTTAAGAACTGAACATATGCACCATCAACCTTCACCTTGCCACCATTCTTCTTGTCCATGTACTCTTCCCGGCGGAGGGGAGTGAAGCCCCAGTTCTTTGAAACAATGATCTTTTGACGGCCAGGGAACTTGTATTGGGAACGACGGAGAGCCTCAAGAGCGGTAGCACGGTCTGAGAGTTATGTCAGAGGCTGCAACAACACCGTCACACATTCCGGGAGACTTACTAGAATCGCGAGTTCGAACACTCAAGATAATCTGACCAATGTTGACCCGGGCAACAGTTCCGTTTGGTTTTCCCCAAGCACCACGCATTCCAGTCTGTAATCTATCGGCCCCCGCGCACGACAACATCTTGTTGATACGGACAACGTGATATGGGTGAGCGCGGACGCGAAGATGGAAACTTTCCTTTCCACCGACCTTGACAAGGTATCTGGACATATAAATTAGTATCTGAGATATCTGGAATTGGATGTCTCGCAGTGTAGTATGGGAATGGCCTCATCGTCAGCCTTCAGCTACGACGGATGCCTCATTTGACATAACCACCACGCAATAAGATGTGACACTCACTTGTTGGCACAAATACGAGCGGCCTCAAGAGCTTCGGAGCTTAGTTGTTCATACTCGTTTGACACCAAGTGGATGCAAAGAGGGAACTCATCAACTCCCGCCTTTTTTCGGCCAAGATCAAAGATACGGATCTTAGGGTCGGGGACACCGCGGTTGAATCTTGATTTCGGATACGGCTATAGATTTAAAAGTCAGTCCTCAGCCTCTGACAGACTCACTCATTTGTCTCCCTGGACTTCCTTTGCAGGACATGTATAGAGCGACAGTGGCGATGATCCGTCCCATAAAGACAATGCAATTGTGAAACTTGGATAGCCTGAAGAGGTGACGTACCTTATTCTTGCAGTAACGATAACATCTCGCTGGACGGCGCGCCATTTTGATCGATTTCAAAAAGGTAGAGGCTTGGTTGAAAAGAGTTGAGGGAGGATTGCCAACTCCAGCTCGGCGATAAAGTGGCTGTCACTGAAGTTTGCTTAGAAATTCGCTTATTTGCCTAAAAGCTTACAAACCCTAAAAATCGCACAAATGTAGTAGGCGAGTTGGTGGGATATGGTAATATGAACTTACGAATTATGAACCGAGGCAGTATGTGTTATCGTGAATATTGAACTTTGAGCGGTTCAATGGAACAAACTCGTCAATTTAATTGTATGTAGCTCCTAACTATCTATAAGAATAGGAGCTTTCGAAGGTTTTTCGCAGTGGCGTATATTACACAAGGAAGGTTCATGAAAGGCATTTCACGACACATGAGAAGACAAATGAGAGAAAGGGAATGTTATATTCAACAGCAAATATCACCACCATAAATTCACAAAAGTAGAAGAGGAGCAGTGTATTGAACCATAGCACATCTATTTGCTACCTAAGTAGGCTACCTATGACACGCTTCATGACCTTCCCGCGCCAACAATGCTTTTCTGAAAAATGCATCATGAACTACACTTAAGCTGGCTGCCCACTTAATATATCGGAATCTCCTGCATCCAATACAGCCATTGTGGAGCACCTGAAGAGCTTTCCGCAGGCCGTTCCGAGTTCGATCTGCAAACGATCGTGAGCAAATGAGTATTACCCTCCAAAGTCTTCCATGAAGACTTTATCGCTGGGTAAGCCCTCGCAGACGCGGGGTCTTGTCGCCGAGCAAAGCGAAGGAGCAAAGTCCAAACGCCTTCGAAAATGAGGAAAATGAGAGTCTCTGCTTACATTGTTACCAGCAAAGTGGTGGACATTGCACTTTGAAAGCATAGAATAGTACCTGTACCGGGTTAGGTTCAATAAAACGTTATATTATTGGGAGCATAACTTACTCGAGTTCACTCTTGCGGAGAGGAGCGGTGTTGCCAGCAATGATAACTAGCTTCGCTTTTCCGGATCGGAGTGCCTTGAGAGTAGACTTGTAACCTAGTGTGACTGTGATAAAAGTTACTCACTCGAATGCAAAAGTGAGAGGAGAAGGCTTTCCTACCTTTACCGGATTTCATCACAAGGGCCAGGCGCGAATTGATGCTGTCAGCGGTCTTCTTCGTTTTCTTTGTTGGTGCCATCTCTGCGCTTAGGATGTCTTATCCTGTGTTGGTGATGATTGAGCGCTCCGGACTTTGGACAAAGTTTCTGACTTCAACATTGTGTGGAAGCGATATAGGCTAGTAAAATATATACACGCTAGTGAATATTAGGCATGATCACATGACCTTCAATTTATCTTTCAAGATGAACCACAGAGACTCTGTGGAATTCAGCAAGACATACCAAAGGACATGCAAATTAATCAAGGGATAGTTGGGTGATTGGTGTACGCGAATCTGACGTCCATACTTCATAGTCTTTGGTCCGATCATATGTAGTACGAATTAGATGGTCTTAAAGAGGAAACTTCACACTGTACACCCCGAAATGTTCCTTCGAATTTCAGTCTAGCATGATCTTCACATGCTTCCAGAATAATACATTAGCAATAAATGACACGTTTCAAACGTGAGACATCGGCCTCCAAACCCTGTAAATCATGCATACATGCCTCGACCAAGGAGCGATTTAGTAGAAATCGCGTCGCGAGGCGCGATTCTTAAAGTAGTCAACACATACTTGTCATCCCTTTCTCAAAACATGTGCCTTCAATTGCGCACACAAAGTAATCTGCTCAACATCATGCCAATCATGAGCAGATCTGCTAGAAAAATGTGACCGGCTATAAGCTCAGCCTCTCTAAGTCCAAATATAGTTCTTTATCAGTAGCGAGCTAGCCAACTTTTTTGACTTTTGCCGTCGACAACCCGGCCTGATTTGCGCTTCGATATCTCAACATATCTTTAATAACATCATCATGTCCACGGTTTCCAAGAAGCCTGCGACACCGGGTAACAGTCTTGGACGGCGTCCTTCGGCAGATCCATCTCTCAATTCAAATACACCAGCTCGACGCTCTCCAACACCTTCATCTACTCCCTCAACGAATGGCATAGCTCGGAACCGGTCAATTAGAGGAGGAACACCTGTATCTGCCCGAGCAGCCATGCAACGAGCCGGCGTGGGAACTTCGAGCCTGAATACAAACAGTGCTTCCTCTGAGACAGAAGACGACTCCCGTGCCGAGGTGGTTTCTTTGTTGGACGAACTCAAAGAAAGACTTCGCACTTCCGAGATCAATTCCGACAGATGTGAGAAGGAAGCTGAAGTTTTACAGTCTAGGCTTGATGAGGCTTTGCTAGAACAGGGGAAACTGGAGGATAAGTTGCACGAGACCGAAGAAAGGTTAGAGATTTCCGAGAATGAGAAAAGGGAAATGTCCAGACAAATGAGAGAAATGGAGTCAATTTACGAGGCGGAAAGAGTTGCTATGACTCGCGAGAAGGAAGATATGGCGAATAGGGAGGAGGAGATGCAGACTGTGATTCAGAGGCTGAAAGACAGCTTATCCCAAAGAGCTAATCTCGAAGATGAGGGTCGTATTTCCAGACATTGTATGTTTTCCATAGGTGTGATTACTGGGTTTAACTAACAGCAGCAAGCAAATAACTCTTCTCCGAGCATCGAAAGTGGCCATTTCGCACCCTCCGCTGCCTTACATCGGAGTGACTCGCGCAACAACTCAAAATTGATCCTGCAGAAAGATAGGCTGATTGAATCACTTCGATTGGAACTGGCCGAAGCGCAAATTAAGCTTGTGGAAACTGAGAACATGGGAGGTGGCCGTCTGCAGGAAGTGGAGAGGCTTTTGCTCGAAGCGCGTATGACGAATGCCCGATTGATGGAAGATAACGAAAGCTTCCAATTACTTTTGTCGGAGAAGACCCTTAATGGAGATTTCACAAAGAACGATTTTGGATATATGAGCAGTGCTTCAAATGCAGATGCATTGAGTGCTCTTGAAGGGCGGACGGTCACTTCAAGTCTTGCAGATGAGCTTAAAGAAGTTGAGAGCGAGAGCTATCGACGTCTGGAAGCAGAATTGAAGAGTGCGAGGGCTGAAAACAAGGCTTTGACTTTATACATCAACAAAATCATAGAACGACTACTTCAACATAAAGATTTTGAGGCAATCTTGGACCAGTCGTCAGACTTTAAACCTGGAGGGAATGTGGATAAAGATCTCCCACCACCACCACCAAAGGATACAGCTCCAGGAACCTCCCTTTTACAGCGCGCCAAGTCAGTCGCCATGGGAGCTGGCAGAGCGAGGCCTCGGCCAATATCGCATTTGCCCGCGGCCCATTCCGCGCTTACGGACCCAGACACGGCTCCCAGTAT
>Ga0335075_10009240_pt1 | contig 15055 bp, 13 predicted proteins | sample Lox_Sample_24_FD_206723 | JGI IMG/M metagenome (GOLD analysis project Ga0335075, IMG submission 206723) | Soil microbial communities from Loxahatchee National Wildlife Refuge, Florida, United States - Lox_Sample_2.4 | ecosystem: Environmental > Terrestrial > Soil > Wetlands | place: USA...
AGGAGAAACTTTTCAATCATTTGGGTTTGAAACAAACGACATTTGATATATCTACCAGAGAGAACGTCGCTCCAGTCTATGCGGTGTCGGATTCAGGAACTCCTTGCAGAACTGTCTTCCCAGTCTATTCCGACATTCGGGCCTCGCTGGTGGCAGCGTAGGCAAAAGCACCGTGGAAGACCTTCTCCTATATCAATCGATGATTTCTGCCTACAACCACCAAGTCCGAACCGATTCAACATCCTGTATTTCCGGGCCAGAAAAATGCCTCCCATAGGTGCGAGCTCGTCCGGGCTTGAGATATATTAACGCACCGTAACTTGTCTGGAAACATGGCATCAGCATTCCTCATCCTCTACCTCGAAACCGCCATCGTAGTTCTTACGAACTGCGTGGCGCTAATGGACCCAACTGATTTCATCGGCCAATTGATAACCTCTACTCTGCTCGACGAGCCTGTTATTGTTGATTTCGTCAACTTATCTAAAGCAGCTCACTGGGCGTCTATTGCTTCGTACGCGACTCTAATCGCATACCTTGACAAGCACAAGACTGCCAAGCCGCCTCAGCATCCGCTTGCAGCGTATTAAGGTGATTATCTTAGTCGCGCAGGTAACTTTGTTCTGTCAGTAACTGCTTCTAAAAGTAAAGGGCTCACAGCGTACCATGTATGACCTGCTTCCGTATAATGGCGATACGTTTTATTGGCTGGCAGACCATGATGAGGTCTAGGTTTCCTTCACTATGGCCTGACGTGCTTATTTTGGGGGCATGATCCTGCGGCGAAGGCGGAAGGTCTTCTGGAAAAAGAACTGGATGTCGAAAAGAGCAGTTGTTAAAAATCATAAGAAGGTAGGTTAGTCGTTATGAATCCCCGAGCTGACTCTGGCAGATTCCAAGGGCCTATAGACAGGGTTTCAAAAATAGAAAAGCCTACCTGTTGTCCTGTTGCCTAAGTTCAACTTTGAGAGCCTTGTAGATATGTACCGAAATTTTCTTCTACGTGATATAATAAAGTATGGCACATAATGAGCTCTTCTGAAAAAATGCCTAGAAATTCGACGGTGGTGCACAGAAAAAGCTTTCATCTAACTCCCAGTATGGTGGTACTGTTGTTTTGAGCAGCCAAAAGGAAGTGTTTTCAGAGCAGATTACTGGGCCTCCGATCCTCGAAAAACATGGCCTCTGATGATTATAAGACATGAACGTCCCTTTCATTAGCAGTAAGTCGGACAGTGATTGTGGGCAGACATTTACTTGAAGCTGACTGTGCTCAGAGTGGAAGGCACGTTTCACGAAGCTCCAATGACGAATATCTTACGGCGACACGAACGGGAACATAACGAAAGTGTGATCTGACGATAAAATCATAGTATTAATGATTATCTTCTGATGCAAAGAGGAGGATATTATCTAAAATAGCACGTCTATCGACACGGTCAAGCCTTGCACGGTGAAGACGCCTAATACTGCGGTCGGGAGAAATGATCACATTTCATGAGATTTCTTTCTCCTGTCACGCGGCCACCAGCAAAAGAAAAGCATTTCCTCAACATGGGTATCCAAGAGTAACTTAAATACGACACCTTCCCAGCTCTTTTGCGTTACATAGCTTTCAAGGTGACTGTCATATTGTAGTGTTGGGAATAGTCACGTGCCATACACAAGGCTGAAATGCTAGCCGATCTCGAAACCCATATCAGGCGTTATGGAGATCGATTGTTGCTCAAAGGCCTGCATTCTCTGAAAGATCACTTGCTCTCGGCGATATATGTGGCCATTGACCATGTAACAATGTCCGAATCGGGTTGCATGCAGATCTTGAACAGCGCAGAGTTCAGGCACACATATATATAGATGCTCGGCACCCACTCCTGGTCGATGATCATTTACAGTATCATTCACTTCGAGACCGCCATTGAAGGAACTTTACCCTCCTTCAGTGAAATTGATTGCTTATTCACCGCGTTAAGTATCAGGGAATACAGGGTCGGCCCTAGTTACGCAGTCCAGGACTCATGACTTGGCAGATCGCTCTCGCGCATGCCACGTGTTCATGACATGGCTACGGCGCACAGCGTTCCATCCCGTAACCCGGCTGGCGGGAGCAACGAGGCTGATGATCGAAAGACCACGGAATTGTGCCATGGTATACCACGCCATCTCCAACCGATGTCTCTCGATATTATGCGATGCAAGCGATGCAAGCGATGCAAAGACTGGCATAGAAGAGCGGAGAGATGAGACATGATCACCATATGATCTGTCTCGGCTTAGAATGCGGGTCACTAGACGAACAAGCAGCACTCAAAGCGCTAGCCGTATTCGAGAAAGCGAGCCGAGCAGATGACCAGGCAAGTACTTTGTCTCTCTTTCTAGAAGTGCTGCAGTTTGTACTCAGGGTCCGATGCTGGCAGCTGCGACCATCTTGCATCATCCAGAGCTACCTTAGTAGGCATGCAGACAGAAGATGAATCGTGATACTTGCACACGGCACGATTTGACATGGTCAATGTATGTCTGGTCTAGGGTCACAGCGAGGTAGACGGGATCCCAAAGACGACCGAGGGGTGAACCGTGCTCTCCCGGTCAAGCCTAAAGCAGCGGCTGCAGAAAGTAGGGCGGTGAGATGGCTTTTAAAGAACCGATTCAGTCCATCATTGGTGAATCCATCCCACTACATATACATTCTTTCTTGTATAACGTCCCAATTCGGAGCAATCAATACTGGTGGGTGTTGGAGTAGCAGTCTGCGTCTCTGATAGCCTTTATCTTTAACCCGCCGAACACCCCCATCGTCTGCTAGCCTGCGCTACACTGCCACAATCAGCTCAGGTCAGATCGAAGTTCAGTGATAATTCCCCACCCAAGCGCGCCCGAATTGACTTTTAGCATCCGTACACTACATTGCTCATTCTCGAGTCGATATCCCTATCAGTCCTATCGCGGAAGCCGGCTCATAAATCCGTATTGAATTGGAAAACATCCTACATTCGTTTCTAGATCGTGGCGATATTGGAGCTTCGTGGCAAGACGCAGGCCACGACCGCACGCCACACCAATCAACATTTTTTGATCGACAAACCTGTGTAGCACATATGACACGTGCAATGAACGCGTTGGAAGTAGCATATATAAAGGGAAACTGAGGTAGAGAGGAGGAAATATACATCGCAAAGGTCACGACAACATCGAACATGGGACAAGTCAAAATGGCGACCGCAGTCGATCCGCTCGCCACGATCAAGATCGTCAGCCCGTGGATCCCGCGCCATCGAGCCGAGAATGTGCTTTACTATACACACTTCGCGTACCCTATCGTCTTGTTTATCTTGTTTGTGGCTCTCTTTGCAGCCCACGGCATTCTCACCGCCAGCACTGACTCCACCCGAAAGGCTCCTCTCACAATTACGGGACCCGGTGGAAAGCCACTTCCAAACACGCCGCCTCCACGGACAAAGAGACCGAAGAAGCCTGTGTTCAATGATATGAAGAGGATTGTATTCAAATGTCTCCACATTGGGCTCATCTTCACATTTGGTGGCAATGCTACGATCATTTGCTTACGTGCTCTTGCAAACCGCGGTTGGTGGTGTGGTGAAGCAACTACGGCAAGTATATTGGAACATACTCTCTAAATAAGACTAATACGAGCTTAGATATATGTCGTTGGGTCTGCATTTCTCTATACCCTATTCCTGATATCTTTGGTCGACAATGAGCCATCTCCGAACATTGTTCACCTCACCACTTGGGCTGTTGCTCTTGTTGGGGAAGTGATCATCCTCGGAGTCTCGGCGTACTTGTGTACACCCGCACATCATAGACGTCCCAGGGTCAAGCCTGGCGGAGGGCATTCAAGATCGGCAAATCAATGGGAGATTGCTGAACTAGTCTGTGACGCAACTCGAATGCTACTCCTTCTTCTCACCATTGGGCTCTACATCATATTCATGGTTCAGCGGAAACCTGACAGTCGTACGAGTTCTCCAGGATGCACCACTCCGGCCGATGAACGCACACCGTTGTTGAACGGTCACGCTCATGGAAACGGCACAATAGATGTTAATGGTGCTCCTGCTGAAAACGGGAGAGTTACGGGGCATGGCACAATGAATGGGAATGAAAGCCCTGCGGAACCTGCGAATGGCAGAGCTGCTGGTCCTACTGCCCCTGCAGATAACGCTGCTTTCTACCGACCGACCACAGCCCAAGCCCGAAGTTGGTGGGAGTACTTGCGAGGATATTCACTCTTCTTCCCTTATCTATGGCCCAGTACCTCGGTTCGCCTGCAGCTGGTTGTAGTTTTGTGTTTCGCTCTCGTGCTCGCACAGCGACTCATGAACCTTCTCGTACCTTATCAGATAGGTCTTGTGACAGATCTACTAGCCGGTGACGACGATGGCAAACACGGCGTACCTGGGAAACCCGAAATGCCTTGGGTGCAGATTTTTCTCCTTATCCTTTACAAATCCGTACAAGGTACATCTGGACTCCTTGGAGCAGCTCGCTCGGTACTATGGATACCCGTCGCTCAATATTCATACGCTGCGCTGTCGACAGCCTCTTTTGAACATGTCCATGGCTTGAGCCTTGAATTTCACCTTGGCAAGCGTACTGGGGAGGTTCTTTCGGCTTTGAGCAAGGGAGCTGCTATCAACGTCTTTCTTGAGCAGGTTACCTTTCAAGTATTGCCAATGCTTATAGATTTAGGAATTGCCATAGGTTACTTTGCTATAGCATTCGACTCTTACTATTCTTTGACTGTCAGTATCCTCACCTTTTGGTATCTGTATCTCACAATTCGATTGGCACAATGGCGAGCCGAGGCACGCAGAGAGATGATCAATGCAGATAGAGAAGAGGATGCTGTCAAGAACGATTCCCTCCAATCTTACGAAACCGTCAAATACTTCGGTGCTGAGAGCTACGAGTTTGAACGGTATCGGAAAACTGTCCGGGAGTTCCAGAAAGCCGAATATAAAGTAACGTTCTCCTTACAGGTTATGAACGTGGCGCAGATGATGGTATTTATGTGTGGTCTACTAGTCGTCTGTCTCATTGCTGCCTATCAAATTACTACTGGCCAACGCCCTGTTGGAAGATTTGTCACACTTATCACGTATATGGCTCAGCTTCAAGGGCCGCTGAACTATTTTGGTACGTTTTACCGAAGTGTACAAAGTGCAATGATCAGCGGAGAACGTCTGCTCGAGCTCTTTAAGGAGCAGCCTACTGTTGTCGACGAGCTAGGTGCAAGCGATATGCCTGTGTGCCTTGGTCAAATCCGATTCGATAATGTCAAGTTCTCTTACGATGCTCGTAAGCCGGCATTGGAGGGCCTTACGTTCACTTGTCCTCCCGGCACAACAACTGCGCTAGTTGGAGAGTCTGGTGGCGGGAAATCCACTGTCTTCAGACTCCTCTTTCGCTTCTATAATTTCCAGGACGGATCTATCCAACTAGATGACCGGGATGTCCGAAATATCACCATAAAGTCACTTAGAAGCCATATTGGTGTCGTACCGCAGGACACCATTCTGTTCAACGAAACTCTTATGTACAACCTTCGTTACGCTAACCAGAACGCCTCCGACGAGGAGATCTACAACGCATGCCGTGCAGCCAGCATCCATGATAAGATTTTGACCTTCCCCGACGGGTATCAGACTAAGGTTGGAGAACGAGGATTACGTCTGAGTGGTGGAGAGAAACAGCGCGTTGCCATAGCTCGTACCATTCTTAAAGATCCGCGGATCATTATGTTGGATGAAGCTACAGCTGCTTTGGACTCCGAAACCGAACAGAATATTCAGCAAGCACTGAACACCTTATCAAAGGGCCGAACCATGCTTGTAATTGCGTAAGTGAAGATTTCTTCATGTAATGGAATATTGCTAATATTAGCTCTAGCCATCGACTTTCCACTATTACCACAGCCGACCAGATTCTAGTCCTTCATGAAGGTGCCGTTGCAGAATCAGGTACCCATGAAGAGTTGCTTGCCAGGGAAGGCCGTTACGCCGCGATGTGGAGGAAACAGATCCGTGCCGAGGAAGCCGCTCGTGAAGCTCAGGCACTTTCGGATCGCGCAGCTCAACTCCGTGAGGAGTCTCTTCAACGTCCAGGCAGCCGCGAAGGAATGACAAGCGAGGAGACTTCAGAAAACGAATCTGAGTCTGGATCTCATGCGGTGGCTTCTCACAACCCATCTCCTGGTCGTGCTTTAAGTCGAGCTGCCGAAGGTCTCCGTGGCACAGCTGAAATTCTCCATGGTCGCGGCGATGAGAGCTACAAACGTTGATCCGGCGGGAGCTCTAATTCAGTAACGGCTGATTGAGTACTTTTGCCCATTCGGTCTCTACAATACGTCTAGTTCTCTGCTAGTAGCTGCTCTTATCTGGGCGGCGAAAGCCCGAACTTAGCTTGCATGTATTCCGGTGTCCCTTTCTTACCTATCTCTGGTGAAAAACAGGAGGCTCTCTGCATTCATGCTCGTAAATAAGATACACCCTTTCCTCTCTTGCTGATAGATGCCTTTTTCCTTAATTTTGAATCCCCAAACCTTGGCTCGGTTGGGTTTGGTGGCCTTTTGGAGTCTCGACTCATGCTGGCTCTTCATAATATTCTCGATTTTCCAGTTTTCATCACGAGCGACATAGACTTTCCTAAAATTTCACGTTTACGACACGGCTACGACAGCACAAACGAAACATCACGGTGCTTAAGGGAGGTTAATTTGAGTCCTTGCTTTCGAGCTTTTTCACTTCCGTCCTCCCCTTATTGTACATACGAAACGGCACGATGCCACTAGCGATGCGATTCCGATGCAAATGCGATGCGAATGACTTTCATATACAACTTCAGATGCAGGATTTTATGGCCTGCGAAAAGGTCTGGAGTTTACTTCTAAGTCAAAAATTTTCGAGCTTGGGGCCTGGCGGGCGGCAACTTCTTTGTAAATGCTGGATGACGGTGGGTGGTCTATGTCCCGTTGCATAGGTATTTTGAGCCTAACCGGGATTGAATTGCGCAAAATTAAAGTCAAAGTTGGGGTTACTTATTAGTGCCGCACTTTACTTTCTGGCACGTCTCTGAAGAGACACTTAATAGAGTAATAGATGCAAATCACGAATGCTTGTGCCCGTTGTGCTGATCGATCGTGATGTATCTCATGTACTGGCCGATGTGATCTAGAACTGTCGAACCATGATTGCCAAGATGAAGGGGCTCGGTTTCACTGCACATCACATTCGAATACAAATAACCTGAAATTCTTCATCATTCCCGTTTTATACTACAGCTTCAAGACACACCCATCTTTACTCTCACTCCTCCCGTGCCATACAAGCGCAACAGGCAATAGCACACCCCCCCACGTACACCTTTATCTATATTCAGGCTTCACGAAATCCGCAAATGTCTTCGGTTCTTCGAGGTCACCGTGGTCGTGGTGGTGGCCGTGATCATGTGAGTGGGGATCTTCGGCCGGGCCGACGTATTCCATCTTGTAGACGCTGCCGCATTCCGGGCAGCGCTCGATGGGGCGTTCACGGGACATCTGTATGTGGGGAATGGAAGTTAGTTGGACAGGTTGGGGGACAAGGAAGGGGAAATGCCAAAATATATACGGGGGGAAAGGAGAGGGAAGGACGCACGGTGAGCCAGATGGTGACATGAGAGTCAGCGGGGCAGCCTGTGCAGCCGCAGTATTGCTCGTCGCCGAAGGACTTGACCATGATTGGGTTGTCCAGTGTGCCTGTCGTGGATGCTTTAGCCTCTCGTCGTCTTCTTCACTAGTGCCTGTGCAGCTACTTCGGAATCCAAGGGGCGAAGCTTCGGAATCTCGCAAGAATGGTTTGCCTCATACCTTTACGACTTGAATCCAATGGCTTCATGTCAAAGATGTCAATGCCCTGCATCTTGCCCAAAATCTCCAATCGCTCAAGGCCAGTCGCTTGCTCGAGATCGGTCGGGACTGTGCCGGGTTTCGCGCCAGGTCCGATAAGGTCGTCTTCGTTTTTGATCTCTAGATTCAGGATTCATTAGCTCGGCCCCTTGAAATGCGCCCAGGTGCTCAATATTAAGTCTCGGCCCTCCGTCACATGACGCCTGGCTAAAAGCTGCTATGATGCTATTTCGTACGTTCCCCACGGCAAACGGTCGGAAGAAGCAAATGGATCACGCAGCACACCTTCAAACTTCTTAATTTTAGCCTCGTTACCTCCGCTCGCCGGTGTAGGAGCGGCATTGGCTTCTCCTGTTCCCTCTATTAGCTGGACGTATTTTAATCACTCCGGGTCGCCCTGTAGCAGCAATTGTACTTACGGCGAACGATAGAAGACGTGAAGCTCCGCTTCACAATAGGGTTGACGGCCGCTCGTCGCGCAGCAGCAAACGCGGAGCGTTGGAGAAACATAGTGAGTTCAATTGTTGTCTGGTGATGTGCTGAGGTTTCGTATGATTTGAGGTTGCCGGATAGCTTCCTTCGGCGGTAGGCCGATTAGTCATCAATCACGTGATAGAGGTGAGACGGTGAGACCCTTTCTCACGTACTTCTGCATCACCACAACATCTAAGTCCGAACCAGCAAAGATAATGTCCTAATGCTCAAGTTACTACATGACTGGATATTCGGTTATTCATCTCATTCGTGCCTATTAGTCTTATCTACCAAAAGACCTTTGTATGATGGCTGCTGATCTTTCGCGGTACCACCGTACTCTAGCACAGACTATGTCTTCCTACCAGTCTGTACGGCTTTCCTCCAAAGCCGAGAGCTTAGACTCTTTAGCGCATGGTGCATTGGCAGCTTCATCTGCTCAGTGCTTCCCACGTTTTCCTGAACTTCCCACTGAGATTCGTCTCAAGATCTGGAAGTATTGCCTTCCAGCTCCTCGTGCATTAGAGGTAGATTATGGAGAATGTTCAGATTTCCTACATTGCAAATATCCCCCTCCCATTGCACTTCAAATATGTCGCGAATCACGCGCTGAAGCACTAAAGCATTATGAGCTTGCCTTCGACAACAGGCCAAATGCGAGCCGTATTTATTTTGACTTTTCACGAGATGGCTTGCACTTTAAGTATGTTGATATATTCTCAAGTTTTCCTCCTGATGAGGTGCCGCGGGCGATTGGACATGATTTGGCAAGAGTCAGATTCATGAGTTGCCGTCTGCCTGAGTCGTGCACGAGCATGCCCTACTTACCTGAATTGAGAGAGTTCAAGGCTCTCCAGGAGATCATTCTTTTGGTACCACCTGGAGGCCGAGATGGGCCTGACAGGATCTTTGTGGACCCGTCGACAGTCACTCTGAGCCCTACGTGCAGTTTCAGCGCCATACAGTTCCTGGAGAGTGATCGAAACCAGGTTGTTGAGCTGTGGTCCGATGCGGAGTGTCAGGACTTCTCCACCCCCAAGATTTCAATCATGAGCTATATTAGTGGAGATTATAGAGTTTGTTGAAACGTCAATCTGCACACAAATCTCACTCACGGCCTGGGCTGTACAGCCGGCGGCGGTCAATTTCGAGTCATTTTGAGTAGTGGAGTCATTTCAATATCGAGTAGTCACAGCCACTTTTAACAGCACCATTCTTTGGCACATGTTACATTCGTTCCATGCAAGAGCATGCACTACGATTCATCAGGCACTCTTCCCCCTACACATTTTTCGAGACAGCAATTTTGACTGGCCGAGGCCGCCACCAATTTTCCAGGCAACAGCCAGCCATTCTCGGTGAATTTGAATTTCACGGCACAACAAGCGAATGCCGATCATCAAATTCAGCCTCATCAACAACCCCGCCAAGTCCGGCCAAAAGTCATTGAGCCCGGTCTACATTATTATAAAGTACTGCCTCCCTCCACAGAGCCTCGTAATGCCACATATCCACAAACTCGCTCAAAATCCACCAGACCCTCATTAAACAACGAACGCACGAATCTATCATTCACTTCCTTGAAAACCCCAAACCACCAAATTCGCGCCCGTCACTCCAATGGGCACTAATTCTCAATCCCACTACAGCAACCGCAACCACAGCCGCAGCAGCTCCCGCTACGACTCCGAGACCGACCGACACTATAATCTCAAAGCAAGCCTACATGTCTTCGGCCTCCTGATATGCATGCGCATACTGCTCCCCATACTGTTCCCCAGTGAGCACGAACCTGAAAGCTCTCCGCCGCCTGAAAATGGGCATGGTTACGGCTATGGCTACGGGAATGGATATGAGAACGGAGATGATCTGCCGCCGCCGCCGTATTCGCGCGCGCAGTTGAGGGACAGGGAGACGAGCGAGATTAGTAGGATTGAACCTGCTGATCCTGCTGCACCTGCGACTGGCAGTGGAGCTGTGGCTAGATATAGGGACCGGGACAGGAACAGAGAAAGGGGCAGAAATATCGAGCCCGACGGGAGTTCCTGGGATGGCACAACAGCCTACGGCAGTGATACCAACTCGGAGAGTGAAGATTACGCGCAAGAACGCGCTGCAAGACGGCGAGAGCGGAGACGGGAACGGGAACGAGAGCGGGAGCGAGAGCGGGATAGGGACCGGAGGCGTAATAATGGCAGGCGTTAGTTGATATGATATGATATGATATGATATGATAGTTTAGGTTTCATGTGTCTGAGTCGGGGGTGGGTGATTAATGAGTCACAATTAATGATACACTGGGTTCTCTTGTATGAATTTCATGTAACGATCGGATGAATGGCTACGAGCTGGAATGGACCAGAAGGGGACGGGATGCAGGCGTCTTTTTTTTTTAAAAAAAATTCTCATCACTGGACTGGATCTGTTTCCCTATAAGACGGCGTGTTGAATAAACATGTAGTTATATATTAGTATTCAATATACCATTTGCTCACTTATGAATATATATACTCAACTTATGTACCCTACTAGTACTTAAGTACTATGCACAATACATATCATGATTAGACAGACTCGTAGTATAGCTTAACTTCATCTAATTTTTTTTCTCTCTCTCTCTCTCTCTTCATATCCTGATTCGTAAATGCATCCAAATAGGTATCATAAAATATCGTACATCCACACCATCAGTCACCAATCCGATGCCGTAATGCGTTATCAAATGCCAGTCCAAGCCCTAAAATTCACATCACCAACATACCACCAAACGCCTTTTCTTCATGCTCTGGTATCCACAGCGCGTCCACCAACCGGCAGACCACATCAGAAATAAGTACTCCTCTTCTTCTGCACCTTCTTCCTCTCCCCCTCCGCCGCGACCGGCATGCCTAACAGCCTTCTCTGCTCATCCCTCTCCCAGTGCCCGCCGCCGAAAAATCCACTCGAACTCGCGCTTGCCTGCGCTGGCGCCTGCATGTAGGGGCCGGGAGCCGTCTGTGGATATCTACTGTTACCCGGCGGAGGCGGAGGCGGAGCAGCAGAGGGCTTGCCCCACCAGGAGTTGAAGGGCCTGCTCTGAGCCGCAGGATTCGAGGCCGGGACGCTGGATGGGCGCTGGACGGGTAAAGGCTGGGAATGCGGGGCTGAAAGGTGTTGGGGGAGTTGTTGGGGGCGAGAGTTCGAGTTGGCGTGTGAACGGGGCGGCAGGGGGGGTGGCGCGTAGTTGTCAGGGACAGGGTTGACGCCGTATTGTCTCCTTAGTCGTTCTGTTTCTTTGGCGACTTCGGCTTCTCTTTGCTGTCGCTCTTTTTCTTCGGCTTCAAGCATCTTTTTTATGCGCTTCTCTTCGCGGCGCTCCGCTCGCTCGCGTTCTTTTTCTTCTGCTTCGGCGATGGCAAGGAGACGGGCTGTTTCGGCGTCGATTTCTGCTTGCGTCGGAGCATTATGCCGCGGTGGCTGAAGGGGCAGGTTCGGGGAGCCAGGAGCGAGCAGGGCACCTGAAGCTAGTGGTGGGGTAGTGTTGGTCCTTCCATTAATCATGGCAAGACCGCCACTGTTCTTTCGGGAGGTAGGCGGAGAACTTATGTTGAACATCTCGCGGCTCGCATTGAAGTATAGATCCTTGATAACAGCAGCTGAGAGGAGCAGGACAACTTCTAGACCCTTGAAGTCCTCAACTTCAACTCGGTTCATATTTGGCTCGTAGATGGTGAGTTCTTTGCCATGTTGGAACATTGCAATTGTGATGTCCGGCTCCTTGCTCTTCTTCCCATCTGTAGACTTCCCAGCCAGAACGCATGTTATGTCCTTTGACAACTTGGAGTCTCTTTTCCATTTGAAGGCAATTTTGGGGGTGACATCTGAGGCTGCTGGGTCACTCTGACTCCTATCCAAAGCTGAGACTGACGGTATTCGGAAGGTGTTTTGTGGCATCTCAAACTCCCAATATGATGATAAATTCCACGATCCTGCAATCTGCTTGATCTTCACTTGCTGATCCGGGTTGTAAAGTTGAATTATGAAGCTGTTGGGTACAACGGGTACGAGAGGCGGCGAAACGCCATTGTTTGCTCTTATCTCTGCCTGTGAAAGGGTAGGCTGGGTCCATTCTGGTTGCACAAGGACCTCTGCGAAGAGGACCTCTGGATTGTAGGAATCGTATAGTGCTATCGCATAGCAATTCTTGGAAGCAGGAAGACTTGGATCTGGACGTCTTAAGGTATACTCTGGTTTGAGATCATGACCTCCTTGGCCAAGGAAGAGAGTGCTATGTAACTTGTTATCTGAAGAGGGCTTGATGAAGAATGTAGGTAGATTCTCGTCAAGCATGATGCTAGTGAGGTGGGGCAGCGGACAGCTGCAGCTGTTGGTGATTTAGCTTCACTCGGTACTGAGTCAGTGGCAATAGCGGAAGGTAGAGAGCGAAAGGTTGATGGGGTGGTTTTATTGAAGAGGGAACGATCGATTCAGCCCCATCGCTGACGACGAAAGCGCGAGGCTGAATTGTCCTACGACTCGCAGGCTGTGCTGTGCTATTTTTGGTCTGCGGCATGATTGCTGCCTCAACACTAAGGCTAGGCAAATAGTCAAATCAGTCAAGTCAAATGGCCATTTGATTTCGTAATAGCTCAGTCAAGTAAATTATTAAGTATCTAATTCGCCAGGGTATAACGTACATAGTTGTACAATCCTAAAACGCCTCTCCTCATCCCCCGTTGAAATTTTTATAGTCTTCTACAGACACTAGGTCTGATCTAGTGATATGTAGATCGTGTTATACAAGCTCCTATCTATTCCTCAGAGTATTTTGTCTAAGATCGCACTTGGAACCCTGCTACCACTCGCAAGTGGTACCTCAATCCCCGGATGATATTTGAATCCTGGATCTGTAATTTCACTTTGTAGCCTTTGGTGATGTGCTCTCTTAACGTGTGCCTGGGCAGGTAATGCAGGCATGCTGTCTATTTCCCTGTCGTGTTCCTTTTGCCGCTGAACTCTTTTCGCTTGATGGCTCACCCACGAATTGACCGTGCGAAATCGCGGTCCAGATTCTTCAGATGACGTCGTCAACGTCGTATGCGTCGTAGTTGACGTGTAGATTGTGTCCCTGTTCCCTCTACCCCGCCCCAAAGTTGTAGGACTGCTTGACCATGAGAAACGTGAATAATTATTATCTTTTTGTGACGCGCGGCTCGCACGCGACTTGCGTTGGTTGTTGGGCTTGGTTGGCCCGGATTCTGGGATGTCGATCTTGGCATCGCCAAATCCTGATGAAAGAGAGGAAAGCTCCGAATATGGCCTGTTGTTCGTATAAGCTATTGAAGGCTGCCGAGCTGGCCGTGACTCTGGAACGGATTGGAGGGTTTCATGATATAGTGCGGTATCCTCGAGTTTTGAGAGTAAGGCTTCTCGGACTAACTTTTGACGCTCAGTCTCCGCACGTGCTAGTACTTGTGTCGATGGAAGTACCGTCATCGGTACGGGTTCAATTACAATGGGTGCATATGGCTTTCGTATTGCGGGAATACACTTCTCGTCGTTCAGAGTGGCGAATGGCGGGGCATAATTCTCTGTTCCACTGTATGAGCCCGGTCTCCACGAGCCACGACCTCTTCGAGTGAACCTGCGGAATCGCCCCGTAATATCTATCTTCAGAAACCGTAGCACGCAGTATACGATTGTCCCGATAAAAATGATGGCACCTGATCTTGTGTTAAATCTCCGTGTTATGGACTTTGGGCAACAACATACCTATTGTAGCAGCAGATATAAGCACGTGCTGTGCTGTTGGTGATAAGGAAATATTTCCAACATCTGTAACAACTGGTGCTAGAATGCTAGTGGTTGTTGCTGCAGATTGATCTAAGGCAGCCGCAGCACTTGACGTTGTATGGATTGATGGAGTGGAAGAGACGACCAAGCTTGGGGCGGGTGTTGACGTAGTATAGTCGCTTGTACTAGCATCTAGCACGCTGCTGCCTTGACTTGAAGAAGTTGTGGACCAAGCTGAGGAACTGACTTGAGTATTTGTAGAGATCGAGGATGCCGCGAGAGAAGTTGAGGTCAACAGGGAAATCTGCCAGTGGTCAGTCATCGTTGTCTAAGCAAGATTCATCTAAACCATACCGATGGCGAAGGCTGGATTGTAGATGATAAAGATACACTCAAAGATGTTGATGTCTCCGACGCGGGTGTTGAAGTTACAACAGTTGTAGAAGCCACGGAATAGTCGTCAGAGTAATCTGAATCATCCCCATAATAGTCTCTGTCAGCGTGTTTATTGTCCTTGTTTACTCTTTGCTTGGACCTCTCCTCAATCCTAAGCTCATCGGCGGAGTCATCTCGGAGAGGATACACGCTTTGTAGGAACCCTCGTTGTTCGAATGGTGCCATGTCCTACCCGTACCCCTCCGGACGTTGCCACTCTTTGGACGTTATTCGCCACCGTGAGGATGGATGGAGCATGCAAGACGCTCTCAATTGAGGGACGGAGGGTATCGATAGGTAAGTAAAAATCTGCTCGGCCTTGCAGCGTTGAAAGGATTGGCACGCGCCAGTTGTGAAAGATGACAATTACAAGTAAGTATAATGGGGAAAGAATAAAGCTGTTGCTGATATTCTTTCACACGTAGACATGGGAGAAACTAGCTAGATACAATACGTAGCTTCTTG
>Ga0335075_10009241_pt1 | contig 15055 bp, 13 predicted proteins | sample Lox_Sample_24_FD_206723 | JGI IMG/M metagenome (GOLD analysis project Ga0335075, IMG submission 206723) | Soil microbial communities from Loxahatchee National Wildlife Refuge, Florida, United States - Lox_Sample_2.4 | ecosystem: Environmental > Terrestrial > Soil > Wetlands | place: USA...
ACGCGGTCAGGAGAACCGTCAGCGGCAGCCAGCTACCCCCGTGAATGATCAGGGCTAGCCGCCGCCGCCTGAAATTCCTCATTCACAGGTATTGACAATTCCTCAGCGGACGGGCCAACCTTCGCTGCTCGCGATGTTGTAGACTCCCTCGCCGGGTGTCACGGGAGGCCACGGCACGGTCGACGGAGAACGCATGGTAGTACGCGGTAGGAAAGATCGGCCTAACGAGCTCCTCAACTTGTGCTTCCACGGTGTCGGCACGCCGGAGCGTCCGCTTGAGCCAGACGAGGAGCTCTACTGGGTTGAGCCTGCACAATTCGACGAATTTCTGGCCGTCATAGGTAGGTACCCGTCGGTGCGCATAACCGTCGATGACGGTAATCATTCAGACATCGCTCTGGTCTTGCCGACGCTCCAGCGGCACAATCTAAAGGCTTCCTTCTTCGTGATCTCCGGTCGACTGGGACAGCCGGGGTCACTCGCACCAGCGGAGGTCCGGAGCTTGGTCCAGAGTGGCATGACTGTAGGCTCTCACGGGATGCGGCACACACCATGGCAATCAGCAGATGACGAGCAGTTGCGTGAAGAGCTTGTCGACGCAGCAGTCGCGATAGCTGACGCGGCTGGGCAGGCCGTTCACGAGGTTTCCTGCCCGTTCGGTTCTTATAACCGGCGCGTACTAAAGGCAGCTCGCCGCTTCGGATTCTCGCGCATATATACGGTAGACGGCGGTCCGGCCAGGAGCGACGCATGGCTGCAACCGCGCTATACGGTTCGGGCCGCTGACACTCCTGCAGACCTTGAGCGTCGGGCGCGTTCACCGCACGGAACGCCGTTCGCCACCGCGGTACGCGGGACCAAGTCGATGGTAAAACGATGGCGATAGGTCGGTCGACCGGAACCAGGAAGCCGGGCGAGCAGGTGGTCCTGCTGGGGTTCGCTGAGGCCATGGCCGCAATCGAGGCAACCTGGTCGCTACAGCGGGCAGGCTTCCGTGTGGTGGCGTTTCGGCGCGCCAAGAGTCGTCCGGCGCTGCGGCGCGTCCGCGGTATCGAACTCCACGATGTGCCGGGCCCAGAGGTGGATTCCGCTGCGACCGTCGCTGCTGTGGCAGCCTTGGCCGACGACCTCAAGCCAGCGGCTATTTTGCCGCTGGACGACTCGGCTCTGTGGGCCTGCAGCCAGTTGACCGACCTGGCGGTACCGCTCGCCGGCGCATACGGCGACGCCATCGGCTATGCCCTGGACAAGGGCCTTCAGCTCGAGGCCGCGGGCCAGGTCGGCCTACCGGTCCCGCCGACGCAGGTCCTGAACAAGCTGTCCGACGGCGGACTCATCAACTTCCCTGTCATGGTCAAGCCTGCACGGGCGTTGTATGAGGTCGGCGGGATGCTTGATCGCCCGGCCGGAGTCATATGCGCGGACAGTCAGGAATTCGAGCAGGCGGCGGCTCGGCCGTGGCCGGGCCCGCTGCTCGTACAGCCGTTTATTCACGGCGTCGGCGAGGGTCTGTTCGGCCACGTCGGCCCCCGTGGGGTCACCGGATGGAGCTCTCACAGGCGCGTGCGGATGATCAACCCTCAGGGTTCGGCCTCATCTGCCTGCCGGTCGAACCCAGTTGACGAAGAGCTTCTCGAGCCGAGCGAGCGGTTTCTCGACGCCATCGGCTGGCGTGGAATGTTCATGCTCGAGTTCTTGAGAGATTCTGACGGCAAGCCGTGGTTCATGGAGCTGAACGGTCGAGCCTGGGGAAGTATGGCGTTGGCTAGGCGTCGCGGCTTCGAGTACCCCGGGTGGACCGTACAGGCAGCGCTCGATCCGGGTTTTGAGCCGATTCCCCCGGCAAGCTCCCCTGAGATCCTCTGCCGCAATCTGGGCATGGAACTGGTGCATCTGATGTTCGTCGCCCGCGGACCGCAGTCGAGCGCGCCGATGGAATGGCCGCGCCTCCGTCGGGCCGTGGGCGACGTGTGCCGGCTCGGTCCGCACGATCGCCTCTACAACTGGAAGCGGTCACAGCCAGACGTACTCGTCGCCGACACCTTGGGTACTCTCGGACGCTACGCGCGGAAGCTGGTTGGCAGCCGACGATGACAAGGTGGCGGGTGGCCGCGCACGTCCATTCGTCGTGGTCTTACGATGCCGAATGGTCACTGTCAGACATCGCCCACGCGTTCCGGCGGCGGCGATACGATGTGGTGCTCATGTCAGAGCACGACCGAAGCTTCGACCAGCAGCGCTGGGCGGATTACCAGCAAGCTTGTGCCGATGCAAGTACCGACGGCATTCTCCTCGTCCCCGGCATTGAGTACGAAGACGCCGACAGCGTGGTCCACACCCCCGTGTGGGGAGACGGCGTTCCCTTCCTCGGGGCAGCGCGGCCCACGCTCGAGCTACTCCAATCAGCCCGTGCACGGGGCGCAGTGGCCGTGCTGGCCCACCCGTGGCGACGCAATGCGATCTCGCGTTACCAGCCCCAATGGGCGTCGTTGCTAAGCGCAGTCGAGGTCTGGAACCGAAAGTACGACGGCGTTGCGCCGCACCGGGACGGCTACCTCTTTGCTGATCGGGAGGGCTTGCGCACGTTCGTGTCGCTCGACTTTCATACCCGTCGTCAGTTCTTTCCGCTGGCTATGTCTGTCTCGCTCGATGCGCGCCCGACGACTGCCTCGCTCGTGGAAGCGATACGCTCTGGCAGCTGCCAGCCAGAGTTTCTGGGCATGTCCGCGCTCCGCTTCACCCGAGGCCTCGAGGGAGTAACCCTCCGGGCACTCGAGACCTGCAGGCGAGGAGTGCGGGGACCGATTCGCCGACTCCAGCGCCGCAAAGGTGGGTAAGACCAAGCCCGATGCCAAGGCGCTGACGACAGCAGCGGCCAGGTTGGTCGGCTTATCTCCCGCCAGGGAGGCCTGACCAGCGGGTTTTTCGAAGCAGCATTTTGAGCGCCACGCGCTTATCGGGATCGGCCGAGCGCAACAGATACTGCAAGATCACGCTGGCCCGAAACATGGAAGTGGCCGGCTCGCGGTGATACTTCTGGTAATACCGGACTCGGTTGACGGCCATCAGGGCGCCCAGGGCTGGCGATCGCCCCGATCCACCGTCCTCGTGGCGCACCCGGGCCGTTGGGATGTAGCGGACCCGGTACCCGCGACGGCGAGCCCGTGCGGCAAAGTCCGTCTCCTCGGAATAGAGGAAGAACCGGCCGTCATCCCAGTCTCCGACTGCATCGTTGCAGCTAGCCGAGATGAGCAGCGCCGCCCCACCGGCCCACGCCACATCCAGCTGATCCTGGTAGGCCTGCCGGTCGCGTATGGTTTCGCTCAGCCATCCAGGCCGGTTCGGCCACTGGCTACCGAAAAGAGCTTCCCCTAGGGCCCGCGCCACGCTGGGTTCGCGTCGCAGGGATGGGTACAAGTTCCCCTCATCGGTGACCAACATGGGGACAGCAATCCCCACCTCAGGCTCGTCGAGTGCTCGGTACAACTGGAGGACCGCTCCGGGCTCGAGCACCAGATCCGGGTTCAGTACCAACAGCGAGGAAGCCGGCCCGGCTTGAGCGCGGCCGACGTTTATGGCGCCCGCATACCCCAGATTCTGGCCAGCCTCGATAGCCGCTACGTCATCCCGCGACCGGACGATGGACACCGTGTCGTCTTGCGAGCCATTGTCCACGACCAGGCAACGGGTCCTCAGCCCAGACGTGGCACTGGGCAGCGAGTCGAGAAGCCTGGCGATATGCCGGGCGCTGTTGTAGCTGATGATGATCACGGCGCAGTCGACGTACCGGCCCGTTACGCCGGGCGCCTGGCTGATCTCAGCACGTTGTTCGCTTGAAGGTGACATCTGCCGCCGCCCGTTTCCCTCACTCAGGGTTGCGTACCCCTCGCCCGTGGCAATACCTGTCAGCCCGACGGGCATGCCTGTCGATTAAAATACGGCAATACCTAGCCCGGGACAGCCGGATGAGGCGGGTCGACCGTCTCTGACCTGCCCGAACTGGGGGTTTGCAAAACTAACGCGCTTAGGGCTGCCATCGCGATCGGCGCTTCGCGCGTCTAACTGACACGGAGTGAGCGAAAGGTCCCGCCGTCGGCGGTAGCCATGACCGTAGGGGGAGCAGGCGATATGTCATCGATTGGGCTGGCGGTGATCGGCGCTGGGTATTGGGGACCGAACCTGGTCCGCACGGCGCTGGCCACGCCGGCGCTGCAACTGGAGTGGCTGTGCGACCTCGACGAGGAGCGGGCCCGGACGGTGCTCGGCCGATATACGACCGTCCGGGCAACCTCCTCTTACGAGGACGTGCTTTCCGACCCGGCAGTCGCCGCGGTGGCGGTGGCCACGCCTGCCGCAACGCACTTCGACCTGGCTCAGGCGGCGCTGGAGGCAGGCAAGCACGTGTTGGTGGAAAAGCCGCTGACGTCCACCGTCGCCGAGGGAGAGAAACTGGTCGCGCTCGCGCGGGAGTCCGGCCTGGTCTTGATGTGCGATCATACGTACTGCTACACGCCCGCGATACGGCGCATCCGGGAACTCGTCCAGAGCGGGGAGATCGGCGATGTCCAGTTCATCGACTCGATCCGGGTGAACCTCGGCCTGGTGCAGCCCGATGTGGACGTGCTCTGGGACCTTGCACCGCACGACTTCTCGATCCTTGATTTCGTGCTCCCGGAGGACGTCGTGCCAGTTAAGGTCGCGGCCCACAGCAGTGATCCGGTTGGCGCCGGACGTGCCTGTCTCGCGCACCTGTCGGTGTGGCTGTCGACCGGCGCCCTGGCTCACATGCATGTGAACTGGCTGAGCCCGACGAAGATCCGGACCATGGTTTTCGGCGGGTCACGCCGCACCATCGTCCTTGACGACATGAATCCGCCGTCCCGGCTGGCGGTGCATGACCGCGGGGTGGATCGCATCCCGCGCGATGCGCTGGGACTGGATGAGCGCAGGAAGACGCTCGTCTCGTACCGAACGGGGGATATCTGGGTACCTGCCCTCCCCGAACAGGAGGCGCTGCTGTCGGTGATGTCGGAATTCGCCGCGGCAATCGGCGAGAGCCGACCGCCACTCACTGGCGCGGCAGCGGGACTGCGGGTGCTCAGGCTACTAGAGGCGGCATCTCAGAGCGCCGAGCAGGATGGGCGAGGCATGCCGGTCCGAGTCGAGGACATCAGGTGATCGGCCGCCGGAATCCTGGCTCCCTGGTCCGGTCTGTCATCAAGCGAGCGCTCGCCCGACGGTGGCTTGCGGCGCAGGAACTACGCAACAAGGTAAGGTTTGCCCCGACCGCGCTGGCCCTGCGACGGATCGAGCAAGCCGAGGTCGCACGCCTGGAACGCAAGGTCGAGCCGCTGCCGCCGGCAAAAGTCGCCACGATAATCCTCACCTACCGCCGTCCGGAGATGCTCCTTCGAGCCGTGCGTTCGGCTCTGGCCCAGACTGAGCGCGACCACGTTGTGATCGTGATCGACGACGGCGGCGGCGGCCTGCCCGAGCTACCGGAGGATCCACGGCTACGGGCCTACTCGCTGTCGGCTAACACCGCTGTGGTGGGCGTCGTAGTGAACGTCGGGATGAGGCTGACCCGCTCCACGTATGTCGCGTTCCTGGCCGACGACAACGAGTGGAAGCCGAATCATCTAGAGGTAGCGCTCGAGGCGCTCGAAACCGGACCGGTCGGCGACCGGCCCGACCTGGTATACACGGCCCTCTTGCGGAGCTTCCCGGACGGCCGTCTCATGGACAAGCTCTCCGTTCCCTTTGACCGTAAACTGCTTGCCCGAGAAGGTTATGTGGACGGCAATGCTGTGGTTATCAGGCGTTTCCGCGGTTTGCACTGCAGCCGCATCCGGCGGCCCCGCGGCATCGCCCCTCGCGAGGACTGGGAACTGGTGTACCGCCTCAGTCGACGCAGGCGGGTCCTCCATGTCCCGGTTCCTACCGTCCACTACCAGGTGCACCGTGAAAGCTACTGGTCAGACTGGCCCGAAGATCTGGAGTTTCGAAGGCCGTCCGCGGGTACCGTCAATCCGGGAGCGCGATCTTCGTGAGGCTTGTCTGTCTAGAGGCGCCGCGTTGCTCAGCGTGGCTACCTGTGACCGTAGCTTACCCTGGGTGACGAGGGGGTTGTTTGATGCGTATTGGCTATACCGTCCGGGCGTCAGTGGTCGTGATCCGCCACCCAGCACAGGGTATCGAGCGTATCCGCGGGCGCTGGGATCGGCGCGGGGACCGGCGAGCGCTAGCGGCGACCGACCTGCCGGCCAGGGTCGTGTACGGGGCGACCGAGGGCTGGAGCGAACTACTCCATCAGGCGTTGCAGATTCCTTGGCCGTGCCCGGAAACGGCGTCGCTCGAGGCGGTCTGGGACCAGGTCATAGCTGAGCTCAGCGCGGCCGGGGCCCGTGTCGGAATCGGTTCCTACGGCGGGTGGAACGACGGCGATCGCGCGTTCGCCGAGGCCATCTGGTGCCTCGTAGCGCACTTGCGCCCCCGGGCTGTAGTAGAAACGGGGGTGGCCCACGGGCTCACCAGCCGGGTTGTCCTCGAAGGCCTGAATCGCAATGACCAGGGGCATCTATGGAGCGTTGATCTGCCGGCGGTCGATTCTGCCCTGCACCCTGAAATCGGCATGGCGGTGTCCGAGGGTCTGCGGCCTCGCTGGTCATATGTCCAGGGGACGGCCCGCGAGCGGCTTCCCGGCCTGCTGAGCCAACTCGGAACCATCGACCTCTTCATTCACGATAGCCTGCATACTGGGCGTAACCAGCGTTTCGAACTCGAGGCCGCATGGGGAGCGCTGCGGCCCGGTGGAGCGGCTGTAGTCGATGATATCGATCACAGCCTTGCCTTCAGGTCCTTCGTCAATGAGGCCCAGCCGCAAATGTCGCTAACCGCCCGCCACGTCACCGGGCCAGGACTAACGGGGCCAGATGGCTTGTGGGGTCTAGCCATCAAAAACAGCGAGGCGCCTGCACCTGCTGCACCGGTACCCAGTTCGCGTGGCAGACGCCGCCCGTCAGTCAAGGGGCGCCGAACGACGCGCACGGCTGACCTGCAGGCCATTGAGGCGAGCCCGCATTACGAAGCCTTGAGAACATTGGTGAGCAACTACTCCCTGCGCGAGCGCAGGCATGGGCAGATCGAGCTAGCCGTGGTCAAGGAAATCGCTTTCACAATCCGGCGATTGGCGCCGACCGGATGCCGCCTTCTGCAGCTCCAGCCTCTCCATGATCCCGAGGTTCTTCTCTTCCGCGATCAGATCATCAAGCCGGCGCGTCCGGTTATCTACGATCAAACGGATCGACATGATCCAGATGTCAAGGTGGCGGCTGATCTTGAGGAAGTGGATTTCGAGGCCGCCAGGTTGCCAGCCCCGAGCGAACACTTCGATCTGGTGATCTGGAATCGCGAACTCGTTGTCTTGAAGAACGTTATACCTGCCTTGCGAGAGGTCCGTAGGGTCATAAGGCCCGGAGGCTTCTTGGTCCTTGCGTTGCCGAATCTAGCCGCTATTCACAACCGCCTGCTGCTCCTTGCTGGTCGCCAGCCCACCACGCTACATATCAACAACGGGGATCACGTACGAGCCTTCGCGGCTCCCACAATGACGCGTGTCCTTGAACGCGATCTCGAGTTCGGCGTGCGGCGAATCATCGGTGTGGGTATAGCTCCGGTTACGAGCGTTTGCCTGCCCGGTCCTCTTCGCGACCTAGGTCATACGGCCATCTGGGTGCTCAGGAAACCCGGGTGAGGCGTTAATGAGCGCTTCTCAACTCGAGTTTCTCACCTGACTCGACGTATTGCTCGCCGGTCTGCGGGCAACGCCAAAGGCCGTCGCCAGTGTCGATCAGCCGGACCCCTGCGCGGCCGACCCACCCCACGCGCCGGGCCGGTGCGCCGACAGCCAGGGCGAAATCGGGCACGTCCCTGGTCACCACCGCGCCAGCGGCGACCAGGGCCCAGCGCCCAATCTGGCGGCCCGGCAGCACGACTGCGCGCGCACCGACCGACGCACCCTCGCGGACCACCACTCCGCTGGCCCCCCAGTCACCCGGCCGCTTGAGCTTCCCCGCCATATCAACCGACCGGGGGAACTGATCGTTGGTGAGCACAGCGGCAGGTCCGATGAAGACGCCGTCCTCCAGTCGGGCAGGTTCGTATACGAGCGCGTAATTCTGTAGCTTCACCTTGTCGCCTATGATCACCCCCGGACCGATGTAGGCCCCGCGCCCGACGATACAGTCGCAGCCGACGCGTGCGTCTTCCCGTATCTGGGCCAGATGCCAGACGGTCGTCCCTGCCCCCAGCACCGCCCTGTCATCCACGTCAGCTGTGGATTGAACGATGGCAGCTCGTAGGCCGCTCCGGGCTGTTACCTCGCGCTCCATCATCCTAGACCGTCACCCTCGGCGACGGATCGGCTTCCACCATGTCTTCCAGCCGCGCAGCCAGCGTATCCGGATCCAGCCAGAACGGGTTGCGATGTGGTTGCACCCACGGTAGCGGGCTATTGCCTATGATCGCATGATAGCCGAAGCCATAGAACCTGCAGAGGAAGAAGAACGCCGGTTCGACCGGCAGGTTCGGAAAGATTTCCAATACCTGGAGTGGTGCATTCTTACGGAAGATGATGTTGTAAAGACCAGCTCCGTGAATGGACGCGACGCAACCTGCATGTGAGAAGATTTCGATCTGCTCGGCGAGAGTCCGGGTGCCTGGGTCGATCATGCGAAAGCCATATCGCTTACATATAGCTGAGATCTCATCGTAATTTGTTAGCGACCGACCGGCGGCTGGGTCACGAGTAATGAATATTCGGTCTGAGGAGTGCCGGTCGCTGTCCGGAACGGCGAGCAGCGTTCGGAGATAATCCGCTGGTTCCCTTGCAAATCGCGCGGTTTCCCCGAAATACAGATTGTCCACTCTCACGAAAGAATGAATCCGTTGCGTGAACCAATTACGGTCAGCGAGACTGGGGAGTTTTACCAGATCACGGAAGAATGGTGCTGCGGCCAGGCGCTCTGAAATTATCAGCGGCGTACCCCTGTCTACGCCATTTTCATCGGCCAATCGCATCGGTCCACCGATTACATCGTGGAGGGCATGATAGTAGTTCGCCTCCCCGAATGTCCTGAGGGATACCGCGGTATGGAGCCGGGGCGATCGGGGGGCGGCCGCGCGGAGGGCCAGTGCCCGGCGGAGGCCAGGCCGTGACCTCAGGTTATAATCAATGATGGATCTCTCATCAAGACGCCAACGCCGCGTTGTGATCCATCCCGTGGGGTGAATGAGAGCAGGACGGTTCGTAACGCGAAAAGCTTCCCGTCGGGTACGGCCGGTAAGGTCAGCGAGGTTCCGGTAGCTGTGTTCTGGCTCGACACTCTTCACGACGAGGTCCATGTCGGCCGTTACGTCGATGCCGCGTTCGCACAAAGTAGTTACCTGAGCACGGCCCTTTTCCGCACCTAGGAGGTCCCACGCCCGTGGGTGGCGGGATTCGACCGGCAGCAAATACCCGAGTAGAGCACGCGCGAACCGAGTGGGATCGAAACCTGGCCCAGATACCTCAGGCCCGATCGCCGACGCTTGTTCGCTGTGCGGCGCCATGTGAGTCCCTCCCGTCGACCGGACAAGCCATCTTGCTCGCGCTTCGTCGCGATCACAACTTAATGCATTCTTACGAGCATTATGACGCGCTCGTTTCGTTCACCTTGGTCACTATTTCTGGTCGTCGCGTACTGCGCAGCAACACGCGCATCGGAAATGCTACTGGGGCATAGACCGTGATACTCGCCACACCCGCTGTAACCAATCCGGCCAAGCCGCTTCCTACCGTATGGATCACGAAAAGCGAGACCGCAGCCATGAGGGCGCCGCCGATAAGCGGCAGCGCACTGGCGAGGCATAGGTAGCGTACGGTAACTCCAGCCCGCGAGAGACCCCACAGGAAAGCGGGCCCGACTACGCCGACCGCGACCAGGACCTGTCCCCAACCCACCCCGACAATGCCGTACTTCCGGGCCCCGATTATCAGGACCGGTATCAGCGCACCTAGCCACGCCGCCTGAATCCACAGCAGCAGATGCCGCTGCCCGGCGGCGGCTAGGCAGTCATAGGCGAGGGCATAGACCACGCGCAGTAGTCCGAGTACGACGAGCGTCTCGAGGACCGGCGCCGCGGCCAGCCATCTCGGCCCGTAGACGGTCCTAATGAGCGGCTCGGCGAGCGTGCCGAGGAGGACGCAGGCTGGGACCGCCAAGACTAGGGCCAGCGCCAGCGCGCGGGTGAAGCTCTCGGCTAGGCGTTGCCGTGAGTTAGCGACGCGCGAGAAGCCGGCGAAGGAGATGCGGCCGGCAGCCGACATGATGACGTTGACTGGCCAGTTGGAGATATTGAAGGCCAGAGCATAGAGCCCGAGCAGGACGGGACCGAGGGTGGAGCCCACGATCATCGAGTCCACGTTGAACACGGCCAGTGTGAGAAGCGCCGCGCCAGCCAGCGGCAGCCCATACCTAAGCAACCGACGCGCCAAGGCAGTGTTCCAGCCGGGCAGGACCAGCTGGGGTGCGAGCGCGTAGTACAGCACCGTGGCGACGGTGCTCCCCGCCACGGCGCCCACGGCGAAGCTCATCGCGCCGTGCCCAGTGAAGGCGAGGGCCAACATTGTGCCCGTGCTGACGAGGAAGTTGAGCGAATCGCAGATCAGCTGACGGCCCTGTTGGAATTCCCGCTCGATTAGGGCACTGGGCGCGCCGGCGAAGCCATCAATGATCACACAGATGGACACGACGCGGACGACTGAGGTTGCTCCGGGGGACCCGAGCGTGCGGGCTATCTCCGGTGCAGCGGCGAACAGTGCCGCGTAGACAATCGTGCTCGTCGCGACCGAGATCGTGAGGACCGTACGAGCGACATTTCGCACGTCCCCGTCCCACCTGATGATAGCTGAACATATGCCCAGTTCGTTCGCGCTGAGCAACAAGACGAGAACCACCTGCGAAACCGCGTAGAGGCCCCAGATCCTGGGCCCGAACACGGTCCGTGCCAGGTAGGCGGTGACGACAGAGCTGCTGACCCGCATGAGGATCGCGTTCAGCATGCTCCACCGGGCACCTTTCCGGACCCTGCTGCCCAGGTTCTCCGCTGCCGGGGGGAGCGTACGCGAAGTAGGGGCCGGCGGCACGACCGACAGAGCCGTACGCGTGGGCGGCTCGATGACCAGGATGCCCGCCGAACGGAGTGGGTCACCGACGAGTTCTGCACTGGGCCGCGTCACTCGCCGAACCGCGTGCAGGAACGTCCGCCTACGGTACAGCGAGAAGCCGACAATGAGGAGCGTGAGGGCGCCGGCGCCGACCAGGGTGGTGTAATCGTGGTCGATTGCTCTCAGTACGCCGAATGCGGTCACGCCAGCAACGGCGGCGAGGCAGACCCTCAGCAGTGAGGCACGGGAACCCGATCTGGCCGTACCAGGGCTCAGCCCCATCACGAACCATGCGCCGACTAGGACGGCTGTGCCGAAGATCTCCCACATGGCCACGCCGACTATGCCGCCAAGCCGTGCTCCTGTGACTAGCGCGGGTATGAGACCTGTCAGCCAGATCAATCGCAAGACCTGCCGACGACGACGGGAAATGAACGTGGCGATGTACTCGTCGGCGACTTCATAGAAAACGCGCAGCACGGCTAGTGGCGCCAGCCATAGCAACGGGCCAGCGGCTAGGGCCCAGGCTGGCCCGTACAGGCCATGGACGAGAGGCCCGGCGGAACTGGCGATCAGAATGCCAGTCGGCACCACCACGGACGCGAGCAGCCGAGCCGAAGACCTGAATATCGAACCGGAGAGCTTCGGGCTCTCCCGGAACCGGGCCAACGAAGCGACCGCCATATCGTGGACGGGCCGGGAGAGCGTGGAAATAGGCCAGCTAGCACAGCAGAGGGCGAGAACATAGAGGCCCAGCATCCGGGCATGCAAGACCACTCCGACCACGATCAGGTCCGTGATCGCGACGGCACAGACCACTGCTTCCGCGAGACCAGACGACGAGGCCGGGTGCAGCATCTCCGCAGCCCGCTGAAAGCTGAAGCCGACCCGAACCGCCTTCGGCGTCATGACGACGAACAAGCCGGTAGAGACCAGGCATCCAGCTATCGCGCCTACGGCCAGGCTCGGCAGACCGAACCCGGCAGCGGCCAAACCGACCGTTACCACCACGCCGAGCCAGTTGCCCGTTTCGTCAACGATGATCCGGGAACTCGGTGCGCGGCGTTGCACCATAGCCCGCGGGACGACGGCTACACCACAAATTACCGCCGCCACTGCCAGCAGCCGGGTCATGTGCGCAGCCTCCGGTGCGCCTATCGCACCGGCCAGCAACGGTGCCGCCACGTACGACACTGTGCCCACCATGACGCCGACCACTAGTGAGATGGTCATCGCGGTCGGCGCCACATCGGACGGATCGCCACTCCACTCCACAACCGCGTCGCCCACACCCAGCCCGGCCAAGCTGCGGATGGCGATCAGTTCCACGATCCCGACAGCGAACTCCCCGAGGCTTACGGGGGACACGATCCGGGCCAGAGCTAGAACAATGACGAGCGCGCCAGAATGGACCGACAGTACATTCATGAACACCCAGCGGCCGACGCGCCTGATCAAGTCCAGTGAGCGATGGCTAGCCTTCTGGTGTTGACGGTTGGCGGCCTGGAAGGCCAAGTCCGACGGCGCGTCTGGGCCTGGCGTCCCTGGGTGACTCGAGTCTCTACGGGGTACTTCGTTGAGGCTCGTCGGCATGGGTGGTACAGCGGAACGGGCACTGTTCACACGCGATTCGGCTACATCTCCGGTCTCGCGAGTCTCAGGGCGCTTAGCGAGCGTCACCTATTTTTTCCCCTGGACCTCACGGCACAGCCAGTCTGCCGAGGCGGAACACCAAGCCGACCTCGTATCCATCGTTCGCCAGCCTACGGCGGCACTCCACGCCATGGCTCACCCGGCCAGCCTCGACTAGGCCGTTAGCAGCTATGTGACTGAGCATAACGCATGTGACTTCCATTTCGTACCCCGTGTCCCGATCGTCAGGCCGTAGGTGAGCACCGCCTGGGGGAGGAAGAAACTCGCCCTTGATCATCTGGCCAGTTCTGCGGCTCCATCAATAGTTGGACGCGCGACGCGCCGATAACGATTGCCGCCAAAGTCGACATCGCGCGTTGTTCGCATGATCCCCACTGCGCCACGCAATCGCATGCAGTAAGGTGCTTCGCTGGCACCCTGAGGGCTCGTACTGCCGACCCGCCTACCTACGAGGAGCAGCGCATGAAGGAGCTCGGCATCCCTGACGCCTGGGTTTTCACCCCTCGCATCCACCGGGACGACCGCGGCAGCTTCCTGGAGCTGTTCCGCAGCGCCGAGCTGGCCGACCTGCTCGGGTATACACCGAGGGTAGCCCAGACGAATTGCTCGGTCTCCCGGCGCGGCGTGATCCGAGGTATCCACTTCGCGGATGTGCCACCGGGCCAGGCGAAGTACGTCGCCTGCGTTAGCGGCGCGATCCTTGATGTTGGGGTTGACCTCAGGGTAGGCTCGCCGGACTTCGGGCGCTGGACCGCGATCCGCCTTGATGACCAGAATCGGCGTGCTCTGTATCTGGCCGAAGGGCTCGGCCATGCATTTATGGCGCTGAGCGATCAGGCCACCGTAGTGTACCTGTGCTCGACCCCCTACGCGCCTGGCCGCGAACACGGTATCAGCCCTCTCGATCCGGCCATCGGGATTGCTTGGCCTTCCGCAGCGGAGCCGGTTCTGTCTGAGAAGGACGCTGCTGCCCCCACCCTGGCCCAGGCGCGGAACGAGGGCCTGCTCCCGGAATACGGGGTGTGTAGGGATTATGCGGCCAAGCTCAGGAATCAATAGCCAACCGCCGGTCAGACGGGACGAGCACGCGAAACGCCCGTTGTAGCCGCAGGCGCCAGTCGGGGATCGGCTCAATGCCCGTCCCGGCCCAGGCTCCGTGGCCGAGCACGCTGTAGCTGGGGCGCGAGGCAGGACGAGGGTAAGCGCGGCTGTTGATTGGCCTGACGCGACGCGGGTCCGCGCCTAGGAGCCGGAAGATCTCGCTGGCCAGCCCGCACCATGAAGTCTGACCCGAACTGGTCGCGTGATAGATGCCGGCTTTTGCATGGGAACGGGCCAGCGCGATGATCTGGTCGGCGACATCCAATGTCCAGGTCGGTTGGCCGATCTGGTCGTCCACAACATCGACCGTGTCACGCTCGGCTTCCAGCCCGATAAGCGTGCGCACGAAGTTCGGTCCGTTCGCGCCGTAGAGCCAGGCGGTTCGCACCACGAAACCGGCCGCCGGAAGCAGATCGCGCACCGCCCGCTCTCCAGCGAGCTTGGTCCGGCCGTAGGCGGTGGACGGTCCGGTGACGTCATTCTCGTCGTATGGTCGCCTCGCGTTTCCGCCGAATACATAGTCTGTGGAAATGTGGACCATGCGTGTACCGGTAGCCGAGCACGCGGTAGCGACCAAGCGCGCGCCAATCCCGTTTACCAGCAATGCCTCGTCCTCACTGGTCTCTGCGTCGTCCACTCCAGTCCACGCCGCACAGTTGACCACGATATCGGGACGATAATCCCTGAGCGCTCGCGTCACGGCGTGGCCTCGGCTGATGTCAAGATCACGCCGGGTGAGGCCGAATGCTGTCTCGCCTTCGCGCTCAAGGCTGGCCATCAAGTCCAAGCCGAGCATCCCTCCGGCCCCCGTCACGAGCCAGCAGCTCACGATGCGCGACCTGCCGCTGGCACGCCGACCGCAGTGACCCGGCCGGGCCCGCTAGCACCCGGTCCCGATCCGAACACACCCTGCTGTGTCCGCTTAAGGGGCTTCCACCACCTGTGGTTCTCCTGGTACCAGCGGACTGTGTCGTGTAGTCCCTGGTGGAAGGGTATGCGCGGGGCGTAACCCATCCCCCGCAGCAGCGAGTCATCGAGCGAATAACGACGATCGTGCCCCTTCCGATCTGCTACCTGAACAACCATGTCCCAGCC
>Ga0335075_10009242_pt1 | contig 15053 bp, 9 predicted proteins | sample Lox_Sample_24_FD_206723 | JGI IMG/M metagenome (GOLD analysis project Ga0335075, IMG submission 206723) | Soil microbial communities from Loxahatchee National Wildlife Refuge, Florida, United States - Lox_Sample_2.4 | ecosystem: Environmental > Terrestrial > Soil > Wetlands | place: USA: Florida...
GTGCCATGACTTCCTGCATGTTGGACACGGTCTTCTCGAAGAACGAGTCATGCGGCGCCATCACGATCACCGGGACATCCTCGTCGATCAGTGCGATGGGGCCGTGTTTCATCTCGCCGGCAGCGTAGCCTTCGGCATGGATGTAAGAGATTTCTTTCAGCTTCAATGCGCCTTCCATGGCGAGCGGGAAACTCGGCCCGCGGCCGAGATAGAGAACGTCGCGCGCTTTGGCGATTTCCTGGCCGAGCAGTTCGATCTTCGCTTCCTGTTTCAGGAACTCGACGATATGGCGCGGGATTTCAAGCAGCGCCGTGCAGAGCTTCTTTTCGTCTTCTGCGCCCAATGTTCCGCGCGCGCGTCCTGCTGCAATCGCGAGCGCCGCCAACGCTGCCAGCTGACAGGTGAACGCCTTGGTCGATGCCACGCCGATCTCGGGACCGGCGAAAATGGGCAGCACAATATCGGCATCGCGCGCGATGGAGCTTTCCACAACATTCACGAGTGCGAGCGTCGTCTGGCCGTTTGCCTTGGCATCGCGCAACGCAGCCAACGTGTCGGCTGTCTCGCCGGACTGCGAGATGAACAGCGCGGCACCATCTTTCGGATAGACGGGATCGCGGTAGCGGAGCTCGGACGCGAAATCGATTTCCACCGGCATCCGGGCCAGCTTTTCGAACCAGTATTTGCCGACGAGGCCCGCATAATACGCGGTGCCGCAGGCCGAGATCGTCAGGCGCGAGGCCTTCGCGAGCGTCTTCGCGAGTTTGTCGTTGTCGAGCTGGACGTTCGGGCCGGCGGCATCGAGATAATGCGCGAGCGTGTGACCGATGACTTCGGGCTGCTCATGAATCTCTTTCGCCATGAAGTGACGATGCCCGGCCTTGTCGACCAGCGCCGACGACGCATTGGTGATCACCACCTCGCGGTTCGCAGGACGTCCTTTGGCATCGTAGATCGAGACCTGATTGCCGCGCACGATGGCAACGTCGCCGTCTTCCATATAGGCAACGCGGTTGGTGAAGGGTGCGAGCGCGAACGCGTCGGAGCCGAGATAGGCTTCGTGTTCGCCATAACCCACGGCCAGCGGACTGCCCTTGCGCGCACCGATGAGCAGGGACTCCTCGCCACGGAAAATCATCGCCAGCGAATAGGCGCCGGTAAGACGGCGCACCGCTTCTTGCGCGGCGTCCTCAGGCTTCATGTCCTGGTCGAGATAATCCGAGATCAGGTGCACAGCGACTTCACTGTCGGTTTCGGATTCGAATTTATGACCTTTGGCGACAAGTTCGTTCCGCAACTCGCGGAAATTCTCAATGATGCCGTTGTGCACGATGGCGACACGCGCATTGGCATGCGGGTGTGCATTGATGACCGTCGGTGCGCCATGCGTCGCCCAACGCGTATGGCCGATGCCGGTGCGGCCGGCGAGCGGATGCCTGTGCAATTCGGCATCGAGCTTCGACAGTTTGCCCGGCGAGCGGCGGCGCTCGATCGTACCGTCGACCAAAGTGGCGATGCCCGCGGAGTCATAGCCGCGATATTCCAGGCGCTTCAGCGCTTCCAGGATGATCGGAGCGACTTCCTGTGTGCCTGCGATGCCGACGATGCCGCACATTACTTCTTCCCTTTCGCGGCCTTTTCAGCCTTCTTCCGTGTACGGAATTTATCCGCCCAGCCGGGAATTTCCTTCTGCTCCGCCCGCGTCACCGCGAGCGCATCTTTCGAGATGGCTTTGGTGATGACGGAACCCGCACCGACATAAGCACCATCGCCCACCGTGACCGGCGCGACCAACGCCGTGTCCGACCCGATAAACGCGCCGGAACCGATGGTGGTTCTATGCTTGTCGAAGCCGTCATAGTTGCAGGTGATCGTGCCGGCGCCGATGTTCGCGGCGTCTCCGACCGTCGCATCACCCAGATAGGCAAGATGGTTGGCCTTCGTGCCTTTGCCGATGGTCGAGTTCTTCACTTCGACGAAATTGCCGATATGCGCACCCTCGCCGATCACCGCGCCCGGCCGCAGCCGCGCGTGCGGACCGACAACCGCGCCAGATTTCACTTCCGCGCCTTCAAGCACGGAATGACTTTTGATCTCCGCGCCGCTACGCACCGTCACGCCGAGTCCGCACACGACATAAGGCCCAAGCTGCACGTCAGCTTCCAGAATCGTGTCGTGCGAGAGGAACACGGTCTCCGGCGCTATCATGCCGACGCCGTCTAGGAGCGCCGCGCTGCGCAACCGCGCCTGCATCGCCGCCTCGGCCTCGGCGAGTTCTACGCGCGAGTTGACGCCCATCATCTCGCCCTCGTCTGCCACCGCAATTGCGCAACCATGCCCATCCGCCTTCGCGAATTTCGGAACGTCGGTGAGGTAGTATTCTTTCTGCACGTTGTTGTTTTCGAGTTTCGCAGCCCAGCGGAAGAAACTCTTCGCGTCCGCTGCCATGATGCCGGCGTTGCAGAGATCGACCTTCTTCTCTTCATCATTGGTGTCGCGATATTCGACAATGCGATCGAGCAAGCCATCCTTGTCCGCGATCACGCGGCCATAGGCCGTGCTTTTGGAATGAAATGCGACGATGGCGAGGCCAGCTTTCTTACGCGCCTCGAACGAGGCTTCGAGGGTCTTGGCGGTCATCAGCGGCATGTCGCCATAACAGATCACCACTTCGCCGCCGAAACCGGAGAGCGCTGACGCGGCCGCAGCCGCGGCGTGACCGGTGCCGAGTTGCTTGTCCTGGATCGCCGTTTGCGCGTCGTTAGCCTGCGCGAAATCGCGCACCATTGCACCATCGGGCGATGTCACGACCACGATGCGCTCGACGCCCGCGCCACGCGCGGCTGCGATCACGTGACCCAGAATCGGAAGTCCCGCGACCTCGTGCATGACCTTTGGCTTCGCGGATTTCATCCGCGTGCCCATGCCTGCCGCAAGGATCACCGCTGCACGTGTCATAGCCTGCCGTAACCTGTTACAGAAAAAGGGTAAAGTGACGATTCGTGACGCTATATTGCCGCCCGCGCGGCTGAATGGAAGCTTAATGCACCCGGCCCTGATCTTCGACCTCGACGGCACGCTCGTCGACACTGCGCCCGATCTTTTGGGCGCTTTGAACGCCGTTCTGATCCAGGAAGGCCGCCCACCGGTGAATCATTCCGATTTGCGACACCTCGTCGGCTTCGGTGCGCGCAGCATGATGACCGAAGCGTTCAGGATGACCGGCACGCCGATGGATGACGCGCGCATGCCCGCACTGATCGACGCCTTCATCGCGCATTACAAAAAGCATATCGCTGTCGCGAGCCGTCCGTTTCCCGGCGTTGAAGAGACGCTCACCAAACTGAAAGCCGGAGGCGCGCGGCTCGGTGTTCTCACCAACAAGCCGCAGGAGCTCACCGATCTCCTTCTGCCTGCGCTCGACATGGCGAAGTATTTCGACGCCATCCATGGCGCGGGCCGCTACAGCTACAACAAGCCTGACGCGCGCGTCTTCCATCATGTCGTCGATGAACTCGGCGGCGGCCCGGGATTGATGATCGGCGACAGCGCGACCGACGTCGCCACCGCGCGCGCCGCGAACGTGCCTGTGGTGCTGGTCTCCTTCGGCTACACGCCCGAACCCGCGCATACGCTGGGAGGTGATATTGTGGTAGATCACTTCGCCGACATTCCCGCCGCCGTCAGACGGCTGCTCGCCACATGACCGACCAGGCGCCCATCCTGAAAGCCGAATACATCGTGAAAACGGTGGAGCGGCTTCGGGCGCGCATCGGCGAACGTTTTCCAGAATCCGGCCTGTCCGACGTCGCGGCAGATCTCGCCGACACCGCGCGCGCGACAGCCGCGCGCATCGAAGAGCTGTCACAACCGAACTATCTACTGCGTGCACTCGCCCTTCTTGCCATCGCCGTCGGCTTGGTCGCACAAGTCTACTTTGCCGAGATCATAGATTGGTCGCGCGTGCTGAAGAACGCGGATCCAGTCGGCCTGACGCAGGGCCTCGATGCTATCGTCAACCTTCTTATCCTCGCCTTCGGCGCGATCTGGTTCGTGCTGACGCTGGAGCAGCGTCTCAAGCGCCGCCGCATCCTCGCGCGGCTTTACGAGTTACGCGCGTTCGCGCACGTCGTGGACATGCACCAACTCACCAAAGACCCAACCGTCGTTCTCAGCGAAAGCAAACCCACAGAATCCTCGCCGGAACGGCGCATGACGGAGTTCGAGCTATCCCGCTACCTCGACTATTGTGCCGAGATGCTGGCGCTGATCGCAAAGCTGGCGGCACTTTACGGCGGCCGCACGCGCGACCGTGACGTGATGCTGGCCGTGACAGAAATCGAGGAACTTACGTCCGATCTCGGCCGCAAGATTTGGCAGAAGATCATGATCCTCAGTGACCTGGATGAAGGCCACGTGGCAAAGAACCGATGAAACCCATGACCGCAGCCGTTCTCGCCGCCACTCTCTCCGTCGCGCCTGCGACCGCGAGCTCGACCTATCAGGAATTGCTCACACGCCCGCGCCCGACGCCCGATCAGCAGATCGCCTACGGCAGGGACGCGTTGCAGATCGGCGATCTCTATCTGCCGAAGGGCAACGGCCCGCATCCCGTGATCGTGCTGATCCATGGCGGGTGCTGGCTCGCCGAGTTGCCGGGCCGCGAGATGATGGCACCGATGATCGAGCCGCTCCGCGCACACGGTTTCGCGATCTGGAACATCGAATATCGCCGCATCGGTCATGATGGTGGCGGCTATCCCGGCACGTTTCTCGACACGGCCAGGGCTATCGACGAATTGCGCAACCTCGCGCCGCGTTACCATCTCGACCTCACCCATGTCGTGACCGTTGGACATTCCGCGGGTGGACATCTCGCGATCTGGGCAAGCGCGCGTTCACGCATCGCGAAGACAAGCGCTCTCTATGAAAGCGATCCGCTGCGGATCCAAGCGGCTGTGAGCCTGTCGGGAATTCTCGATCTTGAATCCTATCGCGGCAGCGGTCCTGACTCCTGTGGTGGTCCGCCCACCATCGACGCGATCACAGGCAGGCATCCCGATCCCTACGCCGACACGTCACCGGCACGGCTGGTTCCGTCGGGCGTTCACCAGGTCATTTTTTCGGGCGATCTCGACCATATCGTGCCCGCGCCGTTCGGCCACGCCTATGCGAAGAAGGCCAGGGCCGCCGGCGACCGCGTGGACGATATCGAGATCAAGGGCGCTGGCCATTTCGAGTTGATCGACCCGAAATCCGCCGCATGGCCGACCATCGAAGCGGCCATCGTCGCCGCGTCGAAATAGGTTCGATTTTGGAAAGAAATGGTGGGCGCGACAGGGATTGAACCTGTGACCCCTCCCGTGTGAAGGGAGTGCTCTCCCGCTGAGCTACGCGCCCGCCGAGGCGGACCCGCCCTATAAGGTGTTGGTGCAAAGGCCGTCAAGCCGCCTTCGCCACCGGCGTTCAATTGCGGCCGAGTGCCCGGGCGATGGAGGACTGCAGTTCCTCCAGACGAAACGGCTTTCGCAGAATATGCGCATTTCCGTCCAGCGCATCTTCCAGCTCGGTCGTTTCCGCATAGCCGCTGGCGAAGAGAATGGGCAGATCGGGATGGTGCACGCGTGCGCGGCTTGCCACTTGCGCGCCCGTCATGCCGGGCATCGCATAATCGACGATCAGAAGATCGGGGCGCATCCGCGCAAGTATGTCGAGACCCGCACTTCCTTCGTCGGCAACGATTACTGCGTAGCCGAACGTGTCCAGCGCGTCCTTCATAAACTGGAGGACGCCCAGGTCGTCGTCGACTACGAGGATCGTTGCGGGTCCGGCCGCAGAAATTTCCCTCTGAACGCCGCGTCGATCACGCCCAGTTTCGGCCTGCGTCGCGCGGAGCAGGACGCTGACGGTCGTACCTTCGCCAGGGACAGACCGGATGTTCACCGTGCCACCAGCCTGGCGTGCCATGCCATAGACCTGGCTGAGGCCCAGCCCTGTCCCCTTACCGACATCCTTCGTCGTAAAGAAAGGATCGAACGCACGCGCCACGATGTCTGGCGGCATGCCGCATCCCGTATCCTTGATGGACAACTCGACATAGTTGCCCATAGCCAAGTCGCCATCGTGCGTGACCTCGTATGGCGCGGTCCGGATGACAAGGGCACCGTTGCCATCCATTGCATCGCGCGCATTGATCGCGAGATTGAGCACGGACATTTCGAGCTGCGTTTCGTCGCCTAGAACCCACTGCACCTCCGGCGAAAGATCAAGGATCACCTCAACCGATCTGCCGAGCGTGCGATCGAGCAGATCGCCCATCCCCGCAAGCAGCGCAGAAATATCCACTGGTTTCACCTCCAGCTTTTGCAGGCGTGAAAACGCGAGAAGCTGCGCGGTCAGTTTGGTTCCGCGTTCCGCTGCCTGAAGTCCAGCCTCTGCCCAACGCTGTATCTGCATGTCCGAAGTCTTTTTGCGGATAAGATCGAGGCTTCCGGTGAGCCCTTGCAACAGATTGTTGAAGTCATGCGCGATGCCGCCGGTCAGGTTTCCGATTGCTTCCATCTTCTGTGCCTGCTGGAGCGCGGCCTGACTCCTTTCCAGCGCTGCCGTGCGCTCAACCACCCGTTTCTCCAACGTCTCATTCAGTTCGCGGATCTCGCGCTCAATCGCCTTTCGCGCCGTAATGTCCATGGCTGTGCCGAGAACGCGTAGACAGCTGCCATCCTTGCCGAAAACACCGCGTCCTCGCGCGTGTACCCAGCGCTGAACACCGTCCCTCCCGTTGACCCGGTATTCGACGTCGTAAGCCGAGCGCTTCGCCGGATTGAACGCATCCGCATAAGCTGCGCTCACGTGTTCGATGTCATCCTTGTGGACCAACGAGAAGAATTCTTCCGGCGCCGGATCTTCATCCACAGGTATGCCGAACATCGCCTTCACGCGCGATTGCGAGAAATTCACGCCGTTGGCGATATCCATGTCCCAAGTGCCGATATCGGCATTGTCGGTGGCAAGGCGCAGAAGCTCCTCGCTATGTTTGAGCGCATCGCGCGTTTCGCGCTCGCCGGTTATATCGAGTGCAGTCCCACTAAGACGCACACATTTGCCGTTGTCATCGAACACACCACGCCCGCGAACCTTAATCCAGCGAAGCGGTCTGTCCAGTTCCGGAAGGACGCGGTATTCGACGTCCAGCATCGTGCGCTGTGCGGGATCACGCGCAGCCTCGTAAGCAGCCCGCATAATGGGCTCGTCATCGGGATGCAGTTGCGAGAGCAGATGCTCGATCGGCACGCGCGTATCCTGCTCCATCAGGAACGATGAGTTCGTGCGGGAATAGGAGAAATCGATTCCGCCCTCGGCATCGATGTCCCAGAGACCGACGCCGGCGTTTTCCGTGGCGAGGCGCACGCGCTCTTCGCTGCGGCGCATGGCCTCCTGCGCGCGAACGCGTTCTGTGGTTTCAGACACAATACAGAATATGCCGCCGGGCGAACCGTCTGCCTCCCGGACGAGGGAGTAGGAGACGTCGAAGTACACGGTTTCACCAATGCCGCCGCTGCGCTCGATATAGAAAGGCCGATCCTTCGCGAAAAACGTTTCGCCGGTTTCGCGGACACCGCGAAGCAGTGGCTCGAGATCGGCCCAGAGTTCGGACCAGTTTTCGCGCGCGGGCCTGCCCAGTGCACGAGGGTGCTTGTCGCCGATGCTCGGCGCATAGGCATCGTTATAGAGCGCAACGTATTCCGGCCCCCAGAACAGGACGATCTGGGCCTGCGCAGGCAGCATCAGCCCCACAGAGTTCACCAAGGCCGGCGTCCAGCCCTCGACTGGGCCCAAAGGGGAGCTTTTCCAGCCGCAACCTTGGATGAGACCAGCCATTTCTCCGCCCTGAGCGCGGAAAATACTCTTTGCAGCAGACATCCGGGCGGCCACCCCTTCCCACCCTTCAATACGCGCCCGCCGCAAAAAAGTTCCATACGGCTGCCCAGCCGTCACAAAACTATAATTGGGCAGACAAGGCCTTCCCCCGCATAAGATATGCGGCGGAGGCGCTTGGGACGCGTCTCTATCGAACATTATGGGGACCTCGATGGGGCTGTTTACGCGCAAATCCAAGCCGATACCTGTTCCGCCCGCGCCCAAATCGCGCATCGCCGGTGACGGGGGACCGCCGCATACCCTGACCGCATTTGAGGAAGCTCTTGTCGGGCTTATCAAGCGTGCCGGTCAGATGGGCGACAGCGTGCTGAAGATGGTGGACGCGTCTGCTCTGGTCTTCCTCGAGCACAATGCCTCGCGCGCCAAGGAACTCATCCAGGCCGACCTGAATGTCGATGCACAGAAGGACGCCCTGCTCGCGCAGGCCATCGATGTGCTCGTGCGCCATCAGCCCGTTGCCTCCGACCTTCGTCTCGTGCTTGCGGTCGAGCATCTCGCCGGCGATCTCGAGCGTTGCGCCGACCATGCCAAGAACATCGCCAAGCGAGCGCTGTCCGTCACCACGAGTGGCAAGCTCGATCCGACGATCGACAAACTGATCCGCAGCCTTCATCAGGCGGTGCGCGCGATGCTCGACGATGCGTTGAAGGCGTTTACGGCGCGCAATGCGAACCTCGCGTTCGAGCTTACGCAGCGCGACAGCATTCCTGACGCAATCTACGACGACCTCTTCCATGCCGTCATCGCGCGGCTTCAGACCGATCCGTCGGAAGCGGCGATGGATGTGCAGGTGCTGTTTGTCGGCAAGAGCCTTGAACGTATCGGCGATCACGCCACGAACATCGCCGACGAAGTGCGCTTCCTCGCGCGCGGCGAAGTGCCGAGCGCGACGCGTCCGAAGTAGTTTTCGCTCTCACGCGGTGAACGACGCGCGGACTCTGCGCGCGATTTCTTCTTGACATTTTTGTGAAAGGGGCCAAATGGGGTCCCAGAGTACATCGCCTTGGGCGACGACGGCTCCTACCTTGATGCGGCACGAAGGAATGCCGCCAGGGAGAACCAAGATGTATGGACCATTTGTGCGCGACAAGTTTCCGCCTCGCAAGCACCTCTCTACGATCCTCGACATTCAGGCAGGCCATCCGTCAGAGCGCGGTCATCCGTTGCTTTGGACGTTGACCTTTGTGCTCGCCTGCTCCGCGGCGGCAAGCTGGTATTTCGGGATTCTGCCACACTAGACGCGACAACAGGCTTCTGAAGTCCGCCTAGAAATCGGCGGACTTCAAACCGTTGGATGTTTCGGCGCGTTTTCGAGCGCGCTGTCGAGTTCAGCACCGAGCAAAAGCACGACCAGCGACAGCCAGATCCAGGTGAGAAAACCCACCACAGCGCCCAGCGCGCCGTATGTGCGATCGTAGTTGCCAAAATTCTGGACGTACCAGCTAAACAACGCAGAGCCGAGAACCCATAGCGCCGCGGCCGTCACGCAGCCCCACGTCAGCCAATGCCGTTCGCGCCGCCGGCGATCCGGCGCATAGTGATAGACAAGCCCGTTGAAAACGACAGCGAGCACGAAGATCGAAGACCACCGCAGCACCGGCGTCAGCCACGACAGATCCGACGATGCATCGATGAAGCCGGCGACCGGAGAAAACAGAGAGATCAGCTTGGCGAGGATCGCCCCAAAAACCAGAACAACCGCGACGAAGCCCATCGCCGTCGCGATCACGCGAAAATAGCTTCGCCGCTCCCTGACCTCAAAGGCTATATTGAGACTCTCGATCAGCGAGCTCACACCACCGCTGGCGCTCCATAGCGCGATTGCAAAGCTGACAATAAAGGTGAGACCGATCTTCGCGGGCTTCATCGCGGCAAGGCGCGCCAGTTCGGCAGCGAGCACTTTGAGCGCCCCGCCCGGAAGCAGTCCGGTCAATCCCGAAAGCTCGCGCACAAGCGTGGCACGATCGCCGACCATGCCGTAGATCGCAGCCAGGGCTCCGATGCCCGGGAACAGTGCCAGCAATGCGAAGAACGTCACGCCTGCCGCGACCGACGGGATGCGGTCTTCCATGAACTCATTGGCGGTGTGGGTCGCGACTGTCAGCCACCGCGACTGCCGGTGCTCGGCGAACCATTCCGCGATCATCTATGGGTCTTCTTCCCCGGCTTCATGGTCTTAACCGGCGTCGACTGTTCGAGTTCCAAGCAATTCGCATCTTTCGACAGACCCGGGTCGATAAACGGGATGATCGCGGCAAACGGCGTTGCAACGAGACCCAGCGCCACGGCTGCACCGGCCTGCACCGGGATCGCGCCGCTGACGATGCCGACGTTCGGCCTGTTCAGCGGCCCGCTCACCGAAATAGGTGCGCGCAGGCGGAAGAATGTGAGCTTCTTGGGATGCCCCTTGAGCTGCATGTCGAGATGCTCGTTGCGCATGTCGACAATGCCGTTGCCGGTGACATTCATGACATCGGTGTCGAAGACGAGACTACGGGCACTGAACACACCATTCTGCGCACCGAAATCTGCCACGACGCAGCGAATGTTGGTCGGGTCGTCGCCGGAAAGAAGGAATGCGCGGTCGACGGATATGCCCAGCAGTTCGGCGAATTGCTGGCGGATGGTGCCGCCCGGCACGATCAGCCGGAAATCCCCATTGGCGGTCGACATCGCCTTGTGAATGGAACTGCCGGTGCCATTCAAAACAGCGCGCGCATCGACGGTGCCTGACAGCATCGAGGTATTGTCCTTCGCCTTGGCGACAAACTGCTCGAGCTTGATGTCACGTACCCGGACATCCGCAGTCACGGCCGGAACCTTCTTGCGAGCGTCGATGGTGAAGGAGCCGGCCACCTTGCCTTGCGTCAGCGCGAATGAAATCGGATTCGCCTTCAAGAGGCCGTGATCGATGGTCATCGCCAGTTCGAAATTGCGCAGCGGGAAGTCCTGACTCTGCACCGACAGCGCCTTGTAGTGGATGTTTGCATCCATCTGATTGACACGATCGACATCGAGCGGAACGTCAGGAAGAAGATAGTGCTGGTTCTGCGGCACAATCACCTGTGCTTGGGCATCCGCGGCCGGGATGCCAGCCTTGGCGGCCGCCTGCGCGATCTTCGCACGTGACGGGGCCCCACCGATCAGCGGACCGAGATCGACGAAGTCCAGACGGCGCGAGCGCAAATCCGCAGTGAGATAGGGCCGGCCCGTGCGCGCATCGACGGTCATATCGCCTTCGAGATCGCTGTTGCCGACCGTGCCGTTCATATCCATCAGGCGATAAGTCGTGCCGTCGCGCGCGAACGCCGCGGAAAGCTTGTAAGGCCCCGTGCGCGGGAAAACGACGCCAGTCAGATAATAGAGATCGGCAAGGTTGGCGCCCGAGAAGGTCGCGTTGGCGCTCATCTGACCGAGATTGAACGGATGAAGGATCGATGCATCGGCAGTAATGTGTGTTGTCGCCGAAGTTAGACTCATCTTGAAAGGATATGGCTTCTCGCGGTCAACATTGATCAGCGGACCGCCACTGACGTTCATCTGGAAAGCGTGCTTGTTCAGCATGCCCTTGCCAACCATCTGGAACGCGTTGCCTTTGACGTCCGCGTTCTCATTGGCGGCGAGGGAACCATCGAACACCATGTGACGCAGATCGTCCTCGATATGGACGGTGCCATTGGAGATCAGGAACTGGCGGATCGGGGGGATGTCGAGCGGTTTGGCGTTCTCAGAGGCCGTCTTCCCAAACTCCCACGTCGCACGGCCTTGTTTGTCGCGAAGAAAAGAAATGTTGGGCGACTGCGCGATCACTTTCTCCCAGACGAAATCGCCACGCAGCAAGGGCCACAGGCTCACCTGCACAGACAGCTTCGGGATTTGCGCCGTATCACCCGGTGGCGCCCAGTCCGGATTGGACACCTTCAGTCCATTGATCGTCGCACGCGGATGAAACGAGAAGACATGCACATCGAGATTGCCGTCGATGCGCACGACGCGGCCCGTTTGGCGCGATGCGTAACGCGCCAGCGGGCCTTTGAACCAGTTCCAGTCGAAGATCATGATGAAGATGACGAGCAGAGCCGCTACCGCCGCGAGCACATAGGCCCACACCGGGAACCGGGGCCATAAAGCCCTGTTTTCCTGGATAAATTCGGTATTTTTTGCGTCCATCCGGCAACCTCCCCCACCCTAACGCTTCGCAGGCATGGAGGGTTCTCTGCGCGGTTCGCCGGCGAACGTTGACACTGTGAGTCGCGAACCACACTGTGCCCGGCAATCACAGCACGTCCACTCTTCTTCCATGACCGAATACACACTCGACACGCCACAGATCGCGTGGTGGATGCCGCAGATCGAGGATCGCGGCGCGGCGATCCTGCTGAATGGGTTTATCACCGTCCCGGGCGGCACGTCGCCCGATCGCTATCGCATCACGGTCGATGGGCAACCCTTCCGCAACGCCGGTTATATGGCGACACAGAAGCCCGATGCGGTGACATTTCGTGGGCTGCTGAATGTCGCGGCGAGCTTCGGCGACGCGAACGAGGTTGTTTTGCGCCTTGTGCACATGGACACGGGCAAACCGGTTCGTGCATGGGATCAGTTTCATCTCGCCCGTCCGCGAGGCAAACTTGATATGCCGCTGCCACCGGCAAAACTGACACAACGCGCGATCTGGACCGATCCGCGCACGTTCGAAAAATGGGGTTACGCACTTAAGCGCAAGCTTGAAGAAGCGATGAAGCCCTACCTGCCCGCACCAACGACCGAACTGCGATTGCTGGATTGGGGATGCGGTGCGGGCCGCATGGCGCGCTATCTCGTACACGAATGGCAATACACCGGCATCGACATCGATCAGGAAGCGATCAGCTGGTGCTCCGAGAACATCCCGGGAGGAACGTTTCAGCTCCAGAGCCTGGAGCCGAACACCGGATTTCCGGCCGACGCGTTCGATGCCGCCATCGGCATCTCGATCTTCACCCATCTGCGCGAAAAGGATCAGTTTGCGTGGCTCACGGAACTGAGCCGCGTCGTGAAGCCGTCCGGCGTCGTCGCTGTCTCCGTGTGTGGCACGACGTCGCTCGCCAATGCCGAAAATGAGGGGCCGGTCGCGGAAATCCTCAAGTCACACGGCTTCTGCGATACGGGGGCGGAAGCAACACTGAAGGGCGTGACCGCCGACGACACCTATTATCGCAATGTCTACCACACGCACGATTACATCCGCCGCAACTGGTCACGGGACTTCGATGTCCTCGATATCCTGCCCGGCTTCGTCGGCAACATGCAGGACATGGTGCTGCTAAGACCGCGCCGGTAGCGCTACTTCACCTTGAGCTGGCGTGTCAGGAATTCCGCCGTCGCATTGTCTGCCTTGAGCCATGATCCGCGCCGCAGGAAGCCGTGGATTTCATCCGGCAGCACGAGTTCCTCATACGGAATGTGATGTGCATCAAGACGGCGCGCGAGATCGACCGTCTGCGAGAACTGGACGTTGCGGTCGTCATCGCCCTGGGTGAGCAGGACAGGTGCCTTCCACTTGGACATGTCGGCAATCGGTGACGATTCGAACGCGACCTTCATGGCTTGTTCGCGATCGCCCTTTTCGTAGCGCTTGCCCGCGGGGCCGACCCAGTTCTCGAGATCGGCCGACCAGTCGTGCACGCCGTGCAGATCGACGCCGGCCTTGAAAATCTCCGGATTGCGCGCGAGGCCCATGGCAGTCAGATACCCACCATACGAACCGCCCCAGATGCCGATGCGATTGGCATCGACACCCTTCACGCCCTGCAGGAACTTCGCACCCGCGACGACGTCCTGGTATTCGGAGGCGCCGAATGGTCCCGCGTGATCGGGGTGGTGATAGGCATGGCCGTAACCAATGCCGAGGCGATAGTTCACGGACAGCACCACGAATCCATGCGTCGCGAGGTATTGGTTCGTCGCGTAGGCGTTGCTGTAATATTCCATGTAATGCCAGCCGAGCATCATCTGCCGCGGCGGACCGCCATGCACGAAGATGATCCCGGGCTTAGTGGGGCCATTGCCGGGTTGCTGGAAGATCTGACCATGCACGGTCAATCCATCCGCAGCCTTGAACGTCACCGGCTTGGGCGTCACGAACTGCGCCATGGGATAGTCCGGCGCGATGTCGTTCGCGAGCAACTCGCGGCGGTCCTTGCCGTCAAGCGATGCGATAGCGGCGACCGGCGGACGGCGCACACCGGTCGAGACGAACGCGACATGCGTGTCGTCGGCGGCGAAGGGCGTCCACTCGATCGTATCGCCGGATGTTACCGCCTGCGGCTTCGCGCCATCGATGCCCACGCGGAAGATGTGACGCCGATCGAAATCCCCTGCGGTCGTTCCCGTATTCGCGCTGAAGACCATCGCGCTGCCGTCGCGCGTCTCGGAAACGTGCTCGACCATGTAATTGCCCGGCGTGAGCAGCGTCGCCTTTCCACCGCTGGCGGACACCGCATAGAGATGCGGCCAGTTGTCGAGATCGGCGAGAAAGACAAGCCTGTCTCCCGCCGCCCAGTGCAGATTGGCTTCGCCTGCCGTCTCTGGATACGAACCGAGGAGCGAATAAGGGCTCTTCCACACGGCATGCCCCGTGCCGCTCGCGACGTCGGCCACCCAGATCGCCCACGGGTTCGGTGTCTGCGTCAGCAGCGGCTCCGGCGCACCGCCCTGCCCCGGCATCCGCACGAACGCGATGCGCTTTCCGTCCGGCGACCAGCGCGGATAGAAATCACGGTTGGTCGTCGGTACAAGGAAATTGAGCGCTTTGGTCTTGTCGCTGAAGAGCGTGATGAACGCGTGGTCGCCCCGCTGTGAATCGAACGCCAGCTGCTTGCCGTCCGGCGACCACTGCAGCTGATGATCCTTGCCGCGATCGAAGAACAGCAACTCGGGTTTGCCCTTGCCGTTGAGCGGCGCTGTCCAGACCTGATCGTTGAGAACATAAGCAAGCCTGCCGGTCGAGGAGATCGCAGGTTCGTCGCCCTCGGCCACCTTTGCCGGCGCACCGCCGCGAAGATTGGCGGCCCAGATCGTCACCTTCTGCTGTTCGGTCGAGGCATTGGGATCGGGCGCGATGTTACCTT
>Ga0335075_10009244_pt1 | contig 15051 bp, 7 predicted proteins | sample Lox_Sample_24_FD_206723 | JGI IMG/M metagenome (GOLD analysis project Ga0335075, IMG submission 206723) | Soil microbial communities from Loxahatchee National Wildlife Refuge, Florida, United States - Lox_Sample_2.4 | ecosystem: Environmental > Terrestrial > Soil > Wetlands | place: USA: Florida...
CGGGGGAGCCGACATCTCCTGGCTCGTCGGGTGGTTCGCCGCGGCCATCGTCTACCTCGCCCTGACAGCGCCCGCCCGGCAGGCCGGGCGGGAAGCCCTGGCTGCCGGTGATGGCCGGGAGCATGGGACGGGACAGGCGTCGTGACCGAGATCGACTTCGCCTACTTCAATTTCGAGCATGTTCTTTCCGCTTACCTGCTGTGTCTCTTTCTTGAGTGGCTGGGAAGGCCAGCGGGACGTTTGGTGACTGGGCTGCCTCGTGTCGCCGGTACGGTCGCTGGTCATGTTGATGACCTTGTTTTCGTCCGGCGGCTGGGAGTCGTGGGACGTGGAGTTCCGGCCGGCGATCCCGGAGGGTATGCCGGTGCTGCTGGATGAGGATCTGCGGTTCGAGGACGGCGGCGTGCCGCGACCGGTGACGGTGGTGAACCGGTGGCTGCGCCAGCTGCCGGCTAGCGGCTGCCCGTCGCCGCGGTCGTGGCTGGCGTACGGGCGGGCGGTACGCGACTGGATGGAGTTCACCGCCGCCCGCGGGGTCGGCGTGTTCGACACGCGGGAGCGGCTGAAGGACGCGCTAGGCGCCTACGCGGCCTGGCGGGCGTGCGGCCCGGCGGAGTCGAGGCTGGCGGCGAGCACGTGGGCGCAGCACGTGAGCATCCTGGCCAGCTTTTACCGGTGGGCGGTCGCGGAGGGGCATGCGGCCGCCGAGCCGTTCACCTACCGGCAGGCCCGCGGCCTTTACAGCCAGCAAGGCGAGGGGCGGATGGTCAACCTGGCGGTGCGGCGGCGGCCGAAACCGCATGTGACGATCAGATATCTGGAGCCGGATTTCGCGGAGATGTTCGTACGGGCGCTGGCAGGGCAGCGGCCGGACGGGGCCGAGGATGACCGGTGCCGGGGCCGGGAACTAGCGCGCAACGCCGCGGTCGGGCGGCTGGCGCTGGCGACCGGGCTGCGGTTGCAGGAGTTCACCTGGCTGCTGGCCGCCGAGATCCCGGCGCTCCCGGCCGCGCCGTGCGGCACGCCGCTGCCGTTCCCGGTGCCGGAGGGAATCGCCAAGGGCCGCAAGCAGCGGACGACGTGGATCAGCTATGAAGCGCTCGCCGAGGTGCACCGCTATCTGGACCTGAACCGGCCGCTGGCGGTGGCGGGGTCGACGTGGCGGCCGGCGGCCGCGGAGCCGCTGCTGGTAACTGATGCCGGGCCGGATGGCGGTCGGATCAATGGCACCCGGGTGCGGTGGCCGCAGCTGCGGCCCGCCGAGCGGGCTCGCCTGACCGGGCCGGACGGCGGGTCGATGCTGCTGGCCGTGCGCGGCGACGGCGGGCCGTTCACCGCCTGGTCGAGCGTGTTCACCCGCACCTCGCAGCGGGTCCGGGACTGGTATGAGCCGCGGTTCCCGCACGTTTACCCCCACCGGCTGCGCCACACTTTCGCGGTCCAGACCCTGGAACGGCTGGTCAGCAGGCATTACGCGCGAGCCGCCCAGCTAGCCGCCGACGCCGGGCAGGACGCGGCGCTGGCACTGTATCTTTCGGCGGCCGATCCGATGATGGTGCTGCGTGACCTGCTCGGGCATTCCTCAGTGCTGACCACCGAAAAATACCTGCACCGGCTGGACACGACCCGCATCTTCCAGGAAGCCCTGCAGCGGCACGGCCCCGCTGGCGGGACAGGGGCTTATCACGCCGCTGGCGGCCGGGACGGGATGGGTGCTGGTGAGGGGGCGTGGGCCTGATGCCGGCCGTGGTGATCAGCGATCCGCCGGGGATCAGCTGCACGTTCAGCAACGGCACCGGCGTGACCTGGCAGGCCGGGCAGGTCAGTGACCCGGCGCTGGCCCGTGACCTGCTGGGCGGGCTGGCGGGCATGGTCCACCCGCACGGGGCGGTGGACGCAGCGAAAACGGTCCGCGAGTACGGGTCCGTCATCAGGGGCTTCGTCAGCACAGTGGCCGCGCTGGGGCATGCCGGGCCGCTGGCCGCGCTGAGCCGGGGACGGCTGACCGAAGCGCTGCTCGGCCTGGACCACCGTCAGGAGACGATGATCCGACGGGTCCTGGCCGCCTGTGATCCCCAGGTGGCCGGGCCGGTGGTCACGGAGGTGGCCGCGGGACGGCCGTTCACCCGGTTCACCCCGTATACCCCGGCCGAACCCTACGGCGAGGACGAGTGGGCGCGGCTGCAGCAGGCCTGCCGTCAGGTCGCCGATGCGGCGATGGCCGCTCACCGGCAGGCGGTAGCCGCGGCGGCTGGCGGGAAAGACCCAGTGACCCACGGCTGGACCGGGCCGAACATATCCTGGCTGCTGACCCGCCGCGGGCCGCTGACCAGCGCGGACCTGGCCCAGGTGGCCGGGATACCAGCTGAGGCCGCCAAATACCGGGCTGGGGGGATACAGCAGCGCAACGCGGCGCTGTTCCCGGACACCGGCACGGTGATCGCCTACCAGCTGCTGTTCGGCTGCTACACCGGGATCGTCCCGGACGGCATCGCCGGGCTGGGCATCGGTGACCTGGACTGGGCCGGGGACAGCGCGGTCTTGCTGGATTACGTCAAGGGCCGCACCTCCGCCGAGAGCCTGACCCTGCCGCGGCGGGCGGTGCGCCTGCTGGAACAGTGGCTGGAACATTCCGCGCTGCTGCGCGGCTTCGCCCCGCCCGCGCTGCGCGACCGGCTGTGGCTGCGCTGGGACCCGGCCGGCCGCGCGGGCGGCTGGCACGCCGGCAAGCCCAGCGTGCGAGCCTTCCGGGGCTGGACCGTCCGGCACGGCCTGCTGGGTGAGGACGGGCATCCGCTGCCCATCCACCGGCACCGCATCCGCACCACCTTCGAATCGCGCCGGGACCGGGCGGCGTGGACCGGCAGCACCCGGGCCAGGATCGACCCGAACCACAGCCCGGCCACAGAAGGCGACTACTACCTGACCGCGGGCACCCCCGCGCAGCGGGAGGCGGTTGAGGCCATCATCGCCGATGCTCAGGCCGACCTGCTGCGCAAGGCCCGCCCGCCCGTCGTGCTGACCGCCGAGCAGGCCGCGGACGTGGCGGCGGCGCTGCCCGCAGCAGTGGAAGAGATGGGCTTGGACGCCACCGCGATCGGCGAGCTGGCCAGCGGCGCCCAGGACGTGTTCGCCGCGGCGTGCACCGATCCGCGCTCCGGGTTGCACGGCCCGGCGGGCAGGCCGTGCCCGGCCCGGCCGTGGGTGTGCCTGCTGTGCCCGCTGGCTGTATTCACCCCCCGCCACGCGGTGAACGTGATCCGGCTGCAAGCGTTCTTCTCCCGGCAGTGGCAGCAGATGCCCGCGCCGAGGTTCATGGTCGTGTTCGGCCCGTACGCTCAGCGCGCCGATGAGATCATCGGCGCCTTCCGCCGCCTCGATCCCGGCCACGTCGGCCGGGCCGCTGTCCTGGCCGGCCGGGCTGGCACCGGGATGGCGCTGCGGCCGGAGGAGCACCCGTCATGACCACCGCCGTCAGTGCTGTCCCGGCCGGGATGCCGGGCGGCTCGCCGTTTGCCGGGCTGGACATCTGCGCCGCGGCCGGGCTGCAGCCCGGACCCGGTACGCCCCGCCCGGTCTTCGACCAGGATGTGTGGGACTTCAGCGGGGTGACGGGGCTGCCGACCTACCTGCAGCCCAGCTTCAAGCGGATGGACTTCACCGCGATCACCAGCCCGGCCTGGCGGCTGGTCGCCAAGGAGCACATGGCCGCCTTGCTGGCACCCGGGCATGAACGCGTCCGCCACCTGCCCGGAGCCCGCCGGCACCCGCTGACCCTGACCACCTGCGCGCTGCTGCTTATCGAGCTGACCGCCTGGCTAAACTGGCTCGCCAGCCGCGGCATCACCGGCCTCGCGCAGGTCACCAGCATCGACTGTCATACCTACGCCGCCGAACGCGCCCGCCGCGCCGACGCTTACGGGAACGTGACCGGTGACAGCCCGACCGCCTACTACCGGGCCATTCAGGCTGTCAGCGAGCTAGCCGCCTACCGGCAGCTTTACACCGCCGACCGGTACAACGAGACGTTGCGGCCGGGCGACGGCGTGACCACCTCCGGCGTGGGCCTGCGCCTGGCCGAGAACAAGACACCTGTCGTACCCAGCGCCATCTTGCAGCCGATGCTGGCCGCCGCGCTGTATATGACCGGTGTCCTCGGCCCGCATGTCATCGCGATGCTCGCCGGGCGCCAGGCCGCCATCGCCCGCCGCCGCCAGTCGGCCCGCAAGAATCCGGGCTGGTATCCCGGAGCCGTCACCGACGTGCTGCGGGTCATCGCCGCTCACGTCGCCGAGGGCCGCCCGCTGGACCAGGTCCCCGCCGACCAGGTCCAGGCCCGCCTCAGTGACGGCCGGATGGGCCCGGATGACCCGCTGCTGACCGTCTCGGCCGAAGCGCTCGCCCGCGAGGCCGGATACCGGCAGTCCCTGCTTGCCCGGTGGCTGCCGCAGCTGCGGCCCGCCCTCGAAGACGCCGTCCGCCAGGTCGGGATCGCCCAGCCCTGGGCACGCGACGCCGCGCTGGTGGACCGCGCCGACCGCGGCGGCACCATCAGCTGGACCGAGCCGCTTAGCGACCGGCATGCCCGGGATCTGGCGGATTACCTGCGCACGGCGGCGATCACCGTGATCGCCGCCATCTCCGGGATGCGCAAGAGCGAACTGTGCGAGCTGGCCACCGGATGCTGCCTGCCGCCGAAGGAGGTCATGCCCGGCCTGTTCCGTTACAAGGTCGCCAGCACGCTGATCAAAGGCCAGCCGCACGGCGGCACGCCCGACGAATGGGTCGTCACCAAGGAGGTCTACGACGCGGCCGGCATCGCCGCGCAGTTGCTGGGCAGCCCGCCGGACGGGACGCCGCTGTTTGGCAGGTTCACCTTCTCGGTCGCCTTCCGGGGCTTCCGCGGCTGGGTCAACGGCCCTGCCGGGCAGCGGCTGGGCCTAGCGCCGATCCCGCCCGGCACGGTCAACCTCCGCATGCTGCGCAGGACGCTGGCGGTTGAGCTGGCTTACCGGCCCGGCGGGCTGCTGGCAGCCAAGATTCACCTCAAGCACGTGTCCGTGGTCACGACGGAGGGGTATGCCCACCGTCCCGGCGGCTCGCAGGCCCGGTTCCTCGCCGAGGTCGGCAAGGAGGAACAGCACCGCAACCTCGTCCTCATCCAGGCCGAATACGACAACTACAAGAACGGCATCATGCCGTCGGGTCCCGGTGCCCGCGACCTGGCCGACTTGTTCGCCGCCGCCAGCGGCCAGCCCTCCCGACCTGGTCGCCGACCGCCGAACGTGATCCCCGGCGACCAGCAGGTCCGCGCCCTGCTTGCCAGGCGGGCCAAGACCTTGCACCTTGGCCCGGCGAATTTCTGCTGGTTCACCGACCCGGCCAAGGCACTGTGCCTGAAACAAGCCGGGACGGCCGCCGCTGACCAGCCGCTGCTGGCCATGTGCGATTCCGCCCGCTGCCCGCAGGCCACCCACCACCCCTGCCACCGCGAGGTCTGGGCCGAGGCCGTCGCCCAGCACCAGGAGTTCATCGCCGCGCTGCCGCGCAGCCAGAAGACCGAGAAAGCCCGGCTGGAAGCCGAACTCGACCGTGCCCGTCGTGTCCTGGCCGGGATCGACGCCGCGGCGCAGGCCGGAGGATAGCCGTGGGACGACTGACCAGCGACGCCCGCGCCCGCGCCGAGCAGGACATCCGGGCCGCGATGGACCGACTGCTGCGCGGCGAGATCCCGCCCGGCGGACGCTGCGACATCAAGACCCTCGCCGTCGCGGCCGGCGTCACCCGCACCGGGTTCTACCCCAAAGCCGGCAGGCCCGGCCCCTACCAGCACCTCGCCGGCGAGTTCGGCCGCCGCCTGGCCGCGCTCACCGGGGCCGGCAGCAGCCCCGACCCGCGCGACGCTCAGATCACCCGCCTCAAAGACAGCGCTGATGCCCTCACCCGGCGCCTGGCCGGAAAAGACACCCTGATCGCCGAACTGACCAGCTTCCGCTGCCAGGCCATATCCCAGCTCGCCGCCCTGCACGACGAAATCCAGCGGCTTCGCGACCGCATCGCCTGCATCACCGGCCAGGACCCTCTCGCGCTGACCGTCCAGCATCCCCGCAAGGAGGAGACCCGCTCGTGATCTCTATCACATTCACCTCCAGCACCCGGCCTGCGAACGAGACCCGGCCGGGCACCCCGTCCATACCGCCAGCCAGCCGCGCAGCACCGGCTGCATCCCGTCGCGCCGTCCGGCATGAGGAGCCACGCTGAGCACCGCTACCACCCTGCGCGACAGCGAGTTCCGCGTCGTGAGCTGCAACCTGAACTTTGCTGGCGTCCGGAACGGCGATGACTCCCGCTGGCAGGCCAGCATCACCACACTGCGGAACTGGGACCCCGACGTGGTCCTGCTCCAGGAAATGGCCGCGCCCTCCGGCGCGATCGCCGGGCTGCACGCCCACCTGTGGCGCACCGCCAACGAACTGGGCATGACCCCGCTGCTCGGCCCGCCCGGCCCGCTATCGGTCACCGGCAACCACCCCGCCATCCTGGTCGCCACCCATCGCGGCCTGACCATCCTCGACGCAGGACCGCCGCTATGGCCCAGCGGCGGCGGGCCGTTCCCGTCCTGGTGCCAGGCCCTGCTGCGCGTCCCCCGCATCGCCCATCCCATCGCGGTCTACAGCGTCCACCTGCCCGCCCGCTCCGCCGACGAGCAGCGCTCCCAGGCCCAGCGGCTCGCCTCGCTGATCGCCCAGAAAGGCGAAATCACCATCGCCGGAGGCGACTGGAACAGCTTCCCCCGCACCGGCGCGGCCCTGCGCGACCTGGATGACTTGCCGCTGCACCTGCGCCCGCCGCGGATGCACACCCGCCCCGGCCCCGGCGGCGTGATCGAGCTGGAGCCCAGCTACGACGTCGACGACGTTTTGACGGGCGTCGGGCTTACCGACGCCGCCGCCTGCCTGCCTCCCGCGCGTCGCGACCCGCCCGCCCTGACCGCGACCAGCATCTACGACAACGGCCGGATCGACCGGTTCTACCTGACCGCCGGGCTGCCCGATGCGGTCGAGCAGTACGTCCAGGCCGAAACCGGCGGTAGCGACCACCACGCGCTGCTACTGATCGTCAGCCGGGACAAAGCCAGCGCCCTCACTCCCCGGGAGCCAGCACCGTGACCAACGCAGCCGGCGCTCTCTCCGCCCATCAACCGCCGCTCCGGCCACGACACCGCCGGTGACGGACGGCAAGCCTTCAGAAGCCAGCCCTCACAAATGCCCGGTAGCGAAGAACCAGCACCACATGCAAAAAATCATGAATCCTCAGATCGTTAACGCTCAGCCGTTTCTATGCCCTCGGTTTCAGGCTGGGCTTTGCGACAGTCATCATCACGCGGTGAGCGCTACTGTGCCCGTCGTTTCTATGCCCTCGGTTTCGGGCTGGGCTTTGCGACCTCATCAGTTCAATTGTTCCTTCCAATTTATCCGGATAATCTGTTCACTTCACGAGTGTCTGTGTCCCGGTAGGCAAGCCGGCCGGCAGCGGCTTCGCTCGGCTCACGCAGCCACCAATAGAAAAGGAGCAGGGATCTGAATGCTTACGATTAAAGGTCTTTTAAGTGCGACTTGAGCTATTGTCGTGTCGAGTGGGAGGCCTTGCCGATCTTCGATGGAGGGTTTCTGCAACTGCACCATAGATATCTGTCCTAGCGGCCACCGTCATACGGTGAATGACTGAGGTATCCGGAATCCGCTGCACGCGAGCCGGCCTGTAGACCGGGTCTGGTGGGGGGTCTCTCGCTGACCATAAGCGATGCCCTTGACATTGACAGCGAGGCTGACTGACCTGCGGGCTGAGATCTCAGCGGTTTTCATTGTTTATGAGCGGATCTCGCATCATGTGCCCCGAATGTGCCCGGCTGATACCGTCTTTGCCCGTGATATCGGCTAGGATCGGTCACAGGTGCCGGGCTCAGGCATGCCGGGAGCATATTGTTCCCAGGTTTGTAGTGTTGGTAGTCCGATGTCAGCGCAAAGTGCAGCATATGCATTTGTTAGTGACGATACCTGCCACAGCTTTACAGTTCCGTCGCTGTCGGCGCTGGCGAATATTTTCCCATCAGGACTAAATGCTACTCCATTCACATCGCCTGGAACGCTCGTGTCAGCCGTAATAGCTGGGCTGAGGGGTTGGTCAGTAGCTGGGTTCCAAAGCTGCACGCTGCCGTCGCTGCCAGCGATTGCGAGTATTTTCCCGTCAGGGCTGAACGCCACCCCGTTCACGCCACCATCGGAGTACTCGATACCGGCGCTCGGGTTTGGGAAGCCAGTGGCCGGGCTGTAAAACGCCACATTGCCACTGCTATCAGGTATCGCGAGTATTTTCCCGTCGGGGCTGAACGCCATCCCGTTCGCCGTGCCATTCTTGCCGACGAATTCGATGTATTTGGAGGGTGGCCCGGCTAGGTTCCACAATTGCAAGCCGCTATCGCCGACGATTGCGAGTATTTTCCCGTCAGGGCTAAACGCCATCCCGGATACGTCTACGATTCCCATCTGGACGGGGTGACCGGCGAACTGGCCGGTGGCCGGGTTCCACAACCGCACAATGCCGTCGCTGCCAGCGATTGCGAGTTTCCCGTCAGGGCTGAACGCCACTCCGGATATGCCGTCCGGGTCAGCCCTGATGGGTACGCCGATAGGCTGGCTGCTCGCGGGGTTCCACAACCGCACAATGCCATGGCTGCCAGCGATTGCGAGTATTTTCCCGTCAGGGCTGAACGCCACTCCGGATATGCCGTCCGGGTCAGCCCTGATGGGTACGCCGATAGGCTGGCTGCTCGCGGGGTTCCACAACCGCACAGTGCCGTGGCTGTCGGCGCTGGCCAGTACCCTCCCGTCGGGGCTGAACACGGCCCCCAGCACGGAGCCCTGAGTGCTAGCGTCGGCGATGATGGGCGCGCCAAGGGGACGACCCGTGACGGGGTTCCATAGCCGCACATTGCCATCGCTGTCGGCGCTGGCCAGTATCTTCCCGTCGGGGCTAAACGCCACCCCGTTTACAACGTTTCCGGTGCCGGTGCTCGTGACTGCAGTGATAGGTGGACCGAGAGGCCTATCAGTGGTCAGATTCAACAATCGGATGTCGCCGCCTCCGTCGCCGATTGCGAGTATCTTCCCGTCGGGGCTGAACGCCATCCCAAACACACCGCCACCGGAAGTGGCCGTGATGGGTGGGCTGAGAGGCTGGCCGGTGGCCGGGTTCCACAACTGCACATCACCGTCCGCGCCGCCGTCGGCGAGTATCTTCCCGTCGGGGCTGAACGCCACGCGGTTCACGATGTTCGAAATGCTGGAGTTCATGACAGGCGTGATAGGTGGACCGAGTGGGTGGCCGGTGGCCGGGTTCCACAACCGCACAGTCCCGTCATCATCGGCGCTGGCCAATATCTTCCCGTCCGGGCTGAACGCCACCGCGAACACGTCACGGGCATCAGCCTTAATGGGTGCACCGAGGGGCTGGCCAGTGGCCGGGTCCCACAACCGCACAGTCCCGTCATCACCGACGCCGGCCAGTATCTTCCCGTCCGGACTGAACGCCACCCCGCACGCGCCAGCCTTAATAGGTGCACCGAGGGGCTGGCCGGTGGCCGGGTTCCACGACCGCACAGTCCCGTCATCATCGGCGCTGGCTAGTACCTTCCCGTCCGGGCTGAACGCCACCCCGCACACGGCATCGGCGCCAGCCTTAATGGGTGCACCGAGGGGCTGGCCGGTGGCCGGGTCCCACAACCGCACAGTCCCGTCATCACCGTCGGCGCCGGCCAGTACCTTCCCGTCCGGGCTGAACGCCACCCCAGATACCCCAGTAAAACCAGGCGGGTCCACAGGCAAAACACCGTTTTGCTGTTGTTCGGTCAGCAGCGTTGCCATGGCAGAGTCAGCCTGCTCGGTGGGGGATAGGCTCCAAGCAGCAACAGCAAGTTGACGCGCAGTAACAGGATCTTTATGATCGATGATGAGGCTTTCGGCGGCGAGTTCGCCCGAAAAGGCGATCGCGCGTTGGCGGTTGGCGTTATCCGCATTGCGGCTGGCAATTCCCGCATCATGGCTGGCAATTCCCGCACTGCGGCTGGCGATTCCAGCGAGGGTGACGGCAATAATAGTGAGGGCGAGCAGGCTGGCAACAACAGCCTTTCGTCGCCTTGCTGTGCGGCGCTCGCCGTGCTGGGATGCGGCCAGAAACGCTCGTTCGTTGGCGTTGAGGTCCTGGTCATGGTGAGTTGCCCAGTCCCGGGCTACGGCCAGGCGAGTTTTGCTATACAGGAGTTCGGGATTGCGCTCGTGGTGCTGCCAATCGCGAGCGGCGTCTGTAAGGTCATGATGGGTTTTCAGGCCCGCGCGGTCATCGGCGAGCCATTGCCGCAGCCGCGGCCAGGCTGTCAGAAGTGCATCGTGGACGATTTCGACAGTATCCTGATCGGCCGTGACTAGGCGGGCCCTTACCAGCTCTTTGAGCACCGCGCGGGTAACGCTGGACCGCGTACTGTCTTGGGGGTCGGCGAGTTCACCGAAAGTGACCTGTCGCCTGCTGTCTGGAGTGCCTTCTCCGAGCTTTACTAGCCGCAGTAGTACACGCCGTAGGGCTTCTCGGCCAGCGGGCTTGAGTTCGGTGTAAACGCTGTCAGCCGCCTTGGCAACGGCGCCGTCGATTCTCCCACTGGCCTCATACCCGGCCACGGTCAGCCGTCGTCCCTCCCGGTGCAGCCAGGTCTGCCGCAGAGCGTATGCCAGCAGAGGAAGCCGGCCAGCTTCATAGCTGCCGCCTGCCAGCACAGCCTCCTCGTCGTACTCATGCGAGCTCGCCTTTGGAGCAGCAGTATCGCCTCCTGCCCGTCCGGAGGCTTGCCGACTGACCAGGCCCGCGCGCCACCCAAGGTCGGATAGCAGTACCTCCACCAGCCCGTCATCAATCACCAGCCCGGCTGAGGCCGCCGGCCCTTCTACAGCGGCACGCAGACCGGCCTGGTCCAGAGGGCCGACCAGCACGTGATTGTCCTGCAGGAATGGCGCCAGCTCTGCGTAGGTAGCGCACCGAGCGTAGAAGTCGGCCCGCACCCCGATCACCACCATTGCGGGCGCCTGCGCTGGACTGAGCAGCGTCCGTGGTGGGTCGTCTTCTCCCGCTTCGTACAGCCAGCGCGCCGCTTCATATGACCAGCGCCCCGCGGTGGTGCCTGTGGCGGCGCACAGCGCCTGGATGAACGCACGTTGTTCCCGCTCATCGGTACATAGGGTAAAGACCTCTTCGAACTGGTCAACAATGAGCACCAGCCGCGGCGCAGAAGTCACATCGGAGGCTCTATTGCCCTCGGCCAGGTTCGCAGCCGCCGCCGCAGCGTCCATCTGGCGCTCGTCTGCAAACAGCTTGTCGGCACGCTGGTCGGAAATCGCAGCAGATGCAGAAGCCTGCACCTGGCGCCGATGGTGGTGGAGAGCTTGCAAGATGGCAGCGGTGATCCTGCTCGGATCGGTGCGTATATCCGCCTGCAATGCTCCGGCAGGAATCCCGGACAGGTCCGAGATGCGGATGGCTAGGGTAAGCAGAGGGCTCGGCCCAGGGGTAACCAGTTCCAGCGGCCATACCTCAGACCCGCGCGCCAGCACTCCGCGTGCGATTGCCGGCAACAACCCGGCCCGAAGTATGGATGACTTCCCCGACCCGGACGGCCCTGACACTATCAGCAGCCCGGGCCTTGCGAGTTGCTCCGCCAGCCGGGCAATCAGCAAAGCGGTCAGCTTCTGCCGACCAAAGAACCGGTCTGCCTCATGTGGCCCGAACGCCGCCAGGCCCGGATACGGGCAGTCGCGGCGCAGTGGTATCCCGGCGGCGTCCAGCGCAGCGGCGCGCTCCTGGTTCCTGGACGCGCTAGAGATCTCGGGCGGATCACTTGACCGCGCGCCTTGCACCGATTCTGGACGGGCTTGCCCCTCCTGGAGCTTCAGCTGGATCAGCTTCAAATCCATCATGATCGTCTGCTGATACTCCGCTTGGGCCGTAGCCCTGGCCAAGATTTCAGATGACATCTCTGCGATGCGCGGGATCTGATCTCTAAGCTCTGCCTGCAGCCAATAGAACTCGGCGTACTGCTGTCCGAGGTTTCGCAGCCCGTCAATCAGCACCGCACGCACTTGATCGCCGGATTCCCGGACGGTCTTATCAATCGTCGTGGTCAATGCCACCTTGACGGCATCGACTTCCCGCAGAACCCCGGCCACTTGCTCCCGAAGCGCAGCCGCATCCCGTGAAGAAGACGCGAAGGCCTTTTCGAAATCGACGGCTAGCGCATCGCGCAATGCATCCTGGCTGATGCCCGCCTGCTGGTGCCTTCGCAAGCGGTCCCAGGCACGGATCACGACCTCGCTCAGCAGCCCGGCGCCGACTCCACCAACCTGCGTGAAAGCAGCCGTCACTGCTGCCGCTGAGGCCCCGCTAACCAGTAGCGGCCACGCTACCGGGGCACAGGCTGCCGCCGCCACAACAGCCACCGCACTCAGCGGCGCCACCCACCGGCGTCGGGAGCCGCCTGACTTGCCCTCGGCAGCCACCGTCGCACGCACGCTATCCTGGGCGGCGACCCGCGCTCGGTCCGATGCCGAGGCATCCTGTCCCGCAGGCGGAACTACTGATGACATGGCCCCCCCGCAATCCATCCGGGCCCTATACCGTCATCGGCTTTGATGCCCTATTTTAGGCGGCCAACCAAAGCGCCTCGGGCTAGGGCTCGTTCTGGATGGCGACAAGGACCTGAACCGGCTGCTCATCCGGCTTTCGCGATCCGACGGCTCATCTCGCCAGGATGTACAACCAGCCTGCGAACGGCGAGGCGACCACACAACCGGCCCGCCGCTGAACCGCCCTCCGCGCAGGCAGCATGGGACAGCCGGCAGGTCCTGCCGACCCGATTGCTGCCGCTGCGTCGTCGACCCTCGATGACGGCCGGGAGCCCTCAGCTGGTGACCGGCTTTGGCCGCGGGAAGGTCGCGGTGAAGAGGCCGGCACGAGTGCCAGGCGAACTCGACGGGCCAGCCAGCCTAGTCGTTGGCAATGTGCCTTATGGTAAGGAACGCGGCCCACACAGGACTAGTCCGCCCGTACGAGAAGTGGACTCCACAGTCCGCAGGGGTCCAGGCAGAAGAACCTGTTCTTTACCGGACCGCCGGTTCGGTGCAAGCTGACGGCCGCCGCGCTGATCAGGCGGATCAGGCGCGCCGCACGATAGTCGAGCTGTCACTGTCGGTAATTGACGTCGGTGACCGGCCCTGGCTAGCCAGGTGCCCAGCGACTCGGTCCTAGCCGGCCAGAGCCAGCCAGCAGACACCGCCGCTTCCGGCATCGTCCTCCGGCGGTCACATCCCCGACATCTATGCCGCGCCAATGAGACACAGCCAGCCTCCGGGCACGATCCGCAGCCGCCGAGGGAACCCGGCCCGAACACGACACCAAGCCGACCGGACACGGCGATCGCGGAAACAAGGCATGGCGGGCTGATCGGCAGTCATGATCACGCCTACAGTTCCGGCCGCGGCTACGACTTCACCGGCCTGGTCCGGGCCGCAGGCGACCAGGGGCGCTGGCCGCGCATCCTGGTCCTCGGCGAGGCCGACCGGTATGAGCTGGCCGGCGGTGAGGGGATGTGGGAGGCCGCCGCGGCGATGCGCGCCGCCGGGGGCCGCCCGTATGTGCCGCTGGCCTGCGAGCTGCCGCGGGAGGGCCTGCACGCGCCAGCGGTCTTCGTCGACCCGCAGGCGGTGGTGATCCGCCGGTTCTTCTATCACCGGCTGCCCGACCACCCGCCGCGTAACTCCAACCTGCTGGTCGCCAGCCTGCCCGGCCGGCCCGCGCAGGAGATCTTCCGCATCTGCACCGGGCACGGCGCCCTGGAAGGCGGCGACGCCCGGCTGGCGGACGCGATGCGGGTGCGCCGCCTGGCCGATCCCAGGATCCCGGCGCTGATCGCTATGGACTGGAACTCGGTCCCGTCCGGGACGGCGTGGGAAGACCGCGAGCTGAACGACCCGGCGCTGTGGGGCCACCCGGGGCAGGAGTGGGCGCGGGCGCACCGGGTGCTGTGGCGGCACGGGCCGCAGCAAGCCGGGCCGTTCACGCCCGACACGCGGGCGCTGGACTACCTGCTCGGATTCGGGGACCCCGCTCAGGGCCGCCGGGCAGGCGGGATCGGGTTCTACGACGCCGCCGAGCTGGCCGGCGATCCGGCGCCGACCCAGGTGCCGGTCCCGGACGGGCGGCAGCGCCGGGCCATCGACCGCATCCTAGTCAACGCCGCGTGGAAAAACGCGATCGTGCCCGGCTCCTACCACGTGCACCAGCCCGCCGACCCGGCCCGGCCCGATTCTGACCACCTGCGCGTCAGCGTCACCATCCAGCCCTGACCCCGCCGGACACCTTGGCACCGTTAACGGAGGCTGAAGTGAACACACTGACCGTGGCTACCTTGAATCTGGAAGAAGGCCGGGAGGTGAATATGCTCCCGGACCTGGTCGGCCAGGCTGGGGACGTGGACCTTCTGCTGCTGCAGGAGGGGAAGAACTGGCAGGCGAACGCCCAGCGTACGCGGTTTCGCGCCGAACGGCTGCTCAGCAGCATCGGCCTGGACCGCAGCCTGATGACCGCCGGCACCGGCAGCATGTCGCACACGCTCATCTTCTGGCGCACCCGGCGGCTGCGCGCGGTAGCGCATTACAACCCGCTGTGGCCCGATGTCTTCCCCGGCCAGGGCGGGCCAGCCGAGTTCGAGGCCGGGGGATTCGGGCCGGCCCTGATCGCGATGAGCGTGCACTGGGCGTACTGGAGCGGCGATGTCCGGCTCGACCAGGCGCAGCAGCTCACCCGGTTCGCGGCGCCGGGCATTGCCGCGATCATCGGCGGTGACCTCAACAGCCTGTGGCCCGACTGCTCAGGGCACCGCGAGTTCGAGCCGGCCTGGCACAAGCTCCTGCCGCACAAGCGCCACCACAAGACGCTTGCTCCCGGCGCCCG
>Ga0335075_10009245_pt1 | contig 15051 bp, 15 predicted proteins | sample Lox_Sample_24_FD_206723 | JGI IMG/M metagenome (GOLD analysis project Ga0335075, IMG submission 206723) | Soil microbial communities from Loxahatchee National Wildlife Refuge, Florida, United States - Lox_Sample_2.4 | ecosystem: Environmental > Terrestrial > Soil > Wetlands | place: USA...
CAAGCGACAACCTTCACGCCTTGGAGCGGACCATGGGGCTGTGACATGCGATGCGGCCTTTCGGGTTGCACCTGCGGTTACGCCACCAGAGGGGCGGCGCGTCAATGGTGCGGTCCCTGCTTAATTTCAACTCTGCTCGGGTTCCGGCACGCATCGAAGATTCTTCGGTCGTGGCGGCAATCAGACCACGCAGATTCGAATTGCGCTCGACTCGCTGCGCGTTCATCTGCGCCGTCGCTGCGCTGCGCGGGCGCGGGAAAGGATCAGGCAAATGGCAAGCACTGCCAATTCCGGCGACCCCACACTTACGCTGCCCGCGTCGGAGCAAGTGACGGCCGACGGCACCGTCGCGGTGACCGGCGCGAGCTATACGGACAGCTTCGCACAAAGCAATCCCGGCGCGATGTATCTCGGCATCAGCGACGCCAGCGGAGTGCTCTGCGGCTTCTATCCGGGCGCGGGAGGCACCACCGGCGCGCCGGGCGACGGCAGTAATTCAATCGTGTTCCAGGGTTCCTACGCCGACGTCCAGGACATCATCAACAGCCTGACCTATGTCGCGACCACCGCCGGCGGCAGCGACAGCATCGCCTATGACATCTGGAACCAGGCCGGCGTGCAGACCACCGGCACGATTCCCGTGACCATCGGCGGCAGCAGCGGCGTCGTCACCGAGACCTGGACCGGCGCCGTCAGCAGCGACTGGAACACGCCGGGCAACTGGTCCGGCAACGCTGTCCCCGCCTCGGGCGATACGGCTGTCATCGCCGGCGGCACGCCCAACTTTCCGGCGCTGGCGGGCGCAACACTGAACGACGAGACGATCGTTGTTGACCAGATACCCCAGCAGCAAGGCAACACACTCGATCTCGACAACGTGACGCTGGGCGCCGGCAGCGTTCTTGATATCCAGAACCCAAGCGGTGCCTCGCAGAGCTTTGCCACCATCGACCTGGCTGGCACGGTCACAATCGATGCCGGAGCGACCGTCGTCAGCAATGGCTCGGTCAACTATCAGGCATTGACGTCTTCCGGGGCCAATGTCGTCCTGGTGAATGACGGCACGATCGATGACACCGCGGTTTCCCTCACCAATGGCGGGACGGTGGTCAACAATGGCGTGTTCGAAAACCAGGCGATCGGCGCTCCGACGCTGATCAATGCGGGCACGATCCTGGCCGACGATGCCGGCACAATGGTCATGGGCACGGCCGTGGGCGGCACAGCCGAAATCGCCAATAGCGTCGGCTTGACAGTGAACGGTGCCTTGTCCGGCACCGCAGTCGATTTCGACGGTCCCGGCATACTGGTCCTGCAGCAACCAGCGGCGCTCGCCAACGGCACGGCGATCGACAACTTCGGTACGGGCGACGAAATCATACTGACCGGCAGTGCATTGGTCACCGGCTCGACGCTGGCGTTCAGCAATCACACGCTGACCGTGCTGCACGATGGCAGCACGGTCGAGACGATCCCGTTCAACGGCAATGACACATTGGGGAATTTCGTCATCCAACTGAGCTTCGGGACGCCGGTTGGGTTCGCCTACGCCCCAAGTGGCGGGTACAGCGGCCTCTATGGCTATGGTCCCGACATCGCAGCGCCGGCGCAGGCTGCCGTGGCACAAGGCGGCACGCTATCGCTGGGCAGCGTCGCCATCCAGAACACGACCAGCTTCGACACGACAGTGAGTGTTTCGGCTGCCTCCGGCACGCTGAGCATGAATGGCGCCACCGGTTCCGGCACCGATTCGCTGACGTTCACCGGGTCCAACGCGCAGGTGAACGCCGACCTGGCCACCCTGACCTACACACCCGCTGCGGGGACGAGTTCGGACGCCGTGCAGGTGATTGCCTACATCGATTACCCCAGCGCGGTTGCGAGTGCTGAACGGTTCGTGCCGGTTTCGGTGAACGCGAGCAGCGGGCCGGCGCTGAACGAACCAGCCGCCGAGACGGTGGCGGCAGGCGGTTCGGTGGCGGTCAGCGGCAGCTACACGGACAGCTTTGCAGAGAGCAATCCAGGCTCGATGTACCTCGGCATCAGCGACAGCAGCGGTACGTTGTTGGCGGATTACAGCGGATCGGGCGGCACGGTAGCGGCGCCAGGATCGGGCAGCGACAGCATCGTGTTCAACGGCTCCTACCAGGACGTCGAGCAAATCCTCAACAACCTGACCTATGTCGCGGGCGCCGCCGGGTCCGACAACATCCAGTTCGATATCTGGAACCAGGCAGGCGTCCGGACCACCGACACTGTTCCCGTTACGATCAGCGGCAGTAGCGGCGGCGGCACGACCGAGACCTGGACCGGCGCCGTCAGCAGCGACTGGAACACGGCCGCCAACTGGTCCGGCAATGCGGTGCCGACCGCCGGTGACACGGTGATGATCTTCGGCAACACGCCCAATGACGCCACATTGTCGAATGCCACGCTCAACGGCGAGACCGTCATCCTGCAGCGCAGCGGCAACAGCGCGCCGGTGGTGAACCTCAATAATGTGACGCTCAATTCGGTGCTGGAATCCGGCAATGCCGGGTCGGTGAATATCGGCGGCACGCTGACGATTGGTGCCCAGGGCACCGTCATGGCCGATGCAAATGCCTCTTTGCAGTTGGGTGGCACTGGCGAAGCGGTGGTGAACGACGGGCTCATCGCGAGCGCGGCTGGCGGCGATGTCACGTTCTATGACCGCCAGAACCAGCCTGCCGGTGCGACGCTGGTCAATAATGGCAGCATTGATGCGGCGGGATTCGTCGCCCTGGTGAACACTGCCGATCTGCCAGGCTCGGCGCCGGACTGGCAAGTGACCAACGCAGGTGGCGTGACGATCCAGAATGGCGGCGCGTTCGAGGTGAACGGAACAGTGTCGGGAGGCACCATCGGCTTCAATGGGACCGGTGCGCTGTCACTGGAGCAAATCGACGCAGTGAACGGCGTCACGGTCTCGGGATTCGGTCAGGGCGATCAGATCGACTTGTACTCGGGCGCGCAAGGCACGTTGGAAGCGTTCAACGACGGCACGTTGTACATCGGCACCGGCACCGGTTCCGAGCCAATTGCCCTGACCGGCAGTTTCGCCCTGGGAAACTTCCAGGAATCGACCGCGAGTGCGCCGGGCGACGCGGATATCGTCGCTTATGCGCCGGCCGGCGGCACCAGCGGAATCGTTAGTCCGGGCATCGTCACGCCGGCACAGGACTCCGTGGCACAGGGGGCAACGCTGGTACTGAACGACGTGTCCCTGGTGGCGCAGAACGGCGGCACCATCAGCAGCACCGGCACGTATTCGCTCGCAATCGACGCCGGCTCGGGCACGTTGTTCATGAACGGCGCCAGCGGCTCCGGCACCAACGCTCTGTCCGTCGCCGGCACGGCGGCTCAAGTGAATGCCGACCTGAGCACCCTGCGTTATGTGCCCGCCGCGAGCGCCAGCACCGACACCATCGGCTTCCACGCCAACTTCGGTATGATTCTCAGCAATCGCTGGCTGCCGATCACGGTGACGGCCGGCAGTGCCTCCGGGCCGGCGTTGAACGAGCCTGCGTCCGAGACCGTTTCGGAAAACGGCACGGTGGCGGTCACCGGCAGTTACACTGACAGCTTTGCGCAGAGTAATCCGGGCGATCTCTATATCGGCATCAGCGACAGCAGCGGCACATTGACGGCGACGAACGCGGCGGGACAGGCGGTGGCAGGCTCCGGCACGCACCAAATTGCGCTGTCTGCCGACTATGTGGACGTGAACGCAATTCTGGCGAGCCTGCATTATACCGCCGGTCCGAACGCCGGCTCCGACACGATCAGCTTCGATGTGTGGAACCAGGCGGGCGTGGAAACAACCGGCGCAACCGCTATGACGATCGATCCGCCGACGCAAGGTGCCAGCATGACCATGGCCGACTTCGCATCGCCGAACAGCAGCGGGGTGGGCGGCGTGATGCCATCCTATGACACCGGCGGCGCGGCTAGGAACCTGGCGATGGCCGACACGCCGCAGCATCAGATCGGCATGCCGCTCGCACTGAACCCCGGTTCCTGACGGCGCGCCGCCCCATATGTCATTGCGAGAAGCGAAGCGACGAAGCAAGCCCGTTGGTAATGCGCCGGTTGATCGCGATTCAACGGGTTAGCGATTGTTTCGTCGCTTTCGCTCCTAGCGATGGATGATACGAAGCCGCGCACCGTGGGTCATTTATTTCGTGGGTTGGGAATCGCCCGTCGGCGAAACCGGGGCCTGTGCGGTCCTGGTGCCGACGCGGAGGGTCGAACTCCGGACCTACTGATTACGAATTAGGCCACAGGCGATCGGGCACTGGCCGGGGGCGAATTTCAGCGGACAGGGACGGGGCTTCATGAATGCACAGGATGGCCGTATTCTCTTGCCTTTCCTTGGGGCGATCCCCTAATGATCGTTCTCCGATGTTCACTAAGGGTCGTCCGGACTCGGCTATGATCGGCCTTTTCATGATGCCCCAATGATGCCCCACGGAACCAAGGGTGAAACGAAATGGCGACTACCTTGACGGAAACCGGGATCGATAAAGCCGCGCGCGACAGTGCCGCCGACAAGCAGCGGCGCGAGTTGGGCGATGCCGGCCAGGGTAGCGAGCGTGGCTTGCGGCTGCGGATCACAGGTAACGGGACGTGCACATGGGTCCTTGGTATCCGCGACAAGCAGGGAAAGCCGCGTCGCTTCACGCTCGGCCAGTATCCGGGGCTGAAGCTGGCAGCCACGCGCAAGGCAGCACAGGCGATGCGCCAGAAGGTGAAGCACGAAGGGGCAGACCCTATCGCGCAGCAGCGGGAGCAACGCAAGGCAGCGAAGGTGAAGCAGAAGGCGAATACTCTGGCGACGTTGCTGGACCTGTATCAGCGCCAGAAGGGCAGCAAGCTTCGATCCTGGCCGGAATACCGCCGCAGTATCGGAAACGTCTTCAGCGGCTTCCTGGAAACCGCGCTGCCTGATCTGAAGCTGGGCGACCTGCAACTGACTGTCGACAAGCACAAGGCACAGGCGGAGGCATCCTTGGCCGTGCGTTGCCTGCGACCTGTCCTGAAATGGGCAGCAGCGCCAGGGCGACAGTATGTGCCTGCGGAACTGGCCGCTATCAGCCCGCCGGCCAGTGTGCAGCGGCGTGACCGCGTGCTGGCACGTGAGGAACTGGCAAAGCTGCTGCCTGTCCTAGAGGCTTCTGAGAAGCCTTACGCGGCTGCGCTGCGCTTCATGCTGCTGACACTGCTGCGGCGCGAGGAAGCCTGTGGGGCGACCTGGGGCGATGTGGATTTACAGGCTGGCACCCTCACGATCCCAGCAGAGCGCAGCAAGAACAAGCAACCTCATGTGGTGCCGCTATCACGGCAGGCTTTGGAACTGGTGCGCGCGAGGAAGCCGCTGAAGCCAGAGGCAGAGGCAGAGGCATTGATATTCTGCACCAGCACAGGCGAAGCGTTGGGCAACTGGGATCGCGAGACCAAAAAGCTGCAAACCACAAGTGGCACGTCCAATTGGCATCGCCATGATCTGCGCCGCACTGGTGCGACTATGCTGGGCGAAATGGGCGAATTGCCCGACATAATCGAAGCAGCGTTAAACCATGTCAGCATCCGATCACCGCTGGCCGCGACTTACAATCGGGCGCGTTACCGGCCACAGGTCGCGGCTGCACTGCAACGGCTGGCCGATGCGTTGGATGGTATCGAGCAAGGCGGGGCCAAGGTGATCCCGCTGCACAAGGTGGTAGGCTGATATTATAAGCCGGCTGATAGTTTTTGGATAAACTATCTGCCCCTTGAAGGATCGCAACGGACTTCTACGTATTACGGCAACGACGCCCAGAGACAAAGAGCTAGATCAAGGCCAGTCGGCACGGTGCGAAGCACCTGGGACCGTATAATCGAGTCATCCTGAGCGGCGGGTCTCTCAAACCGTCTCATAAGGATGACAACATGTCCAACACAGACACGGACGCGGCTGCGTTCTCTATCGCTGACTTTGCCCGCCAATACGGAATTGGCAGGACGCTGGCCTACGCTGAAATCAACGCGGGCCGACTCCACACATGCAAGGTGGGTCGGCGCACAATCATCGCTCGCAAGGATGCTGACGCCTGGCTGGACATGCACCCCCATGCGGGCGCGTCGCGCCTTGGTGCCCACATGCTGAATGAAGCCGGGCGCCGGCTCGCGGGGGTGTCATGAGCGATGCCCTGGCAAACGAGGAACCGCTGGCATCGGAGTTTGACCCGGTGCCTGCTGAAGCCAGTCCATTACAGGACGATGTAATGGACCAGGACGAAGATGAGCAGAGCGAGTGGGGTCCTGATCGGTGGTATGGAAGCCACGCGGGAGAGGCGCCAGCAACAGCGGTGCTAAGGGGGTTTCTCGGGTTCTCGGAGAGTCGGGGTATATCCTCAGGTTACCCGGTGTTCATCCGCGGCATGAACGACACCGTGACACCGACCGGGGGCAACGAGATGGGGCAGGCATTCGAGGGCCACAGCACCATCACCACGGGCATCAGCAACGACCCGATCCAGATCGTCGGTGTCAATCGGTGTTGAATATGGCTCTTATGGCGTTGTCTGTTGGAATCTCCGGCGCCGGCCCCCCGGAGGCGCTGGGATCGAGTCTCGCGCCGGCCGCCAAGAACCATGGGGCGATCGGAATGGAGCCATGCCAACAAATTACGCTATAAGAGCCTTGAATATTGACCCCCCATCGGCGTGCGCCGCCAATTGGCCTGCCCCGCCAGGCTGGCCCGCTGCTTGCTTGGTCCTCGGCGGCCATTCAACGCGGGAGGGTGGAATGAACGACGCCAAGACGGCACTCGGCCACAAGATCCTGGGCATCAAGCAGCAAAAGGGCCTCTCCTGGGCGGATATTGCAGCCCGGCTCGGGTATTCGCCCACCTGGACCTGCGCGGCCTGTCTCGGCCAGATGTCGATGACGCCGGAAACCGCGGCCAAGGCTGCGGATTTGCTCGGCCTGGACGCGGCCGAAACCGCGTTGCTGCAGGCCATCCCCTATCGCGGCTCGCTGCCCGGTGGGATTCCGAGCGATCCGCTGATCTACCGCTTTTACGAACTTGTCTTGGTTTACGGCACAACCTGGAAGGAACTGATTCAGGAAGAGTTCGGCGATGGCATCATGAGCGCGATCGACTTCGACATGGCTGTCGAGCGTCAACCCGACCAGAAGGGCGATCGGGTGAAGGTGACGATGTCGGGGAAGTTTCTGCCTTACAAACGGTACTGATCTGCCGTTTTGGTGGGCAATCGGCAGCGGCCGGTCGGCAGCGTGCCGCTTGGGCACGGCAGGGCGTGGCTGCGGGGCGGTTGCGGAGGCAGTCGGGGGCGGGTATATGCCGTCGCCCGTATCGGCCGCCGACGTAGCTCAGTGGTAGAGCAACTGATTCGTAATCAGTAGGTCCGGAGTTCGACCCTCCGCGTCGGCACCAGGAAGCCACTGAAAATCCATAGATTTCCCTTCCGCATCCGGAAACTCCGGAATTTCCCCCAGAAAATGTCCGCGCCGTGTCCGCAAGTCAGGGCGCCGTGTCCGCGGGAGGGCTAACGTGGCGGGTTAGCCCGCCTGTGCATCGCGGCGAGCGCCGGAAGCCGCAGCGAAGCGACGGGAAGCTGACGCCGAATTGCAGCGACGCGACAGGAAGCGGCGCCGCAGATTGCACGAAAAGGGAGGGGAGCGCGCATGAACGCGCCAGCATTCGCACCGGCCACCCTGCCGGATGCGCCAGGCGGTGCCCCAGCCGCACAGGACGGCGAGCGGTGGCCACGGGTGGTTCCCGGCACTGGCAGCTTGCTCCGGGCGGGTGCAGTGGCGGGCGTCCGAGGCCGAGGCACGCCGGCAGGGGCCGGAGCGGATCGGCATGTCGGCGCAGTGGCCGCGGCGGTCAAGCGTGCCGTGCCCCCGCAAACGCCGCAAGCACGCCCCGTGTCGTTTTCCGCTCCCAACCACTGGCAACGGCGCCGGCCGGCCCGTGCGGCTCTTTCAGGGCCGGGAAACGGTATGCGCCGGCGGAGGTCGTGGCGGGGCAGGAAAGACTCCCGCCCCGCCGTTCGCTATCCTGCGGTTGCCACACCAATCAGGGAGCGAATTCTATGTCTCGGCCTACCCAAGGGAGTGATCCAGCGTTTGCCTATCTTATGGGTGAGTGCCACGCCCTTTATTTGATGGTGCAAGTCCTAGCTCATGCTCATCCTGATCCCAAGGCTTTGCTTTCGGGGTTTGATGCGATGGAACAGAGCGGCCTGGCACATATTGAAAAGCTGCCAGTAGCCGATCAAGCCATTGATGGCTACCGCTTCGTGATGGCTGGGGTTCGCAGAGTTGTAGAAGCTGCGGCGGAAAATCGACCGAGCAGCCCCGAGGCAAATTAGTCGTCGGCATCTCGTGACCCTTTTGACAGACTGCAACAGTCGTGCGTGGCAACTTAATTCGGCTTCGCATTTGCCGGCGGCGCAGCGGCATCCTTCGTGAGGTCGTAGCCGCGCCGCTTTGCCTCGGCGCGGGCAAGTTCTGCGAACGCCCGCAACATCTCCGGCGTGATCTCCACCGCCATCGGCACGCGCGGATGGACGTATGGCGCCCAATCACGCGCCACAGAGCGGGCCAGGTCCAGGTCGCCGATGCGGAGCGCATGCTGTAGCAGTGCACGGAATGCATCAGCCGGTGTCGCTGCCGCAATCTGCTCCGCCGTCAGCCCGAGGTCCTCACGGCGCCCGGTCGCTGGCACCGCTCGCAGCTTCCGAGGCTTCGTCGCCACGGCGCCACGAGGTCTGCCGGGAGGTTTGCCAGTCGGCTTGTATGGCATGTCTGGGTCGGGGTTTCAGTTGGGGTTTTGTGCTGAATTAACCCCTACGCCGTGGGCGGCGCGGCGGCCGGATGCTGGTAGGGGCAAATCTCCGCGGCAAGGCGCTCCGCGGCGTCCCGATCGTGCCGGCGCACAGCGTCGGTCAGCAGCGCGCGCAGCACCACGAGCGGATCAAGGTTACTGATCTGCGTCTGGGTCAGACCCCAGGGCAACTCATTGGGGTAGGCGGTCGGTTTGGCCATCTGATCTTCTCCCTGCAAAACCCGATCATGCCGACGCGCTCGCCCTGGCGCGGCAGGGGTCGCACAGCCGAACTCCACAATGCGCGCTTTTGAACGGTTTGAGGCAGCCAAGGCATCGCCGCAACGCAGGGGCGCGGCGCGGAGTCTTCGCCGCGTCGCCCTTCTCCGGCTTGAACGTGTGCCCCCGCAGCGCCATCAGCGCACCGCGGGCAATGGCGCGGCTGCATCCGACCGCAGCGCGGCGACGGCAGCCTGCCAAGCCGGCCGCGCGTCGATTGCCGGGTCGCGACGCGGATCCGGTGGGGCGACACTGCTTTCGCGGAAGAAAACACCGTCCAGCGCATCCGGCAGGCGCTTCGCCAGCAATGTCTCGGGCGCGTCGGCGGCGAACACTCTGGCGGCCGACAACCAGGTAACCAGCGGGCCAAGCGTGGCGAGTCGGCGCACCAGTTCGGCGAGTTCGGCGACGGCCGCGGCGGTTTCGGGTGCGGCCTGCAATACCGCAGTGATCGCGTCATCCACGCGCCCGGTGGCAAGGCTGACGGGAAACAGCAGATCGGCCTTGCGCCGTTCCAATTCGCCGCGTGCCGTGCGCGCCGCCGCCAATTCATCCTCCGCTTCCTGCAACGCGTTGCGAGCCTGCCGGATAGTCCTCGGCGCAACGGCTGTGCCTCCCATCGCGTGATCGACAAGGTGCGTGACGGTGTCGGCTTTCGCCTTGTCAACGTCCTCTGTCGCAGTGTCCACCGCGGCCGCAAGCGAAAACACGCGCTCGCTTGCGGTTGCGATGGCCTTTTCAACCGCGGCCATCTCGGCGCTGCGCTGGCGCAGTTCCTCGATCGCCTTGGCGAGTTCTTGGCGCTCCGGCGTTATCGTGGGCACCGTAGCGGACGCGGCAGACACAAGTCTCGGTTTCAACATTTGAATCTCCTGCGCTATCAGGCGTGACGGATGTTGCCGATGCCGGGGAACAGATCGGACACTTGCTGCGACGGCGCGGCAGGAGCCGTGTCCAGCGCCATGCTGGACGATCCGCCACCCGATTGCCGGCGCGCCCGCAACGATGCCTTGAAAAGCGCACCATATGCCGAACGGGGCAGATCGGCTGGCACATCCACCTTCAGATGATCCAACGCGAGCTTGTAAGTCTCGGCGGCATCCATCGCCATCGAGACGTTGCCGATGACGGGCCGCACGTCTTCGCGCGCCTGCCAAGCAGCGCGCAGATCGGAGCGCACTTGGTCCATAGCCTGATCGAGAGTCGTCGTCATTTGTTTGGTTCCTTGTTCGGTTGCGGCACGCTGCCGCTCTTCAACTTGTTTGCCAATTTTGGCGAGGCGTTCCAATTCCTCGCGCCGGGCAGTATCGAGATGGTCGCGGCGAATATCGAGCAACAGTTGCTCAATCAGCCGATGGCCCTCCTCGCGTTTGGCGGCATCGGTCACGTTCTGGATGACGAAGTGCTGCAATGCCGTCACGGCACTGCTTTCGTCCCGCGGCATCGCATCAAAAGCCATTATGGGGCCGAGGTAGTTCATAACGCTGTCATGTCCAAGTTGCGGCGGCATTGCTCAGTCCTTCAGTTGCAGCGGGAAGATGCCGGCCACCGAGTTCCACGTTGCTCGCGCCGGCTTTCGGGCTTTCATACGCGGACCCCCGACCACCGCGACCGCGCGACCCGGAACGGCACGCGATGCTTTTGCCGCGCACCGCGGGTTGCGCGGTGTGAGCAATTTCGGCGACGTTTGCGGACATAGTGCGGACATGAATCGGCCTATACGCGCGCAAAACCTTACAGCACAAGGGGTTTGCTGATGCTCGCCGCCTGATTGATTATCAGTGGCGAAGCCGCACCGATCGTTCATAGTGCCTTGCCCTTCGATCCGGCCAGCACGTTACCCAGGGACCGCGGTCCGCTCCCGCTGTCACGGCGCGGCCGGTATTCGCGGTCTGTGTCTTCGGTCCGCGGCACCGGCAAAGCGAAGCTGCCAGTATCGCCGCTCGCGTCCGCATCGATCAGCCGGCCAGATGCGCGATCATCGGCTTCGGCACGCTCCCGCTCCCGCTGTTGCTCAACCGTCTCGCCTGGCAACGCGCTTTGGCGCCACAGGTCATAGGCGCCGTTGCGAGAGGGCGCGTGGTGCACGGTGGCGGGCAGCGTGTGCTCGGCGATGATCCACCGTCCCTCATCCAGCCATCGCGCCGGCATCGGCTGAAACCGAGGGTCCGCGTCGAACCGATAGGCCACCACGCCAGCGATGATCGTTTGCGCGTCGGCCTTGGTGAGCGCGGCCTGCCACGCTTTCCACGCGCCCTTGTTGCCGTCCGGCGCTTCCTTCCGCGGGTAGGCATGCCAGAACGCGACGAACGCTTGATCGTCCTGCCACCGGCTCGCCTTCCTGACAGTGACGGCTTTCCCTGGCGCGGCGCGCGCGCGCGGCTCTCTCTGGGGGTTAAGTGAGGGTTCACTATGGGGGTTAAGTGAGGGTTCGGCGGAACGTGGTTCCGGGTCAAGCGGAACGTGGTTCCGGGGGCAAGGCGGAACGTGGTTCCGGCTAGGCGGAACGTGGTTCCGGGGGCGCGTAGGCTTTGAGGCGGAACGTGGTTCCGGTATTGTTGCACCCGCGATCAACTCATACCGCGATGGTTTCCGGGTCGCGTGGACGGTGCGCACCAGCCCGATTTTTTCAAGTTCTCGGATCGCCTTGCGGGCGCCGCGGTCACTGGTGCCAGCGAATAGGGCCAGCCGGGGCACTGACGGGAAGCATGCGCCGGCATCGTCCGCGTGATCGGCCAGCGCCAACAGCACAGCCTTTGGAGCGCCCTTGATCGGCAGCATGAAAGCCCAGGTCAGCGCCTTGTTGCTCATGCGTCGTCATCCAAACCGGCGATGCGCAACGACGCGGGCACACGGACTCGGCCTTCAATCAAATAGGCCGGTTTGCCCTCATGCTCGCCGCGGCGGCCGGCCAGGTGGATCGTCCAGCCCAGTGAGTCGCGCAGTTCGCCGATGATGCCGGCGCCGTCAGGCGCCTTGCAGATGAAGCCGCGATACGGGGGCGGTGGAGATTGCGAGGAAGGGCCGCCTCGGGGTATTGGGTTCGCGACGCTCGCCAGCGTGCCGCCAATTCCCGCCCCCGTGATGCCGCCCCCTCGCGCCGTCCGGGGGCGTTCCATTCAGGCGGCCTTCCGGGGGCGGCCACGGCCTCGCGCCTTGGCGCTGCGTTCCGCTACGACGGCGCGCGCCAAGTCCGTCGGTTCATAATATCTGGTGCCAAATATCACCACATAGGGGACCGGGGTGCGTTCCAGCGCGTAATAAATGGCGCGCTCAGATACATCCAATGCTTTGGCGGTGTCGGGAATCGTCACTTTGGTCCCGATCAGCGCTGTGCGGATTGCCGCGGCTTTGGCGTCGTCGGCTGATGGCATCGCTGTGTCGGCTGGTAATTCGCTCATAGTCGCCCCGCTTCATGTGATGGCAGGGCATTTCAATGTCGCACCGCAGGCGTGAAACCAATCATGGAATCGGGGAGGAAGTTCGATGATTTTCAGCGTCGCGTCTTTCCCATCCTGCCCCTCGCGATCGACAGACGGTTTTCATAGGCGGCCTTGGTCATGTGATTCTTGGCGGCCATGATTCCCAGGAGTTCACTCACGTCCAATCCCCACCGGTGCCTTACCTCATAGAGCAGCCTGACATTATGGCGATCCATCGATGCCCGATCATGGCGCTGAAAAGCGTTCGCCCCTTTAGACACAAACCCAAGCGCGGATGCGACGTGATCCGCTCGAGTATCGCGGACCCTTCCGCTGCGGCCGTCAGGTCGAGCCATCAGATCCCCCCACCCGTCAAAGGATGCATCTAGTTCCCGATCGTCTTCCGGTCTAATGCCGCACGACAGCCGGCCAATCTTCTCTGATGATCGCAACAGGTAATCGTTGATCCACAAGGGAAATGGAAAGGCCATGGTCGCGTCGGTAATTGAGCATGCCTTATTGTGATCCGCGATCAAACGGATCGCTTCCCAGACAGTGACCGGATTGCGGTCGTCCTGAAAATACTCGGCTTCTAACTCGGCGACTCTTTCATGCAGGCGTGCAACGGCCAATTCCGGAGCGTGCAGCTTGGGATCGTTCATGCCCGCCTCCCTGCCGCGATCGGCACAACCTCGGCCGTGGGCTTGCCGGCCCCGGTCACAATCGCCCCCAGGCGCTCCGTGGCGGCGCGCAACGGGTCATCCAGCAAGTGTGCATAGCGCGCCGTGGTGCTGGCCTGTGTGTGGCGCAGATCGTGCAGCCGCACCGTCGACTCCCACACCATGACCGGATTGCCGTCCGCGTCCGCCACTGGCCGGCCCTTGGCGTCCAGCTTGGCAACCTGAATTGCCAGCCCGGCCTTGCGGCAGATCGCTGCCCAAAAGTGCTTCAGATCGGTTTGCGCCGCGCCGTCCTTGCCAGGGAACAAGAACGGGACCGGCTTCAGCCCATCACGCTCGCGCCGCGCATTCTCCTGGTCCGCCGCCGTTTTCATGCCGGTCAGCAATTGCAGCGCGGGTGCGGACAGCGGCACGCGGTGATCTTTCTTCTGCTTTGTGCTTGCAGCCGGCTTCGTCCAGACGCCAGCGGCAAGGTCGAATTGCTCCCATCGCGCGCCCAGAGCTTCGCCGCGCCGTGCGCCGGTCAGCAGCAGCAGGCGCACCGCGTTGGCGCTGGATTGCTCCGGATGCGCGGTCAAGGCTTCCGACAGCCGGGCGATCTCGGCGCCGGACAGGAACCGCTCCCGCTTGTGTTCCTGCTCCCGTTCGATGCCGCGGGCCGGATTGTCCGCGCGCATTTCCCAGACAATCGACAACGCGAACATCTTGGACAGCAACGCCACGACGCGATTTGCCGTGTAGGGGGCGGGTTTGCGGCTGGGCGTCAGCTTGCCGCTGGCGATGTCGGCATGCAGCCTGTCGATGTCGGCGCGCTTGACTGCGGCCACCTTCAGGTTGCCGAGTTCCGGCCGGACATATAGCCGCAGCATCATCTTGTAGTCCCGCACGGTGACGGGCCGGCGCTTCGTCAGGTGCTCATTCTCGAAACGGTCGGCGAGGTCCGCCACTGTCGGCGCATCGTGCTTTGCCTTGCGCTCGCCCCGCGGATCGTTGCCGGCGTCGATCTCCTGCCGCAACCGCTGCGCCTCGGGCCAGACGTTCTCGGCCGGCCAAGACTCAATGGTGCCGATCGTAAATAACCGCTCGATGCCGTTTACGCGGTAGCGCATCGCCCATGCCCGGCTACCCCCGGCCGTGGCGTGCACGAGCAAGCCGCGTATCCAGGGCGCGCGAAGCCCGCGCCGTCGCAGTTCCGCCTCCGGGTATTTCTCATTGCCCTTCGCGGGCAGCGGCAGGCTGGCCACCAGGCGGTCGATCGCCTTCGCGTCCGCCCTGCTGATCTTGCCGTTTCGGGCACTGGCCACGGTCGGCCGCGCCTCTCCGCTGATTTCGTCCGCCACCGCACTATTCCCCGTGTCCGCACTGTGTCCGCGCGGAATGTGCGCTCGCCTGCAAAACCATGCAAGAATTTTCAGAGGGTCGGCTTAGATTTTCATGGAAATGCAGGCTCTTCCGGATGGTCGGTTTGCGGACAGGCTGCGGTCGTGTCCGCACGGCTCTTTTTCGTAATCAGTAGGTCCGGAGTTCGACCCTCCGCGTCGGCACCAGCAAAATTCCCAGTTGAATACAGCGAACTTTTCATCCTTTGTCGGGAACAATAAGCCAGCTTATCATCGTGCACAGCGGCTTGGGGCATCATTGGGGCATCATGGCCAGCTTGTCACCCCTCCCGATCGCCCCTGCTGGGGATGCACGCTCAGCCCCTCGGAATTTTTGATTGTAACAGAGGAGCCGGTCAGAGGGTGACACCCGCGAGGATGGTATCCGGATCGATTGGCTGACGCGGGCCGCGGAACAGCTACCGCCCCATGAAATG
>Ga0335075_10009246_pt1 | contig 15050 bp, 13 predicted proteins | sample Lox_Sample_24_FD_206723 | JGI IMG/M metagenome (GOLD analysis project Ga0335075, IMG submission 206723) | Soil microbial communities from Loxahatchee National Wildlife Refuge, Florida, United States - Lox_Sample_2.4 | ecosystem: Environmental > Terrestrial > Soil > Wetlands | place: USA...
CGTGCCATCAATCGCGGCACCACCGTCCATCATGCGGTTATGGACCACGAACTGGCGTAACAGCTCGGCAACCGCGGGGCCGGACCAGGCCACCCAGCCGTCCACCTCGAGGAAGCGGCGCTGTTGTTCCCTGGGCAGCAACGCCGCTCGGTCATGGAGCTGCCGCAGAAAGTCCCACCTCGCCCGGACGGTCTTGATCGGGTCCAGAAGTTGGAACCCGGTACGGGCCATCCATCCAGACACCGAGAGACGGTTGAAAACGTGGTCGGCGACCAGCTGGGCGCCGCGGCCCGCCAAGGCAGCGGGAATTCCAAACGGCAGACCGCTGAGCGAATCGACAGAGCTACCGAATGTGATGACGCTGGCCAGGCCCTCGGAACGTCGGTAGGCCGCGGTTTGATAGCAGAACATGCCGCCCTGCGAGTAGCCCGCCAAATGCACCTCGCGGCCGGTGTGTGCCTGTACCGAATCGATGACGCGGCTCAGCGCGACGACGTGGTCGCTCAATGTCCGGTCTAGCCCACCGGTTTCCCGGTCGGGTGAGCCGAAGTCCACCACCCAGGGGTCTATACCGAGGTCATGCAGGACCCCGACCGCGCCCTGGTCTCTGGTGACATCAAACACGTTGGCCGACATCATCATCGGCGGCACAAGTATTACCGGCGGTCGTGACGGATCATTCGCGCTATCGGGGAAGTACCGCCGTAGCCGGTACATGTCGCACCGTTCCACGGCCTGGAACGGCGACGGACGGGATCCGGTCTGAAGGCCACCGAATCGCAGCACCTCGACACCGTTCTGCATGGTCGCGATCACCCGATTCATGGGACCGGCAATCATGCCGCTACCCCATCTGATCGGTACCACACATCGTCACACAGCTGCCAGCGTCATTGATTCGACACTACGCGCAGCGAGGGTGCCGAGCAGGCCAGCAGTCCCAGCGTCGCACGTGCTGGAAAACCTCAATTCGGACACACATCGGTTGTCGCCGTCGCCGTTGGGGACGCAGCCCGGGACGCGGCGCCGGTCGGCGCTTACGCCAAGCATGGCGGCGCTGAGCAGCAGCTACCCGCGGAAGAAACGGCACTCACGAGACCGCCAGGCTGGCAACAACCCGTTCGCCGATCAGATGGATCCCGGTCATTCTGAGACCGACCTCGCGGGCCAGCATCGCAGCGCTGTCCAGCCCGACCCAGGCCCAGCGAAACCAGGGCCCGACCTGTCGGGCGGACTCCAGCCGTATCCAGCTTGTGCGGATACCAATCGCCTCGGCGTCGAACTCCGCCACGCATCGCCCACTGCGGCCCAACAACTCTGCGGCACGGCCCAGGATCCGTAGCGGATCGCCGCCCAAGCCGACGTTGCCGTCTATCAGCAGGACTGTCTGCCAACACCCAATTCCGGGCAGCGGCGCAAACACATCACCGAGCAGCGCCGGTGCTCCGCACCGGCCCGCCAGCCGGATCGCGGTGGCCGACCGGTCAACACCCAGCGCAGGCACCCCGCGCCGAATCAAACGCGCGACTAAACGTCCAGGCCCACAACCTAATTCGATGGTCGGGCCGCTGCACATCGCCACCACAGCAGCGTCGAACGGCTCGTCGGAGCGGCAAGCACCCGACCATCGGTGCACGGGAAGTATGCGGAGTCCCCCGTCGAGATGACGGATCCAGCATCGTTCACCGTCGAGCGCCCGCTCGTACAAGTGCCCCAGCATCTCTCACCGATACCCGGATCGACGGCCCGTTACACCGCCGTCAAACACCACAGGGGGCCTCCTGCCAGTCTGCTCGGTCGGCATACTGGATCGATGCCGAGCACCGATTTCCACCCCGATCTCCGCAGAGTCGCCCGCCTCGCACCCCGATCGTTCATCGGCCCGCGGTCGCTGTGGCTGATCCGGACACTGAGCGGCCTGCAACCCAGCAGGGGCCACGATGGCCTGGAGGTGCTCGTCCTGGGCTCCGGTGTCGGTGTGCACCTGCACCGCCCGATCGGGGTCAGCCAACCCGCACCCGCGCTGTTGTGGATCCATGGCGGCGGCTATGTGATGGGCAGCGCGCACCAGGACGACGCCTTGTGCCATCGCTTTAGCCGTGAGCTCGGCATCACGGTCGCCTCGGTCGACTACCGGCTGGCACCCGAGCATCCCTACCCCGCACCGCTGGAGGACTGCTATTCCGCATTGACCTGGTTGGCCGGTCTGCCCGCGGTCGATCCGGCCTGGGTGGCGATCGGCGGCGCCAGCGCCGGCGGCGGGTTAGCAGCTGCTCTGGCACTGCTGGCACGTGACCGCGGCGACGTGACGCCGGCCTTGCAATTGCTGACTTACCCGATGCTCGATGACCGCAGCGGGGCGGGTCCGAACAGTCCGAAGTACCGACTCTGGAGTCCGAAGAGCAATCGCTTCGGCTGGGCTGCCTACCTCGGCGATGCCGACCCGCAGGTCGCGGTTCCGGCACGTCGCGACGATCTGAGCGGATTGCCCCCGACATGGATCGGCGTCGGCACCCACGACCTGTTCCACGACGAGGACGTCGCCTACGCCGAGCGGCTGACCGCAGCCGGGGTGCCCTGCCAGATCGAGGTGGTCCCTGGGGCATTCCATGGTTTCGACCAGGTGGTGCCGAAGGCTGCGGTGTCACAGTCATTTTTCGCCAGCCAGTGCGCTAGCCTGCGCACCGCCCTTGCGCCCAGGGGCTGATTGCCGGTCATGCCTACCGGCGCACCGTTTTCGGTGAGTGAGGAACAGCGGGCGCTGCGCAGCGCGGTCGCCGACTTGATGGCGCGGCACTCCAACGAAGCGCAGGTGCGGACGCTGATGGCGACCGACTCGGGTCTCGACCCCAAGGTGTGGCATGAGCTGGCGGCCATGGGTCTGACCGGACTGCTGATCGCCGAGCAGTACGGCGGTGCCGGTGCGGGCCTGGTGGAGATGGGTATCGCGATGGAGGAGATGGGCCGGGTCTTGCTGGTCAGCCCGTTCCTGTCGACATCCGTGTTGGTGCCCAGCCTGCTGGCCGCGGCCGGCGACGCGGCCGAATGTGCAGCGGTACTGCCGCGGATCGCGGCAGGTGAGCTGCTAGCCAGCGTCGCGTTCGCCGAGGACGACTCCGCTCGGTTGCCGGCGAGGATCGCCACGTCCGCGGGCGCGATCGGTAACGCCTGGCATGTCACCGGCTACAAGCATTTCGTACTCGACGGGCAGTCGGCAGGACTGTTGTACGTGCTGGCCGCAACCGATGCGGGTCCCGCCGTGTTCGCCGTCGACAGCGGTGCTGCCGGCTTGGACGTGACACCGCTGACCACGGTCGACCCGACGCGTAAGCAGTGCCGCCTGCAATTCGTCGATACCCCGGCACGTTTGATCGGACGGCTGGGCGCCGGCGTCGAGGTGTTCACCGCCGCATTGGACCATGCTGCTGTGGCCTTGGTCAGCGAGCAGGCCGGCGGTGCGCGGCGCGCCGTCGAAATGGCCACCGACTACGCCAAGACGCGCTACCAGTTCGGCCGCGCAATCGGCAGCTTCCAGGCGGTCAAGCACATGTGCGCCGACATGCTGCTGGAGGCCGAATCCGCGGTCTCAGCGGCACGCTTCGTCGCCGGATCATTCGCCGGGCAAGCGCCCGCACGCCTCGCGGATCTTGCTCTGGCGCAAGCCTATTGCTCGGACGCGTTCGTCTTCGTCGCGGCGACGAACATCCAGGTACACGGTGGTATCGGATTCACTTGGGAGCATCCGGCACACTTGTATCTGCGTCGGGCCCGCAGCGACGCCCAATTGCTGGGCAGCCCGTCGTGGCATCGGGAACGCTACCTGCAGCAGATCGGAGCCTAGGTTGACTGACGACGAACTGCGCGACGAGGTCCGGAAGTGGCTGGCAGCCAACTGGACTCCGGGAGTCGATCGCGCCCGCTGGGCCCAACTGGTTGTGGAGGCGGGATGGGCGGTCCCCAGCTGGGAACCAGAGTGGTATGGCCGCGGTCTTTCCGATGCCCAATCTCGGCTCGTTGCCGCAGAATTCGCTGCCGTCGGTGCGCCCGGCTGCGGCCACGACCGCGCGAACCTCTTCGCCTGCACCCTGCACGACGTCGGCTCCGACGAGCAGAAGCGACGGCTGGTCCCGCCGTCGATACGCGGCGAGAGCAAGTGGTGCCTGCTCTACAGCGAGCCCGGCGCGGGATCGGATCTGGCCGGCCTGCGCACTCGCGCCGAGCGCGACGGCGACGACTGGGTGATCAACGGGCAGAAGGTGTGGACGTCGTTCGCCAAAACCGCCGATTACGGCATGCTGGTGGCGCGGACCGACTGGGATGTGCCCAAACACCAGGGCCTCAGCTTCTTCATGCTGCCGATGCGTCAGCCCGGCGTCGAGATCCGGCCGATCCACCAGATCACCGGCGAGTCGGAGTTCAACGAGGTCTTCATCGAAGGTGCCCGCGTTCCGGCCGAGAATCTGGTTGGCGAGCTCAATGCCGGATGGTCGGTGCTGCAGACCGCGCTCGGCTACGAGCGCCGGTTCATGGGCGATCTGGCCCGTACCGCCAAGGACAACAAGCGGCCGCGACCCGAGAAGGCCAATCTTCTCGTCGAATTGGCACGGGAGGCCGACCGGCTCGACGACCCCTACGTTCGTCAGCAGATCGCGCGAGTGGACGCGCTGGCCACGGTCAACCGCTGGAACGCCCAACGGTCGAAGGCTGCGGTGGATCGCAGCGAGGCGGCCACCCTGATGGCACTGGGGAAGATTGCGATGTCACGCATCCTGCACGAGACCGCCCGCGTCGAAACCGAAATCGTCGGCGCGCAAGCAATGTTGGCCGGGCCAGATAATCCCGTGGGCGATGCGGTGACGTTCCGAACGATGAACGCCTACTTCACCTCGATCGGCGGGGGGACCGACCAGATTCAGCGCAATATCGTCGGCGAACGCGTGCTGGGCCTGCCGAAAGAGCCTGAGCCGTACCGCAACACACCGTTCCGCGAGCTGCCGCACTGATTCGGCGCGCTGCGACGCGCCCGCCTCGATGCTTGAAGTTTGGCTGCGTTACGCCCATCCTGACAGCGTGGCCCCTCCCGAAATCCCGTTTCGCGGAATTCTCGACCCGGTGGCACGCAAGCTCCGTCTGCCGTTCGGGACGCCGGACTTCATCGACCGGATCATCCGCGGAGGGGTAAACCAAGCCGGTCGACGAACGCTGCAAATGCTGATCATCACCTGGGATGCCACCGGCGGTGGTCCGTTCGCCGCCAGCGCGATCGCGACGGCGGGGCTGGCCAAAACGGTCGACGTCGCGCAAGGCCTGTTCATCGGCCCAGTCTTCGACCCATTGCTCAAGGCGCTCGGTGCCGACCAGATCACGTTTCGCGCCGCGCTATGTTCCTCGCAAGTGGTCGGTATCGGCATCATGCGCTATGTGGTGCGCGTCGAGCCGATCCAGTCCATGGAGGTTGACACCCTGGTCGACGCGGTGGCACCCACGTTGCAGCGCTACCTTGTCGGCGAAATAACCTGATTCACTCAGTCGAGTAAGCGATTTGACCGGCGACGACGGTCGCGGCCACCATCCCGGCGTCCAGCTCGTCCAGTGCCGTCTCGGGCGGCACGCTCAGCACGCAAAGGTCACCCGGTTCTCCCGATTGCAGCGTACGCGCCAGGGCAGGCCGCTCGGGGTAACCAAGGAACATCGTCAAAGCCGTTCGCGCCGAGACGCGTTCATCGGCGCCCAGCACTGCTCCGCTCGGCGTGGTGCGGTGCACCGCCGCCCGGATGGCCGCCCACGGGTCGGGGTGGCCGAAGGGCATATCGGTGGACAACGCCACCTTCATACCGGCGTGCAGTAGCGACGCCACCCGCCAGAGTTGCGCGTGCTCGGCGGCGGGCACGTCGTCGAGGTACTGATCACCGCGTTCGGCGACGAAGTTGGGCTGGGTCACCACGGTCACCGCAAGGTCGGCGAGCTCGGTGAGGCAGTCCGGCGGCGCCACGGCGGCGTGCTCGATGCGGTCGCGCGGGTGGGTGCCGACTTGGCGCAGCGCGGCGATCGTCACCAGCAGCTGGGCTGCGGTCACGCAGTGGATGGCAACCGGGCCGTCGTAGCGGTGCCGGTCGGCGATCCAGTCGGCGAGCTGCTCGAGGTTGAGGTCGTCGTCGTGCAGGATGCGCTTGCCGGGGGCCAGGCAGTGCACGTGTTGGCGCAGTTCACCCTGCCGGTGCAGCTCGGTCAACCGGACGATGTCGCTGACGTCGAGATCCGGTGTGGCATCGGTGATTCCGGTGATACCGTAGCGGCTCAGCCGCCCACTGAGCCGGGTCAGGTTGGTTCGGCTGCGGTTCAGCGCATCCGACCACGAGTCGGCGCTGCGCAGCCGGCCATCGGGATGCCCCGCCAAACCAATCCGGGCCAGGCCTGCGGAGTTCAGCATCCACAGCACCCCGCTGCGGTGCTGAATTCGCAACGGAACGGTCGGAACCATCAAGTCCAGCACCTCGCGGTCCAGCGGCCCGGCGACCGAATCGTGGTAGCCGACAGCGCGGATCCATCCGTCGTCGCCGGGTTCGGCGCTCGCCAACGCGCTGGCCAGTGCCGCCCGGTCGCGCACCTGCGGCGGCCCGACCCGAACCGAGGTCCCAGCGGCCGCCGCGGAGTACAGGTGCACATGATGATCGTGCAGTCCGGGCAGCACCGTTCCGCCGGCGGCATCGAAGACGTCCTCGCCGCGTCGCGGGGTCAATGTCTCGGCCACATCGTCGATGCGTGTGCCCACGCGGAGGTCGACGGCCACGCCGTCAAGCGTCGTCGCCCGCTGAATCAGCATGGCGTGCAGAGCCTCTCGGAGACAATATGGCGCACCGCGGCGTTGTCGGCGCCCAGCGGCGATGCCGGCGGGCTGGGCGGTGGCGCCTGAGGCTGTTCGACCGTGATAGCCGCGGTCCACAACGTCCGCGGCAGTGCCGCATACCTCGCGGCGACTTGCGCCATCGACACGTCGATCACCTCGTCACCGCCGCGGTGCAGCGACTGCGCAAGCGCCCGCACCGCCTCCAGTCCGGCCAACGGGTCGGCGATCGCGTCGCCGCAGAACACGGGCCCGTCCGCGGTGGTGCCGACCAGTCCGCCCGCCACCGCGGCGTCGTCGCCGAACGCCGAGCGGTACGGCTGCCCTCGGTAACCCGTGATGCGCAACCAGATTCGCCCCACCCGGCCCGGCACGTCGTCGGCGCTCAACCCGCGACGCCGGAGCGCCACGGGACGTGAGCCCTCGATGACGACGTCGGCAGCGGTGAGCAGCCGGCGCAGCGCTTCGGTGTCGTCATCGAAATCGACGGCGTAGGAAAGCTTTCCGAAGTTCATCCAATCGAAGAAGGCCGGCTCGCCGCTACGGGTGCCGTCAGGGCGGCGCGGGCTTTCCACCTTGACGACGACGGCACCGGCGCGGGCGAGCAGCTGCCCGCACAACGGCCCGGCCCACAGCGACGACAGATCGGCCACCAGCAAGCCGTCCACTCGACGCGGCCGGTCGGCCCGCCCAGACCGTCGCACCACCGGTGGCTCCGCGCTGACTTCCCCCAGCCCCGCTACGGCGATATCGAGCAGCTGGCCGCGGGCAGCGACGGCCTCGGTCGAACGCATTGCGGCCCAGCCAGACAGGGCTGTCCACGGGTCGTCGGGCGCCGTGTCGGTTTCCAGCAGCGCCGGTAGCGCCGCCACATCATCCGCGCGCGGCAGCGCGATCGCACACCAGCCGTCGGCGGTGGCCAGCAGTCGGGTGGCGCCGCCCGCCGAAACACGGCCCCCGCGGGTCAGGCCGAGGATCGCCGCCCGGCCCGCCAGCATCGTTGCGGCGTCGACCTCGACACCGAGAAGCCCGGCGATATCGGCGGCGACCCCGCGGGCTTCGGTCAGCACAGCGGCGCGCGAGACGTCCGGGTCTTTTCCGGGCGGGCCGGTCAGATAGGCCAGCCCGCTGCCGGCCCAGTCCGACACCCTTGCCGCCTGGTCCACGTTCACCATTGTGCGACGCGCCGCCGGTCAGCGGCTTAGAACTGCAGCGCGGTGAAACGCCAGTCGAGCACCTGTCGCGGTTCGGCGTTTGGCTCGGAGACCGCATAGACCAGCGACCGCAGGCCCAGCACGCCGCCGTTGCCGGTCGGCTCGGCGGAGTCGATGTGCAGTTCGCTGTAGACGGTGTCGCCCTCGTAGACCGGGCCGGTGTGCTCGCAGGACTGCCAGCCCAGCACTGTCGCTAGGTTGGGCAGCAGCCGACTGGCTTGCGCGAGCGCCAGGCCGATGGTGTGCCCGCCATAAACCAACCGGCGTCCACCGATACGCGAATCATGATGAACAGCAGCGATATTCAGGGTTAGACGAGCCAACTCCGGTGCACTGCTGACCACATCGGCGCTGCTGCGCAGCACCGGGCCGGCCAGGCTGGCATCGAAGTGCGGCCCGGGGATGCGCTCGCGGAACACCTCGCCGTCCCAGTCGTCAACAGCCGACGGCGGCGGACCCAGATCGGCACCGATTTTCGACAGATCGTCGGCGTGCTCCGCGTCGTTCGGGCCGGCGCCCGGGCTCAACGGCAGCATCGCGCAGCGGTAGAAGTCGAGGATCAGCCGATCGGCCTGGTCGATGGTGGTCATCCGCAACGCCACCAGCCCGGTGGGCGCCCGATCCGGCCTGGCGGAGTTCTTCTTCAAGCCGACCACCTCGGTGCGGGTGAACAAGGTGTCGCCGATAGCCGGGAATCGGTAGAACACCAGCCCGCGGTAAAAAAGGTTCGCCTTCACGTGCTGGGTCACCAGCGTCGACTGCCCGATCGCCAGGTCGCAGACCAGGCCGGGGTGGGCCAGCGGCGCGGTCAACCGGGTGACCGCCGCCGACAGCTCGGCGTCCAGCGCCAACCGCAACCGATCGCCGAGGATGCTCTGGTGCACGGCCGCCAGCCCTGGGGTCAGCGTCACCGCAGGCGCGCCGGCGAAGACCTGGCCGGTGTGCAGTTCGTCGAAGTACGGGCCGCCGGTCATCGCTTTCCTCGCCGTGTCAGCATGGCCGTATGGGTACGGGGCTCAACGACGACGAGGCGATGCTGGTCGAGACGGTGCGTCAGTTCGTCGACAAAGAGGTCAAGCCGACGGTCCGTGAGCGGGAGCATGCCAACGAGTATCCCGAAGCGTGGATCGAGCAGATGAAGCGCATCGGCATCTACGGGCTGGCCGTCCCAGAGCAATACGGCGGCGCGCCGGTGTCGATGCCGTGCTATGTGCTGGTAACCCAGGAGCTGGCCCGGGGCTGGATGAGCCTGGCCGGCGCGATGGGCGGGCACACCGTCGTGGCTAAGCTGCTCACGCTGTTCGGCACCGAGGAGCAGAAGCGGCAGTACTTGCCGCCGATGGCCAGCGGCGAGCTGCGGGCCACGATGGCGCTCACCGAGCCCGGCGGCGGCAGCGACCTGCAGAACATGTCGACCACCGCTGTACGCGACGGCTCCGATCTCGTCGTCAATGGCTCGAAGACGTGGATTTCCAACGCGCGTCGGTCCGGACTGATCGCGCTGCTGTGCAAGACCGACCCCGCCGCCACGCCACGGCACACCGGCATCTCGGTGCTGCTGGTCGAGCACGGCCCGGGGCTGACGGTGTCGCGGGATCTGCCCAAGCTGGGCTACAAGGGCGTGGAGACCTGCGAGCTGTCGTTCGCCGGCTACCGGGTGGGCGCGTCGGCGATTCTCGGCGGCCAAGCGGGCAAAGGTTTCTCGCAGATGATGAAAGGACTTGAGACCGGGCGTATTCAGGTCGCATCGCGTGCTCTCGGGGTCGCGACCGCGGCGCTGGACGATGCGCTGGCCTACGCCCAGCAGCGGGAGAGTTTCGGCCAGCCGATCTGGAAGCATCAGTCGGTCGGCAACTACCTGGCCGACATGGCGACCAAACTCACCGCCGCCCGCCAGCTCACCCGCTATGCCGCCGAGCGCTACGACAGCGGCGAACGCTGCGACATGGAGGCCGGGATGGCCAAGCTCTTTGCCTCCGAAGTCGCGATGGAGATCGCGCTCAACGCGGTACGCATCCACGGCGGCTACGGGTATTCCACCGAATACGACGTCGAGCGCTACTTCCGCGACGCCCCGCTGATGATCGTCGGCGAAGGCACCAACGAGATTCAACGCAACGTGATCGCCGCACAGCTGGTGTCCCGCGGCGGGATCTAGTCGCTGGCAGCAAATTGTCAGTATCCGGCGATAGCGTCGCTGCATGGTTTCTATTCGAGAAAAGAAGATCCATGCGGCATTCGACAAGCTGGATGCGACGCTCGACCGCATAGCTGAAATACCGCCGCACGAGCTGACCTTCGAGGAGAAGCTCACGCTGTGGGCTCAGCTGGAAGTGCTGCGCCTGGCGGCGGACAAAGCCGTGCACCGTTTGCGATCCGCTGCGTTGTGAACGCCCTGCCGCGCCGCGAAACAGAACGGACGGCCGTGATCTGGCACCGATTCGCAACCCTGGTTTCTGTCTCACGTGTTAATACAGCTCGTCGACCAGTCCCCACACCCGCGCGATTGCCTGATCGATCGCCTGACCACTCAGCACCAAATATGCTGTGCGCCAACGTCCTATCCGCCGCGCCACGCTGACGGTGCCGCCGGCGCCCGGAAGCAGGCCGAGGCTCAGCTCGGGCAGCCCGAACACCGCGTCGGCCCGGGCGACCACCCGACCGCAAAACGCGGCCATCTCCAATCCGCTGCCCAGCACCTGCCCGTGAACCTCGGCGCGGAGCGCCTGCCCGAGTCGGGTACAGAGCGCGTCAAGCGCCAGCGCCGGGCTGTACCGAGTGCGGGCCAGGTGTGCGCTGGCGGGGTCACTGAACGTCCCGAACTCGGCGAGATCGCCGCCGCTGCAAAACGACGGCCCGTTGCCGGTCAGCACGACCTCGTCGACCGATGCGTCGAGTTGTGCGACCGTCAACGCCTCCAACAGCGCGGCGCGGGCATCGGTGGAGAACGCGTTGTGTCGTTGCGGCCGGTTGAACGCGATCCGCAGCGTGTTGCCGTCGCGATGCGCCTGCACCGGATCGGCGATATCGGGCATGCGGGCCGGGCCGCGCTCGGCCAGCCACCGGGCGAACTCCGGACCGGCCTGCAAGGTGGAGTAGGCCAGTGATTCGGCCACCACGCCGGGCAGGGTCGGGCCGGCCGGGTCCACCGACCGCAAGACGTCGTCGCAGATCGCCGCGGCCATCGGCCAGCGGTTCACCCGCGCAGTCAGTTCGTCGATCGCCGCGTCGATCGACGGGACGGTGATCGCGCGGCGGTCGTCAGTATCGTCCTCAGTGAGGGTGAATGTCGCTTGCTGCAAGCAGATTTCAGATGCTTGCTCGATCGGTCCGACGGCCACCATCGGGGCGGCAAGTGCTCCAGCATCGACGTCGGAGGCCGGCTCCGACACGTCGACGATGCGTAGCGTCACACCGAATACTTCGTGACCAGTTCGTTTTTGTACAACTTGCCGGTGTCGGTGCGCGGCAGCTGCGCTTCGAACGAGATCGAACGCGGACACTTGTAGTGCGCCAGGCGGTCTCGCAGCCAGGTCAGCAGCTCGTCGGAAAATTCATCGGTGGCGTCGGCCGGGTCGACGGTCTGGACCACGGCTTTGACGGTTTGACCCATCTCGTCGTCGGGAATACCGAACACCGCCGCGTCGAGCACCTTTGGATGGGTGACCAACAGGTTCTCGGTCTCCTGCGGATAGATGTTGACGCCGCCGGAAATGATCATGTGGTGGCGGCGGTCGGTGAGGTACAGGTAGCCGTCGTCGTCGAGGTAGCCGACGTCGCCGACGGTGGCCCAGCCGTGCTTGTCGCGCGAGGCCGCGGTTTTCGCTGCGTCGTTCAGGTATTCGAAGTCGAATCCGCCGGCGAAGTAGATTTCGCCCGCCTGCCCTGGCGGGAGCTCATTGCCATGCTCGTCGAGAATGTGGATCTCGCAGAGCATCGGTTTACCGACCGAGCCGGGATGGGCGAGCCACTCCTCGGCACTGATCAACGTGGACCCGATCGCCTCGGAGGATGCGTAGTACTCGTCGACGATCGGCCCCCACCAGTCGATCATCTGCTTCTTGATCTCGACCGGGCATGGCGCCGCCGCGTGCATCACCCGCTCAAGGCTGGAGATATCATACGAATTGCAAACGGAATCAGGCAGTTTCAGCATCCGGGTGAACATGGCCGGCACGAATTGAGCGTGGGTGACCCGGTGGCGCTGGATGGCGTCAAGGCAGCCTTCGGGGTCGAACTTCTCCAGGACGACGGTCGTGATGCCGCCGGCCTGGACGGTCATCGACCACACCGACGGCGCGGTGTGGTACAGCGGCGCCGGGCTCAGATACACCGCATCAGGGTGCATCCAGAACCCGACTAACGCCGACATCATCCCGGGCGCCTCGGCGGGCGAAACGTGCGGCAGGGCGCGCTTTATCCCCTTGGGCCGGCCGGTGGTTCCTGACGAGTACTGCAGCAAATCGCCTTCGACTTCGTCGTCGATCGGCGTATCTGGTTGGCCAACAACGCATTCCGGGTAGCGCTGCCAGCCGTCGAGGTCCTCATCGGCGATCATCAGCACTGGGGGGAGGCCGTTGGGAAGATGCTCGGCGAGGTTTTCGCAGGTCTTGCGCAGCGCAGCCGAACCGATGATCGCCTTCGCGGCGCTGTTGTCGACGATGTAGGCGGCCTCAGATGCGGTCAGGTGGGTGTTGATCGGCACGTAGTACAGACCGCCGCGCCGGGCCGCCCACATCGCCGCGTGGATGTGTTCGTTGTTTTCCATGAGGATGGCGACGGCGTCGCCTTCGACCAGACCCGCGTTGCGGAAGTAGTGGGCCAGCCGATTGGCCCGGGCTTCCAGTTCGTCGAAGGTGATGACCGTGCCGGACGGATGAAGGATGACAGCGGGCTTGTTGGCGCTGCAATGCTCACGGATCTGCATGGGCAGACTGTACCGCCGCCAAACTTGACAGGTGTCAAGGGCTTGCGTAATTGCCGCGGACGGCTACTGATCGGCCAGCTGATGCGGGTGTCCGGCATGAATCTTGGCGCGACCGGCGAACGGAGCCAACAGCGTTGGCACCACCTGACGCCGGTTGACCACCAGCGCGACGACCGCCACCATCGCATAGACAGCGCTGAGCAGCATGCGGCCCTCGGTCGAGGTGATCGGGAATTGCACGATGAACAAGCCGAGCAGCGCCCAGGCCGCCCAGCGACGGAACCGCAGGCCCAGGATCAACGCCACACCCATCAACGTCTGCACGGCGGTCAGCACCATCTCTTCAACCTGGCGGCCGTCCAGTTGTATCGACGTGCCGCCGCCGCCCAGCACGAACGCCACCGGCAACGACCCGATGAGCAGGGTCCACTGGTTGACCTTCGACGAGATCAATGTCGCGATCGCGATCGCGCCCTTGCCCCTGGCCGCGAAGATGGTCGCGATGATGAACTCCGGCGCCTCCGAGGACAGCGGCGCCAGCCACTGCACCAGCAGGAAGCGGTCGATGCCCAGCTGCGTGCCGGCGTCGACCAGGCTCTCCGCGAAGGGTTTTGCACAAGTCACGATCACCGACGCGGCGAAGATGAATAGCGCGGACACCGCGATGCGGCGGATCCGGTCGGGAAGGGCTCCCAGTGCGGCGGCGGTGCCGACCAGTTCGGGTTCCTCGACCTCGCCACGGCTCAGCTTGTACAGGTAGTAACCGAACCAGCCCAGCAGCACGACTCCGAAGGCAATGTGGATACGGCCGGTCACGGGTACCAGGAAGGCGGCCACCCCGGCGGACATCAGAAAGCCGATCTCCACCCGGTTGCTGGTGTCGAGGTCCAGTTGGCCGACTTTGCGGCCGGTGGCCCTGCGTGCCACCAGCACGCTGACCAGAACGACGACCGGCCACCCAATACCCATCAGCAGCCGATTCGAGCCGGTCATGTTCGCCGCTGCGTACTGGGTGTACTCGGGCGCATGACCTGCGGTGTAGGCGTAATACAGGTCGACCGCGTATTCCGGCAGGACGGCGATGACCCCCAGCACTGCGACCGCCAGGCCGCCCGAGACGTCGATCTGGGCGGCTTCGGCGGCCCACGCCAGCAGGAAGCTGGCCGCGACGACGGCGGCACCGTAGGTGGTCAGCCCCAGGATCGGGCTGGGCGCGATGCCGATGATGCGCAGCACCAGGGCCGGGCAGATGACGACGGCGACGATTGCCAGTGGGCGAAACAACGACTGCGACGGCGCGGCGGCGCTGACAGCGCCGGGGGCCGTCGTCGTCATATCCATGTCGCCTGCCCTCGAAACTAGGAGAGGCTTACCTTCGGCCCCCGGTCGAAAGATACCGGCCACGGTATGGTCCAGCAACGTAGACCGGCGCCAAACATATCCGGTGCCGCCGCTTGAATTTGCTGGTCAGGGCCCTCGTAACGAAGAATTCGGCTGCCCGATACTTAAGATGTGGCTATCCTGCCGCACGGACGAGCAGACGCGTAGGCCCCCGACACACGGCGTGTGCGGGGGCCTTAGCGTCTGCTCGCGCTTAGTCGGCTTCGGCGAGTCGCTGCTTGAGCGCCTCGAACTCGTCCTTGACGCCGGTCGGCAGTTTGTCACCGACGAACTCGAACCACTCCTCGATCAGCGGCAGTTCCTCGCGCCATTCACTCGCGTTGACCACGAGCGCTTTCTCCACATCGGCGGGGTTGACGTCCAGCCCGTCCAAGTCGAGGTCGCCGGCGGAGGGGGTGACGCCGATCGGGGTTTCCTGGCCACCGACCTTGTGCTCGATGCGGTCGACGATCCACTTCAACACCCGGCTGTTCTCGCCGAAGCCCGGCCACAGGAACTTGCCACCTTCACCGCGGCGGAACCAGTTGACGAAGAACACCTTCGGCAGCTTGGACTCGTCGGAGTTCTTGCCCAGGTCGAGCCAGTGCTGGAAGTAGTCGCCGACGTGGTAGCCCAGGAACGGCAGCATGGCCATCGGGTCGCGGCGAACGGTGCCGACCTTGCC
>Ga0335075_10009247_pt1 | contig 15050 bp, 16 predicted proteins | sample Lox_Sample_24_FD_206723 | JGI IMG/M metagenome (GOLD analysis project Ga0335075, IMG submission 206723) | Soil microbial communities from Loxahatchee National Wildlife Refuge, Florida, United States - Lox_Sample_2.4 | ecosystem: Environmental > Terrestrial > Soil > Wetlands | place: USA...
CGGACACCTTGAGCCCTTACAGGTACGGGCCGTACCACGACGGGCCGGACCCGCTCGAGCCCCCGTACGACGTGCGCGGCGCGGTGGACGCCCTGGGCGATTCCGTGCTGGACGGGTCGGATCCGGCCAGCGCCCTGCGCGACCTGCTGCGGCGGGGCATGTCCGGGCACCAGGGCCTCGACGACCTGCTGCGCCGGGTCCGGGAGCGGCAGCGGGAGCTGCGCGATCGCGGCCGGCTGGACGGCATCCTGGAGCAGGCGCGCGCGCTGCTGGACACCGCGATCGGCCAGGAGCGGGCCGAGCTGTTCCCCGATCCCGACGACGAGGCCCGGCTGCGGGAGGCCGAGCTCGACGCGCTGCCGGACGACACCGCCCAGGCCATCAGGCGGCTGGACAATTACGAGTGGCGCAGTCCCGCGGCCAGGGAGACGTTCGAGAAGCTCAAGGACCTGCTGCGCCGTGAGGTGCTCGACAGCCAGTTCCGCGGCATGAAGCAGACCCTGCAGCAGCCCGACCCCGAGGCCATGCAGCGGGTCAAGGACATGATGGCCGCGCTGAACGAGATGCTCGAGGCCGATGCCCGGGGCGAGCACACGCAGCAGGACTTCGACGATTTCATGGCCCAGTATGGCGACCTGTTCCCCGAGTCGCCGGGCAACCTCGAGGAGCTGGTCGACTCGCTGGTCCGCCGGATGGCGGCGGCGCAGCGGCTGCTGAGCTCGCTGACCGACGAGCAGCGCGAGGAACTGGCCGCGCTGATGGCGCAGACGCTGGAGGACGCCGGACTGGCCGCCGAGATGTCCCGGCTGGCCGACGGGCTGCGCAGCCGGCGCCCCGACGTCGACTTCGACGGGTGGCCGGGCGAGCGGATGACCGGCGACACGCCGCTGGGGCTGAGCGAGGCCACCACGGCGCTGTCCGAGCTGGCCGACCTGGCCGAGCTGGAGGACGCGCTGCGCCAGGACTACCCGGGCGCCCGGCTGGACGACATCGACGAGGAGGCGGTGCGGCGCGCGCTCGGCCGCCAGGCCGTCGATGACATGGAGGCGCTGCGCCAGATCGAGCGGGAACTGGAGCGGCAGGGCTACCTGCAGCGCAGCGACGGCAAGCTGGAGCTGACCCCGAAGGCCGTGCGCCGGCTGGGCGAGACCGCGCTGCGGCGCGTGTTCGCCGAGCTGCCCGAGGGCGGCACCGGCGACCATGACCAGCACGATGCCGGGCAGGCCGGCGAGTACACCGGCAGCACCCGGCCGTGGAGCTTCGGCGACGAGCAGGCCATCGACGCGCCGATGACGGTGCGCAACGCGCTGCTGCGCGGCGGCCTGCCCGGGCCGGACGGCCCGGTCCGGCTCTCGGTCAGCGACTTTGAGGTGGAGGAGACCGAGCGGCGGGCCGCGGCCGCGGTCTGCCTCCTCGTCGACCTGTCCTACTCGATGGCGCTGCGCGGGACCTGGGGCGTGGCCAAGCAGACGGCGCTGGCGCTGCACGCGCTGGTCCGCAGCAAGTACCCGCAGGATTCGATCCAGGTGATCGGCTTCTCCAACTACGCTCGCGAGCTGCGCGAGACCGACCTGGCCGGCCTGGGCTGGGACATGGTGCAGGGCACCAACCTGCATCACGCACTGGTCCTGGCCGGCCGGTTCCTCGATCGCAGGCCGGACCAGAACCCGGTCGTGCTCGTCGTCACCGACGGCGAGCCGACCGCGCACCTGCGCCGCGACGGGCAGTCGTACTTCGACTGGCCGCCGTCGCCGGAGACGCTCGAGCTGACCCTGGCCGAGGTGGACAAGATGACCCGGCGACGGGCGACCTTGAACGTCTTTATGCTCGCCGATGACGTCCGTTTGACCGAATTCGTCGACGAGGTGGCCCGGCGGAACGGCGGCCGGGTCCTGCGCGCGCTGCCCGAGAACCTGGGCGAATACGTCGTCAGGGACTTCCTGCGTTCGCGCAGGAACGGCAGTAGATAGATTTTACTTTCGTCGCTTTTGGGAAGTCCTCCGCTCCGGGGCCCGCCCGTAGTACCGTGCCGCAGGTAGTCATCGATGACTGGGCATGAGGGATGGCCGAACGCGTGACGTTGCGGCCCTTGTAGGAGGAGACAGTGAGTACTGCAAGCGTGTCTGGTGGCACCTCGGCGAGCAAGAAGCCGCTGGTGATCGTCCTGGCGGTGATCGGCGTCCTGGCCATCATCGTCGGCATCCTGTACCTGGTGGCGGGGAGCTCGCTGCCCAGCTTCCTGACGGCGGGCAGCCACGTCCACAAGGGCAACCACCTCGCCCGCGGCGGGGTCGCCCTGGTCGTCGGCGTCGCCGCTTTCGTCGGCGCCTGGTTCAGCACCAAGTCAAGGTCCAAGTAAGCGCGCCTCTTGGCTCCGGGTCCCGGACAACCGGGACCCGGATCCCGTGCTCGATCCGCATCCCGTAATGCGGGTTACGGCGGCTCCGACCCCGGTAAGTAAGCTCGGCTTCACCGGGGGGTACCTAAAGTGGGCAGAGCCCATCTAGGAGGAGCACGTGAGTTCTTCGAATACGTCGGGGGCATCGCCGGGCCGCGGGCCCTTGGTGATCGTCCTCGCCATCATCGGGGTCCTGGGGATCATCGGCGGCATTCTTTACGTGTCCGGCGCCGCGAACTCGATCCACTTCATCGACGGCAGCGTGTATCACGGCCACCACCAGGTCCGCGCCGTGGTCTCGTTCATCGTCGGCATCGCGTTCCTGATCATGGCTTACATCGCCAAAACCAGGCCGGTCCAGACCAGGTCTCCCCAGCCCGCCCAGGCGAGCGTGGCGGGCTCCGCCAGCGGCACCGGTCCCGCCAGCGCCGCAGGCCCCGCCAGCGCCGCAGGCCCCGCCGGTCCCGCCGGTCCCGCCAGCGCCGCGGACCCCGCCAGCGGCACCGGCACCACCAGCGGCAGCGGAACCCCCACCACACCGAGCGGGAGCTAGGGGCGCCGCGCGGTCCGGCCTAGGATCGGCACATGTCCTTTACCGACCGGCTGGTGCTCTGGCTGCACATCGGCTTTGTGATCTTCACGATCGGTCCGGTCACGGTGGCGATTATGTCGACGCCGCGCTATATCAGGAAGCGCAATCTGGTCCTGGTCAGGTACCTGTACCGGACAACGCGGCTTTTCTCGATCATTTCGCTCGGCGTGCTGATCGCGGGGCTCGTCCTCGCCAAGCAACTGAATGACTTCAGCAAGCCGTGGCTGACCGTGTCGCTGACCCTTTTCGTCGTCTCGCTGGTGCTCTTGGTCCTGATCATGCGCGATCAGCACCGGGCCATTGCCTCGATCGCCGACGCCGAGGCGGCCGCCGCCGAGGCCGCCGCACTGGTGCCCGAGCCGGTCGGCCAGGCCGACAAGGAATCCGGCGGAGCGGCCGCGGCTCAGGGCACCGCTCAGGCTCAGCTGCTGGGCGACCCGTTCGACGACGAGATCTACGCAGGTCACGTCGAGCGCGGCCGGATCGCCATGATGGGCGGCGTGGTCGCGCTGATCTGGCTGGTGATCCTGGTCCTCATGGTCTGGTACCGCTGAGGCCCGGCGTGTTGGCGGCCGTCGGCCTGGGCCTGGCGCTCGGGCCAGCCGGGGCGCAGGCCGCCTCCACCCCGCACTGGCAGGTCAGCTACCGGACCCGCTCGGCTACACCGGGAGGGCACAGAGCAGCGCCGTCGCTGAACTCAGCCGAGCGCGGAGCGGAGGTCCTCGAGCAGGTCGTCGGCGGTCTCCAGGCCGACCGACAGCCGGATCAGGTCGGCGGGAACTTCAAGCTCCGAGCCGGCCGCCGAGGCGTGCGTCATCCGGCCCGGCAGCTCGACCAGCGATTCCACCCCGCCCAGCGACTCGCCGAGCGTGAACAGCCGGGTCCGGCCGCACACCGCGACCGCCTCGGCCTCGCCGCCCCGGGGGCGGAACGACACGATCCCGCCGAACCCGCGCATCTGCTTGGCCGCCACCTCGTGGCCGGCATGCGCCGCCAGCCCCGGATAGAACACCTCGGCGACCTTGGGGTGCGCGACCAGCATGTCCGCCACCCGCTGGGCGTTCTCACAGTGCCGGTCCATCCGCACCCCGAGGGTCTTTGCACCCCGGAGCGTGAGCCAGGCATCGAACGGGCCACTGATCGCGCCGGTCGCGTTCTGAATAAATGAGATTTTTTCTCCCAGATCGGTGTCCGCCGCGATAATCGCGCCGCCGACCACATCGGAGTGCCCCCCGATGTACTTGGTGGTGGAATGCACCACCACGTCGGCCCCGAGGGCGAGCGGCTGCTGGAGGTACGGGGAGGCGAACGTGTTGTCGACCACGAGCATCGCGCCGGCCTCGTGGGCGGCGTCGGCCAGCGCCGCGATGTCGGCCACCGAGAGCAGCGGGTTGGTGGGCGTCTCCACCCAGACGACCCGCGCCGGGGTCGCGGCGAGCGCCCGGCGTACCGCGGCCGGATCGGACATGTGCACGGGCTGATAGGTCATGCCCCAGTTCCGCAGGACCTTGTCGACCAGCCGGAACGTGCCGCCGTAGGCGTCGCCGGGGATCAGCATGTGGTCCCCGGGACGGCACACCGTGCGCAGCAGGCAGTCCTCGGCCGCCATGCCGGACGCGAAGGCGAACGCGCGGATGCCGCCCTCGAGCGCGGCCAGGCACTCCTCGAGCGCGCCGCGCGTCGGGTTCGCGGTCCGGGCGTACTCGTAGCCCTCGATCCAGCGCCCCGGCCCGTCGTCCGCGCCCATGTGGCGGCCGCCGCGCACGCCGCCGACGCCGTCCTGCTTGAACGTCGAGACCTGGTAGATCGGGGGCACGACGGCCCCGGTTACCGGATCTGGCTCCTGGCCGGCGTGGATCGCCAGGGTCTCGAACCCGTCAGGCATCTATCTTCCCCATCCCGCCGGCCGCCAGGTACGTCAAGATATCTTGCCGTGTGATCATCCCGGCCGGCTTGCCTTCGACCAGAACCACCGCGGCGCCCGCCTTCTCCATGGCCCGGACCGCGGTGCTGACCGGCTCACCGGAGCCGACCATCGGCAGCGGCGCCGACATGTGGCCGGCCACCGGGTCCTGCGGCCCGGCCCGGCCGGAGACCAGGGCATCGAGCAGGTCCCGCTCGACGATCGAGCCGATCACCTCGGCCGCCATCACCGGCGGCTCGGCGCTGAGCACGGGCATCTGCGAGACCTCGTACTCGCGCAGGCTCTCGATGGCCGCGGCCACGGTCTCGCCGGGGTGGGCGTGCACGAACGGCGGCAGCCCGCCCTGCTTGCCGGCCAGCACGTCGGCGACCCGCGGCTCGGTGCTCTCCGACGTCAGGAAGCCGTAGTCGGCCATCCACTCATCGTTGAAGATCTTCGAAAGGTAGCCGCGGCCGGTGTCGGGCAGCAGCACCACGATCACGTCGTCCGGTCCGGCGGTCGCGGCCACCCGCAGCGCGGCCACCACGGCCAGCCCGCTGGACCCGCCGACCAGCAGCGCCTCCTCGCGGGCCAGCCGTCGGGTCATCCGGAACGACTCCGCGTCGCTGGCCGCGATGATCTGGTCGCAGATGTTCTTGTCGTAGGTGTCCGGCCAGATGTCCTCGCCCACGCCCTCGGTCAGGTAGGGACGGCCGGTACCGCCGGAATAGACCGAGCCCTCGGGATCGGCGCCGATGACCTTCACCCGGCCGCCGGACACCTCCTTCAGGTACCGGCCGGTGCCGGAGATCGTGCCGCCGGTGCCGATGCCGGCCACGAAATGGGTGATCCGCCCCTCGGTCTGGGCCCAGACCTCCGGGCCCGTGGTGCGGTAGTGCGAGCCCGGGTTCTCCGGGTTGGCATACTGGTCGGGCTTCCAGCCGCCGTCGGTCTCGCGGGCCAGCCGGTCCGATACCGAGTAATAGGAGTCGGGATGATCCGGGGAGACGGTCGTCGGGCACACCACGACCTCGGCCCCGTACGCCCGCAACACGCTGATCTTGTCCTGGCCGACCTTGTCCGGGCAGACGAACAGGCACCGGTAGCCCTTCTCCATCGCGACGATGGCCAGGCCGATCCCGGTGTTGCCGGACGTCGGCTCGATGATCGTCCCGCCGGGGCGCAGGGCGCCCGATGCCTCGGCCGCCTCGACCATGCTCAGCGCGATCCGGTCCTTCACCGAGCCGCCCGGATTGAGGTACTCGACCTTGGCCAGCACCCGGGGTTCCAGGCCGCTGGTCACCCGGCGCAGCCTGACCAGCGGCGTGTTACCGAAAAGCTCGATCAACGAGTCATGAACCTGCATGCCAACCACCTTGCTCTCAGGGCAACGACGGTATCCCACTACGTCGCAAGAGCAGGCCAGCAGGTGAATGCGCGCCCGGCGCGGAATAAGCTACTGTCGAGTAGTTAACAATCTCGTTTGGGGGTTCCCATGCCCGAGGCAGTCGTCGTCGCCACCGCGCGCTCGCCCATCGGCCGCGCGTTCAAGGGATCCATGACCGGCATCCGCCCCGATGACCTCACCGCTCAGATGGTCACCGCGGCGCTGGCCAAGGTGCCCCAGCTCGACCCGGCCGACATCGGTGACCTGATCCTCGGCTGCGGGCTCCCCGGCGGCGAGCAGGGCTACAACATGGCGCGCGTGGTCGCCATCATGCTCGGCCACGATCACCTGCCCGGGACCACCGTCACCCGGTACTGCTCGTCGTCGCTGCAGACGACCCGGATGGCGTTCCACGCGATCAAGGCGGGCGAGGGCGATGCGTTCATCTCCGCCGGAGTCGAGTGCGTCAGCCGGTTCGCCAAGGGCAGCAGCGACAGCTGGCCGGACACCAAGAACCCCGTGTTCGCCGAGGCCGAGGAGCGCTCGGGCAAGCTGGGCGCGGGCGGCGCGGGCGTCTGGCAGGACCCGCGCGAGGACGGCCAGATCCCCGACGTGTTCATCGCGATGGGCCAGACCGCGGAGAACGTCGCCGGGCTGCGCGGCATCTCCCGGCTGGAGCAGGACGAGTTCGGTGTCCGGTCGCAGAACCTGGCCGAGAAGGCGATCGCCGACGGGTTCTTCGCGCGGGACATCACGCCGGCCACGCTGCCGGACGGCACGGTCGTGAGCAAGGACGACGGCCCGCGGGCCGGCACCACGCTGGAGAAGGTGTCCACGCTGCAGCCGGCGTTCCGGCCGGACGGAACGGTGACCGCGGGCAACTGCTGCCCGCTCAACGACGGCGCCGCCGCGGTGATCGTGATGAGCGACATCAAGGCCGCCGAGCTCGGGATCACCCCGCTGGCCCGGATCGTGTCCACCGGGGTCACCGCGCTGTCGCCCGAGATCATGGGCCTGGGCCCGGTGGAGGCGTCGCGGCAGGCGCTGGCCCGGGCCGGGATGACGATCGACGACATCGACCTGGTCGAGATCAACGAGGCGTTCGCCGCCCAGGTGATCCCGTCCTACCGTGACCTCGGCATCGACATCGACAAGCTGAACGTCAACGGCGGCGCGATCGCGGTCGGCCACCCGTTCGGCATGACCGGGGCCCGGATCACGTCGACGCTGCTGAACAGCCTCCAGTTCCACGACAAGACGTTCGGTCTGGAGACGATGTGCGTGGGCGGCGGCCAGGGCATGGCGATGATCTTCGAGCGGCTGTCCTGATTGCCCGGGTCCTGCGGGTCCGCGAGGCTTTCCAAACGTGGCATTACGGAAGGGTGACGCCTGGGGGTTGTCAGGGGCGCCCACGTGGTGCAGTCTCGACAGCAAAGGGGTTGACCCCACCCCAGTGCCTGGAGGTGCCACTTGTCTCTGACCCACTCTCCGGAGATGCACAAGAACCTGATCGCCCGCATCCCCACGGTCACCGGTCGTGACCTCCGAGAGTGGTTCTCCAGGATCGAGTCTGGGCCCGCGTTTCTCCGTTGCGCTGAACGCGCGACCTGGCTCGCGGACGAGCACGGGCTGACGCACGGCTATGCCAGCGCGCTCGTGCACGAGTACGAGGTACAGCGTCGGCTGAACCGCGCCTAAGGTGGATCCGCAGCGCGTCAGGGAGTTCCTGCGCGTCCACCATCATGCGGTGCTGGCCACCATCAGGCGCGACGGTCGCCCGCAGCTATCTCCGGTTACAGCGGGCGTCGATGCCGAGGGGCGGATCCTGATCAGCACGCGGGAGACCGCGATGAAGACCAGGAACCTGCAGCGCGACCCGCGCGCGTCGCTGTGCCTGCTGAACGACGGCTTCTTCGGCGAGTGGGTCCAGGCCGAGGGCACCGCGGAGATCGTGCACCAGCCGGAGGCCATGGACCTTCTGGTCGACTACTACCGGCGGATAACCGGCGAGCATCCGGACTGGGATGACTACCGGGAGGCCATGCGGCGCGAGCGCCGGGTCATGGTCAGGATCACGATCACGCGGGCCGGCCCGGACGCGAGCGGCTGATCGCGACCACCTGGATCCGAGCTGTTGATCTTTAACGCACCGGTGCTTATTCGCACGCGCTCCCGCGACCTGCATGACAACGGATGATCATTCACGTGAACGGCCCGCATGACAGCGGCTGATCTTTCACGTGAACGGGACGCGCCCACCGGCAACCTGGGTTCGCCCGCCCGGCGGCGCAGACCGTAGTGGTTGATCTTTCTCCGTGATTTTCTTGCAAAAGCACGTGCAAAAGCACGTGCAAAGGAAAATGCGAAAGAGCGCTAAAAGGGGCCCCTAACGGGATTGCACGCTTAATCGTGTGCGGGCTCCGTTACAAGATCGACCGCCGCAAGCATGGCGATTGAATGAACGGTCAGCCACCTCACGATGAGCAGGCGCGGAGTAAGGGCAGCTCAGGCGTACCCCCGGTCGGAGTCGAACCGACACTGGGGACCCTTTTAGGGGGCCGGCCTCTTCCCTTGGGCTACGGGGGCTCAGAGATGATACCCCGCGCCGTTGAGATAATGCACGGAGAATGGATTTACGGTGAGTCCGTTTCTTGCCCAAAGACACCTATCCAATTGATTTGATCTAGCAAACAGATACGGCGTGTAACTATTCTACGGGAACATTTACACTCTGTAAGCAGATCGACCCGAGAACGCAGAACGTTACGCCACGCCGTTCGCCGCGGCGTGTTCGCTCGCGCGCCGGAACACCTGGTCCAGCATGGCGCCGGTGACCCGGCCCGTGAACGTGTTCTGCTGGCTGGGGTGATAGCACCCGATCACCAGCAGGCCGTGCTGCTGACCCGCGCGCGCCACCACGGCCTCGGCGCCGTGGCCGAACACGGGCCGGGGCCTTGGCACCGCGAATCCCGTCGCGGCCAGCTGCGGCCACATCGCCTGCCAGGCGAAGTGGCCAAGGCAGACGACCGAGCGCAGGCCGTCGGCCACCATTTCCAGCTCGGCCGTCAGCCATGGCGCGCAGGTGTCCCGCTCGTCGGTCGCCGGCTTGTTCTGCGGCGGCGCGCACCGCACCGCCGCCACCATGCGCGCGCCAATCAGCCGCTGGCCGTCCCCGGCCGTGACGCTGGTCGGCTGGGCGGCGAGCCCGGTGCGCCACAACGAGGCGTAGAGCACGTCGCCGCTGCGATCGCCGGTAAAGACGCGGCCCGTCCGGTTTCCGCCGTGCGCGGCGGGCGCCAGGCCGGCGATCAGGATCCGCGGCGTATCCGACCCCCAGCCGGGAATCGGCCGCCCCCAGTACTGCTCACCGAGGAAGGAGCGGCGCTTTTCCGTGGCCACGCGCTCGCGCCATTCGACCAGGCGCGGGCAGGCCCGGCACACCGACTGCCGCGCGGTCAGCTCGGCCAGCGTGCCGGCCGTGGCCGCGAGTTCGCGCACCGATTCCGGACCGTCCGCGACCGGCGTGGCGGGCGTGGCCGGGTCGTCCGGCCAGCCGCTTCCCGGCGGCACCGGGCTGGGCGGCGTCGGACTGGTCACCCGGCCCGTCACCGGCCGTCAGGGCACAGCGACCAGGCGATCCCGTCCAGGATGTCGTGCTCGCTGACCATGACATCGGCGAAACCGAACCTGGCCAGCACCCGGTCCAGCACCAGGGCGCCCGCGCCGATCACGTCGACGCGGCCGGGGTGCATCACGCCGATCACGGCGCGCTGCGCGCGCGTCTGGCCGAGAAGGTCCTCGGCGATCCGGTGGACGGTCGCGGCCGGGACCCGGGCGTGATGGATCCGGGACCGGTCATAGGCGGGCAGGCCGAGCGCGATCCCGGCCACGGTGGTGACCGAGCCGGCCAGCCCGATCAGCGTCCGGGCCCCGGCCACCGGGACCTTGGCCGCCACCTGGTCCAGCGCCGCGTCGATGTCCGCGGTGGCCGCCGCCACCTCGGCCGCCAGCGGCGGGTCGGAGTGCAGGTGCCGCTCGGTCATCCGGACACAGCCGATGTCCACCGACACCCCGGCCACCTGCCGGGCCGCGCCCAGGACGAACTCGGTGGAGCCGCCGCCGATGTCGACCACCAGGTACGGCGCCAGCGCGCCGGGTATCGCGGCCAGCTCGGCGGTGGCCCCGGCAAAGGACAGCCGGGCCTCCTCGTCGCCGCTGAGCACCTCGGGCGGCACGCCCAGTATCCGGGTGACCCCGGCGATGAACTCGGCGGCGTTGGCCGCGTCCCTGATCGCACTGGTCGCCACCATCCGCACCGAGGCGGCCCCGGCCCGGGTGATCTCGTCCGAGTAGTCGGCGAGCGCCCGCAGGGTCCGCGCGAGCGGCTCGGCCGCTATCCGGCCGGTCGCGTCCACGCCCTGGCCCAGCCGCACGATCTCCATGCGCCGGTCCACGTCGGTCAGGGTGCCCTCCCGGCGGTCCACGTCGGCGATCAGCAGGCGCAGCGAGTTGGTGCCGCAGTCGACGGCCGCCACGCGGACGGCGCTGTCCTGGTTCATCTGATTCATCTGGCTCATCTTGTTCATCTGGCTCGCCTGGCTCATCCGGCCTCCGGGGTCACGCACGGGCCGCTCTGCCACCAGTCTCCCGCCGCCCGCGCGGCCTCGGCCCCGAGCGGGTTCGCCCCCGGCACCGCCAGCTCGTGCGCGACCAGCGCGTGCAGGCACTTCACCCGGTCCGGCATGCCGCCCGCGCTCGGCGTGCCCGCCGGAAGGGCCGCCACGCCCGCCGCGCGGGCCGCCTCATCCCGCCGGGCCAGGTAGTCGTGATGCGCGGCCAGGTAGCCCTGCCACAGGCCCGGCTCGGCCGCGAGCCGACGGGTCATCTCCCGCATCGTCCCGTCGGCCTCCAGGCGGCTCACAGCGGCCACGGCGCGCGGACAGGTCAGGTAGTACAGGGTCGGGAACGGCGTGCCGTCAGGGAGCCGCGGAGCGGTCTGTATGACGTCCGGCAGGCCGCACGGGCAGCGGTGCGCGACCGCGAGCAGGCCCCGCGGCGGCCGGCCGAGCTGTCGTGCGACCACGGCGGCCTCCGGTGCCGGCACCGCCGTCACTTGGACCCGGCCCTGCCCCGGCCTGCGGACTTGCCGGAGGCGGACTTGCCGGAGGCGGACTTGCCGGCCGCGCCGGTGCCGGACGAAGCCTTGTCCGCCTGCTGGACCGAACTCCACACCCGCGCATACCAGGGCGTGCCGGGGGCCGGGCTCGCCGGTGCCTTGGCCGCCGGCTGTACCGGATTGATGATCACGTAGCACTTGTGCTTGGGCAGGCACATGTGCAGCCGGTCCTGCGCCTGCTGCTCCACATAGGTGTTGCTGCTCAGCCGCTGCTGCTGTTGCTGCAGCTGGCTGAGCTTGAGGTCGATCGCCTGCCGCTGCGCTTCCAGCTGGTCGATCTGCCGACGCTGGGCGATGTACTCGCGGACCGGGTAGGCCAGGCTCAGCGCGATCGCGCAGAGCACCACGGCCAGGACGGCCGCCCGGCTGGTCAGGCGGGACCGGGCCGACGGCGGCGGCTGAAGACCCGGCTCCGGCCGACCCCGCGCGCCCGCTGGCCCGGTCACTGTGATCCCTGGTCCGCTAGTTGGGCGCCGAGCGCGGGAACGCGGCACGGCCCGCGTAGGACGCCGCGTCCCTGAGCAGCTCCTCGATCCGGAGCAGCTGGTTGTACTTGGCCACCCGCTCCGAGCGCGCGGGCGCACCGGTCTTGATCTGGCCGCAGTTGGTGGCCACGACGAGATCGGAGATCGTGGTGTCCTCGGTCTCACCGGACCGGTGACTGACCACGCAGCTGAACCGGCTGCGCTGTGCCAGCGCGATCGCGTTCAGCGTCTCGGTGACCGTCCCGATCTGGTTGAGCTTGACCAGCAGCGAGTTCGCCGTGCCTTCGGCGATGCCACGACGCAGCCGCTCCGGGTTGGTGACGAAGATGTCGTCGCCGACAATCTGGACCCGGCCGCCGAGCCGGCCGGTGAGCTCGGCCCAGCCCGCCCAGTCCTCCTCGGCCAGCGGGTCCTCTAGCGACACGATCGGGTACGCGTCAAGCCAGCTGGCGTAGATCGCCGCCATCTCGGCCGCTGTCTTCGTGGTGCCCTCGAACTGGTACCCGCCGTCGGAGTAGAACTCCGAAGCGGCGGGGTCCAGGGCCAGCGCCACCTGCTCGCCGGGCGTGAAACCCGCCTTGCCGATCGCCTCCACGATGAGGTCCAGGGCGGCCCGGTTGTTGGCCAGGTCCGGAGCGAACCCGCCCTCGTCCCCGACGCCGGTGGACAGCCGGTGCTGCTTGAGCACGGCCTTGAGCGCGTGGTAGGTCTCCGCACCCCAGCGCAGTGCCTCGGCGAAGGTACCGGCGCCGATCGGCACGATCATGAACTCCTGGACGTCCACGTTGTTGTCGGCGTGGGCGCCGCCGTTGAGGATGTTCATCTGCGGCACCGGCAGCACGTGCGCGTTCGGGCCGCCGAGGTACCGGAACAGCGGCAGCCGGGCCGACTCGGCGGCCGCCTTGGCCACCGCGACGCTGACGCCGAGGATGGCGTTCGAGCCGAGCCGCGATTTGTCCGGCGTCCCGTCCAGGTCGATCAGGGCCTGGTCGACCAGCCGCTGATCGTCGGCGTCGAAGCCGAGCAGCTCGGGCTGGATCTCGTCGATCACGCCCTGGACGGCCTTGCCGACCGCCTTGCCGCCGTACTCGTCGCCGCCGTCCCTCAGCTCGACGGCTTCGAATGCGCCGGTCGAGGCCCCGCTCGGCACGGCCGCGCGGCCCAGGATGCCGTCGTCGAGCACCACCTCGACCTCGATGGTCGGGTTGCCGCGCGAGTCCAGGATCTGCCTGGCGTGAATTGCGTCGATGGAGGACAAGAAGACTCCCGTCGAGGCTGCGATGACATGTCCGCATTGGAGCCTAGTAGAGCGGGCCCGGGTGAACGCACAGGCCACGCCGGTTGCCCACCCGGGGACTCGGCATCCACGTCCAGGCCGGGACTCGCTGGGCCAGGCCATCCACGTCATCGTGGTGCCGGCCCCGAATATGCTGGCCAGCCGAGGAGGAGGGCCGATGACGGTGGCTGGCCACTCACCGGGGTGACCTTGCCCGGCCTCATCGCCATGTGGGCCGCGCCACGCTCACGCTCAACCGCGCCGCCTACTGCGCGGCCGTTGGCATCCCGTTCAGCGGGGCGGCCCTGCACTGGGCACCCGGTCACCGCGATGAATGGCGGCCCAGCGCCCGCTGGCACACGCAGGTGAGCGAGAGCACCGGGTTTACGCAATCCCCTACCAGTTACGAGATCACGACGGCCAACAACGCGATGCTGGCCCGGTACAGCGCTCACCACGAGCCCTTCTATCGCGCGCTTCGTGCCCGAAGGATCGCAATCTCCTGACTAACCAGCCGCCGCCGTCGCGCCCGGACCGAGAAACCGGGTCCCATTCCTCTGGCGAGGACCGTGGCCTCCCCTGCCGCCCGCGCCGATCTGGCCCCCTTCACCACCGGCATCCGCGCCGACCACCCAGCCGCCGCACCGGCCCGGCCCTGCGCAAGAACTCCGGCCCGTCGAAGGCAACGTCAACTAATCGATCAAGGCGCGGCGGGCCGGGAATTCTGGGCGGCGGAGGGTCATGGGCGGCGGGCGCGTTCCCAGGCACGGACGCGGTCGCGGTAGGCGCGAGCGGCGGCGCGCAGCTCCAGCTCGGGGTCGAGACCGGCCGCGCGGGCCCGGGCCACCAGCGCGAACAGCTCGGCGCCGAGTGCGCTGGGCGCCGAGCTGTCGGCGGCCTCGGCCGCGCCGGAGCTTTCCAGGTCGGCCAGCTCGGGCGGGACACCGGCGCGCTCGGCACGACGCTGCAGCTGGGCGGCGAGCGCCAGCGCTGGCTGGCCGAACGGCACGCCGTCCAGCACCGAGGCCGGCCCGCCGTTCTTAGCCTCGCGCTCCGCCGCCTTGATCGCGTCCCAGTTCTGCTTGACCTCGTCTGGCCCGGACACGCTGACGTCGCCGAACACGTGCGGGTGCCGGCGCACGAGCTTCTCCGCGATCCCATCGGCCACGTCGTCGATCGTGTACCCGGTGCCGTCGGTGCGCTCCGAGGCGACCTCGGCGTTGAAGATCACCTGCAGCAGGACGTCGCCGAGTTCCTCGCGCAGCGCCTCGGGGTCTCCGCTCTCCAGCGCCTCCAGCGCCTCGTAACTCTCCTCGAGCAGATGCGGTGCCAGCGACTCGTGCGTCTGCTTCGCGTCCCACGGGCACTCCTGGCGGAGCCTGGTCATGACCGTCACCAGCTCAAGAAGCCGCGCTCCGGGCATTTGGGGCTCCGTCGCGGCGTCGCGTTCGTCCATGTCGCCAAGGCTAACCGCGCCCGCCGTTCGCCGGGACGCCCCGCGTTACCGTGATCTCGCCCGTTTGTGCGGGATTGCCGAGGCCGGAGAACGCGCGAGTCAGTGGCGCTCCGAGACGTAATAGCCGAGGCCCGGAATCCGATGCACCAGCCCCTCGGACTCCAGCAGTCGCAACGCCTTGGCCGCGGTCTGCCGGGCCACCCCGTGATCCTGCGTGAGGGTCGTGATGCTCGGAACCGGCTGGCCCGGCTCGAGCCGACCCGTGGTGATCTGCTGGCGTACCTGGTCCGCGATGCGGACGTAAGCCCTCGGGTCTTCCACAGGTCCTAGCTACCCGACAGGCGTTTACGACGATCATGCAGCGTCGTGATTCGTCG
>Ga0335075_10009249_pt1 | contig 15048 bp, 15 predicted proteins | sample Lox_Sample_24_FD_206723 | JGI IMG/M metagenome (GOLD analysis project Ga0335075, IMG submission 206723) | Soil microbial communities from Loxahatchee National Wildlife Refuge, Florida, United States - Lox_Sample_2.4 | ecosystem: Environmental > Terrestrial > Soil > Wetlands | place: USA...
CGCGACCGGGATTACGGTGGGGCGGTTTGGGCCCGGAGGAAACGACTTGTTTGCTAGCGTCACCTCGTGCGGGATACACCCGACCGCGAGCACCTGATCGATGTGGCCCTTGATTTGTGCGTGAGGCAGGGCCACGAAGCCACCACTCTCGATCAGATCGCCGTCGCCGCCGGGGTCCCCTCAGCCGTGGTGAAAAGCTATTTCGCGAGCACGGATGCAATTGTGTTTTCGGTCCTGGACGATGAACTCTCCGCCGCTGCCGCCGTGCTTGCCGATGTTCCGCCGGACGTCGGCCCGTCCGAAGCGGTCATCGCCGCCCACATGACGGTCCTTGCCGACGTCACTAATGGCGTCGGCATCATCACCCGTGAGCGTTTGCAAGCGGGGGCCCACATCCTCACCGCGTCACCGAGCTTGGCAAAACAGTTCAGTGCACGCGGCAAAGAGGTATTCGCTGTTGCCCTCGCCAAACGCATGGGAGTCACAGCCCAAGATCGGCGGGTGCGCCTCGCGGTCACCGTCGCCGCAGCAGTGATAGCCGGCGCCTACAACGTCGACCGCGGCCGCCAGGACTTCGTCGCTCCAGATGACGATGGCAGGGTGCCCGAGGTGATGGTCAAGCGACTCAGCGATGCCTTCACCGAAGTAACGGGCCGCCCATCCCCACACCCGAATCCACCATCCCGATAACGAAGGTTCAGGGACGCTGGGTCGATTCTCGGCGGTGATCAATCCGCGGTGCTGGCCGGTGACCGCGGCGGGATCCAGCGAGGTCAGCAGCACGTCTGCAGGTTACCCGGCTTGGTCGAGACATATTGGCCCTCGGCCGGATGGGCCATTGGATCGAGGACCTATGGCCCTGTCACTGCCGACGTCGTCCGGCAAGCCTTGAGAGGAAGTAAAGATCGGGAGGTCGAGATATGACTACCACTTTGGTAGAAACCGAAGTCATCGAGAATGCGGTGGGGTCAGCGTGCCGGGCGCCCTCGCTGCACAACAGCCAGCCCTGGCAGTGGGTATTCAGCAATGGCCAGCTTCGGTTGTTCCTCGATCCGAGTCGAGTGATGGACACCGACCAGTCGGCGCGCGAAGCGCTGATCGGTTGCGGCGCGGCCCTCGATCATCTGCGGGTAGCGATGGCCGCCGCCGGGTGGCGGGCGCACATCGACCGATTTCCCAATAGCGACAACCCAAACCACCTGGCATCGATCGACTTCACCCCGATCGAATACATGACTGAACGGGATCGGCGTCGCTCCAGCGCCATCCGGGAACGTCGTACCGACCGGCTGCCTTTCAGTGCGCCAACGGATTGGAAGTCGTTCGAACCGGTGATGTCCAGCAACGTCGCCGGCGGCACCGTTCACATAGACGTCTTTCCCGAAGCCTTGCGTCCGCGACTCGTGGAGGCGGCCCAGATGGCGGAGTCGTTACGGTTGTACGATTCGTCCTACCACGACGAGCTACATTGGTGGACTGCACCATTCGAGGAAGCGGAGGGCATCCCGCACAGTTCCCTGGTTTCGGTAACGGAGAGCGACCGGGTCGGTGTCGGACGGGTCTTCCCCGTCATTCATAGGCCCGAAAGGCGCACTGAAATCTCCGAAGACCACTCGATGATTTTGGTGCTATCCACTGACCACGATGATCGCGCGGACGCTTTGGTTACCGGCGAGGCGCTTTCCGCGACTCTGCTGGAATGCACTATGGCCGGCTTCGCCACCTGCCCGGTGACACACCTTACCGAGCTCGAAGACACCCGCAACCTGATCCGGTCGCTGATGGATCATGACGCCGTGCCTCAAGTCCTGGTCCGCGTGGGCGTGGTGCCGGTCACCGAAAAAGCACCGCCGCCCACACCGCGGCGACCGCTGTCAGAAGTTCTGCGGCTGAGGGCTTTCGACTGAAATCGAGCCACAGAGCAAATCCACCCACACCCGTCCTTTCGACAAAGATCGTTCAGGAGAAAGCCATGATCGAATTCGATCTCGATACCGCACATTCCATCCTGCTGGTGCGACCTCAAGCTGCGCTCGACACAGCTGATTTTGTCGAGCTGGCGAAGGCGATCGATCCCCACATCGAGGCGAATGGCGATCTTGCCGGCCTCATCATCAACGCCTCGAAATTCCCCGGCTGGGACAGTTTCGGAACGATGGTCCACCACTTTCGCTTCGTCAGGGATCATCAGAAGCACATCAAGAAAATCGCGCTGGTAACCGATTCGCACCTCGGGGATGTCGCCGAGCATCTGGCATCGCACTTTGTGTCAGCGAAGATCCGGCATTTTCCCGGCGAGCAGCTTGACCAAGCACGACACTGGATCATCAACGGGTCCTAACTTGTTGAGCCGCAGCCGATTCACCAGCCAGCCCGAAACGATACAGCCGTGACCACTCCTTCTAATGGTGTAGATGTGCGACGCCGGGCCGGCTGGTTGCCGGAAGGCCAGGAGGAACTTGAGTCCTGGCTCTCCGGGCACCGCAGGCGGGTGCAGGCCAAAGGCGAGCACGTCGCGCTGCATCCGGTGATCGTCGAGTTTCAAAAGCTGATCGACTCTGATCCCGTGGTGCGGATGTACATCAACCGAATGGTCCTCGAGGTGCCGCACAGGAAGCACTACCGCAAATACCACCTCGAAAGCGTTGAGCAGATGCTGCGACTGATCAACGAGGTGCTCACCATGGCACCAGAATTCGGCAAGAACGCAGTGATCACACCCCTTTGCGCGATTCTCGACTGGACAATGGGCACGCCGGCCGGCTTCGCGGCTTTTCGCGACCCGCGAATCAACACGATGCTCGAGAAAATCCTGACCGTCTGGTGCGAGTTCCTCGACAGCGCCGCATCGCTTTATGTGCTTAACGATTCGCCATCGGGTTGGAAGTGCGCCGCGGCGCAGCGTGCCATCGGCATCGAGCAGTTCGAGCACGATCCACGAGATGTGCACTGGGGCTTCAGGTCCTGGAATGACTTTTTCACCCGGCGCTTCAAAGAGGGCGCGCGTCCGCTGGCCTCACCGGACGACGACAACGTGATCATCAACGCCTGCGAGTCGACGCCGTACCGTTTGGCCGCCGGTGTCAAGCGCCAGGATCGCTTCTGGCTCAAGAGCCAACCGTATTCGCTGCAAGACATGTTGGGTAACGACGATTCCGTTGAGCAATTCGTCGGCGGAACCGTTTATCAAGCGTATCTGAGCGCGATGAACTATCACCGGTGGCACAGCCCGGTGGCGGGGACCATCGTCCGGGCGTTCCGCCGGCGTGGTACCTACTTCTCGGAGGTCGTTTCGGAGGATTGGGACGCCGTCCCCCCACCGGTTTCGCAGTCCTATCTGGCTCATGTTGCGGTGCGGGCGATCATCCTGATCGAGGCCGACAACCCTGTCATCGGGCTGATGGCTTTCGTCGCGGTCGGCATGGACGAGGTCTCATCCTGCATGATCGGCGAACATGTGAAACCCGGCTACCACGTTGCGAAAGGCGAGGAACTGGGTTATTTCCAATTCGGCGGCTCGACTCACTGCCTGGCTTTTCGCCCCGGCGCTATCGCCGACTTCACCCTGGCCGCCATTCCACGGTCACACGACCCCAACGCACCGCTGGTACTTGTCCGATCCAAGCTCGCGACCGCCAACACGACACCATGAGTACAAGTTTGCAGGAACCGGGAGAGGTCGTTGCGCCTTTGACGCTGCGTGCGGCCATTAGAGCCGACGTGCCGGAGTGCGGCTGGGTCTGCTTTGACGCATTCAACGCGATCGCCGCCAGGCACGGATTCCCGCCTGAATACCCGTCGGTCGAGGTGGCCACCACACTGGTGTCCGAGTTGATCGAACATCCGGGCTTTTTTGCCCTCGTCGCTGAATGCGATGGGCGGGTCGTGGGAAGCGGCTTCCTTGACGAGCGGTCGACAATCGCCGGGGTTGGGCATGTCACGGTCGCGCCCGACATGCAGGGCCGTGGGGTGGGCCGCGCACTGATGACTGCGCTGTTGCAGCGGTGCGCGGAGCGGCGGGTACCGGGCGTGCGACTGCTGGAGGCTGCCTACAAGAACCGTTCGATGTGCCTGTACGCCAAGCTCGGTTTTGACGTCCGAGAGCCGATCGCGGTCATGCAGGGCGAGCCGCTGTCGCTACGGATCCCCGGATACCACATGCGGGTGCCCACTCTGGCTGACTTGGAGACGTGCAACGCTTTGTGTTTGCGCGTGCACGGTCACGACCGCCGCGGCGAGTTAAGCGACGCGCTCGCACGGGGCAGCGCCAGGCTAGTCGAACGCGGGGGGAGAATTACGGGATATACGACGGGCATTAGCTTTTACGGGCATTCGGTGGCCGAGACCAATGACGACCTGCAGGCGCTGATCGGTGCGGCTGAGGCATTTCCGGGCCCCGGATTCCTTGTCCCGATGCGCAACCCCGGGCTACTCCGTTGGTGCCTGGCCCACGGGCTGCGACTGGCTCTTGCGTTAAATCTGATGACGATCGGGCTGTATTCGGAGCCTCGCGGCGCGTGTCTCGCGTCGGTGTGGTACTAACGTCGGGCCGCATCAGGGCCTAACGGCCCTATGTCGCCCGACATGGTCGTCTTTAGCGTTAGCAAGACATAAGCGACACAAGACATTAGGGAACCCGAATGGGCGCAAATACGACGATTGCAGTGGCCGGCGCGAGTGGCTACGCGGGTGGAGAAATTCTGCGTCTGCTTTTGGGCCACCCGGCATACACCCAGGGCCGGATGACCATTGGCGCGCTGACCGCGGCGGGCAGCGCAGGCACCACGCTGGCCGAGCACCACCCAAACCTGCTGCCACTCGGTGATCGAGTGCTGGAATCCACCGATCCAGACGTGTTAGGCGGTCACGATGTGGTGTTTATGGCGTTGCCGCCGGGCAATTCGGCCGCCTTGGCGCAACGGCTCAGCCCAGACACGGTGATCATCGATTGCGGCGGCGACTTTCGGCTGCGTGACTCGGGTGCCTGGGAGCGGTTCTACGGTACGCCGTACGCCGGCAGCTGGCCCTACGGCCTGCCTGAGCTGCCCGGTGCCCGCGACCAGTTGCGGGGGGCCACCCGGATCGCAGTCCCAGGTTGTTATCCCACTGCAGTGTTACTCGCGCTGGTGCCCGCCGTGGCCGAGGGGCTGGCCGAACCCGCAGTGACTATCGTCGCGGTCAGCGGCACCTCGGGCGCCGGACGAACCGCCAAGACGGACCTGCTCGGCTCCGAGACCATCGGATCGGCGCGCGCTTACAACATCGGTGGCGTTCACCGCCACACTCCCGAGATAGCCCAAGGCCTGCAGGCGGTGTCCGAGCGGGCGGTGTCGGTGAGTTTCACCCCGGTGCTCATCCCGATGACCCGCGGCATCCTGGCGACCTGCACTGCCCACTGTGTCACGCGGCTGGCACATGTGCGAGCAGCCTACGAAAAGCACTACAACGGCGAGCCTTTCGTAAACCTGCTGCCAGAAGGTCGACTCCCCCATACCAACGCCGTTGCGGGTAGCAACGCCGCCCAAATAGCTGTCGCCGTCGATGAGGACGCCGAAACACTTGTAGCAATCTGCGCGATCGACAACTTGGTCAAGGGCACCGGTGGCGCGGCCGTGCAGTCGATGAACCTGGCGCTGGGCTGGCCGGAGACTGAGGGCCTCTCGGCGGTGGGGATGGCGCCATGACGAACGCCGATGTCGCCGAACGCACGGCTCCCGCGCCCACTGCCGACGCACCGGCGCGTACTTTCAACCGTGACGTCAGGGCGCAGGTGCTGGCCGAGGCGCTGCCGTGGCTCAAGCACCTGCACAACAAGATCGTCGTTATCAAGTACGGCGGCCATGCAATGGCCGACGAGACTTTGCGGCGCGCCTTCGCCGCCGACATGGTCTTCCTAAGGAACTGCGGCGTTCAGCCGGTTGTCGTGCACGGCGGCGGACCGCAGATCAGCGCAATGCTCCAACGGCTAGGGATCACAAGCGAATTCAAGGGCGGATTCCGGGTCACCACACCGGAAGTGCTCGATGTCGCGCGGATGGTGTTGTTCGGCCACGTCGGCCGGGAACTGGTGAACCTGATCAACACACACGGACCGTATGCGGTCGGGACCACCGGTGAGGATGCGCAGCTGTTCACCGCCGCACGGCGCAGCGTGATGGTCGACGGGGTGCCCACCGATATCGGTCTGGTCGGCGACGTCCAAAGCGTCAATACTGACGCGATAACGGATCTTATGGCAGCAGGGCGCATTCCGGTGGTGTCATCCATCGCCCCGGATGCTGCCGGTGTGGTGTATGACATCAACGCCGACAGCGCCGCGGCAGCCTTGGCGCAGGCGTTGCACGCCGAAAAGCTGCTCATGCTCACCGACGTGGAAGGAATCTACACGCGGTGGCCAGACCCGGATTCGTTGGTCAACGAGATCGATACCGTGACGCTGGGCGAGTTGCTGCCGTCGCTGCAGTCCGGCATGGTGCCCAAAGTCGAGGCCTGCCTGCGCGCAGTCGAGGGGGGAGTGCGGGGCGCGCACGTCATCGACGGGCGGGTCGCGCACTGTGTGCTGGTCGAACTTTTCACCAATGTCGGCGCCGGGACTACGGTGGTCCGCGCGTGAGCGCGCTGCTGAAGCGATGGGACGCCGTGATGATGCCCAATTACGGCACCCCGCCTCTTGCGCTGGCTTCGGGTGTCGGCGCGGTGGTCACCGACGTCGACGGCAACACCTACATCGACCTGCTCGGCGGCATCGCGGTGAATATCTTGGGCCACTGCCACCCCGCAGTGCTCGAAGCGGCGATCCACCAGCTGAACACATTAGGCCACACCTCCAACCTCTACGCCCACGAGCCCGGCGTCGCACTGGCCGAAGCGCTCGTGGATCGATGGGGGGTTGACGGTGCTCGGGTGTTCTTCTGCAATTCAGGCGCCGAAGCCAACGAATGCGCGTTCAAGCTTTCCCGGCTCACTGGCCGAACGAAACTCGTTGCGACCCAGAAGGGTTTTCACGGCCGCACGATGGGAGCGCTGGCGCTGACCGGCCACCCCGAGTTCTCCAGACCGTTTGCTCCGCTGCCCGGCGAGCTCACCCATGTGCCATATGGGGACGTCGACGCCTTGGCAGCCGCCGTCACCGACGAAACCGCGGCGGTGTTCCTCGAACCGATCATGGGCGAGGCCGGCGTCATCGTCCCACCGCCTGGCTATCTAGTGGCCGCCCGGAAGATCACCGCTGAGCATGGCGCGCTGTTGGTGATCGACGAAGTGCAGACCGGGATGGGTCGCACCGGAACATTTTTCGCCCACCAGCATGACGGGATCACCCCGGATGTGGTGACGATGGCGAAGGGGCTCGGGGGCGGACTGCCGATCGGGGCGTGCCTGGCCGTCGGGCCCGTCGCGGCATTGCTGACGCCCGGCTTGCACGGCAGCACGTTCGGCGGCAATCCGGTCTGTGCGGCCGCAGCGCTAGCCGTCTTGCGCGTGCTGTCGGAGGAGGGCCTGATCGAACGTGCTGACGAGCTTGGCAAGTTACTCGACGACGGCATTGAGTCCCTCGATCATTCTCTGGTCGATCATGTTCGGGGTCGAGGCCTGCTCCGTGGGATAGTGCTGACGAGGCCAGCCGCCAAGGCAGTGCAGGCTGCGGCGCGCGAGGCCGGCTTCCTGGTCAACGCTGCTGCTAAGGAAGTGATTCGGCTGGCACCGCCGCTGGTGATCACCAAGTCTCAGCTCGACCAGTTCGTATCGAGTCTCCCGGACATCCTGGACACAGTGCTGATATGACGTTGCGAGCGGCGGTCATTGCTGCTGGCGCCGCACGACGAGCACAGAGCAGTCGGCGTGAGTAAGGATTGGCGGGCCGTGCGGGCCCACCAGCTGCGCTAGCCCGCTGGCGTCATTGCTGCCGACAACCACCAGTTGAACGCCACCGATACGGCCCTCCAGATATCGAGCCAAGCTCAAACGCGTGCTTGCGACTTCGACCTCCACATCGGGATAACACCGCAACCAGTGGTCAAGGTGACGGTACAACTTCTCATTGTCGACCTCGAACTGCGACCATCGCCCTATACCCAGCGCGAGCACCGGAGCTCGCCGCACCCGGGCCTCTTCCATGGCCCGTTGCACGACCTGGTTGTTGCCTGGCCGATCATCGACGACGACCGCGATGAAACCGGCCTCCGGCAGCGGCCCGTAATCGCTTCGGCGAATGATCGCCACCGGACATTGCGCACGCTCGGCAAGTGTTGCCGCGGTCGATCCGAGCACCCTGCTGGCCACTCGACCGATCCCCACAGATCCGACGCAGATCAGGGTCGCGGTGTTCGACTCGGTGATCAGGGCAGAATCGACGTCTCCAAGCAGCACCGCTGTCTCGATCTTTACTGGCAGGCCCATCGCCTCCACCGCCAAACAAGCAGCCCGCAAAGAGCTCTCGGCATAGTCTTGCTCGGCTGGATAAGCACTCGCGGACGCGATCGACTCGCCGGCTACCTGGATGACGTGCACGAGCCGAAGCGGAACATCCTGATGGGTGGCTTCTTTGGCTGCCCATTGAGCAGCTCCGATCGCTGCGTTCGAGCCGTCGATTCCAACAACAACCGGCCCGGCTGAATCTTCATTGTTCATTGGATGCTCCTGATCCGGACTGAACATCGATGACGCTATCCGGTGACCAGCCGACACACAGGAGCCGTAGGGCCTATCACCAGTAGACGTTTGACCCTACGGGCGCGACTTCTGAATTGCGAAGCTCGATACAGCGTCGCACATAACCCGGAGTGAGGTTGCCATGGAGAGTTTCGTGATCCGGCCCACGACTTGGCCGGTCCTTCGGATTTTCAGCCGTAATCCGCTCATCCGGACTAGCGATCGCCTCGAAGCAGCGGTCGTCGCGCTGGCCGTGATCCTGGTCGTCGTCGCTGCCGCTTGTGCAGGCATAGCCGGCACGATAATTCACGACACCGAAACCCAGGCGTTTCTTCAACAGGCACAAACCCGACACGCATTGGTGGCCACTGCCGTTGCCGACAGCAGACCAGAGGGTTCAACTGGAACAACGGCCTCTACAGTGGCCGCACGATGGCAGGTCAACGGTATTAACCACGCTGATGTAATCAGGTCGGACTATGCCATCAAAGCCGGTGAGCCGCTCCAGATTTGGGTCGACGACCACGGCAAACCAGTGGCACGGCCCAGTCCGGTCGAGCGCGCAGCCGTCGACGCGCTAGCGGCGGCAGTTGTGGGGTGGTTGATCGTCGTCTTAGCCGCCGCACAAGTGGTAGGCGCTGTGCGTGCCCATGCAACCCGCATGCGGGACGCCCAGTGGGAGCGCGACATCCGCTGCCTCGTCGATGAGGACGGCGGACGTACCAACAGTTCGCAATGATCAGGAAATGCAAATGTCTGCTCCGATAAGTCATTCAGGCATCTTGGTCGGCGTCGACGGATCGCCCGCCTCGAAGTATGCCGTCGACTGGGCGGCGCGTGACGCCGCGATGCGCAATGTTCGCCTCACCCTCGTGCACGCCGTTCGACCCATCGGTCACACCCTGCCGCCACTGCCGGCGCCGACGACCTATGCGCGGTGGCAAGTAGAGCATGGCCAAAAGATCCTTGACGACGCCGTCGAGATCGCGCGGGAGAGCACTCCGGATGGTGGTCCCGCGCAGATTGAGACCGAGCTGTTGTTCTCACCCGTCGTTCCGACCCTGGTCGATTTGTCCAAGGAGGCACAGATGGTGGTCGTCGGTTCCCGGGGGCGGGGGCCGCTCGCGCGCAGCTTGATGGGATCGGTGAGCTCCAGCCTGGTCCGCCACGCGCACTGCCCGGTTGCGGTCGTCCACGACGAGGACCCGCTGATGCCCCATCCCGCTCAGGCGCCAGTACTGGTTGGCATTGACGGTTCACCGGTATCGGAGTTGGCGACTGCGATCGCTTTCCAGGAGGCGTCTTGGCGCGGCGTCGACCTCGTCGCGTTGCACGTCTGGAGCGACGTCGAAGTGAACGATTTCCCCGCCATCGATTGGCCGGCGATGAAACCGGCCGCAGAGGAGATCCTCGCCGAGCGCCTGGCCGGTTGGCAGGAGCGCTATCCCGATGTGACGGTGCGGCGCGTGGTCGAATGCGACCATCCGACGTATCACCTCATCAGGCAGTCCGAGTCGGCACAACTGGTGGTCGTCGGCAGCCATGGGCGGGGCGGATTCGCCGGAATGTTGCTGGGATCGGTCAGCGCCGGAGTGGCCCACTCAGCCCGCATGCCGGTAATAGTCGCACGTCAATCGTAGTCGCGCGCAGAGAAATTCGGTCCTTTGTGCGCTATCCGGGCAGCGGCACTGACCAGCGCAGCGTCGTTTCGCCGTCAGAGCCGGTCTCGACCGCAAGGCTGCCGCCGATTTCTTCGGCGACACGACGCATTTCTGTGAAGTGGTTGGCGGTGGTTTCGTCGGGTACGCGCTGCCCATCGGCGGCAACTTTGATGCGCAGCTCATCACCGACCTCGACGTTGACGCTGAGCCTACCGACGCCGGGTTGGCGAGTCGCAGCGCCGACAGCAGCCCGGACGAAATCTTCCGCATGATCCGCCAGGTTTGCGTCGACAACGGAGACTGGGCCAACGAACTGCACCGTTGTCCTTATACCGGCACTGGAGCACTCGGCGATCGCTTCCTCCAGTCCCTGCCGCAGCCGGGTCCCACCCGAGGGTGTGGTGTGTAGACCAAAGATTGCCGTACGGATGTCCTGAATCACCTCTTGCAAATCGTCGACCTGCTCTGACAGACGACGCTGCACCTCAGGTACTCTCGCCAGCGGCAGGGTCGCCTGCATCGCCAGACCGAGAGCGAAAAGCCGCTGGATGACGTGATCGTGCAGTTCGCGCGCGATCCGGTCGCGGTCGTTTACGACGTCCAGTTCACGCATCCGCCGCTCCGACTTCGCGAGTTGCCAGGCCAGTGCCGCCTGGTCCGCGAACGCGGCCATCATGTCGAGCTGCTCATCAGTGAACGGAGGCAAGCCCCCGCGTCGAAGAACCACCAATACGCCCGCGGCGGTGTCGGCCACGCGCAACGGCAGCAGCAGGGCAGGGCCGGGTTCGGTGAAGCCGGCGATGGTCAGGTCGAGGATGTCGAGCCGACGCGGTGTGCGGTCTTTAAAGACGTCGGCGACCGATGTGCCGGCCACCGCCACTGCCGCTTCTTCTGCTGAAATGGACAGTGCGCCGGACATTTCCGTTATCACCAGCTCGGCGGGGCCGGAAGCCGGCGCGTCGGCCTCGACCGGAACGGCGACGATCGTGGCGGTCGCGTCGGCCAGCTTGAGCGCTTTTTCCGCGATGAGCGAGAACACCGTGGCCGGGTCGGCGCCAGACAACATCTCGGTTGCAATATCACGTGCCGCCTCGATCCACGCCTGACGCACCTGGGACTGCGCGTAGAGGCGCGCGTTGGCGATCGCGATGCCCGCGGCCGCGGCAAGCGCCTGAACCAGGACCTCGTCGTCCTCGCTGAACGGTTGCCCGTTCGCTTTTTCGGTCAGATAGAGGTTGCCGAAGACCTCGTCACGTATTTTCACGGGCACACCCAAGAAAGTCCGCATCGGCGGGTGGTCGGGTGGGAATCCGACCGATGCGGGGTGCTGCTGGATGTTGTCCAACCGGATCAGTTGCGGGTCGTCGATCAGGACCCCGAGCACACCACGGCCTTGGGGAAGGTCACCAATCAGGGCCCCGGTGTTGTCGTCAATTCCCTGGTAGACGAACTCGACCAAATCATGCCCATGGCCACGCACCCCGAGTGCCCCATAGCGCGCATCGACCAGTTGTATCGCGGTGGCGACGATCCTGCGCAACGTCGCATCCAACTCGAGGCCCGAGGTGACGACCAGCATTGCCTCGACCAGCCCATCCAGCCGATCGCGGCCCTCCACGATCTTTTCGATCCGATCCTGGACCTCGGCGAGCAATTCGCGCAGTCGCAGCTGCGACAGAGTTTCGCGGAGCGGCCCGGGCTCCTGTTCGGCATTCGGCCTGCTCTTGACCGACACCCCCCTATCGTCGCACTCGCACGGCCGACATGTACACATTTGCCTGCTCGCACCCTCAAGACGGTGGTCTTCTGCGAGCCGGTCATTCGGCACTACCCAGAAGGGCCGGAATGCCCTAGGCGGTTGTGCGGCAACCGATCACCATGTGAACAGGAGGTGACCGCAATGCCAAAACATTGGCTGTTAATGGATAAACCCGGCACCGAGGGCGGTCCATTTCGGACCCGCCTTGCCGGGGCTGGACGCCATCTGCCGGCCACCCGCCTGACAACCGACGAGTTGATGTCGACCACAACTCACCGCACGCATATCGATCTGGAACGGCTCACCGGCATCCACGAGCGCCGAGTCTCGATCGGCGACGAGGATTCCCTCAGCCTGGCCACCTCGGCAGCGCTCGATTGCCTGGACAAAGCGCAATGCGATCCCGCCTCGCTCGACGTCGTGATCAATTGCAGCATAACCAAGGTCCGCGACGGACTTAATCAATGGCTGGAGCCGTCGATGGGCAGTGCCGTCGCGCATGCCATCGGGGCTGATAATGCCATGACCTTCGACTTGTCGAACGCCTGCGCCGGAATGTTGAGCGGTGTGACCGTTCTCAACAACTGGATTCGGCAAGGCGTTATCGAGCGCGGCTTGGTGGTCAGCGGCGAATACATCTCGCAGCTGGGCTGGAATGCGGCCCGCCATGTCCGCAGCATCATCAGCAAGGAACTGGCATCGCTGACACTCGGTGACGCGGGGGCTGCTCTCCTACTCGAACGCGCCACGGCCGAATCCGGGTCGATCAGCCTTGCCGGATTTACCACGGTCGCGGGCTACAGCCGACTCTGCCTTGCCTATCCCAAAGGGGATGACCCAGGTGCGCGGATGTTCACTGATTCCCGCGGGATTCAAAAGGCGGCGATCTTAGACACCCCGTTGTTGCTCAGAGAAGTTCTGGAAACAGTGGGCATTTCGATGCACGACATCGACCACGTCATCACACATCAGACTTCCGCGCGCGCGATACGCAAAGGCATGGCCGCGGTCCGCACTTCTTTTGGTGAGGGGCCGCGCCACCCGGCAGTCGTCACCGTCGACCGGTATGGAAACACGGCGTCGACCACTCACACCGTTGCCTTGGTGGAAGAGTTGGAGGCCGGCCATATTCAGCCGGGCGAGACGGTCGCCCTGGTCGCGCTGGCATCTGGTTTGGAAATCGGTGTAATTCTGCTAACTGTCGACGAGGATTTGGTGAAGCGGTATGGGCACGATAATTGACGGGCTTCACGTTACCCGCGGAACTTGGCGCAGCCGCCGCAGTGCGTTGCAACTGGCGGTTGCGGCCGCCAAAGGCTGCCTGGCGCAAGCCGAAACGGCACCCTCCGACTTGGATCTGCTGATTAACGCCGGCATCTACCGCGACCGCAACCTCGGTGAGCCGGCGCTGGCGGCAATCATTCAGGACGACATCGGCGCCAATCCCGAAGATCCCCACTGCGATGCGCACGGCACGTTCTCTTTCGACATCGCCAACGGCGCCTGCGGGATCCTGACCGCATTGCAGATCGCCGACGGATTCCTGCGGTCGCAGACGATCTCGCGAGCAATGGTCGTCGCCAGCGACGCCGATCCAGGGCGTGGCGCCAGTGAGCGGTTCCCATTCTCGCCGGCAGGTGGAGCCTTATTGTGCAAGTGGTCAAATCAGGACGACGGCCTCGGGCCGGTTCACTGGGTTAACAAACCGGATGACGGTGACGCATTCAGAGCTTCAATAGATTTCGATACGTTCCGCAATGTCCTGCGCTTTCACGAATCCACTGCAATAGCCGCAGAGCTGGCCGCTGCGAGTGCGCAGGCGGTTCGACGTTGCCTGGACAAGGCGGCACTCGAGCTGCCCGACATTCCGGCGATCATCGCCGCTCCCCCTGACCACCGCTATCGCGCCGAACTCGCCGCAAAGCTGGGCGTCGCGGTGGAACGGATTGTCGTGGCTGCCGACGAACATATGCATACCGCTTCGCTTCTGGCGGCGCTGACTCGTGAGATCGAAGCTATCCCAGCAGGCGCTCCGGTTTTGCTGGTCGCCGCAGGCGCGGGAATCGTGGCTGGTGCCGCACTGTATCGTCGACCGGCCCCTTGACGAAGACCTGTCAGCCGGCGGCCCACTCCTTGGCACGCTCGAGTTCATCGAGGCGGAAAAGGGCAAGCTCGCCGGGGACCATCCACGCCAGCGCATGCAGCGTATGCGCGACCCATTCCTTATCGGTCACTACCGCGATTCTCTTGAAAGCCGAATGATGCTTGAAGACAGCGCCGAAGCCCACCTTGAGGTCCTCGACCAATCCGCCGGGTCCGAAGCCTTCGTAGTCCGACGCGATGACCTCCACGATTCTGATCTCGCCGTTTTTGAGCACCTTCTCCATGGACGGCTCGAACTCGCGCAGGTCGTCACCGCGCAGCCGACCGGACACCCGGATGCCGGTCACTCCCGCCGGCATGTCCGGCAGCACGTCGATCATCAACGTGTCCTTTCTCGGTCAACCGCTCACGGCACTGAGATCCGCCGGGTCAGCGACGAGTCCGAAGAGCCGTTCAACATCAGCACGATTGCACACGGCAGTGCCCGGTGTCATCAACATCGCGGCCCCGGCGGCGACGCCGAAGCGAACCGACTTCGACAGCGGCCACCCTCGGCTCAGACCCACGGTAATTGCGGCGACCATCGCGTCGCCGGCGCCCACGCCACTGCCAGAACGCATCTTGATCGCCGAAACACGTTCAGCAGCGGTAGGTGTGACCAGCAGCGCTCCACGGTCACCGAGTGAAACCACGACGACCTGCGCACGTCCTTGTTGAACCAGTTCCTGGGCTGCAGCGGTCTGGTCAGCCTCGCCGACCAGTTCACGTCCGACGCATTCGCGTAGCTCTCGCACACTCGGCTTAAGCAGGAATACCCCGGAGGGTATGTGTCGCAGGCCGGTACCCGACGTGTCCAGCACCAGTCGCGTCCCGAGA